>OGDS01001736.1_pt1 | contig 15203 bp, 19 predicted proteins | sample 1570351 | NCBI WGS metagenome assembly OGDS01 (sample SAMEA2581974, study PRJEB24529) | metagenome | biome: Human gut stool | place: China | collected 2011
AATGGCCAGCAGCATAGCACGGGCTTCCTTGCATACGCAGCCCTCCGCTGCACGCGCAATGATCTTATCCAGTTCTAATGTTTTTAAGTAGCTTGTTTCCATACTGTTCCTTTTTGGTCAGGGCAGCACGCTTTTCAAAAAGGCATAGCTTTTCAGCGGCTTATCCAGATGCGTCAGAGCATAGTTTTCAGCCACTGCGGAAAGCTTTTCCAGACTGCCCACAGAGATCTTGAATGCAAATATTTTTTTGTCCTCTACCAAGCAGATGTGGCGCAGTGCAAACAGCGCAGCCTTGTCCAGATTGCAGTTCTTGCCTGCCTTTGCCGCACAGGACGCACAGAGCAGATGCCCTTCCTGTGCGTCCAGATAAAAGGCATCTCCTTCATCGTAGGTGCCACAGTCCCGGCAGCAGACAATCTGCGGCATAAAGCCGCACTCACTCATGGTGCGCAGCTCAAATACTGCCTTGATCACCCGCAGGTCGGTGCGGTGCTCGTTGATCATATACAGACTGTTCAGCACCAGACGCAGCTCCCGGGCTGCTTCCTCTCCGGTAGGCGAAAGCGCAGCGGCCAATTCGGTAAGATACATGGCAAGGCTTACCCCTTCAATGGAGGAGGAAATGCCATGGAAGATGTTCTGCACATCGGCTTCCCGCACGGTATACATATTGCGTCCGGGCACCAGTGTAAACTCCGAATAGCAGAACAGCCCGCAGGCACTGAACAGCTTGCTTTTCAGCCGCAGGCTGTTTGCAGCCATTGCTGTGATCACGCCCAGTTTCGGGGTAAGGATCGTCAAAATGCGGTCTGCTTCTCTATAACGGGTCTCCTTCAGTACCAGACCCATGGTCACGAATGGTTCCATCGTCCGTTTCTCCTGCCGGATGCTCGGCGGGCAGCTGCACCAGTTGTTTGTAATCGAGATAACGGAGAATGTTCCCCGTGCAGGCAAAGGCCTGCCAGCTTGCAGCAGCATCCATCTTCAGCGCTCCTTCCCTTTTCTGTGCACAGGCTGCTTTTGTTATAGTGTCAGCCTGATTCTAGCACAGCATACAAGGGAAAACTGTCCTGCTTTGGCATCACTCAGCGGTTGGAAGAATTCTGCTTAAAGCCGAAGTTATTCAGCAAAAATTCGTTATCCCGCCAGTCGGATTTTACCTTGACCCAGCACTGCAGATTAACCCGGCAGCCCAGAAACTCTTCGCAGTCGGCACGGGCCGCACTGGCGATCTTTTTCAGCATGGCGCCGCCCTTGCCGATGACCATGCCCTTGTGGCTTTCCCGCTCACAGTAAATGTTCACATCAATGTCGATGAGATCGGTGCCGGGGCGCTCCTTGAAGCGCTCCACGACCACCGCGATGCCGTGTGGGATCTCGTCGCGCATGAACAGCAGGGCCTTTTCACGGATGACCTCTGCCACCAGTTCCTTCTCCGGCATATCGGTGTAGGCATCATCATCAAAGTAATGGGGGCCTTCTACGGCGTAGCGGCTCAAGGCATCGAACAGCGTTTCACAGCCGTCCTCGTTGCGGACGCTGACCGTGTAGATGTCATCGAATACACCCAGCGCCTTCAGCTCTTCTTTGCGGGCTTCCAGGTCAGCGGCATCCTTGACAAGGTCTGTCTTATTGATGACGGCAATGGCCGGGCCGCCGCTGCTGCGCAGCATGTCCACCAGAACCATCTCGGATTCATTCAGGGCACCATAGGGCTCAAACAGCATCATGGAAACATCCACGTCGGCAATGGAATCGCTGGCGGTTTTGTCCATGCGCTTGCCCAGCTTGTTGCGGGCTTTGTGCACGCCGGGGGTATCCAGCAGCACATACTGCAGCGGGCCGCGGGTGATCACACCGGTAATGCGGGTACGGGTGGTCTGCGGCTTGGAGGTGACAATGGCCACCTTTTCGCCAACCAGCAGGTTGGTCAGGCTGGATTTGCCCACATTGGGGCGGCCGATGACCGCCACAAAAACCGACGACGTATCGTAATGGCCCTGAACGGGCGTCGTGTTACTCAAAATCAAACTCCTGTCTTGCTGTGTGCAGAAATGCACGTTGGATCAAAGGCAAATCATTCGGTGTAGCTCACCGTGCGGGGCAGGCCCAGCTGCAGCAGCACGGCCTCTTCTTTTTCCCGCATCCGCATAGCTTCCAGGCCGCCGTTCTCATGGTCGTAGCCCAGCAGATGCAGCATGGAATGCACGGTCAGAAATGCCACTTCCCGCTGCAGCGGATGGCCGTAGAGGGTCGCCTGCTCCTGGGCGCGCTCCATGCTGATGACGATATCGCCCAGCATTTTGCAGCCGTTGTTTTCGTCCACATCATATTTGCCATCCACACCCAGCGGGAAGCTCAAAACGTCGGTGGGCATGGGCTTGTTGCGGTACTGGTTGTTCAGCTCTGCAATGGCCGCGTTGTCCACAAAGGTCACGCTGATCTCAGCCGGAGCCTCAAAGTGCTCGAACTCCAGCACAGCGTTGCAGGCGCGGCGGATCAGGATGCGGAGGCCGGACGGGACCTTGACGGCCTTCTGGGAATTGGTAATCAGAACTTTATTGGACATAGAATCAGTCCTCTCCTTTCTGGTTTGGTTGTTTTTCGGGATGTGCAGCCCTGTCGTATGCCTTGATGATCTCCTGCACAAGGCGGTGGCGCACAACGTCTTTTTCGGTAAAATAGCACTGGGCAATGCCCTTGACCTGCTTCAGCACATGCAGCGCATCCACAAGGCCGCTGCGGGTGCGTTCCGGCAGGTCGATCTGGGTCACATCGCCGGTCACAACGACCTTGGAACCCACGCCCATGCGGGTCAGGAACATTTTCATCTGCTCCGGCGTGGTGTTCTGTGCCTCGTCCAGAATGATGAAGGAGTCGTCCAGCGTACGGCCGCGCATATAGGCCAGCGGGGCCACCTCAATGATCTGCTTTTCCACCAGACGCTCATATGTCTCGGCCCCCAGCATATCAAACAGACCGTCATACAGCGGGCGCAGATACGGGTCCACCTTCTGCTGCAGATCACCGGGCAGAAAACCCAGTTTCTCCCCTGCTTCTACCGCCGGGCGGGTCAGCACGATGCGGGACACCTCCTTGGCCTTGAAGGCTTTTACGGCCATAGCTACGGCGAGGTAGGTCTTACCGGTGCCCGCCGGGCCGACACCAAAGGTGATGGCATTGTTCCGGATGGCATTCAGGTATTCCTTCTGGCCCAGCGTTTTGGGCCGGATGGGCCGCCCTTTGACCGTAACCGTTACAAAATCCTCGGTCAGTTCCCGCACCCGTTTCTCAGCGCCGTCATGGGCCAGGCTGATGCAGTAGCGCACAGTCTGATCCTCCAGCGGGGTGTGGTTCTCGATCAGAAGAAGCATTCCCTCCACGGCGCGGTTCGCTGCCGCCACATTGGCAGGCTCGCCGGAAATGCGAAGCTGTGTGCCGCGGCAGACAGCGGTAACAGAAAACTCTTTTTCCAATAAGCGAATATTCCGGTCACAGTTGCCAAAAACAGCCGCTGCGATCTCTACACTATCCAATTCAATACACTTTTCCGCCATGGAGCTCCTCCCGAATTGCAGAATTTGATGACTATATTGTACCACCAAAATCCTCAGAAGAAAACTATGAAAATTGCACAAAATATTTTTCCGGCTTCCATCGTTTTTACATATTGGTGGAATGGTCTTGACAAACTATATCGTCACACGATATAATATGATCACGATATATCGGAACACGATATAAAGACTTTCGATCGAAACGGAGAGGTATCGAAACGATGGAAGCCATGGCCCTGACCGAGTCCACCTATTACATTCTGCTTTCTCTTTATCATCCGCAGCATGGCTACGGTATTATGCAGCAGACCGAGCAGCTTTCCGGCGGGCGGGTACGTCTTGCCGCCGGGACGTTGTATGGAGCGTTGAACTCCCTGTGCGAAAAAGGATGGATCCGACAGCTGCCCGTAGAACGTGGGAGCCGCAAAAAAGAGTATCAGTTGACCGCGGAAGGACTTGCAGTCCTGAAGCACGAGCTTGCCCGGCTGCAGCAGCTGGTTGCAAACGGCGAAAGCATCCTGAAGGAGGAATGACCATGAACACGCGCAAAACCATCCATAAAGTCTATCTGGCATGGGATTTCAAGAAGGAAGAACTCTGGCTCAACGAAATGGCGGCGGAAGGCTGGGCTTTGGAGCATGCAGCGTTTTGCTCGTACACCTTCGTGCGCTGTGAACCGGGCGAATACATTATCCGCATGGAGATGAATGCAGACCGGGACTATCGCAGCTTTGTGGAAGAAACCGGTGCAGAATATGTCGGCGGCTGTGTGAACTGGGTCTATTTCCGCCGCAAAGCCGAGCTCGGGTCGTTTGACCTGTTTTCGGACATAGATTCCCGCATTGCGCATCTTGCACGCATCGGTAAATCGCTCTGGCTGATCTGCCTTGCCAATCTGATCATCGGTGTTGTCAATATCCTAGACGGGCAGACATTTTCCATTGTGAATCTGCTGTGCAGCGTTCTGCTGGCCTATGGTCTGGCCGCATCCATGGGATGAAAGCATCCCTTGAAGAAGAGCGTGCCCTGCACGAATAAACCTTGTCAAGCCTTTTTGTGCCACAACCGCATAGAAAAACAAAAGGTATCTTTGGGTAAAACAGCAATAGCAAACTTTTCTCCTGCGTGATACAATAGCAAGCGTTGCGTGCCCTGCCGCCGCAGCAAAAAGATTGAAGGAGAAATGAACGATGGAACAATGCTATCTGATGCCCGGACAGGAACGCTGCGAACGATTCAAGGACGCAAACGGTGTTCCGCGTGTTCACTACTCCTACCGTTCCCTGCACGGTGCCTTTTTTGACTGCGAGAGCCGCAGCCTGGAGGAAGCCCAGCATCTGTGTGAGGACTGGCTGGTCGGCCAGGACCGCTGCTACCGCAACTGATCCCATAAAAAAGCAAGCGCCTCTGTTTCATGGATGGTCACTCCATCCGGGGCAGAGGCGCTTTTTGTTGTTAGTTCCACAGCTGTGCGCAGACAAGCTCCAGCACACTGCCCGCAATACAGCGGGATTTATCCGAGATCAGGAAACAGTTGGAAAGCTCTTCCCGGCGGGGGTCTACATCAGCCACCTTGAACCCCGGAGTGACCGGGTAGCCGCTGCGCAGCAGACCGCGCAGGATGCCGCCGATCTGTGTGGTGACCGGGATGGATTTGCCTTCCGACGTCCGGATCTGTGCGATGATCTCCCCTGCTTCCACCAGGTCACCGATCCTTCGCACATCCTGAAAGATGCCTTCCGTCTGCGCATGGATGACCCGCTCCTTGCCATAACCGCCGATGACACCCGGAATACCAGTGTTCGGGATGGCAGCGCCCTCCCGGATGATACGGCCCAGCCGATGGCCGCGCTTCGTCTCGACCACGACATCCACATCCTGTCCGGCTGTAAATCCGGGGCCAAGGGCGATGGTCAGCGGTGCCATATCACGGGTGGTGCCAAGGTTCTTCTTGGCCAGAATGGCATCCACCAATACAACCGGCTTTGCCTGTGCCACGCAGCTGCCCGCCGGGTCGATGAGGACGGGCACCGCATTCTGTACCCAGACGGTCGGAGCCTGTTCCAGTGTGTCGATACGAACAGCCCTCAGGCCCTCTACCGTTGTTTCACATTCGTACACAGCTTCGCAGAGCGACACCTGCCGCCGGATAGCCGCCGGGTGAGCGGTTTCCAGTACAAGCACCCGCAGCCCGGCGGACCACAAACGATGGATGGTGCCGGTAGCAAGGTCGCCGCCGCCGCGCACCAGGATCAAGGCATCCTGTTTCATTCGATGGATCCTCCTTCCGGAATGATTTCCAGCAGAAGCTCCATGGAACCACCGCAGGCTGCAACCGCGGCATCTTCGTTTTTGCCGTCGGCCGAAAATGTGACCGTCTGCACCGATGCTGTATGCCCGGCCAGCATTTCAGCAGCGGCCTGCCGAGTACGGTATTCCATGATGCCGCCGCCCACACTGCCCACAGTCGTGCCATCGGGCAGGAGCAGCATTTTGGAGCCGACCTCCCGCGGGGTGGAGCCGTGCCGTGCAATGATCGTCGCCAGCACTGCAGGCTGGCCGTTCTGTGCGGCCTGCTCCATCGCCGCCAGAAGCGCCGGAGCAAAGCCCTCGGTCTGAGGGCGGGCGTTTTTCACTTCCACGATCTGCGCCAGAATGGACAGCGCGATCTCTTCGGCTGTTTTGGCCCCGATGGCAAGTCCGATGGGGGCCTGCACAGCTTCCACCCGTGCAGCATCCGCCCCGGCTTCCAGCAGCTGTCGCCGTACCAGTGCGGCCCGGCCCCGGCTGCCCATCATGCCAACGTAAGCCGCCGGTTTCTGCAAGATCTGCTCCAGGCAGGCCACATCAAAGGCATGGGCGCGGGTCACGACCACAAAGTAGGTCTCTGCCCCGCCGGGCACCTGCTCCAGTGCCTGCGCAAAAGGTAAGCAGAGGACCGTGTCCGCTCCGGCATCCCGCAGGTCCTGCGCATATTCCGTGCGGTCCTCCATAGCAAGCACCGGCAGGCCCAGCAGTTTTGCCAGCCGTACCACCGATACCGCTACATGGCCGCCGCCGCAGACAACGATCTGCGGCACCGCACCGAATCGTTCCACAAACACCCGCGTGCCGTCCAGTTCCAGAAACCCGGTGGCTGTGCATTCCTGCAAACGGGAAAGGCTGCGCTGCAATACGCCGCTGCTGTGGGTCTGCCACACCGGGCGCCCGCCGCGCAGCAGCATCCGGCTGCCGGCCTCCGGTCCATCCAGAACCGCCGCAAGAGTACAGTCTCCGGTGACATGCCCTTTCTGCAGGGCATCAACCAATGCGCTCATAAAATGTTCTCCTGTTCGTCATTGCTCCACCTGCGACACCGCGTCGTAAGCCGCCGGGTCCAGCAGGCTGTTCCAGTGTTCCCAATCCTCCGGCGTCATGCGCCAGGCAAGGCCGCACCCGGCGGAGATCTCCCGTGGGAGCGGGATCAGCCGCCCGGGGATCTGTGCCATGGCGCAGTGCTTCTCCCAGGCCATGGCTTCCACCGTTGTGCGGAAGGAGAGCACAATATAGGTCTTTTTTGTGCGCATTTACAGCTCCTGTGCCAGCTCCCGCACGGCCTGTGCAGCGTGCAGAGCTTCTTCCATGGTATTGCTGTGTGAAAAGCTGAACCGTACCACGCCCTGTTCCACCGTGCCAAGCGCCTTGTGCATCAGCGGGGCGCAATGTGCTCCGGCCCGCACACAGATGCCGTAGTCCTCCCACAGGATATCGGCCACCCGGGCAGAGTCCTCGTCTCCGATATTCAGGGAGACGATGGGCGCACGCAGAGCGGTCTCAATGTCGCCGTATACAGTCACGCCCGGCATACCGCATACTTCTTCGTAAAAACAGCGAGCCAGTGCAGCTTCGCGGGCGGCCAGCGTTTCCCCGCCCTGTGTCAGAACCCATTGTACTCCGGCGCAAAGCCCGGCAAGGCCGTGCACGTTCAGGGTGCCGGCTTCCAGTGCGGTGGGCATCTGGGCGGGATGCTGCTCGTCATAGCTGTGCACGCCGCTGCCGCCCACTACAAGGGGCGCGATCTGCACACCCGGACGCACATACAGCCCGCCGGTACCCTGCGGCCCCAGTAAAGCCTTGTGCCCGGTGAAGCACAGCACATCCACACCCAGCGCCTGTACGTCGATGGACTGGGCTCCGGCCGTCTGCGCGGCATCCACGATCAGCAGCAAGCCGTGCCGGTGCGCAAAGGCCGCAGCCTTTGCAAGATCGGTGCCGTTGCCGGTCACATTGGACGCTCCGGTCACGACCAGCGCTCTGGTGTTTGGGCGCACAAGCTCTTCCCATTTTTCATATTGCAGGCGGCCTTTGGCGTCTACCCCGGCAAAGCTGAGCTGGACCCCCTGTGTCCGCAGCCGGTACAGCGGCCGCAGGACCGAATTGTGCTCACACACGGTGGTGATGACATGATCCCCCGGCCCCAGCAGCCCGCACAGGGCGGTGTTCAACGCGCCGGTGGCGTTGGCCGTAAAGGCAATGCAGGCAGGGTCCGGCGCGTGGAAAAGCTCTGCCAGCGCTTCCCGTGCGGCATACACCAGCCGGGAAGCATGCAGGGTCGGCTCATGGGCACCGCGGCCGGGATTGCCTGCGGTGTGCAGGGCGTCCAGAATGGCGGCATCCACTTCCTGCGGTTTGTACAGCGTGGTGGCAGCATTGTCCAGATAGATCACGGCTTGACCACGTTCCCGGCATGGGTCAGCTTTTCCACGATGGCATACATGTTCGTCACGCTGCCTACGGCCAGCTTCTCGGTCAGGCCGTAATAGTTCAGGCAGGTGCCGCAGGTCATGATCTCCACACCTTCCGATTCCAGCGTCTTGAGGTCCTCCAGCATGGGAGAGCCCTCACAGGTCAGGGATGCACCGCCGTTATAGAACAGAACCGTCTTGGGCAGCTTGTCCTGCTGCGTCAGGGCAAACACGAACGCCTTGAGCAGGGTCTTGCCCAGCTCCTCGGCCCCGGCACCCATAGTGTTTGCGCCAATGGCCACCACGGTGTCCGTGCGGGCGTCCGGCATGCAGACGGCCGGGGTCTCTTCAGCCGCCGGGGCATCCCCGATGGTGAACAGCACTCGGTATTCCCCTTCGGCCAGCTTTTCGGCGCTGTACTGATAACCCTTTTGCTGGGCCATCTTGGTCAGGTTCTGCACGGCGATCTCGTTGTCCACCAGAATTTCCACCTGACCGGCACCCTTCAGCTCCGAAATAGCGCGCTTGGCCTTGACGACCGGCAGCGGGCAGGCGTCTCCTCTTGCATCAACATGAGTCATAATCGTTTTTCCTTTCGGTAGGTCAGTATGTTACTGTGATCTCGGTTTCGGTTCGGGGAACGATCTCGCCCACGATCTTCGCGGGCAGGCCAGCGGATTGCAGTTCCTTCTCCAGCGCGCTGGCCTCCGCCGGGTCCACTGCCAGCAGCAGACCGCCGGATGTCTGCGGGTCGAACAAGACTTCCTCCATGGCAAACGGAACGCCCTCAAACCGGACAAAAGGCCCGGTATGATTGCGGTTGCGCTGCCCGGCGGCGGTGTACAGGAAGTCATCTGCCGCCTTTTCAGCGCCCGGCAGCACCGGCACGGCGCGGGCGTTGATCTTGCAGGAAAGTTTCCCGCCCATCATCTCGTGCAGATGCCCCAGAAAACTGAAGCCGGTCACATCGGTGGCCGCGTGCACAGTATACCGGCGGCTGATCTCCGCAGCGGTCTTGTTCAGGGTTGTCATGGAACTGATGGCGGCTGCCATGTGTTCCGGGGCCGCCTCGCCCACACGGTTTGCGGTGCACAGCAGCCCCACACCCAGCGCTTTGGTCAGCAGCAGCTTGTCTCCCGGCTGGCCGGCATCGTTTGCGTACAGATGATGCGGGTCCACAAGGCCGGTCACCGACAGGCCGTATTTGACGCCGGTGTCTGCAATGGAATGGCCTCCGGCCAGAATGCCCCCTGCTTCGGCTACCTTTTCGGCTCCGCCGCGCAGGATCTCGCCCAAAACGTTCAGGTCCATATTTTCCGGGAAACACACCAGATTGAGGGCGGTTTTCACCTCGCCACCCATGGCATACACGTCGCTCAGGGCGTTGGCCGCTGCGATCTGCCCGAAGGTATAGGGGTCATCCACCATGGGTGGGAAAAAGTCCACCGTCTGCACCAGGGCCAGATCTTCTGTAACGCGGTAGACGGCGGCATCGTCCCGGCTGTCATACCCCACCAGCAGATTCGGGTCCTTTTCGCCGCGGGGCAGCTTTTCCAGAATGCGGCTCAGTACACCGGCACCCAGCTTTGCCGTGCAGCCGCCCCCGGTACAGAATACGATTTTTTCATCCTTGCTCATGCACGTTCTCCCTCTTCAAATTGTGTCAGAACGCCGTTCACACGATAACGTTCCTGCAGAACACAGAGCGTCTGCTTCCCGAGCAGTTGGCGCTGCGGCGTATCTGCCTGATTGAGCACCGCATAAAAGGCCCTGCTGCCCACCCGTTTCCGGCCGCCCTGCTCACTTGCCAGCAGTTGAGCCAGAAGTTCCGGGGTCAGGCAGGCCTCCGGCAGAACGCCCAGCAGCATGCAGGCTTGTTCCAACCGGAAGCAGCATTCTTTCAAAGGGCAACCCAGTGCGGAAAGTCCGGCCACCGCCAGTACGATGTCGCTTTGCGGCAGCAGAACAGGTTCCTGCTCCGCCGGGGCTTTGCACGGGAAATGCTTTGCACCGTCGGCTTCCAGAAACACGGCGTCTGCCTGTGCCATCCAGTGGGCAAGGTCTGCTTCCGGCGGTGCGGTCAACTTACCCTTGGGAGCCGGAGAACCCACCACGGCATAAGAGCCGCGGGCCCAGAGTTCCTGTATTTCGGCGTCAGTCTTTGCCCAGAGTCCGTTTTCCGGGCGCAGGATGTGGGTGGTAGTGGACACCAGCACCCGCCAACCTTTCTGCGCGCAATGGCTGGCCATGGCATACAGCAGCGTTGTTTTTCCGCCGCCGCCCACCAGCGAGACCACATGGCCTTTTTCCACCAGAAACGGAAACTGCTGTTTCCCGATCATTTGTGGTTTTCAGCGGCGGCCATGGCAATCTGCTCCGGAGTAATGGGCAGCTCATAGAAACGGGTGCCGATGGCGTTGTAAATGGCGTCTGAAATGGCCGGCAGCGGCGTGTTGATGACCACCTCACCGATGGATTTTGCACCAAACGGGCCGTTTGGCTCGTAGCTGTTCTCAAACTCCACGTTGATTTTTCCGATGTCGATGCGGGTGGGGATCTTGTACTGGAACAGCGAGTTCTCTTCCGGGCAGCCCTTCCGGTCATAGGTAACATTCTCGGTCAGCGTCATACCGATGCCCTGCAGCAGGCCACCTTCCGCCTGCACACGGGTCAGGTTGGGGTTGATGGGCGTACCGCAGTCCACGCAGGCGTCAAATTCCAGCACCTTGACCTCGCCGGTCTCGGTGTCCACTTCCACTTCTGCGGCACCCACCATGTAGGGCGGCGGCGACAGGGGCGAGGTGTGGGTCTCGGTGGCTTCCAGCGGGACCATATGGCCGAACTGAGACGCATAGGCGATCTCGGACAGGGTCTTTTTCGTTTCCGGGGCGGCGCTTTCAAACACTTCTTTGCCGTCAAACTCCACAGCATCTGCCGGGCAGCCCAGCAGCTCGGCACCCAGCTTGCAGATCTGTTCCCGCAGCTTCATGGCACACTTCTCAGTGGCCTTGCCGGTAACGTAGGTGGTACTGGATGCATAGGAACCGGAGTCATAGGGAGAGGTATCGGTGTCGGCACCAAATACCGCAATGTTGTCCAGCGGGCAGTCCAGCACTTCGGCGGCGATCTGCGCCAGCGTGGTGTCACAGCCGGTGCCCATATCCGCTGCACCGATGATCAGCGAGTAAAAGCCGTCATCGTTCAGCTTGAGGGTGGCACTGCCCACATCCATGCCGGAAATACCGGAGCCCTGCATGGCCATGCCCATGCCGACGGCGCGCACCTTGCCGTTGCCCAGATCACGGGCCGGGTATTTGTGCTCCCAGTCAATCATCTCCCGCACCTTGACAAGACAGCGGTCCAGCGCACAGCTGGTGTTCACGGCACCGTAGTAGGCAGGCATCACATCGCCCTCCTGCACCGTGTTCTTCAGGCGCAGGGCAAAGGGGTCCATGTTCAGCTTGTGGGCCAGCTCGTTCACGGCAGATTCCACAGCAAACAGGCCCTGGGTCGCACCGTAGCCGCGGTAGGCACCGGCAGACATGTGGTTGGTATACACCACATCGCTGACAAAGCGGAACGCTTCGGCCTTGCCGTACAGCGGGATGGACTTGTGGCCGGACAGGCCCACGGTCGTGGGGCCGTGCTCGCCGTAGGCACCGGTGTTGGACAGCGTGTACAGGTCGATGCCCTTCACGATGCCGTCCTTCGTGGCACCCAGCCGGACATGCATTTCCATTTCGTGGCGCGGAGAGGAGGCCGTCTGGCTTTCCACCCGGCTGAAAATGATCTTGGAGGGCTTTTTGGTCTTCCATGTCACAAAGGCGGGGTATACCTCGCTGACCGCTGTCTGCTTGGCACCAAAACCGCCGCCCACCCGGGGCTTTGCCACACGCACCATGGATTTGGGGATGTGCAGGGCATTTGCGATGTTGCGCCGCGCATGGAACACGATCTGGGTGGAGCTGAGCACGTTCAGCCGCCCATAAGTGTCAATGGAACAATAGGTGCGGAAGGTTTCCATCATGGCCTGCTGGCAGGCCTTGGTGTGGTAAACATGGTCGATCACCACATCGCACCCCGCCAGCACTGCGTCGATGTCTCCGGAGCCGCACTCATCGTGGGCACACAGGTTGCGCTTGTTGTCGGCCCCTACCGGGCTCAGGGCCTCCCAGTTGTCCTCCGGGTGCACCAGAACCGGGTTGTCCTTGGCGGTGTGGAAGTCCATCACCGGCTCCAGTACCTGGTACTCCACCTTGATGAGCTTGAGGGCCTTGTCCACGCACTTTTCGTCCTTACCGGCCACAATGGCCACCACATCACCCACGAAACGGACGTGGCGGTCGATGACCAGTCGGTCACGGGGGCTTGCCTCCGGGAAGGTCTGGCCTGCCTGGGTGTAGCGGGGCGCATCCTGCGGGACATCCTCCCAGGTGAAGATGGCTTCAATGCCGGGAACCTTCTTGGCCACGGTCGTGTTGATCGTCCGGACCATGGCGTTTGCATGAGGCGAGCGCAGCAGCTTGACAATCAGGCAGTCCTGCGGGATCACATCATCCATATAGACCGGCTGGCCGGTGACCAGCTGCATGGCGTCCTTTTTACGGAACGGTTTGTTGACCGTGTTCATTCAGCAGCCGCCTCCTTCTGTTTCTTCCAGTCCAGAAAATTCAGGATGCCGCGCAGCTGGCCTTCATAGCCGGAGCAGCGGCAGAGATTGCCGGAAAGATATTCTTTGATTTCTTCGGCAGACGGGTATGGATTTTCCCGGAACAGCGCCAGAGCATTCATGATAAAGCCCGGGTTGCAGAAGCCGCACTGCTCTGCGCCCTGATCGGCGATGAAGGCACCGAATTCGGCAGCTTCTTCCTGCAGGCCCTCCAGCGTGGTCACCTTGTGACCGTCGGCGCGGGCGGCCAGCACAGAACAGGACAGCACCGGCTTGTCATCCAGAAAGACCGTGCACAAGCCGCAGTTGGAAGTTTCGCAGCCGCGTTTGACGCTCAGGCATCCATGTCTGCGCACAAAGTCGATGAGCAGCGTATCGGGAGCCACATCGTCCGAGACGCGCACTCCGTTCAGCATCAGATTGATCTGCATTTAGGTTTCCTCCTGTCCGGCGCGGTTTTCCAGTTCTTCGGCTGCACGCCGCACCAGCACACCAGTCAGGTGGCGGCGGTATTCGGCGCTGCCGCGCATGTTGGAACCGGTGACCACCTGTTGTTGGATGGTTTCGGCCAGCTGCTGCGCCGGAGCTGCCGGTTCTTCATACAGCACAGCCTTGAGCGGGCGGGCACCCACCGCAAACCGGTAGCTGCCATCCTGCAGCCGGGCAGCGGCACAGGTGAGCACCGGAATGTCGGTCTGGCTGTTGCGCACCGACTGGTAGCAGTAATCGGCCGCTTCTTTCCGGACCAGCAGACGCACCACGATGTCCCGGTCGTAGGGACGCTCGGCATACTCCCGCAGCGGCACGATGCCGCCCTTATACAGCTCCACCGAGCAGTCCATGGCCAGGAACAGGGTCAGCACATCCGAAAAGCCAAACCGGCTGTAGATGCTGCCGCCGACGGTGGCCAGGTTGCGCAGCTGCACGCCCACGATGTGGCGCAGCGCTTCCCGGACGGCTCCGTGGGTAAAGGCTTCCAGTCCGGGGTGGGTCTCCAGCTGGCGCAGGGTGACCATCGCCCCAATGGAAAAGCCCGCATCCGTTTCCTCGATCGTGTCCAGCCCCAGGCCGGACAGGTCGATGGCTGTGCCGATATTGATAGTCTCCATCTTGAGCCAGATCATGCCGCCCAGGATGCGGTTGGCCTTTTTCTGGTTGAGCTGCCAGGCTTCTTCCAGACTTTCGGCCCGTTTGTATTCTCGGATCGTCATCATATGCAGGTCCCTCTCTTTTTTATCCTTGCTGTTCTTATTTTAGCACAGATGCAGATTGCGTTTCAATCGGCGATTGCGCTATAATGGAAAAAATCCCATCGGAAAGCGCAGGTCTTTTTATGCAAATGCATGCTTCTACGGGGTGTGTGCTCATGGCCTCTGGTCTGAGTACCCGCTTTGGCTCCAACAAGCTTCTGGCGCAGTTTGACGGTCAGCCCCTGCTGTGCCGGGCCTTTGCAGCCACCGACACGCCGCAGCTGTCGGCACGCATCGTGGTGACCCGCTCAGCGCAGGTGCAGGCGCTGTGCAAAGCGCAGGGGGTGCCGGTGCTCCTGCATGCACTGCCCGGCCGGAACGATACCGTGCGGCTGGGACTTTCGGCGCTGCTGGCACAGCATCCGGAACTGACCGGGTGCATGTTCCTGCCCGGTGACCAGCCCCTGCTGCGCCGGGCTACGGTGGACCAGCTGCTGACGGCCTTTGCACAGACGCAAAAAGAAACAGAACGGGTGATCTTCCGTCTGGGTGCCCCGGCCGGAAACGGCCCGGACCCCCTTGTGGGAAGCCCCGTTCTGTTCAGCAACGGCTTTTTCCCGGAGCTGCTCACCCTGCCGGAGGGCAAGGGCGGCAGCGTCCTGCTGCACAAGTACCCGACGCTGGTGCATACCGCCTGTATCGCACAGCCGGAAGAGCTGGCCGACACCGATACGCCCGCCGCACTGGCGCAGTTGGAAGCGCTTGTCCGGGAAAAGGGATAAGATTTACTCTGCCTGATCGTTCTTGGGCAGCAGGACGTTCAGCAGGATGGCTACGAAGGCAGCCGGAACAATACCGGACTCACCGCAGATCAGCTGGAATGCATGGGGCGTATTGGCCAGGATGCCGCTGTTGGCACCCATGCCGTAGCCTACGCCCAGCGCCACCGACACGATGGTCAGCTGGCGCGGGGTCATCTTTTCCTTGGTGATCAGCTGGATGCCGCTGACCACGATGGAAGAGAACATCATCACGGCAGCACCGCCCAGAACGGCCTGCGGCA
>OGDS01001741.1_pt1 | contig 15159 bp, 13 predicted proteins | sample 1570351 | NCBI WGS metagenome assembly OGDS01 (sample SAMEA2581974, study PRJEB24529) | metagenome | biome: Human gut stool | place: China | collected 2011
GTCTGATTATGACGTTCTTCGGGCGCTTCTTCCGCCTGTATATGTTCACGGCACTGGCTCCGCTGCCGCTGGCATCCTTCGCGGGCGAAGATACAAGTTTTATGGGGAAAGCCTTTCTGAAAAGCTACATCGGCGTCTGCATGGAGGGTGCTGTCGTGGTGCTGGCCTGTCTGATTTTTTCGGCATTTGCCTCCAGCGGCGCACCCATAGCAGACACCTCTCTGCCCGTTGTTACGATGAGCTGGCAATATGTAGCGCAGACCATATTCAATATGCTGGTGCTGGTGGGCCTTGTGAAAGGCGCGGAGCGCATCGCAAAGGATATGTTCGGATTATAAGACAAGAAAAAGCGGGCCGCAGCCCGCTTTTTTCATTTCTCATATTCCGCGATGGGGACACCGTTTTTCACCTGAAAGCCGGAGATGATACGCCCCTCCACAGCTGCGCGGTGCAGCTCATCCAAGATTAGCCGTTCGGCCAATCGAGCCTTCTGCGTCTCCTGCAACCATTCTACCAGCGGACGCAGCCAGCAGGACAGCGCAAGCAGGCCGAACAGAGACAGCACCCCATAGAACACAAATGGGTGTGCTGCCGCCCATTGCGGATACACGCGCCCGACACAGAGCCAGATCAAGACGGGCAGCAGTTGCAGGCGCAGTCCTCCAGCTGATCTTCGGTGATCATACCGGCCTTGTAGGCACCCACGGCCTCAAACATCTTGGACAGACTGACTTCCTCGCCGCCGTAGGTACCGGCCAGCATCGGGCCGCCGGAGCAGACCACGGCGGGCACGTCCATACGGACGGCGGCCATGACCATGCCAGGCACGATCTTGTCGCAGTTGGGCACCAGCACCAGGCCGTCCAGCTGATGGGCCATGAGCATGGTCTCCACGCTGTCGCAGATCAGCTCACGGGAAGCCAGGGAATACTTCATGCCCACATGGCCCATGGCGATGCCGTCGCACACGCCGATGGCCGGGATCAGGATGGGGGTACCGCCCGCCATCTCGATACCGGCCTTGACGGCATCGGCGATCTTATCCAGATTCATGTGGCCGGGCACGATCTCACTGTGGGCGCTCACCACGCCGATGAGCGGACGCTCCAGCTCTTCCGGGGTGTAACCCAGTGCATAAAACAGGCTGCGGTTCGGCGCACGCTCCGAACCCTTGGTCACGTTGTCACTTCTCATTGTTTATTCCTCTTTTCTGATAAAACCCTCTCCGTCACGGCTGCGCCGTGCCACCTCTCCCGAAGGGGAGAGGTTTTTGCGGAGGAACTATAAGGTTTCCGTTTTCAACAAAAGCTCCCCCTTTCGGGGGAGCTGGCCGCCGAAGGGCGGCCTGAGAGGGTTTTCCTTTTACTTCTTCAGCCAGCTCATCATGCTGCGCAGCTCTGCGCCGACCTTCTCGATGGGCAGCTCGGCTTCCATGCGGCGCTTTGCCAGGAAGTGGACCTTGCGGCCGCCGTTGGGGTTCATCTCGGTCAGGAACTCGGAAGCGAAGGTGCCGTCCTGGATCTCGGTCAGGACCTTCTTCATCTCCTTGCGGGTCTCGGCGGTGATCAGGCGCTTGCCGGTGCGGTAATCGCCGTACTCAGCGGTGTTGGAGATGGAGTAGCGCATCTTGGAGAAGCCGCCCTCGTTGATCAGGTCAACGATCAGCTTCATCTCGTGGCAGGTCTCAAAGTATGCCATCTCGGGCTCGTAGCCAGCCTCAACCAGCGTATCGAAGCCTGCGTGGATCAGCTCGCAGACACCGCCGCACAGAACTGCCTGCTCGCCGAACAGGTCGGTCTCGGTCTCCTCCTTGAAAGTGGTCTGCAGGATGCCTGCACGGCCGGCGCCGATGCCGGAAGCGTAAGCCAGAGCGATGTCCTTTGCCTTGCCGGTGTAATCCTGCTCCACGCAGATCAGAGAGGGGCAGCCCTCGCCCTCGGTGTACAGGCGGCGGACGATGTGGCCGGGGCCCTTGGGAGCGATCATGATAACGTCAACATTCTTGGGAGCGGTGATGGTCTTGAAGTGGATGTTGAAGCCGTGTGCAAAGGCCAGAGCCTTGCCCTCGGTCATGTAAGGTGCGACCTGCTTGTTATAGATGTCGGCGCACAGCTCATCGGGCACCAGCATCATCACAACATCGCCAGCCTTGGCAGCCTCTTCGACCTCCATGACCTTGAAGTTGTCGTGAGTGGCGGCGAACTCGGAGGCCTTTGCCCAGTGGGCAGAGCCCTTGCGCAGACCGACAACAACGTTCACGCCGCTCTCGGCCAGATTCTCGGAATGGGCGTGGCCCTGGCTGCCGAAGCCGATGACAGCAACGGTCTTGCCGTCCAGCACGCCGAGGTTGCAGTCGGAATCGTAGTATTTCTTGATCGCCATGGTAGTAGTCTCCTTTTACTCTTTCCTGTTTTATTTTTATATTTTGATTTTTATGGAAAACTGAGAGGCTACGCCTTACTGCGGGCAGCGGGTCCCGGGCAAGGGCAGCTGGGCTGCCCGCACCTCCTGCGGGGGCTTCTGCATGTGCTGATGCATCCCGCCGCGCTCCAGGGCGGTCACACCGGTGCGGCACTGCTCAAGGATCTTGTAGTCTGCCAGGATCTTGAGGAACGCGTCCACCTTTTCGGGGCGGCCGGTCAGCTCCAGCACTATGCTGTCGGGCGAAAGATCAATGATCTTTGCCTTGTAGATGCTGGCGATCTCCCGTAGCTCACTGCGGTTGTGGACATCGGCAGCCACCTTGAGCAGCAGCAGCTCCCGCTCCAGCGAATTCTCGTGATCCAGCACGAACACCTGCCGGGTCACTTCCAGCCGCTCGGTCTGGAGGATGAGCTGGCTCAGCGCCTTTTCATCGCTGGTGATGGTCACGGTGATGCGGCTGACCGCCGGGTCGTTGGTGGCGGACACCGTCAGGCTGTCGATGTTGAAGCCGCGGCGGCAGAACAGGTTGGACACCCGGGCCAGAACACCGCTCTGGTTGTCCACCAGCAGACTGATGACTCTGCGTTTGGATTCCATGGGTCAGTCCTCCTTATTCCATGATGATATCATTGATGTCGCCGCCGCCGGGGATCATGGGCAGGACCTTTTCGTCCTTGTCGATGATGCACTCGATCCAGGTGGGGCCCTTCTGCTTGAGGGCATCAGCAAATGCGGCCTGGAACTCGGGGAGGTTGGTGCAGCGGTAGCCCTTCAGGCCAAAGCCATCCGCCAGCTTGACAAAGTCGGTGCGGCGGTGAGGGTCGGTCTGGGAGTAGCGCTTTTCGTAGAAAGTGGTCTGCCACTGGCGCACCATGCCCAGCACAGAGTTGTTGAAGATGACCGTGATGATGGGCAGCTCATAGCTGACAGCGGTGCAGGCCTCGTTGAGGTTCATGTGGAAGGAACCGTCGCCCGTGAACATGACCACCCGCTGCTCCCGGCCCAGCGCCATCTGCGCGCCGATGGCCGCGCCATAGCCAAACCCCATGGTGCCCAGACCGCCGCTGGTGATAAAGCCGCGGCTCTTGGTGTGGCGGATGTACTGGGCCGCCCACATCTGGTGCTGGCCCACGTCGGTGACATACACGGCCTCAGGGCCGCACTGGCTGCACACCTCGCCGATGACCTGATGGGGCATCAGGCGAGTGGGGTCGGACACAGGGTGGTAATCCTGCGCCTGCCACTCGTGGATCATCTTCATCCAGTCGGGGTGCTTCTTCTCCTCAATGAGGGGGAGCATCCCGCTCAGGACATAGCAGACATCACCGGCAATGGCAAGATCCACATCCACGTTCTTGCCCAGCTCACTGGGGTCGATATCGATCTGGATGATGGTGGCGTTCTTGGCAAAGGTTTTGGGGTTCAGGGCCACGCGGTCAGAAAAGCGGGTGCCCAGTGCGATCAGCACGTCACAATCTGCGACCGCCCGGTTGGAGGTGTAGCAGCCGTGCATTCCGACCATGCCGATGTTCATCGGGTCACCGTAGGGCACAACGCCTGCGGCCATCAGAGTATAGGTGGCGGGGATCTCCGCCTTGTGGATCAGGTCACGCAGGGGCTGGCAAGAAGCCGCGCTCCGCACGCCGCCGCCAAAATAGACCAGCGGGCGCTTGGCCGCGTTGATGATATCGGCGGCCCACTTGACCTGCTGTTCGTCGTAGGTGGTCACGGTGCGGATCTGCTCCGGCTGCTTGGGGGTAAACTCGCAGACAGCGGCAGTGACATCCTTGGGGATATCCACCAGCACCGGGCCCTTGCGGCCGCTCTGCGCAATGCGGAACGCCGCACGCATGGTGTCGGCCAGCTCTTCTACCTTGCGCACCGTGAAGTTGTGCTTGGTGATGGGCATCGTGATGCCCTCGATGTACGCCTCCTGAAAGCTGTCCTTGCCCAGACCGGGGGTCGGCACATTGCCGGTAAAGGCGACCATGGGCACGGAGTCCATGTAGGCAGTGGCAATGCCGGTGACCAGATTGGTGGCACCCGGGCCGCTGGTGGCCAGCACCACGCCGGTGCGGCCCGTTGCGCGGGCATAGCCATCGGCCGCATGAGAAGCGCCCTGCTCGTGGGCGGTCAGTACATGGCGGATGCGGTCAGAATTCTTATACAGCTCGTCGTACAGGTTCAGCACAGCACCGCCGGGGTAGCCGAAGATGGTGTCCACGCCCTGTTCGCAGAGGACTTCAACAAAAATTTGCGAACCATTCAACTGCATGGTAAGTTGCTCCTGTTCCTTTTCCTCTTACACTCTCAACAAAATTTCACTCAGACACGTTACTTTTCGCATCTTGCATTCCGATTTGAACGTTGGGTCAATTATACTATAAATCGGGCCTTTGTCAATCGACGATTTGTAAAGTGAATCAGCCGAAAGATGAAGATAATTGAACACGCCCTTGCTAAGCGCCTTTTCCAAGAGTATAATCAATTCTACACTGTTATAAAAATAAACAGCCTTCTGACCGGCCTGCCAATGGCTCCCCCTTTGGGGGAGCTGGCGCGGCGCGCCTGAGAGGGCAAGGCCGTTAAAAAGAGAGGATTTTCCTATGCAACTTCGTGAATGGAACGCCCGGCTCCACGGGCTTGTTGTTTTCCGTGCCCTGCTGGGCGACCCCGTTGTGGCAAAGCTGGCGGCGCTGACCGACCGGCTGGAAGCGGCTGACGACAGCATCGCCCCCCTGTGCGATGCTGTGGCCGCCTTTGAAGCTGCCCTGTTTGCCCACACCACCAATCTGGGCGATTATCTTTCCAACGCCGTGCTGGAGACCGAGACCGTCTGTGTGCGGCAGGCCGCTGCGGGCCAGCTCTCCCCTGTGATGGAAGCCGCCCTGAACAGTGAGCTGAACTTTTTGCAGAAGCTCTGCGGCCTGACACTGGACACCCTGCTGGAAGCCGCCGACCGGCAGAGCCGGGAGCTGGCGTTCCTGCCCCGTTGGGAGGCAAGGCAGCTCGACCTGACCGCCGCCTATAACCAGCGGATGCGGGAAGCCGGGAAGAAAGGCTACGGCATGTTCGCCAAGCACCATGTGTTCACGGTGGAGAATGGCCAGCTGGTGCCCGTGAAGTACCCCGACCCCCAGAAGCTCAGCGAGCTGCCGGGCTACGAGAAGGAGCGGGAAAAGGTCATTGCCAACACCCGCGCCCTGCTGGCCGGTTCCCCCGCCAACAATGTCCTGCTCTACGGCGATGCCGGCACCGGCAAATCCAGCACGGTCAAGGCCATTGCCAATGAGTACGCCGCCGACGGCCTGCGGCTGGTGGAGGTCAAGAAGAACCAGCTCTACCAGATTCCCGACCTGATGGATCAGCTGGCAGCCAACCCCCTCAAGTTCATCCTCTTCATCGATGACCTGAGCTTCTCCTCCAACGACGACAATTTTGCCGCCCTGAAAGCCATCCTCGAGGGCAGCGTGGGCGGCCGGGCCCGGAACATTGCGGTGTACGCCACCTCCAACCGCCGCCACCTCATCAAGGAGACCCTGACCGACCGCACCGGCGACGACATCCACGAAGCCGACACCCGGCAGGAGCTGATGAGCCTTTCCGCCCGGTTCGGCCTGACTGTCACCTTCCAGCGGCCCGAGAAAGCCCGCTTTGCCGCCATTCTGGAAGAGCTGGCAAAGCAGCACCACATCCAGATGCCCATGGAAGAACTGCTGGTCAAGGCCGAGGCTTTTGCCATCCGCGCCGGCGGCCGCAGCCCCCGCGTGGCCAAACAGTTCATCGAACAGTGCGAGAGCGGCGTGCAGAAATAATGTTTGCTTTTTCATTTTTATGGATAAGAAAAAGCGCTGTGCAGTGAAATGACTGCACAGCGCTTTTTGCTGTTTTAAAAGAAAACTGCCGCCGCAGGCGGCGGATGAGGTAGTCAGAAAATCAAACGCGCTCGGCCACCAGCTGGAAGCCCTCCTTGGTGAGCTCCTGCCGGATCTGCTCGATCTGGGCATGGTCGCGGGTCTCCAGCACCAGCTTGAGGAAGCAGCTGGAGATGGGCATATTGGGGTCAGAGCCGTCATGCAGGACGGAGACCACATTGCTGCCGCAGCGGGAAACGATGGCGGCCACCCGCTCCAGCTGGCCGGGCTTATCCTCCAGCGCAATGGTCAGGTTGGCCTTGCGGCCGCTCATCACCAGACCACGGGTGATGACGCGGTTGAGGATGTTCACATCGATGTTGCCGCCGGAGATCAGGCAGACCACCTTTTTGCCCTCGATGGGCAGCTTGTGGAACAGTGCCGCTGCCACAGGCACCGCACCGGCCCCCTCGGCCACCAGCTTCTGGTTCTCCATCAGGGAGAGGATGGCGGCGGCGGTCTCGTCCTCGCTGACGGTCACGATGTCGTCCACATATTCCTCACAGAGCTGATAGGTCAGCTCGCCGGGGGTCTTGACCTGAATGCCGTCCGCAAAGGTGGCCGCATTTTTCAGGGTCTGATACTTGTGCTCATGCAGGCTGCGGTACATGCTGGGGGCACCCTCGGCCTGCACGCCGTAGACCTTGACCTCGGGGCGCAGGCTCTTGATGGCAAAGGCCACGCCGGAGATCAGGCCGCCGCCGCCCACGGGCACGATGACGGCATCCAGGTCGGGCAGCTGGTCAAGGATCTCCAGACCAATGGTGCCCTGACCTGCGATGACCTGTTCGTCATCGTAGGGGTGGATGAAGGTCATGCCGGTCTCGGCCTGCAGCTCCACGGCCTTGTCGTGGGCATCATCATAGGTGCCGGGCACCAGACAGACCTCCGCACCCAGGCTCTTGGTGTTTTCCACCTTCATAATGGGGGCACCGTCCGGCATACAGACGATGCTCCTGATGCCCCGGCGGGTGGCGGCCAGAGCCACGCCCTGTGCGTGGTTGCCGGCAGAGCAGGCGATCACGCCCTTTTCGCTCTCCTCCCTGGAGAGCTGGCTGATCTTATAATAGGCCCCGCGCACCTTGAAGCTGCCGGTCACCTGCAGGTTCTCGGTCTTGAGGTAGAGGCGGCAGTCCTTGGAGAGCTTGGGCGCTTCAATGAGGTCGGTCTTGCGGGCAACGTCCTTGAGCACAAAGGCGGCGTGGTAGATCTTATCCAGAGTCAGCATGACGATACTTCCTATCTTCTATCCTTGATTTTTGCATGTGAATATGCATCCCAGTATAAATTAGCAAAAGTATTTTGTCAAATGAGCGTATTTCAACATTACGTTTGCTGGGGTGACCGCCAATGGCTACGCCCGGGCAGATGGCCCTGCGGCCCGATGCACGCTCCACCTGTGCCCATGCCGTGGGAGCGGTTTTCCCTGACCCAAAACGCCCCTCTCCGGCATCTGTGAGACCGGAGAGGGGCGTTCTCGTTTTTAACCTTTCATCGGCACAAATCCGACCAGATCCTTCACGACCTCGCCGCCGATGATGAGCCCGGCCACCGAGGGCACAAAGGCGTTGGAGCCGGGAACCGAGCGCCGGATGGTGCACTTGCGCTGGGTGCCCGGGGGGCAGATGCAGTGGTTCTTGCAGCTGATGGAATCATCCTCGATGGGGGTCATGGCAGGCTCCTTGGAGTAGACGACCTTCAGGTGCTTGATCCGCCGCTTGCGGCACTCGGTGCGCATCACCTTGGCCAGCGGGCAGACGGAGGTCTTGTAGATATCCGTCACCTCAAAGCGGGTGGGATCCATCTTGTTGCCTGCACCCATGGCGCAGATGATGGGGGTGCCGGCCTCCTTGGCCTTGACCACCAGCGCGATCTTGCCGGTGACGGTGTCGATGGCATCCACCACATAGTCGTACTGGGTGAAATCGAACTGATCCTGCGTTTCCGGGGTGAAGAAGATCTTGTAGGTGGTGACCTTGATGTTGGGGTCGATCTCGTGGATACGCTGTTCGGCCACATCCACCTTGTACTGGCCCACGGTCTTGCGGGTGGCCACGATCTGGCGGTTCAGGTTGGTCAGGCAGACCTTGTCATCATCAATGAGGTCCAGCGCACCCACACCGCTGCGTGCCAGCGCTTCCACCGTGTAGCCGCCCACGCCGCCAATGCCAAACACCGCCACACGGGAATTGTGCAGCTTTTCCATTGCTTCCTTGCCCAGCAGCAGCTGGGTGCGGGAATATTGATCCTGCATAGATACTTGCTCCTCCATCTTACACTGTGCCGTTCGTTTTACCGGTTCGGCACAGCTGCTTTCGTTTTGCTTTATCACTTTCCTGCGAAGCGCCTGAGCGGTTTATTCGACCGCAACGATGGTGCCGCCCCCCAGCACAACATCCCCCTGATACAGCACCACGGCCTGACCGGGCGTGGGGGCACGCTGGGGCTGGTCAAATTCCAGCCGGAACTGCCCCTCTCCTGCCGGGTAGACGGTGGCCGCCTGCTCGGTCTGGTGGTAGCGGGTGCGGGCCGTGACCCGCAAGGGCGCGGTCAGCTCCGGGATGGCGATCCAGTTCACCTCGTCGGCATAGACGATGCGGTCAAACAGGTTCTCCTCCGGACCCACCGTGACGGTGTTGGCCTGCATATCCTTGGCGCAGACATACACCGGCGCACCCATGGCAAGGCCAAGGCCCTTGCGCTGGCCGATGGTATACCGCACCGCGCCGTTGTGGGTGCCCACCTTTTTGCCGTTCTCGTCCAGAAAATCACCTGCCGGATAATGCTTGCCGGTGAAGTCCTCCATAAAACGGGCGTAGTCGCCGTCCGGCACAAAGCAGATATCCTGGCTGTCGTGCTTGCGGGCGTTGATGAAATGCTGCTTTTCCGCGATCTCACGCACTTCGGCCTTGTGCAGCCCCCCCAGCGGCAGGCGCACATGGGCCAGCTGCTCCTGGGTCAGGTTATAGAGCACATAGCTCTGATCCTTACCCTCGTCCAGCCCCTTTTTCAGCAGCCAGCGGCCGGTGGCCTCGTCCTGCTCCACCCGGGCGTAATGGCCCGTGACCACATACTCCATGCCATGGCTCTCAGCCCAGCGGAGCAGGTGATCGAACTTCATATACCGGTTGCAGTCGATGCAGGGGTTGGGCGTGCCGCCCATTTCGTACACCCGGATGAACTTTTCGATGATCTTCTCCCGGAAGTCGGCGGTGAAATCCAGCACCTCATAGGGGATATCCATCGCAAAGGCCACCTCGGCGGCATCCTCGATATCCTTTTCGGAGCAGCAGGTGTGGAAACCGGACTGCCCCAGCGTCTCGTTGCGGGTGAGCCGCATGGTGATGCCGGTGCAGTCGTACCCTGCCTGCTGCATCAGCCATGCCGCCACCGAGCTGTCCACACCGCCGCTCATGGCGATGAGTGCCCCGGGGCGCTTCGTGTTCTGTGCTTCTGTCATATCGTCCCTCATTCAATAACACACTAAAACAGTAGTATAATACTACTGCAGCTTCTTTCTCTTGTCAAGACGCAGAAAATCGGGCCACCGCAGCCAGCAGCGCGTCTTTTTCGTTGGGTGTCTGCCCAGTGATGACAGCCTCCAGCAGGGCGTTCAGCACCTGCCGCAGACCCGGGCCGGGTCTGACCCCCGCCGCCATCAGGTCACGGCCATTCACGGCCAGCTGGCTCACCCGGCAGCAGGCATTTTCTGCTGTCAGCTGCTCTGCCTCGGCCTGCAGGGCAGCAAAGGCCTCGGCCTGTTCCGGATGCCGGGCACTGCAAAGGGCGGTCAGGCGCTGGATCGTCGGCAGCTCATAGCGGCCCAAAAGACGTTTGGCCTGTACGGTCAGCGTGGTGTTGGGGGTGCCGGGAGTTTCTCCAAAGACCGTCCGCTGGGGTGGGACCCTGTTGCCGCAGGCAATAGGGCGGGCGATGGAATGGCCCGATTCGTGTCCGAGGAGAAAGCTCCCGGCACCCCCTTCAGCTTCCCTTTCCAACACTGTCACCTCATCTGTGAGCGCGTTGGAGCATTTCAGTTTGCGCAGAGCTTTGCGGGCACCGGCTTCACCCAGCGGGCAGAGAAGGGCCGCCAGCCGGGCGGGCACGTTCTCCGCTGTTGGTTCGATCCGGTCGATGGTACGGCAGAGTTCCGCAAACCGTTCCGGCTGTTTTTCCGGCTCCAGCTCCGGCAGGATAACGGCCAGAACGGCGGGTTCCAGATAGCTTCCGGGCCGGGGGGCGGCCAGCAGCTTGAGCAGTTCCTCCTGGATGCGCTCCGCCGAAACGCAGTCCAGATGCGGCCCCAGTGCCCGGGCAGCAGCACCGGTGGCTGGGTCGATGGCGAAGCCGAACCGGGCCGCGAACCGGTAGAGCCGCAGGATGCGCAGCGCGTCCTCCTCAAAGCGGCGTTCCGGCTCCCCCACCGCCCGCACAAGATGGGCGGCAAGGTCGTCCCGCCCGCCAAAGGGGTCGATAAGCCCTTCCTCGGCGCTGTATGCCATGGCGTTGATGGTGAAATCCCGCCGGGCAAGATCCTCCCGCACATCCGGCACAAAGCAGACGGCATCCGGGTGGCGGCCATCGGAATAGGCCCCCTCGGTGCGGAAGGTCGTTGTCTCATAGAGCCTGCCGCCCTGCTTCACCGTCACGGTGCCGTGCTGCAGGCCGGTGGGGATGCACTTTTCCTCCCCGAACAGCTCCATCACCTGCTCCGGGCGGGCGCTGGTGCAGAGGTCCCAATCGTGGGGGTCCAGCCCCAGCAGGCTGTCCCGGACACAGCCGCCCACAGCGTAGGCCGCATGGCCCGCCCCATGGAGCGCATCCAGCAGCAGGGCTGCACCCGGGTCAAGTTTGATCGTTGTCATGTTGCTTCCTCGTCATATTGCAGGATGATCTGTTTGCCGTCAAAGCCGCACTCCGCCGCCGGGAATACCGCCTGCGCATTGGGCAGGGCGGCTTCCGGTTCAAGGATCATGGGCGAATAATGCATCAGCCAGAACCGGCGCACGTCAGCCTTTTTTGCAATGGCCGCACCCTGCGCAAAAGTGCTGTGCCCCCACTGCTTTGCCTGCGCCTCCTGCTCGTTGTCGGGGTAGGTGGCATCGCAGAGGAAAAGGTCGGCGTTCTGCGCGGCCTGTTCCAGTGCCGGGCAGGGAGCGGTATCACCCGAGAACACGAACCGCAGACCCCGGCGTGCCGGGCCCAGCACATCCGCGGGGGCAACCACAGCCCCGCTCTCCAGCAGGATGCTCTGGCCCCGCTGGAGCAGCTTCCATGCAGACACCGGAACGTTCAGTGCCCGGGCCTTTGCAGGGTCAAAGCGGCCCGCCCGGGGCAGGTCGAGCCGGTAGCCCCGGCTGGGCACCCGGTGCCGGGTGCGGAAAGGCGTAAGCTGCGCCCCCGCAGGCCAGCCGGAGGAAAGGGTGGTCAGGTCGATGGGGTCTGTGTCCAGCTGCACAGCCCTGACCGGATACGGCAGCGGCCCGGTCAGGGTGCGCAGGGCGGGCCAGACCTCCCCCAGTCCCTCGGGGCCGTAAAGGGTCAGCGGGCGCTCCCGGCCCTGACAGCCCAGCGTCTGCAGCAGGCCCGGCAGGCCGAAGATATGGTCGCCGTGATAGTGGGTCAGGCAGATGGCATCCAGCTTCATCAGGTTGACCCCGGCGCGGCGGGCCGCCGCCTGCGTGCCCTCGCCGCAGTCAAACAGCAGGGCATGGCCCCCGCATTCGGCCAGCGCGGCGGTCAGGGCACGGTCCGGCAGGGGCATGGTGGCCGCCGTACCCAGCAGTGTAATGGTCAGCATAACAGTTCCTCCGTGATTTGTCGGTAACAGTGTACCACATTTTGCGCCCGCACACAATCGGCACAGCCCGGCATAGGATGGCGCAGAGCTCTGATACAAAGGGAGGTTTGACCATGCAGCGCAAAAAAGTCCCCGCCGGGCACCACCGCTTCGGGCTGGCCCGGCTTGTTCTGGTCCTGGCACTGCTGTTTCTCGTCGTGGCGCTCACCGCCGGGCTGGCGGGCTGCCTGTTCCAGCCCGTACTGGCCGCCCGGGGCACGCTGCTGTTTCTGCCGGGGTAATAGAAAGAAAAAGCGGAATCGTTCCATCCTTGCCTGAGAGAACGATTCCGCTTTGTGCTATTTTATTCTGCCGTTTTCAACTGCTGTGCTTTTTTCCATGCGCGAATGGCTTCTCCATAGGAGATTTGCTCATCCGGCTTGAACTGCTCCGTATGCTCTTCATCAGGCAGCTCCATCAGCTCGTTTTCCACGGCCCACTGTGCGGCCTGCTGTGCCGCTTCCTCATTCAGGCCGATGTCCTCATACATTGCATTTACATCCGGTACAGGCTCTCCTGCATTCCTCCAGAGCAGTTCCGCCAGCTGGATCCTGTTTTGGGGAAGTGCCGCCCCACTGGGCAGCAGATATTTCAGATAGAGTTCTGTTCCGAGCTGATGCGCCTGATAGGCCAGTACAACAGCCGAAATTCCCACTGCGCCGATCAGTGCAGCACTGCCCAGCAGTTCGGTTTCCCTGGCATTTTCCGCGCTTTCGTACATTGCCTCTACGGTCACATCTGCCGCCGGCATGGAAAAACTCATGGTCTGGCTGGTGTGTGCTACATCAGGGTCTCCCATCAGTGCCGGATCACTGATGTTCCACTGCGCAAAGACCATTCCTTCCGGTGCCGCATTTGCCGCAACCGTAACCATTGCGCCCGCAGGGATCTTTCCGATCTGGGTCGCACCCTCTTTTTCCAGCACCACCTTCTCCGTGATATCCACAGTCGTTCCATTTTCCACAACCGTCACACGCACAAGAGTACCGTCTTTTTCCGTCAGAGTATACTTTTTGACCGTATCAGTATCAGGGGTAGGAGTAGGGGTAGGATTAGGCTTAGGCTCAGGGTCAGGATTAGGGTTAGGATTAGGGTTAGGGTTAGGCTCAGGGTTAGGCTCAGGGTCAGGATTAGGGTTAGGCTCAGGGTCAGGATTAGGGTTAGGCTCAGGGGTAGGAGTAGGCTTCACGCTCCAATGTGCGTAAACCTTCACATCTTCCGTAATTTCCTGGTTGAAGTCAAACGGTTCGCCGCCATTTTCTTGTGTATACCAACCTTCAAACTGGTAACCTTTCGCTATTGGATCAGTGGGCTTGTTGACCGTTTTTTCATACTGCACCACTTTCGGCACCACTTTGCTGGTTTCCTCTGCCTGATTGCCGTAATAAAAGCTCACAGTATGGGCGCAATCAAAGTTCTGCGGATTAGTCAACAGGGTATTGTTATTTTTAAAATCATTTTCCTTTGCAAGTTTATCCCATTGTTCCTGGGTTCCCGTATAATGCAGTTTCTCTAATTGTTTTCCTTCACCACCAAATCCAAAGTGAAACGCATTTGCTCCTATCGTCTGTACACTACTCGGAATCGTCACGCTTTTCAAATCTGTGCAACTACTAAACGCACCTGCTCCAATTGAGATAATCGAATCCGGAAGTGTCACACTTCCCAAACTTGTGCAACTAATAAACGCACCTGTTCCAATTGAGATAATTGAATTCGGAAGTGTCACACTTCCCAAACTTGTGCAAAGCATAAACGCATTATCACCAATTGAACGAACTGAATTTCCAAGGTTCACCGTTTCCAGCTTTGTACATTCATAAAACGAAGTTGCTCCGACAGAAGTTACTGAATCCGGAAGTGTCACCGTTTCCAAATTTCCGCAGTATGCAAATGCACCATCTCCAATCGACTTAATGGGTGCTTTAGTTTGAACGCTTTTCAGCGCTGCGCAGTTGTGAAATGCATAAATTCCAATCGAAGTCACCGAATAATCCTTCCCGTTCAAAGTCACGGTCGAAGGAATCACTACATCCGCTGCCGTAGCTGTGGTAGAAAACCCCGTCAGTTCCACGGTGCCATCATCAAGCAGCATATAGGTATAAGTATTCTCACCGTCTACCACTTTCATAGGAGTATCTTCCGCTGTGTCCTCTGGCTCTGCCGCAAATGCAGACAGGGGCATCAGCCCTAAAACTATTCCCAGAACCAGCAAAATACTGGTAAGCCTTTTCAATTGTTTCATCCCAAAAATCCTTTCTCTGCATTTTCAACAAAAATCGCACAAAAAATGGCTATATATATATATATATATATATATCAGATGGATCTGTCAATATTCAGTCTCATTTTCGGTATATCAGTATATTATTTTGCTTAATATTTTTCATTTTTTGTGTTGTTTGCATAAATCAAAAACATGGTTCTTCAAAAACAGTGAAAATCAAAATCCCCTTCTTGACTTCAGGACAGTGACGTGATAAAACCCAGCCAAACCAGCGAGAGGGCATCGCCCGCCCCCGAGAGCAGCCACACCATCCTCTGCAAACAGAAAACCGCCGGCGTATCTCTACGTCGGCGGTTTTTTATGGGTGCGGGTGGATCACGCAAGCCGCGCATCTAAAAAAGCCCCGCAGGGGCTTTTTTCCCCGCCGGACTGTTCGGCGGGTCGATGCTGTTCGAATCCACCCGCCTAGCCTCCGGGAAGGTTATTACAAAACAGAAACTCCAGTACCCGGTTCGGATACTGGAGTTCTTGGTGGGCGCGGGTGGACTACGCAAGCCGCGCTGCTAAAAACAGCCCACCGGGCTGTTTTTGCCCCTTCTTCTGTGACGGGGCCGCAGCTGTTCGAATCCGCCCGCATGAAAACCCAAACTTTCTGCAAACAGAAAACCGCCAGCGTATCTCTACGCTGACGGTCTTTTTATGGGCGCGGGTGGATTCGAACCACCGAAGCTGAAAAGCAGCAGATTTACAGTCTG
>OGDS01001746.1_pt1 | contig 15108 bp, 17 predicted proteins | sample 1570351 | NCBI WGS metagenome assembly OGDS01 (sample SAMEA2581974, study PRJEB24529) | metagenome | biome: Human gut stool | place: China | collected 2011
CCGGAAGAAGGCGAGGGTATCCGATTTAGGCGCAGAGCTGCACATTGGCGGACCGGGACAGAAAGACGCAATGAAAAATGATCTGGGCTATTTCAAAACTATCCCGTCAAGACCGTATGTCGGACAGGATGTGGCGAGTGCCCCGGCACATTTCAGAGCGAAAGTTCTGAAATCTGGCAGCATGAAGCGGCTGACCGGCAAGGGAAACCTGAGTAAAGGCTTTCTGGTGGAGTTTGCCAGCGGGCACGTTGGCATGGTGCAGCGCGTCATTGGTTCCAGTAGCCATAACACGGTCACAAAGAAATCCGGCGCACCGCGCTGGCGGAACAAAGATGGCAACGTGGAAACGCTGCAAACCATGGGAAGCCCTTCGGCAGCGGCTATGCATCATGTAATCTGGGAACAGGTAGAGCCGGATGTGCAGGACACCTTGGAGAAGAAGCTTGAAGCGTCGATCCAGAAAACGCTTGCCAGAGCGGCAGCGAAGAAGGGGGCGAGGTAATGACAGAAGAAATGCTTGCCATGACCCCTTATATGATGCAGATTGCATTGAACCAGACGCTTCAAAAAATCTTCAAAGGAAAAACATACTGCGGACCCGGCGGGGAAAAGGAACTGAATTTCTTTGAACAAGACCTGCCCATCGACACAGGACGGGACGATGCTGTTGATACCCCAGCAGCATTTGCGCCCTACATCATTACAGAAATTGGTGATATGGATTCGCCGGAAGGCGACACGCCGATGGAAGTTGATGTGACGATGTACATTTGCGCGTATGACACCGGGCTAAAACGGCAGGGCTACCGAGATGTTCTGAACATTGCAACGGATATCATGAAAAAATTCAGGGCGGTGCCGAGGTTCGGCAGGGCGTGTACCGTACAGGGGAAAATCCATGGACAGATGTCGAAGGACGACTATCACCCGTACTACTTTGGTGCTGTGCAAATGACCTGCACAGTCCCGAATGCAGACCCGGCAACAGACCCGGAGATAGAGGATATGGTATGAAAAACGAAGCAAGAACCCGTGTATACTGCGGACCTTCCGTCCGTGGCGTGGCGCGGCAGTACACAAGTTTCAGCGGGGAACTGCCTGAATCCATGAAGAGGTTTATTGAGCAGCACCCGATGGCAGAAAGCCTTATCGTTCCTTACGACAAGGTGGCGGAAACCCGTGCGCGGATGGAACAGCCCGAAGTTCAGGGCCAGCCCAAGACGGCAGAACGGGTCATTTATGAGCAGCTCAAAGCAGAGCTGTAAGGAGGATAAACGATGGCATATCGTCATGGCGTATATGTAAGCGAAGTTCCGTCCAGCGTCAAGGCACCGCTGAAAAGCGATGCGGGCATTCAGGTGGTTGTGGGTGTGGCTCCGGTCAATTTGGCGGATGATCCTTACAATGCATCCAACGTGCCGATGCTGTGCCACACGATGGCAGAAGCTAAAAGCCTTGTTGGCTACAGCAGCGACTTCAAAAGCTACACGATCTGCGGCGCTCTGTCTGCATCCTTCCAGATCGTGAATGTGTCCCCTGTGATCGTAATCAACGTTCTGGACCCCACAAAAACGGCGCACACCGCTGATGTTGTGGAGCGCTCTTTTCAGGTGAACAGTGGTTCCGTTCAGCTTGATACCATCGGCCTGCTGCTGGACAAGCTGGTGGTCAAGGCTGATGATGTGGCACTGAAAAGCGGCACCGACTACACCGCCGCATTCAATGATGACGGCACGGTTACACTGGTGATCCTGCCGTCCGGCAAGGGCGCGGGCAAGTCACAGGTCACGGTTTCTGGCAAGCGCATTGCCCCGGAAAAGGTGACGGGCGCTGACATCATCGGCAGCGTGGACGCAGCGGGCAAGGAAACTGGCATGGAATGCCTGCGCCAGATTTTCCCCAAACTGGGTATTGTGCCGGGCAACCTGACCGCTCCATGGTTCAGTAAGGACCCGACCTGCGCGGCTATCATGCAGGCGAAGACCACGATGCTTAACGGCATTTGGCGGATGTTCTGCTGGGTCGATCTGGACAGCTCTGCCACTGGCGCACAGAAGTATTCCGATGTGCGGACCCAGAAGACGAAGCAGGCACTTACTTCACCCAACTGTGCAGCTGTTTGGGGCTGCCCGAAGGTTGGCGAGGTGCTGTACAGCCCGACCGCATTTGCTGCGGCATACATTGCCCGGCAGGATGCTGAGAACGACGGCATTCCCATGCCGCCGCAGTCCAACATTGCAGTTGCCGCAACGGCAATCTGTACCGAGGATGGCAAGGAAATCCTGCTTGATCTCGATCAGGCAAACGAGGTGAACGGAAACGGCGTTGTTACCTTCCTGAACTTCAACGGCTTCCGGCTGTGGGGAAACAATACTGTCGCATACCCCGGAAATACTGACCCGAAAGACCGGTACATTTCCGCCCGGCGGTTTATGAGTTATGACGACAACAATTTCATTCTCACGAACTTAGGCAACGTGGATATGCGTGCGAACCCCCGCCTGCGCGAAGCGGTGATCGACCAGCAGAACACCATTGGTGCAAGCTACATCTCCGCAGAAATCTGTGCCCGGTATGAGATGATGTTCCTGGACAGCGAGAACACCGACCAGACCCTTGCGGACGGCAAACTGTATTTCCACAAGTATCTGGCGATGTACCTTCCTGCGGAGGATATCGAGGAAATCACCGAGTTCGATATTACCGCGATCACGGCGGCAATGACTGCATAAGGAAGGAGGGCAGAACATGAGTAATCTGTATATTCCTGACAAGGTTGTGAAATTCAACCTGTACAGCAACGGCATGAAGCTGGGCACCACCGGCAAGGTGGACACGCCGGAGTTCAAGATGAAGACCAGTACGATGTCCGGTGCCGGCGTCAGCGGCGAGATCGACAGCCCTACGCCGGGCCAGTGGGAAGCAACGGAACACGAGATTCCGTTTGCCCTGATGGACGCCGACATGGCCTATCTGTTGCAGCAGGGCATGAACGTGAACGTGACCTATCGCGGCGCAATGCAGGTCGCATTGCGTTCCGGCGGTTATGCAATGAAGCAAATCCGTATCGTGGAAGGCGGTATGGTCAAGGGCTTCAAAGGCGGTTCGTTCGAGAACGGCAGCCAGATGGAAAGCAGCGTGACGATCGAGGTCGTGCGCTACAAGATGGAGTGCGCCGGAGAAGAGCTTATCGCCGTGGACAAACTGAACGATATCTACCGCATTAACGGAAAAGATATGCTGGCCGCAATTAACCTGATGACCTGATGAACAGCCACTTCGGAACAGTCCGGGGTGGCTGATTCTTTTGAAGAGAAAGGATAATCCGAAATGGAAAACACAATCAAACTGAAAAAGCCGTATAGCTTTGAAGATGAAGAATACACCAGCATTGACCTGTCTGGTCTGGACGGTCTGACCATGCAGGATGCCATTGATGCGCAGAAAGAGGTCGTCGGCAACGGCGAAGATCAGGTCATCTTGTATGCGCCGGAAGCATCACAGGCATTCCTGGACGAGGTGACCGCCCGCGCATCCGGCAAGCCGATGGAGTTTTTCACGGGTCTGCCGCTGCATGAAGCGGTGAAGGTTCGCGGTACGGTGAACGCTGCAAGTTTTTTCGAGTAAACGCCAGCGCGAGATCGCTGCGTAAACTTGCCGTTGCAGCAGCCAGCGCAACACACACGGGCATTGACTTCTTTATGGAAATGCCGGTCACGGAATTTCTTGAAACCTGCAAAGACATACAGGAGATGCAAGAGCAATGGCAAAAAGCAACGCGCTAGAACTGAGCATCCGCATTGCGGGTAAAGTCGATAACTCACTGACAGCGGCAATCAAAACTGCCAAAAATCAGACTTCGGGGCTGGCGCGGGGCGTGAGCACCTTTGCGAAAACTTCCGCCGCTGCGATGGTTGGCGTGACGGCGGCTGTGGTGGGTGTGGCTGCTACCTGCGGGAAACAGGCGGCGGACGTGGAAAAGGCAATGGCGCAGACCAGAACGCTGCTGACCGGCACCGCAGACAAAACGCAAGCCCGCACGGCGGAACTTACGCAGGATGTGATGAACATTTCCCGCGTAACGGGCAGGGTATCGACCGAAATCGCTGCTGGTTCCTATCAGGTCATTTCTGCGTTCCAGGACACAGCCGATACGGCAAGTATTCTGGAAACCGCAACGAAGGCGGCAATCGCAGGTCAGGCGGAAACCGTGGACACGGTAAACGCACTGGCTGCCGTTACGAAGGCATACGGGGACACCTCTGCGCGGGCTGTCACCCACGTTTCCGACCTGTCCTTTGAAACAATCCGACTTGGACAAACAACCATGCCGGAACTGGCAAACGGAATCCAGAAAGCGTCTGGTTCTGCCGCTGCCCTTCACGTTTCACAAGAGGAATTGTATGCCGGATTTGCAACGCTGACCGGTGTTATCGGTAATACCGACACCGTGGGCACAGCTCTGAACACCCTGTACACAAAGATGCTGAAACCGTCCAAGGCACTATCAAAGGCCGTGGAAAGTCTGGGCTACAAGTCGGCCTATGCAATGGTTCAGCAGGAAGGCTTGGGCGGAACTATTAAGAAACTGGGGCAGTACGCAGGCGGTGACGCAACGAAGTTTGCTGCTCTGTTTTCTATGCGTGATCTAAAAGCCGCACAAGGCATCCTGAACACCATGGATGTGTACGAGCAGAAACTTTCGGAATTGCAGGATGCGGACGGCGCAACAGACCGAGCGTTTATGACCAGCATAAACAACTGGAATGATATGTTTGGCATTGCTTCCAACAAGGTATCTGTCTTTGCGCAGCAGGTCGGCATGAAACTACTGCCATACGCGAAAGATTTCTTATCGGACGCTATGCCAAAAATAGATGGTCTAATGGACACGGTGCTGGCGGGCATTGACAAAATCATGCCGAAAATAGAAGCACTGTTCAAGTATCTGTCTCAAAATGGGCCGCAGGTGGCGGGTGTCGCTTCGGCGGTAGCTGCCGCATGGGGCGGCATGATTGCTGCTCCAAAAATTGAAACAGGCGTGAAAGGCGTTGCCAGCTTCCTGTCCTCTGGGATAGGAAAAGCAAAAGGAGGCGGCGCAAAACTCCTTGGAAAAGCAAAGGGATTTGGCGGTTCAATGCTGGCAGGTATCAAAGACCTTCGCGCAAATCCGGGTCTTATCAAATCGCTTCCTGTCTTTGGATGGGCACACAACGTAAAAAATATTCCCGCAAACGCAAAGCAGGCTGTGCTGAATGAGATTAACAGTTCGGGTAGTCTGCTGAAGGTAATAGGTGCGGGCGCTGGATCGGTATTTGGAAAAGGCGGTCTGAACGTGGGCGGCATCGCAAAAGGTGCTGCTTCGCCGTTTCTAGGCATGGGCAAGGTGTTCCTTGGAATGCTTAGTTCCACCGGTCCGGTCATCGTGGCGATTGGCACCATCATCGCGTTGTTCAGCATTCTGGGCGACCACTTGGACAACATCCGGGGACTTGTGCAGAACACCTTCGGCGAACAGGGCGTTGCGGTTTTTGATGGCTTTGTTGGCGCAGTGCAGAACGTCGGCGCTACGATTCAGCAGGCGCTTTCACCGGAAGGACTGGCAGGCATCAAAGATTTTATCACGCAGACATTTGGCGAGGGCGCGGGCAACGCCTTCGGAATGTTTATCCCGCTGATCCAGTCGGTGGCTGGCATTGTAGGTCAGCTGGTAGACTTGGGCGTAAACTACCTGAAACCGCTGATTCTGGAAGTCTTTAACTTTATGACGACGCAGGCACTTCCTGCACTGATTCCGCTGCTGGCATCGGTGGTGTCGTTGGTCGGCACAGCGCTGGTGAATGCAGTGAAAGTCGTGGTCGGCATCGTGCAAACGCTGCTGCCCATCGTGGAACCGGTCATCATGGGAATTATCAGCCTGATCCAGAGCATTGTTTCTGTGACGATCAAGGTCGTCAATGGCATCATCGGCGCACTAAACAGGATAAGTTTTACGGTGCCGGATTGGTCGCCGGTGTTCGCGGGAAAAACTTTCGGCTTTAACTTGTCTGAAGTCGCCATGCCACAGTTTGCGCAGGGAGGCTTTACCAACGGACCGTCTATTGCGGGTGAAGCTGGAACCGAAGCAGTTATTTCCTTCCAGCGCGGTGTACGGCAGCAGAACATTGATATCTGGCGCATGGCAGGACAAATGCTGGGCGTGCAGGACAATGACGGCAGTATGCCGCAGATCGTGTTCTCGCCGAACATCACAATTTCCGGCGATGCTGACCCGGCGGAAGTGACCCGAAAGACGAAGGAACTGTTCAAGCTGTTCGAGCAGTTCTTGGATCAGTATTTCAGAAAACATAACAAGGTGGCATACAGCAGGTGAGGTGACGGACAGTGCCGTACATAACGGTGAGTGGTGACACGTTTGACGTGATCGCCAAGAAAGTTTACGGCGATGAATACTGCGCCGATATCCTGATGCAGGCAAACCCGGAACAGGTCGGAACTTTTCGATTTGATTCTGGGGTCGTTCTGAAAACCCCGGCACTTACGGAGGAACAGAGCGGTAGCCTGCCGCCGTGGAAGGTGAGCTGATGGAACCGAGAAGCGCAAGCGTGAAGCTGATCTATAACGAACAGGACATCACAGAGGATATTTCGGCAGATATCGAAAGCATTTCCTACGAAGGCAATGCGGCAGATAACAGCAACAGCGTGAGTGTGACCATCAATGCGATGGAAGACAAATGGCTGAATAAGTGGATGCCCACAAAAGGCTCAACACTGGATGTAACATTCTTTACCCACAACTGGCCCGATGAAGGACAGGAAGGGCAGATGAACGGCGGTGTTATGACGGTGGACGATATCAGCTACAGCGATGCCCCTTGTACCATGACCATCAGCGCCACGGCGAAACCAAACGATACCGATTTTTCGGAGGAAGACCGGGAATATATCTGGAAAAACACCAGCGTCAAGAAAATTGCTCAGACGATTGCCGGGCGGTACTCGCTTGAACTGGGGTTTGATGGAAAGGACGCAGAAATCGTAAAGCGAGAGCAGAAGGCAACGGACAGCGCTTTTCTGAACGAGCTTTGCAAAGACTACGGCCTGATCCTGAAAGTGTACTCAAAGAAGCTGTGGATTTATGACCGAGAAGCTTACAAGCAGAAAAAGACGGTGGCGACCATCGACCGGGCGGACATCGTGCCGGGGTCGTTCAGTTTTAGTGATGGGTTCGATGGGACATACACGCATGGTATCTGGGAGTATTCCAACCAGACCAAGAAAATCAAAATCAGGGCGGAGATCGGCAAGAACGGCAGGACAAAACGCATATCCAAATATGCGTCCAGCCCTGCCGATGCAGAACGCCGTCTGCAAGCCGCGATGGACAATGCGAATCACGGCGCAACGAAAATCAAGTTCAAACTGGCTTTGGCGCAAATCGAACTGTGCGAGAGCCAGACCATCGAGATTACAGGATATGGAAAGCTGTCCGGTAAATACTTCATCGACAAGGTATCACCGGATTATAGCAGGGGCGGAGGAATGGATCAGTCCTTTGAATGCAGCAAAATCCCCGGAGCCGAGGAAGACAAGGACGAAACCAACGGCAAGGAGGTCACGCTGAACAATGCCCCGCTCTACTACACCAGCGTGGACAAGAAGCCAGTTCGCAAGGTGAGCGGAAAGTATTTCCTGTATGATGGTATCAATGTGGCAGGGCGATACAGGATCACGAACCTTGCTTCCCGCTGCGGTAAAACGCCCGTAGGGAAGAATGTGACCGGTTGGGTCGATGCAAAGGACATTGGGGGTGTTACCTGATGGCAGATACGATCCGCTTCGGCAAGGTGTCAAACATCAACTACGAAACCGGCTGTATGGAAATCGTGTACGAAGACCGGGAAGACAGCGTGACGGACATGATCCCGATGCTAGCAAATGCCGGGTACAAGATGCCGAAGGTCGGAGATATCGTTGCAGTGGCGCATAATTCCAACGGATCAGAAGAAGGTGTGGTGATGGGCACTGTCTGGGGAGAAAATGAAAAGCCCCCGGAGGGTGCCCAAAATCTTTACCGGCAGGACTTCGATGACGAACCGGGAAAGTGCTATTTCCGCTATGACGGAAAGAAAGCTACCTTCCACAATAAGGGCGACACGAAGTCGGAAACCAAGAAGAACAAAACAGAAACCGTTGACGGAAATGCTGAACTGGAAGTGAAAGGGAAGCTGACCGTGAAAGTGGGAAGCTGCACCGTCACGATTCAGGGCGGCACCGTTCAGATCGTGGGCGGTTCTCAAATCAGTATGAATGCACCCACCATCACCATTGATGGCGGAACAGTCAACATCACAGGTGGTGGCGGCGATGCGGTAATCAGCGGGATCAGTCTGGTAAACCACACGCACAAGTATACGCTGCCGCTCCATGCCGGAGGCATGGGCGATACAATAAAGCCGACGTAAATCGCAGGAGGGCACAGTATGCAGGTTGGGTGCTTTGGCAATCTGGTTTTCTCCGTGAACAGCAAAAAAGTGTTCACGCTGGAAAATATTCAGGGCAGCACCGGCAGTGAGTGGGCGACACACAACACCACCGGAGGAAAGCCAAAAAGCGAGAAGACCGGGGAAAAGCTGATGTCGTACAAGTTTACGGTCACGCTGGATGCCCAGTTTGGAGTGAAGCCCCGCGAAATGCTGACCACGATCCAGCAAATGGCCAAGAACGGCACGGTTGATTACCTCATCATCGGAAATGAACCGGTCGGGATGTGCCTGTTCAAGCTGACGGACGCTTCCGACAAGTGGGATTGCGTAACATCCGGTGGGCGGCTGGTACGCTGCAAGATCGACTTATCATTTGAGGAATACGCATGATACTGGGAGAAGCAAAAATTGAACTTGCATCATCCAACATGGATGATGCAGAGGATATCTGCGAATGCCTGAAAGTGCTGTACTCTGCAAGAACCGGAGAGCAGGGACTTGACCGGGACTTCGGACTTTCCATGGATGCCGTAGACCGGCCTATGGGTGCCGCAAAAGCGCTGATGGCGGCAGAAATCGTCCGCAAAACAAAAAAGTATGAACCCCGCGTTGAGGTGGTCCATGTGGAATGGGACACCTCAAAAGAGGGACAGGGAATCTTAATTCCGAAGGTGGTGCTGCGAAGTGTCTGAAATTGCCCAGCTTAAAGACCTGCCGGATATCAGTTTTATCGACAACCTGACCATGAAGGAGGTTGAAGAACTGACAAAGAACGGATTCAGCCGATCCATGCAGGGCGCGACCGGGCAGACACCGGTTATTTATCCCGCGAGTGTCCCAGCGCTGGTGCTGAAAGCTATGACGCTGCTTGGATATCAAATCCTGCAATACGTTGATGCTGGCCCGAAACGGATGTTGCTGAAATATTCGGCACACGATGATTTGGACGATTTGGCCGGAAACTACGGCCTGACCCGGCGGCCGGCAGAAAAAGCAAAGGTGACGATCCGGTTTACTCTGGCGGATGCAAAACAACCCGGTGCCGTAGGCATTCCGGCGCAGACCCGCGTTAGAACGCAGGACGGTATTTATTTTGCCACGATGGACTATGCGGAAATCGCGCCCGGTTCGCAGTATGCGGACGTGGAAGCAGAAGCCGCAGAGGAAGGCGCGGCATCGTCTGGCATTGAGGAAGGGCAGATCAATCAGCTGGTGGACCCCATTCCCTATGTTGCATCAGCGGTGAACATTACCGCCAGCAGCGGCGGCACCGACATTGAAAGCGATGATTCGCTGACGGAGAGAACATATCTGGTGCCCTCTACATACAGCTGTGCCGGTCCGCCGGATTCGTATGAATACTTCGCCAAGGCATGGCGGAACGATGTGAAAGATGTTTCAGTGGAAAGTCCATCACCTTGCGTGGTGGATATTTATTTTACATTGCAGGACGGAACCCTGCCGAGCAAAAGCGATTGTGAGAGCATGGAAGAAAATCTGCGTGATGATGCACGCCGCCCCATGACGGACTATGTGAACTGCAAAGCCCCGACCGAGATCGAGTACAGCATTGACGTGACCTATACTATTGCTCGCAGCAAATCGAAAATCGCTGTCACGGTACAGAATGCAGTGAATGAAGCCATTGAAAACTACAAGGTGTGGCAGCGCACCATGGGTAGGGACATTGACCCGGCGGAACTGATTGCACAAATCAAAAACGCCGGAGCAAAGAAAGTGAAAATCACCGCGCCGACCGACGTTGTGGTTGGCAGCGCTGAGATTCCGAAGCTGACCACCTGCAAGGTTGTTTACGGAGGATTGGAAGATGACTGATCTTCGCAATGCCCAGCTGACCGACCTGCTACCGAAAAGCGTTGCAGAACAGCAATGGGTGCAGTCTGTATCGGATGCATGGCACGATCTGACACTTCTGATCTTAGATTTTGCAGACAATGCGAAGGTTTATACCGGTATCGACCAGGCATCGGATGAATTGCTGGATATCCTGGCAACACAGTTCCGGGCACCGCGCTACAGGCAGGACTACGACATTGAAACGAAACGGCGGCTTGTAAAAGCATCGCTGCCATATTACATGACCGTTGGCACGAAAGCTGCTGTGGAAGATGTAATGCGTGACCTGTACGGTGACGCGACTGTGCGAGAATGGTTCGAGTACGACGGAACGCCGGGCTGCTTCCGAATCAAGATTAAGGCAGAAGGCCCCATCGACATTGAGGAAATGCTGGACATTCTCAGCCATGTGAAGCGGGCAAGCGCCCACCTGGATATGCTGCAACTCGACACCGAGGAAACACAAAAGCTGTACTTCGGTTTCGCGTCGGTCACGGTGGGCAAATGGTCCAACGCAATGCCGGGCAGCGAGAGTGACTTCGGCTGGCTGGTAGATGCGGACGGAAATGCCCTTCTGGATGCAGACAGGAACATCCTGACAGACTAAAAGGGGGAAACGATGTTTTTTCCAAGTTTGATCCTGACCAATGCGGGCAGAGCTTTGATCGTGAAAGCTCTGAATGGCACCGCAATCAATTTCACGAAATTTGCGCTGGGCGATGGTGTTGCGCCGGAAAAACCGCGTGACCTGAAAAATCTTGTGCATCTGGTAGCCGATATGCAGATCAACAGCATTGAGCTGTCCGCAAACTGCGCCGTGCTGGAAGCTACCTACACGAACAGCGGACTAAAGTCAAAGCTGATCGCCCGGGAAATCGGAATCTTTGCGACAGACCCGGACGACGGCGAAATCCTGTACGCATACTCCAATGCAGGGGATGAAGCGGCTGTTGTTCCAGCAGAGAGCGGAGACATGACGATTCAGGAAACTTTCCATGAAGTCGTGTCCGTGGGCGACGCAACGCAGGTAACGGCGACACTGGGCGAGTATTCCGGTTATGCCAGCAAGAAAGACCTGAAAGACCATATCGACGACCACAACAATCCGCACCATGTTACGGCAGAGCAGGTTGGTTTGGGCAATGTGCCCAATGTCACCCCGACGAACCAACAGCCGGTGTTCTCAAATGACTACATTACGAAGGCAGATGGCTCTTACGACGTGCAGAATATCGCTTCTGGCGAAAAGCTGGGAAACATCCTGCGGAAAATCCGCACGGCAATCGCTGCCTTCATCGCACACCTTTCGGCAAAGAACCCGCACAACATTTCCGCTGCGGATATTTCAGCCGCAGCAAAGGACCACAAGCACAACGCGGATGATGTGACATCTGGTACTTTCCCTGTTTCTCGCGGCGGTACCGGTGCCCAGACCGCAACACAGGCGCTGATGAATCTGGGTGCAATGCCAACGTCTGGCGGCACCTTTACGGGCGCGGTGCGGTTCCAGCAGCCTACATACTTCGGTGGTGACAACACCTACCACATCACCGCTGACGGCACGGCGAACTTCCGCAAAGTGTATGGTGCGGTCTATAACGACTACGCTGAATGGTTCCCCCGTGGGTGCGATACCAAGCCGGGAGATATCATTGCGCTGGATGTGAGCAGTCAGACAGAACGGTATATCAAGGCGGTTGGAAAGATGGATCGCGTTGTGGGCGTGCACACGGACGAATATGCATACCTGATTGGCGGCGATACGCCGGACGAGAAAGACGACAACTTCAAAGCTAACATAGAAAAGTATATCCCCGTTTCCCTTGCAGGGCGCGTCAGAGTGCGCGTGACCGGCAGGGTGAAGACCGGGGATTTAATTTTGCCTTCGGGTACGCCTGGCATTGGCCGGGCGGCCTGCGCAGGGGAGTTTGCTCCGGCAGAATGCATTGTCGGCTATGCGGTGGAAGGCGACGACCGGACGGATGAACGCCGCATTCGTGTCCGGGTGAGGGGGTGAGAGGATGCCGGAGAGAGGACAGTTTATTTCCGACGAAGATTTTCTCACCCTGAAAAACCTGATAGACGCAGAGATCGGTCGGCGCGGCAAGACAGAAGGCACCGCACAGGGACAGTCCGTTGGCAGTATGGCGGCATATAGGGGAGCGGCGTACCAGTACAATGTGACCCCAGCGGATGGCGTGAGCGTGGATGCAGAACACATCCAGAAAATCACCCGTCTGGTGGATGCCGTTCAGGGCGGTGCAACGACACCGGCGCGGGGAGACCAAGTTGCAGCATCGGGGCTTGCGCAAGCGGCGGCAACGGTAAGCACACTGAGCAATATCCCGGAAACTGCAACGGCGACCGGGTGCAGCGGGCAATGCACGGGGCTTTGCTCCAATGGCTGCAACACGTCCTGTACCAGCTGCACCGGCAGCTGTGGCGGAGGGTGTGTAGGAACTTGCAGGGCAAATTGTGCGAATGACTGCACGGCTACTTGCAGGGGAACTTGTCAGGGGTCGTGTAGCAACACCTGTTTAGGAAACTGCACCAACACCTGTAACACGACCTGCACGGCAAGCTGTGCAAATGACTGCACCAATGGCTGCAAGACGGGCTGCAAGGGAGGATGCAAAGGTGGCTGTGACGGCTGTTCCGGCAGCTGCTCCGGTAGCTGCGACGCCACTTGCGCAGATGATTGCACAGGACGGTGCGTTGATAAGTGCGATTCGTATTGTGCGTCAAGCTGTCAGGATAGCTGTAGAGGGATTGCTTGCTTCGCAAACTGCAAACAGTCTTGTGCAAACAGCTGCGAAGGAGACTGCAATTCGCATTGTGGAGCGCAATGCACAGATAACTGCGACGGAGGCTGTAGCGGGTGTTCCGGAAGCTGTTCTGGCGGATGCACATCATGCTCCGGATTCCTGTGGAAATAAGAAAGGAGCAGCGAAATGAACGTAGCATTTGAGCAAAACAATGACGAAAAAAGCGAGAAGATGTACACAAAAAACCTTCCGTTGCTGAAAATCCAGACACACGAAACGGTCAACTCGGAGGACTGGCAGGGGCTTCTTGCTGACGCACCGCCCGGCATGGAGAAGGCTTTCTGGTGCATTGGATGCGCCGGTATGTTTATGGTGAACACGGAAGATAAGTTCGATGTGTGGTGTGCATACTGCATCACTGTAGCTCGGTCTGTAGTGACAGCCTGCGGCGAAGAAGCATCCGAAGACCGGGTTTACCTGATGGGCTATGGTCTGGCAGCCCGGACGTTCAACTTTGCAGAACACCCTGTCCGAAGAGGTGAGTGTGATCCTGTACCGTTCGTCAAGGCAGCTCAGTATGAGTGCAAGGACGACGCGGACTTTTTCTCCATGTGGCACCTGCTTGTTGTGCTGATCGAACTGCTGCGGTTGAGCGAAGAAGAAGATATGCACGATATGGTTTCGGCCATGGTCAAGATGAATCGGGTCCGCGCAAGATACCGTCAGGCGGCGGACAAGCTGCCGAAACGGGATGCACAGTAAGGAGTACAGCATGAATAATTTCAAGATCACAACACAGGAAAGTGAAGCAGTGGAACGTGCATACTACGAAGCGCAGTCCTATGAAGCGCTGATGGCAATTCTGTCCCGCCAGCTGAACGCTGGCGCAAATACGATGATTGCTGATATGCTGCGCTACTACGCAGGACTGTGCCAGAAAGCGCAGATGAAGCTGAAGATGGTGCAGGACAAGGTGTTGGTGCGGTACATCGACCCGGAAGAAAACCCGAACCTGATCGTGCACTTTGACTTTGAACGGGAGGAGGTGCACCCCGTTGAGAACGAAAAAGTATGAGGACTACGGGAACACCGTCCAGCGCTTATATGGCCGGGACAGACGGGAGTGCGGAAGCATCTGCCGAAACATCACGTTCCAGATCACAAACGCCTGCAATCTGCGGTGTTCATATTGCTATGAGCACCACAAGTCTACCGAAAAAATGACGCTGGAAACCGGAAAGAAAATAGTGGATTACCTGCTGGACCTGTATGAAAAAAATGATTCCGATTTTATCAATCAGAACACAAGGGCGGTTGTCCTTGATTTCATCGGCGGTGAACCCCTGCTGGAAGCGTCCTTGATTGAAAAAATCTGTGATTATTGGTTTGCGGAATGCTGGCGGCGCAAAATTCCTCTGGCGCCGTTTACCAGAATTTCCTTTGCGACGAACGGTCAACTCTGGTTCACCCCGGCGGCGCAACGCCTGCTGGAAAAGTATCATGACCTTATGTCGGTGACGGTGAGCATTGACGGCGTGCAGGAATTGCACGACCGTTACCGCATCGACGAAGACGGAAATGGTAGCTTTTCTACCGCGTGGGCAGCATTCCAGGACGGCAAGCGGAAGTATGGCTGGCTCAACAGCAAAATGACCTTCGTGCCCGGTTCCATCCAGTACATTGCATCCAGTATGAAAATGATGCTGGATGCCGGGTGCAGGCACATTGCCGGGAACTGCGCCTACGAATCGATGTACACGGACGAGGACGGCAAGGCACTGTACAAACAGCTGAAAGAGGTTTCACAGCACGTTATCAAGAACGGCTGGGACGTAGCGATTGCCATGCTGGATGAACAGATCGGTGGTGCAGAACAGAACGACAGAAACTTCTGCGGCGGAACCGGCGCAATGCTGAGTTTCGCCCCGGACGGGTCCGCATATCCCTGCATCCGGTATGCGCCTATCTCTATTGGCAAAGAGAAGGCGGATCGGGTAT
>OGDS01001753.1_pt1 | contig 15072 bp, 13 predicted proteins | sample 1570351 | NCBI WGS metagenome assembly OGDS01 (sample SAMEA2581974, study PRJEB24529) | metagenome | biome: Human gut stool | place: China | collected 2011
GGTGCTTTACACATCATCTATAACTTTATACTGTGGTAAGCATAAAGTTACGAAAAATTTATGTAAATACCTAATATTCAATTAGTTAAATTGCACTAAACTACGGTTTTTTGATATTTGGCTAATTGATTTTTCGCGTCTATACCAGATTCCTTTGCTAACAGTACAAACTCCGTCTTTCAACTAAATTGCGGAAGAACCACCTTTTCCAGGGAAGGTCAATCTCTAATAGAAAAGAAATTCTCAAATTCGATTTTAAATATCATATTTGATTTTGTAGAATTGTTACAAAATAGCAATTAAATTTGAATTTACAAAGGTTTTAGAGTAAAAACAGTTATAATATGGCTGCTTTTTAACATTTATCAACCGAAATAAAGGCTTGAAGTGACAAAAACGAATAAACTTCAAATACTTACGCTTGTTTAATGGAGTCCAAACTAATCAAGCTACTCTTACGGCAAAAATGCTAAAGGGAAAAGTGAAACACGTTTCACAAATAGGGTATGCTTAAGCATATTTGCAAGAAAACGCCTTGAAAGGCAGATGGTGTATACTCATCTATTGCCAAAATCTGCCAATACTGGCAACTTTTAGTCATGAACATCAATCACTCTACATTAAATTTCTGCCAATGGTGGCACTTTTTTATGGTCAAGCACGCAAAAAAATGGTATCTACGAAGAATAAAAGTGAAGAAAAAGATATACAATTGACTGTATTTTACAGAAAAATGGTTTTCTTTTCTTCGTTTTGCGGAAATTTAATTAATTTTGTACGCGTATTATTATATAATAATGTACAACTCATCTGAAGAAGAATGGAAAATAGAATCAAAGTGGTTCTCGCAGATAAGAAGAGGACAAACAAGTGGCTATCCGAGCAATTGGAATGTGCACCAACTACCGTAAGTAAATGGTGTACCAATTCCAGCCAGCCACCTATGGAGACATTCGTCAAGATTGCGGAAATTCTCGAAGTCGATATTAACGAACTGTTGAGGATTGAAAAGAAATGATATGTCTTTAGTATCTATGGCAAAATGAAATCCACGTCATTGCATAAGACAAAAGCGTTATAAACAAGAATAAAAAAAGAAAATCATATGAACGAACGTTTAATAGTAAAATCATTTGGTCCAGTCAAAGACCTTGATATTATATTTAAGAAGGTTACCTTGTTCATAGGAGATCAAGGCACCGGCAAAAGTTGTGTCGCAAAACTTTTCTCCATGTTTAAGTGGATGGAAAAGGTTTTAAGTCAAAAGAAATACAAACTTTCATACTTTGAACAATATAATAGGTTCAAGACAAAGTTGTGTGCATATCATAGAATAGAATCCTTCATCTATGAGAACTCATACATCAAATTTGAAGGAAATCTATATGATTGTTTGTATGAGAACGGCAATTTCAGCGTAACCGAAAAGAATCGTGATATAAAAGGCATCTCAAAGGTAATGTATGTTCCGGCAGAACGTTCAATAGTAAGTGTCGCTGAGAACAAGTCAAAGCTATTGAAAGAGTTGCCAGATTCAAGTGAGACTTTCTCAGACGAATTTGTAAACGCAAAGAAATTCTTCCAGAGCGGGTATAATCTTCCGTTTGAGGGATTACGTTTTGAATATGACAGTTTGAATGATACAGGCTGGATTCAGGGTACAAACTATAAGGTTAGACTCACCAATGCTTCTAGCGGAATTCAGTCATCCCTTCCGATGTGTATTGTATCAGAGTTTCTGAGCAGTAAGATTTCTGACAAGGAAGAAATAAAACTCTCCAAAGAAGAAAAAGACAAGTTGGAAAAAAGAGTAGCTGAAATTATGCAGAATGAAGAATTTTCTGATAGTATCAAGGATATGATGATTCGTCAATTGTCAGACGCCAATAGATATAATCAACTTATAAACATTGTTGAAGAACCAGAATTGAACCTTTTCCCACGTTCGCAGATGGAGGTGCTCAAATCTCTGATTTACAACAATGCGAGTTCCGATGAGAATATGCTTGTTTTCACTACTCATAGTCCATATTCATTGGCTATTATCAATACAATGATTATGGGCGCCAAGGCGTATGCTAATGCGAATGAAGAATTGAGGAACCAGATAGAAAGCATTTTGCCTGTAAAGTATCAAATAAATGACGATAATATAGCAGTTTATCGTTTGTCTTCTTCTGATGCAATCTATTGTCAATCTGTTATAAATCCGAATACGGGACTTGTATCAAAGAACGAATTAGATTCTGCATCAGACGATATTATGCGAGTATTCAACTCTTTATACCAGTGCTATGCCAAGACTCTCGCAAAATAATATTTTGCCTGCTGCCATCACAAATCTTAGATTGTGCACCGCATTACAAAACTGTGGTGCTATTGGTGTCGCTAATGCTTTCGACAAAAGTTCCGCAGAAAATCTTTACGTTTATGATGATGGTAGTCTTGGCTATACAGATTGGACTGATGTGGTACCGGAGTTTGTTTCGAAGTGTTTCGTTGCAGCCAATCCCAACAATAATACGATTGCTTTGCTGCCACTTGACGGCAGAATCCTTACTGGACCGAGTGTTATTGCTGGCGGTGTATGCGATGGAATGCTTTTGACAGATAAAGAGATGTGTTTCATTGAGTTCAAAACGAATGTTACATCCTCCAACTATCAGACTATTACTCAAAGGGCAAATGACGCAATCGATCAACTATGGCACACATTTGATGGTATTATCAAGCCAAAATGTGCGACACAATCAATTGCTGGACAGCCCATAGATGTTGAACATAAACTTTTCGTTGATTTCCATGTTGTCTTTGATAAAGACATAGAAGTAACGGGGGCAAGCTCAGAACTAATGGATTTACAGATACAGTTTTTAACGGACAAAAGTCATCCTCTCTATTTTGATGATGGGAAAGTTTTCCAGTAAATCATTATAGTCCAAAGGAAGAATTCAATCAAGAGAAATAAGTCGAATGATAACAAAAGACGAAATACAAGAACTGCTGCATGGCACGGAAACCTATCGTGTGGAGCGAACCACTTCAACAGGTGACATGGATAAGTTCCAGGAAGCCATCTTTGCCTTTGCTAATGACCTGTCTGGTTCGCATATAAAGGGCTACTTGATACTGAGGGCTTACGACAATGGCGGTAAAGTTGGCGGTAAAAATAGCGGTGATAATGTCCCCAGTTTGTCCCCAGTTGTCACAAGTTGGAAGGAGAACGTCTTAAAGTTCAACATGACCCCTGAATCCTGAACCAAAAGTAGGCTTGTACCCTCGGAGATGGCTCGTAGATGTAAGAAGACGAATAGAAGTAAAATAGATACATAATATGAGCAATCAAGATATACCAAATCCGCCTGATGAATCTCTTCATCGAGTTTGGCCAGTATAAAGCAACAGAACCAGCAGAGGTGATAGAATCTGTTCATGTTAATGATATTACAAAATGATAACACGTAAAGAAGTACGAGTTAAAAAAATCCGGATTCTTTAACATGAGGATGAAGACGAGTTAAGTTTTAACATAAAATGAAACATAAAGATACAAGATGACGAACGGAACATATACAGGTCAGACAGACTGGCGCGTTGGAGGCGTGTCCAAGGCGTATCGTAGCGAGGTCGTTCCGTTGTCGTTCGAAGGTCGTAGCAAGGACGGAGATAGACGTAGAATAGGCGTTCGATAGTCTCTCGATAGGGAAAGAAGACAGTAAGAAGTAAACAAGAAATTAAAAAAGCAAAATATAACTCTGATGGATTACGACAATGGATTCATATTGCAGAAGACGGTGGACTGGTCGTTGCTGAATGACGGGATGACCATTCCGGTGTCGGTGTGCTCGCTGTTCAAGGCGTGGGATGAATCCATCTTGACGCACGGGCAGAGCAAGGACATCAAAATACTGATTGACGGCGAGTTCTACGATGCGAAGCTGAAAAACCAGAACTTCGTGCGGAGCAACTGGGCGGGGCATAAGGATGTCATTCAGATTCGCTACAGTCGCCAGTCACCGTTGGCCGTCAAACTGCGGGCCGTGTTCCAGGAGAGCTATGCGTACCTGTTTGTGAAGAAGCAGGTGCTGGGCAAGAGCAAGCGACAGATTCCGTTGCCTGACGACCTGCAGGAGTACATCCGGCTGTATCTGACCTCGTCGCCCGACGTGCTCTGCATGGAGTGTTGCTCCAGTTCCGACTATCAGCAGCTAGCCCACACGCTGAACGCCATTCCCGAGGAGGTTTACGAACAGAGTGACGATGACCAGTTCTTCATGGCCGACAAGACCGCTTCGATTGAGGAGAAGCAGCGGCTGGTGAAGTATCGTCGCATTGACCGCAGCATCATCCTGACCTTGAAGCGGTTCTACGACTATCGCGACGAGATCAGCGGCGAGAAGATTGGCGACGAGTATGGCGACAGCGTTGTCGAGGCCCACCACATCGACTACTTCACCCGTTCGCAGAACAACGACTCCACGAACATCATTATCATCAGTCCCAATTACCATCGCATTATCCACAAGAATAATCCTATGTTCAATCGCAAAAAGTTCGAGTTCCCAAATGGTGAGGTATTGCGGCTGAAGCTGTATGAACATTTGAAAGTTTGATACTTTATGGAGATACTATCACATTTCAGAACCATAGAAGAGCTTACTAAAACACTCTCGCGAGAACAAGGATTACTGAGCGAGATGTTTGAGAAGCGGAAACTGATGAAGTTTCCGCAAGGACTGGCTTTGGAATTGGTGGGTGGTAATGAAGCCCGACTGAGAAAACTGCTGGATTATGGTGTACTAGTGGAAACGGGTAATACAGTAGAGATTGAGAGTGACTATCTCAATTTCTTTGAAGAAGTATTGAACGTGAACGAGGAAATTAGTGTTCTGAGCGTACAGGAATGTATCAACACTCTAAAAGAATACATTGGCTATTTTTTACAAGAAACGAATACCAACCGTAAGGCAGGATATCAGGATAGTGTACGGCAACTACTGAAGAAAACGGGATTCAGGACTCTGAAGAATGTGGTGGACCTGAAACGCAATATGGATAATGCGTATAAGCAAGAGCCTAACTATATTATCAAGAAAAAGAAACTTCAGAACCTTGATGAGAAAAGTCACAGTATCCGTTCGATGATACGTGAATGTGAGAAACTGATGGACAATGAGCACGCCTTCTTCCTGATGGCCAATGATCCACACATGGCAAAGACGTGCAGCGACGTGAAACACGACTTTGTGGAGGCGTACCATGCGTTGATGGAAATAGACAGGCAGATTATTGTTTATATCAACCAGATAGAACAGCAGAACCAACTCTATAAGAAGATACGTAAGCTGAAATATCTGCAAGACCAGTTGCTTATCAAGACAGATACCAATCTGGTGCAGGTGCTGGATGAAAGTAATCCGCTATGGATGGAATCCCGCCAATACAGCAAAATAAGGCTCTCTTTGGAAATGCTTAGAGAGAATGACCAGATAGTAAGCATTCTGAGACGGATAGCCAAGCGCAATGGTCTGCGGAAAACAGCCAGGACAGAGGCGGAACCGCTGACAGACGAGGACTTGCAAGGCCATGTGCAGCGGTTAAAAGATGTCGATCCTGCTGAGGTATGGAATGCCTTTTCTGCTTCGAGCTACAACCTGTTTGATTTCATCCTGAGATATGATTATAAGACCAAGCGTGATATAGAAGATCACGCAGCTCTCTTTTGCCAACTGGTCATTTTGCATCCTGAAGAATGCCGAATGACAGGGAAATACGCCACCTATCAAGACATTGAATATCCTATCATCTATGCGAAATAATACTCAACGAATATACGAGCGACTGAGCCGCGGAGAATTCCTTTCGGTGGACAGTACTGAAGCCTCTATCCGTCATCTGTACGAGGATATTGAGGAGAACTTCGACGATTATGCAGACTTCTTCAAAGAGATTGGTTTGCAATTGGAGAGTGGCAACGGCTACTTTTACTTCTCACGTATTGGTGAAGGTAAACAATCCATAGAACAAAAGTTAGAGAGTTTTTCGAAATGGCTTGACTATCTGGACTTCCTGAAGACCTATAACCAGTCGTTTACGGCGGGCTATCAGTTTCGAAAGAGCAATCTGATAGAGCAGATCAGCCTGGACATTGAACTGAAGGAGAAAGCAGGTCATCTCTATAAGAAATATGGCGTAGGCTCCTATTTAGAGATAGTGAACAAACTGTTGCAGGAAATGCAGAGTATGGGCTTTGCCGAGTGTGTCAGTGAGCAGGACGAAACCTATAAGATTACATCTGCATTTCACTATGCTGAAGAACTGGTTAACATGATTCAAATAGCCAACGAAGATGAAATACCTGAATAAGATCATATTTATCAATAGCGCCAATATACCCTACGCTGAAATTTCTGTAGATGGCAACGTACATTTCACGGGAACCCAAGGTGTGGGCAAGAGTACTGTGCTGAGGGCATTACTTTTCTTTTATAATGCTGATAAGCATCGCCTTGGCATACAGCAAGCTCAAAAGTCGTTTGACGAGTTCTATTTCCGCCAGTCAAACTCTTATATCCTTTACGAGGTAATGCGCGACAATGGGGCATACACTATTTTGGTGAGCCGTTATCAGGGACGTGCCTCATGGCGATTCATAGATGCTCCTTATCAGCGTGATTGGCTCGTAGATGAAGACAAACAAGTGTTGAGCGATTGGGTTAAAATACGCGAGCGAATCGACAAAAACGTGTCTGTATCTGCAAGAATAGATTCTGGCGTGATGTTTAAAGATATCATCTTTGGCAATACTCACGACCACAAATACACTCGCTATGCCTTGGTGCAGAGTGCCCATTATCAGAATATTCCACGAAGCATTCAGAACGTATTTCTGAACACCAAACTGGATGCCGACTTCGTGAAGAACACCATCATACAATCTATGGCAGATGAGGATCTTCCCATCGACCTGCAGACTTATAGAAGACTGGTGACTGACTTTGAACGCGAGTATGACGAAATAGACTGCTGGTTCAGGCAGACTCGTGACGGTAACTACCCTGTGCGCCAACAGGCAGTGAAGATTGCTGAACAGGGGAGGAGAATCGTGGCTCTCGACCAGCAATTATTAGATGTATGGCGGATGTTGAATCACGCTGTGGCTGAAAGCGAAGAGAAGATACCACTCTTGGAATCTGAGGCTACTGAACTAAAAACAGACATCGATAAAGAGCGCACCCGTGAAGAAGAACTTACAGCAGAATATGAAAAGGAAAAAGATGCGCTGAACCAAGAATTGGGAGGCAAAAAGAGTAAACTGAAAGAGATCGTTCAGGCAAGAAAAGAATTTGAAGCACTGGGTATCGAAGAGAAACTTGCATTGGCCGCTCGTGAAGAAAGCATCAAACAAGAGACTGCTGATAAGCAAATGTTATTGGATGACCTATTGAAAACCCATGCGTCGATAGAGGAAAAATACAATATCGCCAGAGGGAAGCTGAAGAATGCCCGTCAGTCATTTGAAAATGCTCAAAAAGAAGCCTATTATCAGAAGCAAGAGTCATTGCAAAAGGAACGAAAGCTGCTAGAGGATGAACGAACGAAAAACAGAAACTCACTAATGGATGCCTTCAACAATTGGCGGCATGAATCGGATGGGCGACTGGAGTTGTTACAGAAAGAACAAAACAGGGCTGACAATGCCGTAAAAGATTTGCGCTTGTGGCATCCCAAGGCTGATGAAGTGACTCAGATAAAGGAACAGCTTCAGAAATTGGAGGTAACAGAAAAGGAGAACGCTGCACGACAAACAGCCGTAAAGAGTCAGATTGCTCAGATTACCACTGAGTATGAGATGAAAGAAGCAGAACTGAAACAGGTCTCTCAGCGCGAGCAAGAACGTTTAGAAACTAACCGATCACAGTATAGAGAGCAAATCACCAAGATTGAAGAATTGCTTTCAAATCTTGACGGTTCGTTGTATCAATGGTTAACAGAAAATGCTGAAGGTTGGGAAGAGACCATCGGAAAAGTGGTTGATGAAGAAAGAATCCTATATGCCGGAGGACTTGAACCCCAATTTGTAAAAGCAGCATCTGATGGCTTATTTGGTGTCAAGCTGAATTTAGACAACATTGATGCCGTACATCGTACCCCCGATGATTATCGTACAGAGAAGAAACATTTGGAAGAGCAACTGCAACAGACAAACCGAGAACTGACACAACTGCCTGTCACACTTCAAGAGGACATTTCGAAACTTGGAAAGAAATATGCTGTTCAGCTCAATCCGCTCCGTCAGCAAGCAACATTGTTGAAAGTGGAAGAAGAACAGATTCCCGTGAAGCGTCAGGATCTGCAAAATCAGCAATACAAGTTGGAGATGGAAGAGCAAGATCTGATTGCACAGGAAAAGGAAATGCGTGAACGGGCTTTCAATGAGGCTCTGCTTAAAGTACAGGCAGAAAAAGAAGTTCGCGAGGCGAAAGAGGCTAAGAATAAAAAGGAACTCAAAGACCTTGATACAGCCTTCAACAAAACCTCAAAAGCCCTTGACGAAGAATTGCGTGCATTCAAGGTATTGCAGGACAAAGAAGCGACCACTAGAGATCAAGAGTTCGATGCTCAAATGTCTCAACTTGACGAACAGCAGAAAGCAGAACTGGCAGGAAAGGGCGTGGATGTGACGCTGCTGGATCAATACCGCAAAGCTTTAGACGCTCTCAAGGAATTGTTGAAACAGATAGAAGCAGAACGTACAACGGTCATCAGATATCGTGATGCAGAGCAAAATCTGTTTGCGAAAGAACCTGTAGTCAAGAAGAGTATCAAGGACATTGAGCAACAGCTTGCAATGATGCGTCAACGCTATGAAGACAAGCGTACCCGTATCGAGAAGAAACGGCAGGAGTTGGAAGAACGTCAGAAGTCGATTCTGAAGGACTTGACGCACAGACGTGAGGGACTGAACCAATACCATCAAATGGTGGAGAACGAGCATCTTGTGCCAGACACATTCCTCTCAGATGACAAACTGATAGTGGGCCATCAGGACTGTCAACAACTCATCAGCCAATTGAGAGGAATAGTCAATCAGAAGCGGGAAACGATAGAAAAACTGAAGGATACTGTTATCAACTTCAATCGCAACTTCAAGCCTCAGAATGCGTTCCATTTCAATACGATGCCTGTAACAGATAATGATTATTTGCAGATTGCCGTTGATTTGCAAGACTTTATGGACAACAACAAAATTGAAGAGTTCCGCCGTCGCACCAGTGAGCATTATAAAGATATTCTGGGACGTATCTCTACAGAAATTGGTGCGCTAATGAAGCGTAGGTCAGATGTGGACAGCGTGATACTCGATATCAACAGGGATTTTGTAGAGAAGAACTTTGCTGGTGTCATTAAAAGTATCGAACTCAGAGCCAATGAGTCATCCGACAGACTCACGCAGTTGCTCATGTCCATTCATGACTATACAGTGGAGAATGCGTTGTCGATTGGTGAACTCAACCTTTTCTCAAGCGACAATCGTGACGAGGTGAACCACAAGGTTGTAGATTACCTGAAGAGTCTCTCCCATCAGTTGCAGGATGAACAAAGTCGCCCAACGGTATCACTTGGCGATGCATTCCGTCTGCAGTTCAGAGTAAAAGAAAACGATAATGATACGAACTGGGTAGAACGTATCAATAATGTGGGGTCTGATGGAACTGATATTTTGGTTAAGGCAATGGTGAATATCATGCTTATCAACGTGTTCAAAAAGAAAGCAGAAAGGAAGAATGGCAATTTCATCGTACATTGTATGATGGATGAGATTGGGCGACTTCATCCCAATAACATCAAAGGCATTCTGCAGTTTGCCAATTCGCGTAACATCTATCTCATCAACAGTTCGCCAACGTCATATAACCCATACGATTATAAATACACCTATCTGCTCAGTAAGCATGGTGTAAAGACAAGAGTAGACAAATTGTTGAAACGAACAAAATAGGACTGAATTATGGCAATAAGCGCATCCATACAAGCATTGATTTCTGGTGAGCAGGTGGCTGGTTCAAAGCTAAGCAGCAAACTGCTTAATGAACTGATGGCAGAAGGGCTGTTGTCAGTCGTGACTCATGGTTCGAGAAAATCCTATCGCGCTCGTGACGTTGAGGCCTTGAAAAGATATCTCATAGACAAGGATGAAAGCTATCGAATGCTTGAAGTCAGCAGTTTCGTTTCTCGTGCTTCTTTGGCGGCAGAAACAGGAAACTCTAAGTTAGTGACAGTTCGCTCTTGCCCAGGCTTCCCTGTTAATAGCTACGAGCCCATCTCATGTTCACTTTGCGACAAAGATTTTGTTGTCAATCCACATGAAGGCAGCTTTGTGTTCATCGACAACTGGCAGCAATTTTCTATTCCTCAAGACATAGTCGTTGTGGGTATTGAGAACATGGAGAACTTCCGTAGGATTCGTCAGCAAAAGAAATTGTTTGAATCTGTGCTGGGTAATATGCCGCTGCTGTTTGTCTCTCGCTATCCACAATCGACAGACCTGCGTAATTGGCTTATGGGTATTCCAAATAGGTACGTACACTTCGGTGATTTCGATTTAGCAGGAATTCACATCTTCCTGACAGAATTCCAAAAATATCTTGGTGATCGTGCATCATTCTTAATCCCTTCTGATATTGAACAACGATTGACTCAAGGTTCTGCAACTAGGTATAATATTCAATACAACAAATTTCATACACTTCGGTGTACTGATACAAAATTGCAGTCGTTGATTGGGTTGATTATGAATTATCATAAATGTTATGACCAGGAAGGGTACATTATAAAATAAAAACAATAGTTACGCCTATGAAGATTGGAATTTATGAGCAGATAATCAACCAGTTGTTCGAAGAGAAAATCTCTTCGATTGACCAGAACCGGTTTTACATCGGGGAGCGGGTCATTAAGAAGGATGAGGTGGCAAAGTTGCTGTCGATGTATTTGACGAGCATCTTTGAACAGGTGCTGTCGGATATGGTTGATATAAATGAAGAGACTGATGAAGAAGACGAACAAAAAGATTCATCTGTCAAAAGGGGGCTGGAGTTAGCCAATTCCATCATTCGTAAACTGGTAAATGAGTTCCATTTGGATTCTGGCAACTTGGTTTCTGCTCAGGCCAAGATTTTGACAGCAGTAATTGATAAGACTCAATCGGATTATCCAGATTTGGCAAAACGTCTGGAGGAGATGATGCCAATGAAGGGTCTCATAAACGGGGCTCTGTTTACAGGCAAGGGGATGAAGATGTATACGGAGTTACAGAAAGAAATAGCCTCAGCTGATGAAATCCGTTTGATGGTGTCGTTTATCAAGAAAGGTGGGCTCGCTCTTATTTTGCCACGGTTGAGAGAGTTTACCAACAGAGGAGGGCAACTGAAGGTAATCACAACAACCTATATGCAGGCTACTGATTATGATGCCATTATCCAGCTGTCATCGTTGAAGAATACAGAAATAAAAATTACATACGATGTCTCCTCTGAGCGCCTTCATGCAAAAGCTTATGTTTTCCTTCGTGATACAGGCTTTAATACAGCATATATAGGTTCTTCAAATATCTCCGAACAAGCACTTGATACAGGTGCAGAATGGAATGTGAAGGTAACGCAAGTGGAGCAGCCACGAATGATGAAGACCATTCTTGGTGCATTCGATGCTTCATGGTGGGCAGATGGTTACGAGACTTTTGTGAATGGCGAAGATAACGAGAGGCTGAAAGCAGCCTTAAACAAAGAAGTGGATAATGAAATAGATTTCTCGACACTTAAGGGCTTAATTCGTCCTTTCGATTATCAGCAAGAGATTCTAGAACGACTTCAGGTTGAACGCGAGGTGCGGAATCATTGGAAGAATCTGGTGGTCGCTGCAACTGGAACAGGCAAGACCGTAATGGCTGCCAGCGATTACAAGGCATTTGCAGAGAAACACGAACGTGCCCGTCTGTTGTTCGTGGCTCACAGGGAAGAAATCCTCCGACAGAGTCTCCAGACTTTCCGGCAAGTACTTTCTGACTATAACTTTGGCGAGAAATGGTATGGAGGCGAAGAACCTGCAAATTATGAATATGTGTTCGCCTCAAAGGACACATTGAACAACCGTTTGGATAGTTTGTCATTACCTGAAGACTATTATGATTATATTGTCGTTGATGAGGTTCATCATGCGGCAGCATCTTCTTATCGTAAGATAATTAACCACTTTAGATCTAAAGTGCTTTTAGGATTGACGGCTACTCCTGAGCGAATGGATGGAGAAGACATTACACAAGACTTTGATGGTACCATTTCTGCAGAGATACGTCTTGATGATGCACTGAACAAAGGCTTGCTGGCTCCGTTCTATTACTATGGTATAACAGACTCCGTTGATTATTCAGAGGTTGCCTGGGATAAAGGTCATTATGTGGCATCTGAACTTTCTCGTATTTATAGTTACAATGATGCACGTACTGCTGTGATTTTGCAGTCTTTGCAGAAGTATCTGACCAATATTCGTGATGTCAGGGCTTTGTGTTTCTGTGTTGACCAGCAACATGCCAAATATATGGCTTCCAAATTTACGCTATGTGGATTGAAAGCCGATGTGCTGACCAGTGAAAACGCACAGATGCGAGCACCGCTTCACAGACGATTGAAGAATAAGGAAATCAACTATCTATTTGTAGTGGATATGTTCAACGAGGGTGTAGATATACCCGAAGTTGATACAATTCTTTTCCTTCGTCCCACGGAGAGTCTCACTGTGTTTATCCAGCAGTTTGGACGAGGTCTCCGCAAAGCAGAGGGAAAGACACATGTTAATATACTTGATTTTGTAGGTAACAGTCGAGCTGAATTCAATTATACCGACCGCATGCGTGTGATGCTCGGCAGAACGTCAATGAGTGTCGTAGAGGAAATGGAACGCGATTGCCCTCACTTGCCTTTAGGTTGCCGAATTATACTGGAGCCAAAGGCAAAGGAGCATATCCTGAACAATATCAAGGGGGCTATTCAGCGTTTTACGGCACGAAAGGTCATCGCATTGGTACAGAACTTCGAGAGACATCACTCAGTTCCGCTTACGCTCTCCAATTTCGTAAGAATCTATCAGATGCCCGTAGATAAGCTCTACAAAGGGAGAACGTGGAATCAGATATTGTTTGAGGCTGGGGTGGGCGAAGAGCAATCTCGTTTTAATGAGGAGCTAAGTCGTGCCGTATTCCGTAAGTGGTCTGCAACGGACTCGTATTCCTATTTGAGCTTTATCGAACAACTTGCAAAACGAGCGTTCAGAGTGAGAGTAAACAGAATGAATGCTGTTGATCAAAAGCGATTGCTGATGCTCTACTACGACCTTTTTGAGACGGCTGGAAGATTTGTAAGCCTCCAAGATATGGTTGATGCCCTTGCTGCTGACAAACTATTCTTTGAAGAGCTTGCTGAGGTGATAGGAGTGATGCTTCAAGAGAACAAAGCCTACGAGAAGCCGGATAACTCCCTGTTGCCAAATTTCCCATTGAAGCTCCATGGCGTATATACAAAGCCACAGATTCAGGTTGCTATCGGAACATCGACGTTGGCACGAAAATCGTCAGCTCGCGAGGGTGTGGAACGTAACAAACTGCTGAATGTGGAGGCTATGTTTGTCGATATCATCAAGAATCGTGAAGAGGGCTCTACGACTGATTACGACGACAAGGCGTTGTCACCCTATCTATTCCAATGGGATACTCAGAACCGAGTAAAGCCTGAATCAAATGAAGGTCAGGCTTATATCCATCAGACACAGACCATGCTGCTCTTTGTCCGTGAGCAAAAGAACTTTGTTGAGGACAAGACTCGCACAATGGGATATGTTTATTTGGGTCGTGTTACCCTGAGCGACTGGGAGTACAAGAATTTAGGAAATAGGATGCAAATGCAGATACGTTGGAATATGGTGGAACCGATTCCCGGCAGCGTGATGCACTTCGCACGAATGAAAGAAATTGCATAATTATGAAACAGATAGAAGTCGTAGCTGCGATTATTCGCAAAGATGATAAGATATTCGCCACACAGCGAGGATACGGCGAGTGGAAAGACTGGTGGGAGTTTCCTGGCGGGAAGATGGAGGCTGGAGAAACACCAGAGGAAGCTCTGAAGCGGGAGATTCGTGAGGAACTGTCGACGGAAATCAGCGTGGATGAATTCCTCTGCACGGTGGAATATGACTACCCTAAATTCCATTTGACCATGCATTGCTATCTTTGTTCACTGATGACAGATTCTCTACATCTGAATGAGCATGAGGCAGCAAAGTGGCTCACTAAGGATGAGTTGAATAGTGTAAAGTGGCTGCCTGCAGATGCGAAATTGATATCACATTTAAGATGTCTGAAGGAAGAGAGAAGATGCTGAATTGAGCAATAGAACAGAAATCGAAAACGTTATAAAAACATATGAGCGAAAAGCAGAAATACATTGACTTTGAGGCTTATGAACGTGTGGCAGAGCCACATAAACGTGAGCGGTTTTCGGCTTGGCGTACTGCAATAGGACTTCAAGACGTAGATGGGCTTCGTGTGTCTGACTATCTGAAGGAAATAGCAGTAAAGCACATTGAGGGTGACATCACCATCGATGAGGTGAGAAAACAGCTACAGTCTTATTATGTGAATAAGATTACGCATGATGCTGACGATGCAGAAAAGGAAGAGGCAGACCGTGTTGCTGCCAATATTACAAAGCTGCTGAATGAGCAGTCTTTCTCGCTTACCCCTTTGGAATTTCTGAATATCCATCGACATCTGTTTGAGGGTATATTTAAGCATGCTGGCGAGATTCGCCCGTATGACATCAGTAAAAAGGAGTGGGTACTGCAAGGCGATTCTGTTGTGTATGGCCGTGCTGCAGACATTCATGCGGCATTGAAATATGACATACAGACGGAACGTGATTTTAGTTATAAAGGTACTAGTATATTGTAACATCTAAATGTTGCATAAAACTAAAAATAATTGTATCTTTGTTGTATCACATACAGCACGATACG
>OGDS01001756.1_pt1 | contig 15059 bp, 12 predicted proteins | sample 1570351 | NCBI WGS metagenome assembly OGDS01 (sample SAMEA2581974, study PRJEB24529) | metagenome | biome: Human gut stool | place: China | collected 2011
GGCGCAAGTCTGGGCAAGGCTGTGTATCATCTGGAAAGCATGTTGGAAAAAGGTCTGGAAGGCAAGGAAAACGCTCTGTTTGTGGCGGAAGATATGCCGGAAAACTGGCCCTTCCGCTGCCTGTTGGCCATGGAACCCATGCCGCCCCGCACGGCCCGCCAGACCGGCGGCCTGCTGAGCCACCTGCACTTCCAGTATGCCAGCCAGCGAACCCTGCTTGTGGACCCGGAGACCCAGAAACTGCACAATCCCATGTGGTATGCCACCGTCTGCGATGGAGATGGTACTTTGCTGGAAAAGTGCAACATTGTGCGTGCGCTGCACCGCCTGCCCCTGTGGGCAGAGCTGCCGGAGAAATAAAAAAAGGGGCTGTTGCACAGCCCCCCCCCAAAAAAAAGAAAGACCGAAGTAAAAGCCCCAAAAGGTTTTTCTTCTTTCTCCTTCATCATAAAAGCGATCCCCACAGTCCGTTTAACTCAGTTTTTGCGGCTGTGGGGATTGCTTTTTCTCAGTAGCGGCAGGTAAGCAATTTATTCATGGTGAACCTCATTTCTACATCAAATGGTGTCTGTTCGGATGTCCTAAACCCTGCCATAAAACCGGTGGTTGATTTGTCCATTGGGCTTTGTTTTGCCCGTCTGCACATTTTTGCACACTTTTTGCACACCCGAATAGCTGGATAACGGTTGCAAAGCATTGCACTGTATGTAAATAATGCGGTGTGTGCAAATATGAATCTTGCGATAATACGAATGAATTTGCACTTCTTCGTGCTTTTGGAATTTGACGAATGATGCGCCTTGGATTCTTTTAATCAGAGGGCCAGGGATTCGAGTTCCCTCGAGCGCACCAAAGGAAAACCCACGATTCACCGTTTCAAATGCGGCTTGGATCGTGGGTTTCTTTTTGTTATATCCGCCCGGCGGGGCTTGAAAAGTGCGACAGAAATGCGACAGCTTCAAAGGGGCTTTGTGCGCATACCGGAGCACCTGCTGGAGGATTTAATTAAAAATGAATGACGTGGGGGCATCTGGCGGGCTGAGGGGACTCTAAACTGTTCTGAACCCTTATCCCACTATGGCCAGCGTGAAAAACGCCGCCGCACGGTTCAACGTGACACCCGAATATGTCCGCAAGCTCTGCCGAACGGGCAAGATCTGCTATACGGCCATCTCAAGCCGAAAGTGGTTGGTCAACATGGACACGCTGGCCCAGTTCTTCGCACAGGGAGAGCCGGTCAGAGAGGATTCGCAGCAGGTCACGAACGGCTTCGTACTGGATTCAGATATGCTGCTGGATGACCTGATTGACCGCTGGTTTGAGGAATACGCCAACAAGCAGCTGAAGGCCAAGACGCTCTACGATTATAGAAGGATGTGTGGCCGGATCAGCGCCGGACTCGGGCATCTCAAGGTGTCCAAGATCAAACCGGCGCATGTGATGGCGTTCTACAACAATCTGGAAGAGAAGGGTGTTCGCCGGGACAGCACCTACACTGCCACGAAAGTCCTTCTGAACCTGCTCCCACGCGGAACCCGGGGTGAACTGGCGAAACAGGCCGGGATCGGTCAGGACACCATGCGGATGGTCTATGCGGGTAAGAGTGTGAGCCGAAAGACGGCGGAAAAAGTGTCCGCTGCAGTGGGGCTGGCCTTCTCAAAGGCGTTTGTGGAGCATACCCAAAAGGACGGGAAGCTGAACAACAACACCGTCATCCGCTATCAGGCCATGCTCTCCAGCATCTTTAAGAAAGGTGTCCAGTGGGGACTGATTAACGAAAATCCGTGCTCCCGTGCAGAACACCCCAAAGCCGAGGAAATCGATGTTCGGGTGCTGACCGAGGAAGAGATCCCAAAGCTGTTGGATGCCCTCTTGGATGCACCGCCGCAGTACAGCGTGATCACTCAGCTGGCCTTGCTGCTTGGTGCCCGGCGGGGTGAGATCTGTGCCCTTCGCTGGTCGGACATTGACTTTGAGAAGGGGACGCTCTCCATCAAGCGGACAGTCCAGTCCATCCCCGGGATATGCCTTGTGTTCAACACACCGAAAACCAGACGAGGCAAGAGATGCCTGCGCATAGGAGCGGATTGCGTGGAACTGCTGCAGGAGTACCGGCGATACCAAAAAGTAGAGAGGTTCCGGATCGGTTCAGCGTGGGTGCGCAAGGTCATACTGGAAAATGGCAAAGTGGTGGATAATGATATGCTATTCACGAAATGGAATGGTGAGCCGATGGACCCGGATATCATCTCGTCCTGGTTCCCGAAGTTTCTGGAAGCACACGATCTTCCGGACGTGAACTTTCACAGCCTCCGCCATTCGAATGCCAGCATCCTGATTGCGGCACATGTACCGATTACAACGGTCTCCGGGCGGCTTGGACATGCACAGACATCGACAACGCTGAACTACTATGCATCGGCCCTCCAACTCGGCACACATCTTCTTCACAAGGAAGGGGTCGTCCGTGCAATCGGCAGGCTTGTCCTTGGTGGTCAGGATATGAGCAGCCTTGTGGAGCGTTTCGGTTTCACTGCAAAAGGCCCCACACACCGGCACTGGTCGGCATGCAGGGCGTATTTATGATTTGAGGGGAAATTACAGGGCGATCATTGTGTTACAGGTGCCAGCTCATACACACGGTCGAACTGCGCACGGCGCGCTGCCGACAGGTGGTGGCTGATGAGGATCAGTGTCAGGTCGGGATTGGTAAGCAGGCTCTTTTCCACAAGGTCGGCGTTTTTCTGATCCAGCGCACTGGTGCCCTCGTCCACCAGCAGGATGGAGCGATTGTGAATCAGGGCACGGGCAATGGCGACACGCTGCTTCTGACCGCCGGAAAGATTACTGCCATCCTCACCTACAACGGTGTCAAGGCCATCGGGCATGGCGGTCAAATCTGCGGCAAGGGCACTGCCCTGAATGGCCGCATGCAGCTGCTCTTCCGAGAAATCTTCACCCAGTGTGATGTTCTCCCGAATCGTAGTATTGAACAGGAACACATTCTGCTCAATGTAACTCATCTGTTGCTGGAGCTGAGCGGGTGTAACGGTGTGAATGTCCACATCGTCAAACGAAATCGTACCGGTGTAGTCCGGCAGCCAGCCCAAAAGCAGCTTGAGCAGAGTGGATTTTCCGCAGCCGGAGGGTCCTGTCAGGGCATATTTTTTTCCCTTTTCAAAGTGGAAGGAGGCATCTTTCAGGATGGGCTTTTTCTCATCATAGCAGAAAGAAACTCTATCTACCGTAATGGAGTCTTTCAGCGGTGACATAGGAGCAATCTCTTCCGATTTGGAATCAGTATCGACCGTTGGCAGCTTGCCAAAGTAAGGCTTGCTGGCTGAGAGGGAGAGCCGCAAACCGGCCAAACTGTTAAAGCCGTTTGCCACGCCTCCGATCAGATTGACACCACCGGCAAGTGTGCCTGTGGTGACAAGTCCCATGCTGGTCAGCGCAGCAATCAGCACAAGCGAGCCGAGCTGAAGTGCGACGTTGATAAAGCCAATCAACGCCTCCATGCGAGATTTTTCATAGCTCAGCTGGCAACTGGGCTTTTCGATGTCATCGCTGATCCTATTTCCCTGCTGGAGAAAGAGATTTCCCCTGCCAAAAAACTGGAGTACGTCAAAGCCTGTCAGAAGGTCCTTCAAATGGTTGATGGCGGCAGTCTGCTGCACACCGCAGCTTTGCCCCAGTAGTTCCAACTTCTTCTGGAACAGTTTTGGGGAGAGCCAAAGGACAACTGCTGTGATCACGGAAAAAACAACCAGCGACCAATGCAAAAAGGCAAGTCCCAAAATGCTGAACACGATCTGCGCAATTCTGCCTACACAGCCGAAGAAGGGAATCCACGCAAGCTGTTCTAATTGCTTTATATCATTGGTCAGCCGGGCGAGATATTCTCCGGTGTCGGACTGATGAAAATCGGTATGGCTCTTGCGCAGGAAGGAGTGATACAGCCCATCTCGCACCGTATTGTTCAAAGCGCGAATTGTTTTGGTCTGACAATGCTCCTGTAAAGCAGTAAAAAGAAAATAGCCTCCCCAGCAGGTCAGATCAACTGCCGTCCAAAAGATAGTACTCCGCAGATCCAGCAATACCACGGCATCAAAAATCTTCATCAAGGCAAGCTGAATCAGAGCCTGAGCACCATAGGCGATGATGGCAAACAAGCAGGTGAGGGTACTGAGCCTCCATTGCTTTTTCAGATAGTGTATCATTGTTTCCTCCATGCGTATGTCAAAGAGCTTAGAATGCATTTCATCTGCTGTTTCTGTATTTTATCACAAAAGATTTCAATTGACCATATCGTCTGGTGTAATAAAAAATTACATGGGACGACAGGTTTGCACAAGAGACGCTTGCACACATGTACAAAATCTAGTATATTACAATTATGGCAATACTAAAGTTTGGAGGGAATTGCTAAATGCAGAATTACAAATTGGGTGAGTATATCCGCCAGCGGCGTTTGGATCTCGGGTTGACACAGGAGCAGGTTTGTGCAGGCATTTGTGAATCTGTTACATTGTCCAGATTTGAAAACGGAAAACAGACCCCCAGCCGAAATCGAATCAATGCGATTCTGCAGCGCCTTGGTCTGCCGGATGACCGATATTATGCGCTGGTAACACCGGAAGAACTGGAAATAGAAGCACTCAAGAAGGAAATTGTTTCCTGTAATGCGCTAAAGTGCGTTGGGGAAGGCTTTGACAAAATAAGTCGGCTTGAGAAAATTGTAAAGCCAGATGATCAAATCACACAACAGTTTATTCTTCGATCGAAAGTCCTTTTGGGAGGATTGGATAAAAGATATTCAAATGACGAGCGGATTCAAATGTTGTTGCAAGCCATTCGGATGACCATACCGGATTTTCAACTGGACAAAATTGAAGACCTTCTCTTTACATTGGATGAAATGAAACTGGTCAATCAAATTGGAAATGCGTATTCTTTGAGCGGTGACAATGAAAAAGCAGCCGATATTTTCTATCGACTGCTTCAATATATAAGAAGGCATCTTCCGGAAACGGTTACTTCAAACAGGATGCTTCCCTTGGTTTTGTATAATTTTGCCAGATCGTTGGATTTGTCGCAAAAGTATGAGGAAGGCGCAAAGGTGGCAAGATACGGAAAAGAAGCATGTATAAAATATGGACATTATCAGGTGCTTCACTCGTGTTTGGAAATCGAAGCTGAATGCGACTTCTTTCTTGGAAAAAGGGAGGAGAGTGTCGAACGATATCGTGAAGCTTTTTACATTTGCAAAGTCATGGGATATGAAGATGATTTGCAGATTATCCGCACAGAAGCAGAAAAGTATCTGAACATCTTATTTTAAATATCATGTAATGTCGTCCTGCGGTGTGGCGGCATCTGCGGATGGAGTAGGACATTCCGGCTTAGTCCTGTATGTAAACGGTGAATATCGGGATGACTCTGACATTGGCAAGCTGATGCACGACTTCAACTGTACCAGCGCCGATGATATGAATTTTGAGATCCTTGCCGAAAAGACCCGGTATCTGAAGGAAAATCCGAAGGGAGTGAGCGAAATGTGTAAAGTGATGGAAGACCTGAGAGATGAAAGCTATGCAGAAGGTCATGCAGAGGGTCGGGAAGAACAGGCTCAGATGACGGCGAAGAACCTCTATGAGCAGGGTTTGACGATAGAGCAGATTGCAGGAACGATTGGCTTCAGCATGGAGACAGTGGAAAAGTGGCTCACGCAGAAAGCCGGATAAGAGAATAACCGGAATGGCCAGTGTATTGTGCGATTTGCGTATGGTATGCTGGCTTTTTTGTTTGGCGGAAGTCAGAGGCAGTCAGAAGTGGGGGCGGGGGTGGTTAAAAATCCGGAGCCGGGGGTTATTCTGGCTGAAAGGAAGAGTTGTTTGTTCTCCCCAGTTCGGGACAAGATATGGTGGCTGTTCAGAGAAAACACGTTGCCACAAAGAAAAAGGCACCCGACGTTTAAATCGGATGCCTCGTTTTGTTTGTTACGCAAAGTTTTCCCAGACGAGATTTCCTCAAGACTGCATCTGCTTGAGGCGCTCCGGGTGGGTCAAAATCGCTATATCCGGCAGATGTTCGAATCGAATGCCACCCGGCATTACAACCCCCAATGTTAAAAAACATGTGGGTTCGTTAGGTGGGCACTTATTTTCGTTTTAGAGTGAGGGTCAAGCTTGTGACAATTTGAAGAAATTGTTCCTTTTCGGAACGGTCTGCCACGATTTTAAGCATAACGATGCCGTAGAGTGCGGTGTAAAGAACAACTTCCACCCCGAACGTCAGGAAGGAACCAGCGCTCTCAGATACCAGAAAATGCTTGAGCAGGAGCGCCCCAGTGGTCAGCAAAAGTGTGGCGATGATAATGGGCAGAGTCTCCTTCCAGAATTTCCGGATGTCGAGACCGGCTCGTTTTTGAAAGTACCAGTTCATGATCAGGCCGCTGGTCAGGAACATCGAAATGCTGGTAGAAAGTGCAGCGCCGATGATCCCGATCCATTTTGTGAAAAAAATGGTCGTCAGGATGTTAAGGACAGCACTCAGGAAATAAATCTTTGCACGGAAGCCGTACTGCCCCTTGATCTGCAAAATGCAAAGCCCGAGATTCTGCGCCAGATCGATAGAAAATGGAAGCATAACGATAATTGCAACCCAATAGGCTTCTTCGTAGCCTTCTCCGACCCACAGCAGCAGAAATTCACGTCCGAAAATGATGAAACCGGATAAAACCAGAAGGATGATGTAGAAGGTGATTCGTCCTATCCGAATGAACAAATCCGATACTTTCTGCAGACCGTTTTCTTCCTGATACAAAGCGCTGATTTTTGGATAAAAAACACCGGAGACCTGTGTGCCGAACTGCATATACATCATGTAAATTTGAGCGCCAACAGAATAAACGGCAACGACTGCGGTGTTGAACATCCGTCCCAGAATGACCTGATCTGTTTTCCAGAAGATCTGATCCGCAATGCTTCCAAGCAGGATGGCAGCAGAAAGTCCAAGGATATTTTTCACGATCCGGGAATCTTTGGGCTGTTTTGTGATCCGTATTTTTAGTTTTTGGGTCACATAGCCATACCGAATTCCAATGGTCAGGAGGTTCAGAAGGACGATCACCACCGAGACTGTGATCGCATACGGGATCCGGCTGACGCACAAAATGACCAGAAGCGGTTGTATGATCTGCATCAGGATGGATAATATCCGCAAAAAGGTGTACTTCTCATGCCCGGTAAGCACAGTCAGATAAACCGAACCCTGCAAGGTGAAGGTCATATTTACGAACAGCAGGATCAGAATGGCAACGCTTTCGTTCAGTTCCGAGGTACTGAATGAACCGGCGTAGAAGCTCCGGAAGGCAAACACCACGACGATTCCGACCAGATCCAGAATGAGAGCCAGAAAACGATAGATGTTTCTTGCCATCGACAGAGTCACAGCGGCTTCTTCATGGTCGCTGCGCCCCAAGGCGTTGCAGTAGTTTCTCAGAATACCGGCCGACACACAGGATTCAAAAACGGTGACATAGGAAAAGAATGAGCCGACGATCTGATATAATCCGTACTCACTCTGTCCAAGAAAGTGAAGAAGAACCGGGACGTAGATCATGCTGACAACTACGCTTAGGAACACTTGTATGTAGGATAATGCTGCGCCTTTTTTTCGTTCGTTCATGATTTCGAAGAATCTTTCTGAAATATTTTTTCTAAAGAAAAGAAATCAACTCTTTTTGCCTAAGAAAAAATTCAATATGTATACGGTTGAACATAAAAAGGTTATATTCTTGTGTCGAATCAAGTAACAGATAATACGTTCTTTGATATCTTCTGGATTGCAAAAAAGTGCACCGGTTTGAATATTTTTATCCGATATGAGTTTTGTAAAGGCCTGCTTGATATCGGAATATTTTACTCTTTCTCCATATGCAGTATTTCGGATAGACCACCAAAGAGCTATATATGTTCCATGATATATTTGAGGATAGTCATCTAAAATACCTTTTTCCAGTAAAAGCGATACTTTTTTTGCATAAAGCCTTCGTTGGCTTTCAATGGTCATTTCCATCCCCACTGTACCTTTAGAAGATAGTGAGCCTGAATTAGATATTATATGATATAAATATAAGTGCTCATGTACAATAACGATCTTATCGCAGTGGCTGTAACATTCATAAATAAAAAGAGTATCCTCACCCAAAGAAAGATCTTCTGGAAAGAAAATATTGTTTTCAACTACAATTTTTTTAGGGATAAGTTTCGCCCAAGGGCCTGCAAATGCGATCCTATAATTCATCGGGTATGGAATCATGCCAATTCCAATGGCAAGGCCATCTTTTGGCTCATAAATTTCTGTAGGCATTTTTATTCCATCGAGAATTTTACCGTCTCGCACTTCTTTGAACCCGGAAATAACAATACTACTAGGTGAAACTGCATTTTTTATTAATGTTTCAATGTGTGTATTTAAAATAGTATCGTCTGAATCAACAAAAAGAAGCCAATCCCCATGAGCCACATGTATTCCAAGATTTCTTGCAGATGATACACCACCATTTTCTTTTCTAATTAAAAGAATACGACTGTCTCTATCTGAATAAGTTTGAATGATTTCACTGGTTTTGTCTGTGGAACCATCATCTACAGTAATAACCTCAATATCAGAATATGTTTGATTTAAAATACTCTCAAGGCAGGAGCCAATTGTTTTTTCGCTATTGTAGCATGGAATGATGACTGAGACCATATTTTCCTCCAGTAGTTAATTCCAGTTAAATTGGTATATTTTCAGGAATGTTGCATTTACATTTGCAAATCGCACAAAAACCATGAAGAAGAAAGCAAAACATAATATCGCAGCAAGCTTCCGACTTTTTGATTCAAAAAGTTCTGGGAACTTGGCAATGGAATAGTGATTTGCAATCACAAAATATTCCGTCATCCGTACTGCCAGTGCCTGCGGAATAGAACCAATTAAAAAGCAGAAAGCACTGATATAAAGATATTTTCTTCCCTCCGGAGAAGCGTTCTTCCGGTATTCCAGGTACAGCAGAACCAGAAAAAAACCTCTCAATGCAAAATTGACGATGTTGGAACGCTCACCGGAAGCGTTAAGATACATGCCGTACCGCGGATCAAGTGCAGCCATAAAAGCGAGCATAAATGAGATGATTTTTGTTCCGGCAAAGAATAAAATTGTTCCCAGAAGCAGTGCCCCGGAGACAACTTTTTTGATCGGGAACCGTTTTATGATTTTCAAGGCAAGAATAACAGCGATTGCAATATAGGCAGAAGTATGCAGTAAGGTGGCAAGATAGAGGAGCAGAATTTTTTTCAACCATGGGTGGCGTTTGAATGGATGTTCCAAAACATACCAGACCAGCAGGTCTGCAAGATTTTGCCGAAGCAGGACACAGAAAAACCACACCATCTGCTGCGACAGATAGGAAAACATGAACAGCGATTTTTCCTGCACAGTGAGTTCCATATCATGGAGAATCACAGCCAGAAGGAGGAAGCTCAGTGTCACATAAAAGACCTGAAATACGATGTAATCAACTGCAAAGGTTTTGATGAAGGAAGCAAGCAATGTGAAAAGCCAGCCGAAACCCCACTCAGCCTGAATGTCTCGTTGAAACACAAACGGATTGAACTCAAATTGTGATAATTTTGGAACCGCAGTATAAAACCACTGCTGATACACATAGGCATCACTTCCGCCAAGATTTACATTACGGAATGCCATCACAAACCACAATATGAAAATTGATGCCCCAAACAGAATTTTTGACTGTTTCGGCTTGCACCATGCGGAAAGAAACAGTACCGCATCAATGACCAGAAAATAAACCACCGCACACCCTCATTATTTCAAATATTTTTTCTTCCAGTAAAAGTACAGCATCCAACCGGGGATTGCTGTCAGAGTCATCCCGACGGGTCTGCCGCTTGTGGACAGTGCCTGTGTAAACGAGTATCCAGCACACTTTGCGTACACCCAATAGAGCAGCATCTCTTTGACCCGGACTTTCAGGCAGACTTCATCGTTCAGGTAGCTGCGGCAGTCATCCATCATTCCAAGGGGGCTTTTCATTCGCAGTGCACGGCCGCTTTTTGTCAGTCCGCCTTCCAGATATTCGCAGATGTAAATGGTTTTATTGCGATACACCGTCTTGTAGTTCAGGGCCATCGCATTCCAAAGCCAGCTTTCCGCCATAAAGCGCTCGTTCGGATAAACTGGGAATGGATATTTCTTGAATAGGTCAGCCCGCACGATTTCACAATGATCGCCCCTGATGCCCTGATTTACCCGGTAATGAAGATGGTCAGCTACATAAAAATCTGCTGGGTTTGCAACGCTTAAATGTGTGCCATCTTCCTTGCCTTTGAAATAGCTCATGCCGCAAAGATCGGGTCGATTCCGATAACACGACCATTCCTGCTCGACTGTTTCAACTGCATCCGGTGTCAGGTAGTCGTCGCTGTCTAGAATGAGAACAACATCACCCTTGATATAAGGATGAGCTGCATTCAGAGCGGTATGCTTTCCGCCGTTTTTCTTTTTGTGGTATTCCCACTCAAACGGAAGGTTCTGCTGCTTTAACGCTTCTATATACGCTTCGGTATCATCTGTGCTACCATCATCGATAACAAGCCACTGGAAATCTGTTCTGGTCTGTCTGCAAAGGCTGTCAACCAGTTTGGCTAATGTATTGGCACGGTTGTAAGTTGGTGTCAAAATAGTTACTTTAATCAAAATTGCATTTCCTTCTTCACAGATTATTCTTGAGTCTGAATATCAGTGCACCCTCTTTTACGTTTTTTATCTGGTTCTTTCGATTGTTAAAGCAGGCGCTTTTTTCAAATTCAGCATTGGGTTTCAGCCACTCGTCTGCCATCTCCTGCCAGGAATCGGTATATGGAATGAATTCGGTTGGAGTAATAAAAAAGTCATCCAAGAGTTCCTTGGAAAAGCACATTTTTCTCTTTTGCAGGTGAACGTAGGAGTATTCTTGTTCTTTATTCAGATCTCCATCAATGCCAATTCCTGTAAGTTTTCCATTTTTCCATCTGAAGGCCGCAACGGTTTCGCACAGACGGTTATGTTTTACAAGAACAAATTGTTTATGGAAATAGGAAATATCAGCAAAATCGTCCTCCTCCCATAGTTTTCCACCCTGCTGCTGTACAAGTGTTTCAAGCAATGTACCTTCGTCATAGTGTGCAATGTATTTATGTCGATAAACATCTTTATAGCTTATCTTTCCTTTTTGTGGAAGTGTTATGGCAGCTTGATTTATTTCAGGCACATTTCGGTAGATACATAAATGACCTCTTCGATAGAGGCGGTCATATCTCGAAAGAATACCATCCGTGATATAGGCAGATAGATTTCCCCATATTATATCTGGATCGCAATGGCCCCAAAATTCGTATTCTTTCAGATAATCGGAAAAAATCAATCCGTAAAGCGGCTTATAATCGCACAATTTATAAGGATTGTGCAACACGAATTTGAAATTCAGAATAGTACTTACCCGTTGCTTTACTTCATCAAATGTCATTTGAAAACATTTGACATTATAAGGGACGGTATATTTTGCAAGATTACAATCAGTGAAAAGAAGAAAATCAAAGTTCCTATTATAGGATGCAGTTTTAAGCCATAGTGAAAAATAATTCGGAAGCGTTCCGAAATATGGGATAATCAATGCAATTCTGTTCATCAGGGTTCCCCTCATAGTATTATTTATAACTCGTCACCATCATACAATCAGGCATTTCTGCTTCCCTCCAGAGTTGATTCATAAATGGACTTTATGGCTACGGTATAGCGCTGCATATCCGTATATTGCATGCTCTTTCCAACCGCATTTGCGGAGCAGCGGCAATAAGCATTTTCATCCTGCAGCAGTTTCAGGATAGCGCTGCAGTACTCGTCGATCGTTTTGCAAACCGCTCCACAGGTTTCGTCCACAATATCTGCCAGCCCGCCGACACCGCTGCACACAACAGGCTTGCCAAGGCACATGCCTTCCACGGCGGCCAGACCAAAGCCTTCCCATGCAGAGGGCATGACCATGACTTTGCCGGCATTCAGATAGGGGTAAGGGTTGCTCTGAAAACCTGCCAGTTCAACATTGCTTTCCAGTCCGCTTTGTCGGATATAATCCTTTACCTGGGACATCAGCTCGCCGTCACCGATCATGCGTGCGGTGATCTGTGGCCGCTTCTCCCGGAGCCTCTGCACAATCTGGCAAAACAGGAGGGGGCACTTCGGATCGGTCATCCGTCCGAGAAAAACCAGATCGACCTGTGCACAATTGCACGTTTCCTGCGCCTTTTGCCGGACGTCGGCACAGTTTACCACATTGCCGACCACGGTGTTTTTTTGTTTCAGAAGCCCCCGGAAGATATATTCCGCTTCAATGGAATTCGATACGCTGATTACATTTCGGATGCGGGGCAATGACAGTGCCAGCGCAACAGACTGCGGACAGACCTTCTTCAGCCAGAGCGGGTTGTTATGAAAATGTGCCACCACCGGAGTTTTTCCGGCCGCCCATGCGGCACAGGTCGCCATACTGAAATCATGTGCATGGATCAGGTCGGGCTTCAAGTCCCGGATTGCCCTCCGGACGGCACCGACAGAGGTGTTTTCCAGCGGATAAAACTTCAGACCTCTGGCTTCCACAACTTTACGGATCGGGCCATCCGGAGAGGCATAGATCATCTCTGCTTCCGGGAAGAGCGACATAATCGTAAGCACTACATTCTCGGCACCAGAATATTTTGTACTTTTCAATAAGTGAAGAACCCTCATTTTTTTCAGTCTCCCAGCAGTTCCGTATAGATCTTCTTCATCTGCTCACTGACGTTCCGTACATCGTACTGTTCCAGTGTCTTTTTGTTCCGGGCACACTCCTGCCCGACCTGAACGCCGTCCACAACATCGCACATCAGCTGACATAATGCGGCCTCATCCGATGACTCAAACAGATACCGGCTGTCTGGCAGCAGGTCTACATTTCCACGGATGCGGCTTGCAATGCAGGGCAGGCCAGCGGCCATTGCTTCCATCAGGGAGACAGACAGCCCTTCCCGGAAGGATGAAAAAACGAAACAATCGCAGGATCGCAAGATTTCGCTGACATCTGTTCGAAAGCCAAGAAAACGGACTCTGTCCGATACTCCAAGCTCTTCTGCCAGTTTCAGATGTTCCGGCTTCAGCTCTCCCTCTCCGCAAATGAGGTAGTAACTGTTCGTCATATCCGTCTTTGCAAAAGCCCGAATCACAGTTCTATGATTTTTGTTTTCATTCAGCTCCCCAACGGACACAAACACAAACGCATCTTCCGGGATGCCCAGTTCTGCCCGCTTTGTGGCTCGATTCATCTGCACGGAAGAGATCTTCTTCACGTCCACGCCGATGCCGGGTACATAGTACGCCTTGCCACGCAGGGGAAATTTCTGTGCGGCAGCGTAATCCTCCTGATTGATGGTGATCTGGGCATCGGTATAGCGGGCCAAAAAAGTCTCGGCGGTCTGGTAGATCAGCCGGTTTTTCAACGGACAGCCCTTGTAAAAGTGGAAACCATGGGCCGTATAGAGCACCGGTGCCGTGTGTGTCGCATTGGCAGCCAGACGGCCAACCACGCCACCCATAGGCGTATGACAATGCACACCCGCAAAATGCTCTTTTTTCAGCAGTGATTTCAGCGCCCGATATGCGTTCAGGTTTTCTCTCAATCGCAAAGGTGAACGTTCAATCGGAATTGAGTGGCAGATCACACCGTGTTCCTTCAAGGTGTTTTCAGCGTCTGCACGCATAGTTTCGCCGTCAAAATTCGTTGCACAATGGACCTCGTACCCAAGTTTCTGCAGAATCTGGATATCATTCAATTCAAACTGGACTAAAAAACGTCCATTGTGCGTTACAAAAAGTACCTTTTTCATATTTCCTCACATCATCGGCAATTTATTCTCGTCTGTGCATTCAACTTGCCTATTTTGCACCAGCTGACTTTCCCGCAGCAGCACAATACTTTCCTGCCGGAACTCCGGATCAACCTTTCCATCCACGACACCCTTCCGGCCCAGCACCACCAGAACGCTCTTCCAGATGACCTTTAAATCAAACTTCAGGCTGACATTTTGGACGTACTCACGGTCATAGTAAACCTTATCGTAGATATCCACCGTATCCCGACCGTTGACCTGTGCCCAGCCGGTGATGCCCGGTGTCACTTGATATACACCGTACCATCGACGCAAAAAACGAATCTCACGCTCGGTATATACCAGTGGGCGGGGGCCAATCAGGCTCATGTCCCCATTGACCACATTCACAAGTTGTGGTAGCTCATCAATGCTGGTATCTCTCAGAAAGCGCCCAAGTCTTGAAATATATATTTGTGGGTCGGCCAAGTCGCCGGTTGCCACATTTTTTGGTGCAGAGCTTTTCATTGTCCGGAATTTAATAATGTTGAAGCAATGTGCGTTTCTTCCAACACGCTTCTGCAAAAAGAAAACAGGCTCATCAGGTGCACTGATTTTCTGTGCAATGCTCACAACCAGAAATAATGGTGAAAGTATCACCAACGCAATCCCCGCCAGAATCCGGTCAATGACAGAGCGCACCACAAGATAACGCTTTTGTTTATCTGTCATCCGAACATAATATTTACCAAAATCCACATGATACTTCGTTTCTTCTAAATTCACCATTTTTCCTCACACGTTTTTATTCCGCTTATATAATAAGGAAGATTCCTGTGCAACGATTTTTACCAATTGAGTTCCTGTCTGTATTTTGAAGATGTGCTCACTGGGAGACAGTCAAAAATGACCGCATCCGAGTGGTTCTCTGTGAGTTTGAACGCAATATTGACTCTTACCGGTGCTGGCCGGATAAATGACAGTGGTCTTGCCATACTGCTTCTATCGGCTCTATCGCCGCTGGGGAGGTCCTCTCATTATGCTCAAGACAGCCGCAATGCCGCATACGCACACTCCTGCCGCAATCAAGGAGTATCCTCCATTTGAATC
>OGDS01001765.1_pt1 | contig 14984 bp, 10 predicted proteins | sample 1570351 | NCBI WGS metagenome assembly OGDS01 (sample SAMEA2581974, study PRJEB24529) | metagenome | biome: Human gut stool | place: China | collected 2011
GCCCCAACAACGACTCCCTGTTTCCGCCACTGGCGGCGGTCGTCGTTGTTGCCCCCTCTGGGGGAGCTGTCACGCCTGCGGCGTGACTGAGAGGGCTACATACCCCGCCTTCTCGATGCACCTGCGTCCCTCGTCGGTGTCCAGCCAGTCGTAGACCTTCCGCTGGGGGCTGTCGGGGGCGGCGTCCGCGTGGACGACTGCGTAGAACTCGTTGCAGAGCGGGTAGCTCTCATCGGCGATGGTGTCATTGCCGGGGGTCATGCCGTCCACGGCCAGCAGACGGAGGCCGGGCTTCGAGTACATCTGGTCGATATAGTAGTAGACCGAAAAGCCGATGGCGTTGGCGGAGTTGTTGTACTCGGCGATGCTGTCCACGAGGCCGCCCATGTCGGCGGGGGCAAGCTCGGTGGGCGCGGCCATCAGCTGGCCGTCGCCCTTGTCGATGAGCAGCTTTTTGAAGAGGGTCTGACTGCCTGAGTCCACGCCCCGCTGGAACGCCACGATGGGGGAGTCCGCGCCGCCCACGTCTTTCCAGTTGGTGATGCGGCCCGCATAAATGTCCCGCAGCTGCTGCTGGGTCAGGCTCTGGACGGGATTCTCTTCGTTGACGATGAACACCAGCGCGTCCCGGCCAATGGCTTTCGGCTCGAGCTTTGCGTCGGCCTCGGCCAGCTCTTCCTTGACGTACTCAGGGGCCTCGTAGACGATGAGCAGCTGTGCGCCGTAGTCCTCGCTGTCGCTGCGGGACCAGAGGCCGAAGTTCTCCCATGCATAGGCCGTGGTGCTGACGGTGATGCTGGTCTGGGCCTCGAGAAGGTCCATGCCGGTGACATCGGCCTTCATCTGGGCCATCAGGGGGATGCAGGCCGTGGAGCCGTCGAGGCGGGGGAACTCGTCCTCGGTCAGGAAGGGGACGGGCGTGTCCGCATCGGGGACAGACGCCGCCGGAGAGTCGGCGGGGGAGTCCGCCGTGCCGGTATTGCAGGCGGTGAGCATCGCCGCCCCGAAGCCGAGGCCCATCACCCGCAGGAAGCTGCGGCGGGAAATCATCTCTTTCATATCAAAAACCTCCGTGTCAGTACAGGTAGCCCCCGCCAGCGTCGTCGCTGGGGGAGGAGAAGATGCTTTCGCGGTAGAGCCACTGGCCGGTGGAGTCCATCAGGCCGTAGTCGAAGCCCTGCCGCGCGATAAAGCAGTCGTCGGGCAGGTCGTCCGGGATGTAGCAGCTGCCGAGGCGGCGGAGAAGCAGATTGCCCTCCATGTCCAGCACGTCGGAAAGGTTCGACGAGTCGCTGTTGTCCCGGTGGGCCGTGAGCAGAGGGCCGTTGGCGGTGTTGGTGAGGTAGGAGGCGTAGGTGTACTGCTCAGCCTCACCGGCGGACGACCAAAGCAGACCCTCTCCGCCATAGGTCTGGATGGCGAGGGTGTCGTAGTTTTCGTCGTTGTACTGCAGCAGGGCGTAGCCGTCGGGCAGGGCCGTCACGCTGATGTACTGTGCTTCTTCCACGGGCGCTGCCTCCACGTCGGTCAGCAGCGCACCGGTGGTGCCGTCGTAGACTTTGAGGATGTTGTCCGTCGTCAGCACAGCGACGTTGCCGGAGCGGTAGTCGGTGTCGTACCGCTGGACGGCGGTCTTTTCGCCGCTGTCGAGATCGATGAGGGTGTAGGGGCTGTCCGGGTCATCGCTGCCGGAGAGGACGACACAGCCGGGGGTGTAAGTGTTCACGGCCCGGTCGAAGCGGCCCAGCTCCACGGCCTCGCCGCCGTTCAGATCGTAGAGGACGGAGCGGCTGTCCTGACGGCTCTGGAGGCAGGCGACACCCACGCCGCAGGCCGAGACGGCGCTGTCGTCTTCGCCGGTGAGCAGTTCGCCGGTGGTGACGTTGTAGAGGGCTTCGCGAGCGATGCCCCAGTCTGCGCCGCGGAACCAACTCAAATCGAGCCAGTCGGCAAAGCCGCCGCGGTACGATGCGAGGGAGCTGGCCGTGCAGCCGTCCTCCCGCATCAGCACATTGCCCTCCCGGTCGGTGACGAGGACGTATTGGTGGAGCGGCTGGTCGGGGTCGTCGTAGGCGTAAGTAAGGCCCTCGGGCAGGTCGTAGCAGTTGAAGACGAGGCGCTGGCCGCCCTCATCCACAACGATACAGTCAAGGGCCGTCTCAGGCACGGGCAGCTCAGCTCCGGTGGCGAGGTCATACACCCGAGTGCCGCCGGTGGTGCCGTTCTCGAAAGCCCAGACGTCAGCGTCGTCCCGCAGGATGAGCAGCCCGCCCGAGAGGGTGGCGTTCACGGCGTAGGGAAAGGTCATGACCGGATTGCCGTCGGCGTCGTAAAGGGTGGAAATGCGCTCCTCCGTGCCGGGGGTGGAGTGGGCCACGAGGTAGTGGCCCGTCTCGCCGGTGAGGGTGTCCTTCAGCAGCTGGATGCTGTCGGAGCTGCTGGCTTTGTAGAGCACCCTGCCGCCCCGGAGGATGGTGCCGCCGCCGTTCCCGGCGTAAGAGTAGACGTAGTGGAGCGAGTCATCGCTGAGCCATGCGTCGCTGTAATACTGCGGTGCCTGCGACGCCGCCGTCCCCTCGGGCCGGGGCGACGCCGCAGGCAGCAGCGAACAGCTCGTCAGCAGCCCGCCCGCCAGCACGAGGCAGGCGGCGCGGCGGCTGAGTCGAAGCAGAGTGGTCTTCATAGAAACACCTCACAGTCTCCCAGAATTTGACTTTCCCATCTATAGTATATACGAAAGACCCGGACATTTCATTGCAGAAATGTGGCCGGGTCTGGTTACAGTTTTATGACAAGCTTATTCTTCGTCTCCCTGTTCCTTCAATTCCTTCAGGAAGGGCAGCAGGAAAGGCACCGAGATGCAGAAGGTGAGGCCATCGGCGATGGGCTGGCACAGTTCGATGCCGCTCAGGCCCCAGATGCGGGGCAGGGTGAGGATGAGCGGGATGAAGCAGACGCCCTGACGGCAGCAGGCGAGGAAGGTGGCCCGGCCCGACTTGCCGATGGACTGGAACATCATATTCGTCACGATGATGACGGGCTGTAAGAACATGGCGACGCACTGATACCGCAGGGCGGGCAGAGCCACGGCGGTGACCTCGGGGTCATCGCGGAAGAGGCGGATGAGGGGCTCGGCGTTGAACCAGCAGAGGGAGTTGAGCACCGCCATAAAGACGAAAGCCGTCGAGATGGTGAAGATGGCAGCTTTCCGCACCCGGGCAAAGCGGCGGGCACCGTAGTTGAAGGCCGCTACAGGCTGCAGGCCCTGTCCGACGCCGATAGCCACCGACAGCACGAACTGGAAGATGCGGGACACGATGCTCATGCCGGCCACGGCAGCGTCGCCGTAGTTGCGGGCGGCGACGTTCAGCAGCATGCTGCCGATGCTGTTCAGGCCCTGACGGCCGAAGCTGGGCGCACCGTTGAAGAAGATCTGCCCGAAGTCCCGGGCGCTGCGGGTGACCTGGGTGATGCGGAATCGGCTGACGGTCTTGCCGCGCAGGAACATGGAAAGCAGGATGCAGAAGCTGATGCTCTGGCTCAGGGCGGTGGCCGTGCCTGCGCCGCCGGTCCCCATGCTGAGGCCGAAGATGAAGACGGGGTCCAGCACGATGTTGAGCACACCGCCGGTGACGAGGCCGATCATGGCGAAGCTGGCCTTGCCCTCGTAGCGGAGGATATTGTTCATCACGAGGCTCGACATCATGAGCGGGGCCGCGATGAGGATGGGCCGCGCGTAGGCGCAGGCGTGGGGCAGGATGGTGTCGGTGCTGCCCAGCAGCATCATGAAGTCGGGCAGGGTAGCGAGACCGAGAACGGCCAGCACTGCGCCGAAGGTCAGCGCCGTGAAGAAGCTGGTGGAGGCGAACTTTGTGGCCGCATGGGTGTCCTGACTGCCGAGGCTTCGGCTGATGATGCCGCCCGCGCCGTGGCCCAGCATGAAGCCGAGGGCCTGAATGATGGCCATCAGGCTCGACACGACGCCCACCGCGCCCGACGCGCTGGTGGACAGCTGGCCCACAAAGAAGGTGTCGGCCAGATTGTAGATGCTGGTGATGAGCATACTCAGGATGGTGGGGGCCGCGAGGCCGAGAATGAGCTTCGGCACGGGGGTCTGGGTCATTTTCTCGAACTGGAGCCTGCTGCGCTCCAGCTCGGCGGCGTCGGATGCGGTGCGGGGGGAAGACGGCATGAAGTGATACCTCACTTTCGGAAATCAAAGAAAATACCGCTCTTTGCGCAAAGAACGGGTAAAATGCAGATATATAATAAGTATAGCGCAGATCGGGGGAAATGTCGAGACAGCAGTGCGGGCAGGCACGGTGGAAGCTTTCTCCTCAGATACGGTGACCGGGTTGCGGCTCCCAGCGTCTGCCGCGCTGTCGCTTGCATCCTGCTGGCCGCGGCCCCAACAGCTCCTCCCTGTTTCCGCCGCTGGCGGCGGTCGTCGCCGTTGCCTCAAAAAGTTAGGGTATTGAGTGCAAAAGCAGGAGAAAATGGAATGCCTTTTGGCAAATTTGCCAAAGAAAGGTCGAATTGCTTGTAGAAAATCACGTCAAGTGGTATAATTTACGGAAAGAAACAAAAGCGCGAAGACAAAAAACAGCGCAGAGAAGAGTTCCGGGGAGATCCTGCCCCGGGATACGGAGGGAAATCTTATGAAATCTGTGGCACAGACTATCATTGAAGCAGACCGCTTCTACACCATCGCCGCCAAGACCGGCAGCGTCATTCAGGCTGTGGAGAGCGTCAAGGACGGCGGCAACATCCGTCTGGGCAAGTACGAGCGCAAGCCCGAGCAGGAGTGGGCTTTCGTCCGCGAGGGCGACGGCGTTTACCGTATCCGCAACCGCGCTTCCGGCAAGCTCATCGACCTGATGATGACCGGCACCGCAAACGGCACCTGGCTCCACCTGTGGGAGGACGTGGGCGGCACTTCCCAGATGTGGAAGATGGAGCCCACCCCGGCCGGCACCGTCCGCCTGCGCTCCATGTGGGCTGCCGGCAAGTGCATCGACACCGTGGGCATGGGTACTGCGGACGGCGCTGTGCTCCAGATCTGGCAGGAGACTGCCGGCGAGGACCAGCTGTGGACCATCTCCGAGGTGAAGGACCGCGCAAAGCACGCCCCCAAGGAAGAGGAAAAGCCCGCTGAGGTCAAGGCCGAGGCCGCTGCTCCCGCCGAGGAAAAGCCGGTTGAGGAAAAGGCTGCACCTGCCGCGAAGAAGACCACCAGAAAGCCTGTGGCAAAGAAGACCGCCGCCAAGACTGCTGCGAAGTCCGCTGGGGCAAAGGCCGAAGCCGCACCCGCCAAGGCCGAGGAAAAGCCCGCCGAGGCCGCTCCTGCTGCAAAGCCTGCCCGCAAGACCGCCACTCGTAAGAAGAGCACGAAGGCCAGCAAGTAAGCACGGCTACATAGCATCATAGCAAAAAAAGCACCCGCTCTCCACAGTGATGTGGAAAGCGGGTGCTTTTGGGTTTAGGGTCAGGTTTGCCTTCGTACAACCTCTCAGCGTCCCATCATGTCCTTCTTGAACTTCAGCGCCGCTGCGATAAAGCCCTTGAACAGGGGATGTGCGCGGTTGGGACGGCTCTTGAACTCGGGGTGGAACTGTGCGCCGAGGTGGAAGTCACGGCCCGGCAGCTCCACGGTCTCCACGAGGCGGCCATCGGGGCTGGTGCCGGAGATGACCAGACCGGCGTCCTGCATCTCCTGACGGTAGTCGTTGTTGAACTCGTAGCGGTGGCGGTGGCGCTCCCAGATCTCGCTCTGGCCGTAGCACTCGGCCATCTTGGTGCCAGGCAGGACGGTGCAGGGGTACTTGCCCAGACGCATGGTGCCGCCCTTGGGGATGTTGCCCTGCTGGTCGGCCATCAGGTCGATGACGTTGTGATGACCCTCGGGGGTGAACTCGCTGGAGTTGGCGTCGGCGTAGCCCAGAACGTGGCGGGCGAAATCCATGACCATGATCTGCATACCGAGGCAGATGCCGAAGTAGGGAACATTATTCTCGCGGGCGTACTGTGCAGCCTGTATCATGCCTTCGATGCCGCGGTCGCCGAAGCCGCCGGGGACGATGATGCCGTCCACGTCCGCAAAGGCTTCCTTGCAGGCTGCCTGGTCGGGCAGGTCCTCGCTCTCGACCCACTTGATCTCCACCTGGCTGTCGTTCTCGAAGCCGGCGTGGTAGAGGCTTTCCATGACGGACAGATAGGCGTCATGCAGCTTGACGTACTTGCCCACGAGGGCGATGGTGCAGGTCTTGCTGCGGGTGGCGATCCGGGCCAGCATCTCTTTCCACTCGGTGAGGTCGGCGGGGGGAACATCCAGATGCAGCTGCTTGACCACCACGTCGTCGAGGCCGCCGGTGTGGAGCATCAGCGGACACTGGTAGAGGCTGGGCATGGTCAGGTTCTCGATGACGCACTCCGGCTTGACGTTGCAGAAGGTGCTGATCTTCCGGCGGATGTCGCTGCCCACGCTGCCGTCGGCGCGGAGGATGATGATGTCGGGGCTGACGCCCATGCCCTGCAGCTCCTTGACGGAGTGCTGTGCGGGCTTGGACTTGTACTCATCGGAGCCGGAGATGTAAGGCACCAGCACCACATGGATGAAGCAGCAGTTCTCCTTGCCCTGCTCGAGGCCCACCTGACGGATGGCTTCGAGGAAGGGCTGGCTCTCGATGTCGCCGGTGGTGCCGCCGATCTCGGTAATGACCACATCGGCCTCGGTGGAAGAGGCCAGATTGTAGATATAGCTCTTGATCTCGTTGGTGATGTGGGGGATGATCTGAACGGTCTGGCCGAGGTAAGCGCCCTGACGCTCCTTGTTCAGCACGTTCCAGTAGACCTTGCCGGTGGTGAGGTTCGAATACTTGTTCAGATTCTCGTCGATGAAGCGTTCGTAATGGCCCAGGTCCAGGTCGGTCTCGGTGCCGTCGTCGGTGACGAAGACCTCGCCGTGCTGCAGGGGGCTCATGGTACCCGGGTCCACGTTCACGTAGGGGTCCAGCTTCTGGCTGGCCACCTTGAGGCCGCGGCACTTCAGCAGTCGGCCCAGAGAGGCGGCGGTAATGCCTTTGCCCAGACCGGAGACGACGCCGCCGGTCACGAAAATAAACTTTGCCATAATGGTTCTCCTCTAATTTACAGATATTCTTTTCCGTGAATATCACGATAAGAAAATACTTCCCCTCAGTGGGGGCGCAATACGCATTATTGCGCGGGGTCGTAGGAGGCCAGTATCTCCTGCGCAATCTCGGCGCGGTCGCGCCGGGTGTCCATTGCTTTTTTCTCGATGTAGCGGTGTGCCTCGGCCTCGGTCATGCGGCCCAGCTCGATGAGGCAGCACTTGGCGCGGCTCACCAGCCGCACCTGCGCCAGCTTTTCCTGCATCCGCTGATTCTCCTGCCGCAAAAGCAGGAGGCGGTGGTTGCTGGCGGCGGCCATGTGGATGGCCTGCAAAAAGAAGGTGTTGGAGAAGGGCTTTGTGACTAGCAGAACACCTTCTTCGCTCAGCGGGGTCAGAAGCTGCTCGGCGGCTGCGGCCTTGGCCAGAAATATCACACCGGCATCCGTTTTCTCCACGGCGTCGGCGCACAGCTCGTGGCCGAACTCATCCGGAAGCGGCGAGTTGACCACGATGAGCTCAAAGTCGGATTCCAGCATCCTCCGCCGCGCCTCCGCCGCACTTGGTACGATGATGGGCCGCGCATAGCCCAGCTCCGTCAGGCGTGCGGAGATATATTCGTTGGAGCTTGCGCCCGCGCTTACGATCAGGGCACGTCCCATTCGGCTCACTCCTTTCCTATGTCATTCTGCATCAGATGGCATTGAAGTAGTGGACGCGCTCATATTCGGCGGGGTCGGAGGCGTTCTTGAGCGCCTTGCAGCGGCGCAGAGCCTCGGCATAGTAGCGGCGGCTCAGCTCGTCGGGCAGGAATTTGTGAAGGAACTCGCTGTTCTTGGCCGCCTCGACGGCCTCTTCCAGCGAGGCGGGCAGGGTCTCGAGGCCGAGACCGGCGGCTTCGCCCGGGATGAAGAGGTTGCGGTTGACAGGGGCAGACAGCTCCATCCGGTTCTCGATGCCGTCGAGGCCTGCTGCCAGCACGAGGCCGATGGCGAGATAGGGGTTGCAGGCGGGGTCGGGGCTGCGCAGCTCCATGCGGCAGTTGTCGCCCTTCACCTGCGGGATGCGGACCAGCTGGCTGCGGTTCTGGCGGCTCCAGCTCACGTAGCGGGGAGCCTCGTCGCAGCCGAAGCGGAGGTAGCTGTTGGGCAGGGGATTCGTGAAGGCCGTCAGCTCCCGGCTGTGGCGGAGGATGCCCGCCATGAAGCTGCCGGGGATGCTGTCGGGGGCGATGTCGCCCTCAAAGAGGTTCTTGCCGTCCATGGTCAGCGAGAGGTTGATGTGGAGGCCGCTGCCGGCCTGGTCGGGCAGGGGCTTCGGCAGGAAGCTGGAGTGGAAGCCGTTGCTGGCCGCCACGGCCCGGACAATCTGCTTGAACAGGAAGATGTTGTCGGCGGTCTTGAGGGGGCCGGCGTAGTGGAAGTCAATTTCATTCTGGCCGTGGCCGTTCTCGTGGTGGCTGTGCTGGGGGGCGAGGCCCATCTGCTCCATGGTCAGGCAGATGTCCCGGCGGATGTTCTCGCCGGCGTCCAGCGGCGCTACGTCGAAATAGCCGCCTGCGTCGATGGGGATGCGGGTGGGACGGCCCCGGTCGTCGTTCTCGAAGAGATAGAACTCGCACTCGGTGCCGACGTTGCAGCGCAGGCCCAGCTGCTTGAACCGGCGGTTGATGTCCCGCAGGAAGCCGCGGCAGTTGCCGCCGAAGGGGGTGTTGTCCGGCTTTTCCACGTCGCAGAAGAACTGCATCACCCGGCCCTCAGCCGTGCGCCAGGGCAGGATGGTCATGGTGGACAGGTCGGGCCGGAGGAGCAGGTCACTCTCTTCCACGTGCATGAAGCCCGCGATGGCGCTGCCGTCGAAGCAGACGCCATCTTCCAGCGCCTTGGGAAGGTCGCTTGCCAGCACGGCGATGTTCTTCTGGAAGCCGAAGATGTCACAGAACGCGAAGCGGACAAATTTTACGTTGTTGTCCTCGACGAAATCGAGGATGTCCTGCTGTGTCGTATAACTCATAGGTGTGTGTCCTCTGAAAAGTATGTCTTCTTAAAAAACGCCCAAAGGCCTGCCTCTGTACAGAGGCAGGTCTTCAGGCTGGTGTAAGAAATAGGAAAAGGAGAATGGCTCAGATAAGCGCCTCAGCCTGTGGTGCTTTATTCTACGCTGGTATGTGAAGATCAGACGTAGTAGAGCATCTTGCTGTAGCTGGGCAGAGGCCAGTAGTCCTCGCCGCAGATGGTCTCGGCGTCGTCAGCGGCGGCGCGGAGAGCGTCCATCTTGGGCAGAACGTCGTCGTGGAAGGCGACGGCCTTTGCGCTCTCGTCGGAGAGAGCCTTTGCGGCATCGACGGCAGCCTGCAGCTCGTCCACAGCGTCGCTCATGGCGTCGGCGTCAGCAGACAGGCGGGTCAGTGCCTTCGTCTCACTGCGGACGCTCAGGCTCTCGCTGACGGCCAGCTTGGAGGCGGCGGTGTTGGCGACCTCACTCATGTAGGCGTTGACGGCGGGCAGCAGCTGCTTGCGGGCCATCTCCAGCATGGTCAGGGCCTCGATGTTGATGATCTTGGAGTAGTGCTCCATCTCAACTTCGTAGCGGCTCTCCATCTCGACCTTGGTCAGGACGCCGAAGTCCTCCATCAGGGCGATGTTCTTCGGTTCGATGAGGGCGGGCAGAGCGGCGGGTGTGTTCTTCTTGTTGGGCAGGCCACGCTTTGCTGCTTCCTCTTCCCACTCGGCAGTGTAGCCGTTGCCGTTGAAGATGACGCGGCGGTGGTCGCGGATGGTGCGCTTGACGAGGGCGATGGCGGCGCTGGTGAAGTCGTCGGCCTTCTCCAGCTCGTCAGCGTAGCCCTTCAGCTCCTTGGCGACAGCGGTGTTCAGGATGGTGTTGCAGTCGCTCAGGTTCTCAGCGGAGCCGGGCATACGGAACTCAAACTTGTTGCCGGTGAAGGCAAAGGGAGAAGTACGGTTGCGGTCGGTGGTGTCCTTGCTGAACTTGGGCAGGACATCGACGCCGAGGTCCATCTTCATCTTGACGGGGCCGGCGTAGGGAGAATCGGAAGCGATGGCGTCGATGACGGCTTCCAGCTCTTCGCCCACGAAGATGGAGATGATGGCCGGAGGTGCCTCGTTAGCGCCCAGACGGTGGTCGTTGCCGGGGGTGGCGACGGAGGTACGGAGCAGGTCGGCGTACTCATCGACAGCCTTGATGACGGCGGCCAGGAAGACCAGGAACTGCAGGTTCTCCATGGGGGTGTCGCCCGGGTCCAGCAGATTCTCGTGGGTGGTGGACATGGACCAGTTGTTGTGCTTGCCGCTGCCGTTGACGCCCTCGAAAGGCTTCTCATGCTGCAGGCAGACCAGACCGTACTTGGGGGCCAGCTTCTTCATCATCTCCATCGTCAGCAGGTTGTGGTCGATGGCGACGTTGGTGGTGTCGAAGATGGGGGCCAGCTCATGCTGGCAGGGAGCTACCTCGTTGTGCTTGGTCTTGGCGGGGATGCCCAGCTTCCACAGCTCTTCGTCCAGCTCCTTCATAAAAGCGGAGACCTCGGGGCGGATGACGCCGAAGTAGTGCTCTTCCAGCTCCTGACCCTTGGCGGACGGTGCGCCGAAGAGGGTGCGGCCGGTGAGGATGAGGTCCTGACGGGCCTCGTAGTCTTCCTTCTTAATAAGGAAATACTCCTGCTCGGGGCCGACGGTGGTGGAGACATAATCCACGTCCTTGCCGAAGAGCTTCAGGACGCGGATGGCCTGATTGGACAGCGCGTTCATGGAGCGCAGCAGGGGAGTCTTCTTGTCCAGCGCCTCGCCGGTGTAGCTGACGAATGCAGTGGGGATGCAGAGGACGTCGTCCTTTACAAAAGCGAAGCTGGTGGGGTCCCATGCGGTGTAGCCGCGGGCCTCACAGGTGGCGCGCAGGCCGCCGGAGGGGAAGGAAGAGGCGTCGGGCTCGCCGCGCACCAGCTCCTTGCCGTTGAACTCCATGATGGCGGTTCCATCGCCCACGGGGGAGACGAAGCCGTCATGCTTCTCGCTGGTAATGCCGGTCAGCGGCTGGAACCAGTGGGTGTAGTGGGTGGCACCCAGCTCCATGGCCCAGCGCTTCATGACGCTGGCCACGACGTTTGCCACCTCGATGTCCAGAGGTGCGCCCTTGTGCAGGGTCTTCTCGAGGCTCTTGTAGGTAGCGCTGGGGAGGCGCTCCTTCATGACGTGCTCGTTGAACACCTTGCTGCCGTAGATCTCCATAACATTTGCTGCCATAAATCCTACTCCTTACTTGAATTGAAATACTTCAGCTGGTCGCGGATTTTTACGCGGAAAGAGGCGGGCTCTCCCGCGAAATATCGGGTTAAACGAAACGACGCTGCGAGTCAGGAGGTGACTCACAGCGTCGTTGCTGTCTATGCGATGATTATAGCCGAACGGGGCGAAAAACGCAATAGACAGATTTGACGATTCTGCACAAACTGACTCCCGATTTTTTGGAGTATTGCGCGGATGGTATGACTATTGCCCTCTCAGGCGTCACTGCGTGGTCAGGCTGTTCTTCGTACAACCTCTCAGTCTCGCTGCCGCTCGACAGCTCCCCTAGTAGGGGAGCCTCTGGCGAAGAGGGAAAGCCTTTCGAAATGCCAAGGCCTCCCCTCGATAGGGGAGGTGGCACGGCGAAGCCGTGACGGAGAGGTTAAATAACCTGAAACAGGAAAAACTTCAGATAGTTCGTCTCCGGCACGCCCCAGAGGATGGGGTGGTCGGGGGCCTGCTGGCGCACTTCGATCTGGCGCAGCTGGCGGTGAGCGTCCTTTGCGGCGGAGCGCAGCATCTTGATGAACAGCTCCTCGGTGGCAAAATGAGAGCAGCTTGCCGTGGCGAGGTAGCCGCCCCGGGGCAGAAGCTTCATGGCCCGGTAGTTGATCTCCTTGTAGCCCCGCATGGCGTTTTCCACCGTGCGGCGGGCTTTGGTGAAGGCCGGCGGGTCGAGGATGATGAAATCGTAGGGATGGCCTTCTTTTTCGAGGCGGGGCAGAAGCTCGAAGGTATCCTCGCAGAGGAAGTCCATGTTGGTCAGGCCGTTGCGCTCCGCGTTCCGCTGGGCCATGGCGATGGCGTCGGCGCTGATGTCCGCTGCCGTGACCCGGGCTGCGCCGCCGCTGGCTGCGTTGAGGGCAAAGCTGCCGGTGTGGGTGAAGCAGTCCAGCACGGTGTGGCCGGCGGCGAGGCGGGCGACCGCCCGGCGGTTGTACTTCTGGTCGAGGAAGAAGCCGGTCTTCTGGCCGTTCTCGAAATCGACGTGGTAGTAGACGCCGTTCTCGCAGATCTCGGTCTGGGTGGAGGCGGGGTGGTTTTCACCCGGCAGCTCGAACCAGCCCTTGCTCTGCTCGAGGCCCTCTTTGGCACGCAGGGCCTCGTCGTTCCGCTCGTAGATGCCGTCGATGGTCTGGCCGTCGGCCCGCAGGACTTCGGCGAGGAGGGGGAAGAGGACGGGCTTCAGCTTCTCCATGCCGACGCTGAGGGTCTGGGTGACGAGGATGTTGTTGAAGCGGTCCACGGTCAGGCCGGGGAACTGGTCGGCCTCGCCGAAGATGACCCGGCAGGCCGAGAGGTCGGCAGGCTCGAGGACGGTTTTGCGGTAGGCCCAGGCGTACTCGACGCGGCGGCGCCAGAAGCTGGCGTCGAAGGTGTCGTTGGCGTTGCGGGAGATGAGGCGGACGCGGATCTTGCTCTTGAGAGAGACGAAGCCGGTGCCGAGGTAAGCGCCCTTCGGGCTCACCACGTCGGCGAGGGTTCCGTTCTCAGGCTCTGTCTCCGGGAACTCGAGGATGTCGTTCTCGTACACCCACGGATGCCCTCCCACGAGGCTGGCCTCGGCTTTTTTGTTTACTTTATAAATAGGATAGCTGCGTTCTGATTTCATGGTTGCTCCTTAATAATTGAGGATGAACCTCTCCGTCACGGCTGCTGCACGAGGGAAGGCTTCGCCTTTGTACAACCTCTCAGTCTGCTTCGCAGACAGCTCCCCTAGTAGGGGAGCCTCTGGCGAAGAGGCGAAGCTTCACGAAATGCCAAGGCCTCCCCTCGGTAGGGGAGGTGGCATTGCGAAGCAATGACGGAGAGGTTAATTTTCCGCCAAAAACTCCGGCAGCTCCTTCTCCATCTCCGCCAGCGCATTTCCGCGGTGACTGATGGCGTCCTTCTCGTCGGGAGTCAGCTGGGCATAGCTGCGGCCCTCCGAGTTGGGGCGCTTGTCCGTCTTGCCCACACCGCACTCGTCGGGGATGAAGAGCGGGTCGTAGCCGAAGCCGTAGTCCCCGGCCAGCCGCTCAAAGGCGACGCGGCCCGGGCATTCGCCCCGGCAGGTGAGGTGCTGGCCGGTGGGCAGGATGAAGCAGACCGCCGCCACGAACTTCGCGCCGCGCTGCTCCACCGGGACGTCCTTCATGTTCTCGAGGAGCTTGTCGTTGTTGGCCTCGTCGTCGCCGTGGTGGCCGCAGTAGCGGGCGCTGTAGACGCCGGGAGCGCCGTCCAGCGCGTCCACGCAGAGGCCGGAATCGTCGGCGATGGTGGGCAGGCCGCTGGCCTTGCAGATGGTCTCGGCCTTGATGAGGGCATTGGCCTCAAAGGTAGTGCCGGTCTCATCCGGCTCGATGGTGATGCCAAGCTCCTTCTGGCTGACCACTTCGTGGCCCTGAGCCTCGAGGATGCGCCGCAGCTCGCGGAGCTTTCCGGCGTTGCCGGTGGCTGCACAAATCTTCATAAGATCGCTCCTTAATGCTTCCATCCCGTGCGGGGGATGAGCTCTTCCACAAAGCCCTCCGGGGTGAAGGGGATGAGGTCGTCGATGCCCTCGCCCACGCCGATGAACCGCACCGGCAGACCGAGGCGCTGCTTGACGGCCACCACGCAGCCGCCCTTGGCCGTGCCGTCGAGCTTGGTCAGGATGATGCCGGTGGCGTCAGCAGCCTTGCAGAATTCCTTCGCCTGGCTGATGGCGTTCTGGCCCGTGATGGCGTCCAGCACCAGCAGGGTCTCGAGGCTGGCTTCGGGAGCGGCCTTCCTGACGCTGCGGCTGATCTTGGACAGCTCGCTCATCAGGTTCGACTTGTTGTGGAGACGTCCGGCCGTATCGGCGATGACCATGTCATAGCCCCGGGCGGTGGCAGACTTCACGGTGTCGAAGATGACGGCGGCGGGGTCTGCGCCCTCGCCGGCCTTGACGATCGGCACACCGGCGCGGCCCGCCCAGATCTCCAGCTGCTCGCTGGCAGCGGCGCGGAAGGTGTCGCCTGCGGCCAGCATGACCTTTTTGCCCTGACGGGTGTAGTAGTCGGCCAGCTTTGCGATGCTGGTGGTCTTGCCCACGCCGTTGACGCCGATGACGAGGATGACGGCGGGATGGCCGTCCAGCGCCATTTCGGTCTCCGGGCGCATCTCGTCGGCGATGATGTCGCGCAGAGCGTCAGCCGCCTGTTCGCCGGTCTTGAGGCCCTTTTCCTGCACGCGGTCGCGGAGGGCGTCCACCAGCTTCATGGCGACGTCTCCGCCCACGTCGGCGAGGATGAGCTGTTCTTCCAGCTCATCGTAGAGGTCGTCGTCGATCTTGCTGCCGGTGAGGGTGTTCAGGATGCTGCCCCAAAAGCCCGTGCGGGTCTTTTCGAGGCCGTCTTTCATTTTGTCCTTTTCTTTTTTGCCAAATCCAAAGAGTCCCATGGGTTCTCTCCTTTTTCAGGTTTTATGCTCTTTTTTAGCTTATCCTTCGTACAACCTCTCAGTCGGGCTTGCGCCCGCCAGCTCCCCTAGTAGGGGAGCCTCTGGCGAAAAGGGAAAGTTCCCGGTTTTGCCAAGGCCTCTCCTCG
>OGDS01001771.1_pt1 | contig 14893 bp, 12 predicted proteins | sample 1570351 | NCBI WGS metagenome assembly OGDS01 (sample SAMEA2581974, study PRJEB24529) | metagenome | biome: Human gut stool | place: China | collected 2011
TGCGGGACATCATCGACGAGGCCTACGAGACCTGCCGCCGCACCCTGACGGAGCATATCGACCAGCTCCATGCGCTGGCACAGGCCCTGATGGAGCGCGAGAAGCTGAACGAGAAGGAGTTCAACGCCGTGATGGCAGGCGAGACCCTGCCCCAGCGTGAGGACCCCGACGCAAAGCCCGCCGAGGATCAGCCCGCTGTCCAGCCTGTGGAACAGGCCGAGACCGCAGAGGCTGCGGAGCCTGCCGAACCTGCTGAGGCAGTGGATGCCGCCCCGCAGGAAGCCCCGGCCCCCGAAACGCCGGATGAAGGCGAAGCCAACCAGTAAACCAAGAGAAAGGGGAGAGTGTTGTGGAGGAAAATTTTGAACCGGTCGCGCGGACACGGGCCAACTATTACACCCCGGGCAGCCCGGTGCAGTTCGTCTGCGTGGAGCTGCTCAAGGGCGAAGTCAGCGGCGAACACGCGGTCTGTCTGACCTTTAAGAACATTTCCCGCGTGACCCTGACGGCACTGGAGATCCACTTCAAGTGCAAGGGCGTGGACGGCGTCATCCTCTGTGAGGACGAGTTCGAGTACCGTGACCTTACCGCAAAGCCCGGCGAGAGCTTCGGCATGGACGATGCCGTCTTTGTCACCCAGAAGGCCATCACCAGCGTGGACGTTACCCTGCGCAATGTCTACAGCGGCAGGAAGGTCGTCCACCTCGAGAGCATCAAGCGGGTGCGCCTGCCGGCCCCCCGCCGCCTGAGCGTCGAGATGCAGAAGGCCCTCGAAGCCCGGATGAACCGCACCGGCATGAAGTTCATGCCCCAGGTCTTCGAGAACGGCTGGTACTGCGCCTGCGGTGCCTTCCACCCGAAGGAAGAGGACACCGTCTACTGCTCCGAGTGCGGCAGTGACCGCATCCTTTTGCAGAACGCGCTGAATACCCTGCTGCAGCCGGAAGCCCCGGTGCGCCAGCCCGAGCCGCAGCCTGCGGCCCAGCCGGTACGCCCGGCTGCGCCTGCTGAGGAGCCTACCCGCATCGTGGGTGCAGCGCAGGAGGAAGCCACCCGTATCATCCCGCCCCGGGCGGCGGAGCCTGCGCCCGACTATGCGCCTGTCGCTGAGATGGACGCGACCCGCGTTCTGTCCCGCCAGCCGGAGCCGGTGCGCCCGGCCAAGTCCTTTGCGCCGGACGAAGAGATGGAGAAGTACGGCACCCGTGTGGTACCCTCGAGTCCCGCCGCCGCGCCGTCCCGCCTACAGGCAAAGCCGCTGGACGAGGAGGACGACTGCGAAGAGGAAGACCCCCGCGACAGCATCGCTGAGACGCTCATCCGCTGGGTGCCGCCCATCACCGCCATCGTGTGTGCGGGCATCGCCCTGTGCGGCTTCGTGTATTCTCAGTTCATGATGTAAAATAGGATGTACGGCGGAGGAGGCAGAGGCTTCCTCCGCTTTTAATTTAAGGAATAACCTCTCCGTCAGCGCTGCCGCGCTGCCACCTCCCCTATCGAGGGGAGGCCTTGGCATGGCGGAAAAGCTTTATCTTTTCGCCAGAGGCTCCCCTACTAGGGGCAACAACGACGACCGCCGCCAGTGGCGGAAACAGGGAGTCGCTGTTGGGGCAGCGGCCAGCAAGACGCAAGCAATGCGCTGCGGATGCTGGATGCCGCAACCCGGCCTTGTCTGCGGAGCAGACTGAGAGGTTGGACAAAGGAGAAGTGAAGTTATGCCTGACGAAGCTTTGCAGGCCGCGTTCGAGATAAAAGCGGCCTGCGACGACATCAGCCGGAAGCTGCTGCGCTGGCACTGGGAGGAAAAGCCCGGCGCTCACAGCGTGGACGCCCTGCTGAAGCATCTGGCCCAGCGCCAGAAGGAGAGCCCCGACTACTACGAGCGCCTGCCGGATCTGAATGGCAGCACCGGCTGGCAGCAGCTGGATACCACCCTCTGTATGCGCATCCTGCTGGACCCGGAAAAGGACGCCGCCCGGCCTCTGGACCTGCTGGGCAATACGCCCCACCCGGCAGCGGCCCGCCGCGCCTGCAACGCGGTGCGGATGGCCCGCAACGAGGCCGCCCACGCCTCCGACAAGACCGCAGCCGCACAGGCGGCGATCCGGTTCAACGAGGCCGTGGAGGAGCTGGAAGCGGGCTATGAGGGAACGGCCCTGACCACCGGCGACCTCGAGAAGTATTACCGGATGGCGGAGGACTTTCTGTCCCGCTGCGGCGCGTCGGAGACCATCGAGCCTCAGAAGAAGGCTGAGGACGAAGCGCCCCGCCGTCAGAAGTCCCAGAAAAGCGGCAGCACATCCCGCAAGCGCCAGAGCGGTGGAAGCCGCACGACCTCGAAGGGGACATCAGGCCGCAGCCGGAATACCTCTGGCCGGAACAGCCGCAGCCGCCAGAATATGCAGACCACGGCCCGCCGCAAGAAGCGTCAGCGCACCCAGAGCCGCGCTCTTACCGTGGTGCTGCTGGCCGTCGTCCTGCTGGGCCTGCTGGTCCGGGCATGGACGATGGGGCTGATGAAGTGATACGCTCTACTGAGGTAGATCATGTGAGAAAGTGACCAAAAAATAACGTACTATAATTATAAAATGTCACTTTATCAATTTGAGAAAGTGACCCTGATTGATAAAGTGACCCACTTTATCAGCAAGCCTCAGTTTATCACCTTGAGAAAGTGGGGTTTTGGACGATGCTGCGTGTGAAAAATGCCACTTTATCAGATAACGCGCGGGTCTCGGAGGGCATCTCAACTTTTTGGGATGTCCTCTTTTTGCATTTCCGGGACAGCCCCCTCATACACTGACGGACAAGGGGGTGTGCGGATGGAGCAGGGGATGCAGATGCTCTTTGCGCTGTTCGGCGGGCTGGCGATGTTCCTCTACGGGATGGACAGGATGAGCCGCGCCTTGCAGCGGGCGGCGGGCGACGCCATGAAGCGGCTGCTGGCCCGGCTGACGGCCACGCCGCTGCTGGGTGTCCTCACCGGGCTGGCCGTGACGGCAGTGCTCCAAAGCAGCTCGGCGGCGACGGTGATGGTCATCGGCTTCGTCAGCGCCGGGCTGCTGGAACTGCCCCGGGCGGTGGCCGTCATCTACGGCATCAACATCGGCACCACCATGACGGCACAGCTCATCGCCTTCGATGTCCAAACGCTGGTGTACCCGGTGCTGTTTCTGGGCTTCCTCCTCGACTTCGCGGCCTGCAGGCCCCGCTGGCGGGCCGTGGGAGAGGCCGTGTTCTCCTTCGGGCTGCTTTTCGAGGGCATCGACATCCTGGGCCGGGCTTTGCAGCCGCTGGCCGGGCAGGCGGTCTTTCTCGACTGGATGACCCGGGTGAAGGAGTCGCCGCTTCTGGGCATCCTGCTGGGCCTCTCCATGACCATGGTGGTGCAGAGCAGTTCGGCCACCATCGCGCTGCTGCAGAACGTGGCCCGGCAGGCCGGGCCGGACGGCATCCACAGCGTGCTGGGCCTTGCCGGGGCGGTGCCTGTCCTTCTGGGCGACAACATCGGCACGACGGTCACGGCCCTGCTGGCCTGCATCGGGCAGGGGAAGGACGCCGCCCGCGCCGCGCTGGCCCACAGCTGCTTCAACCTCAGCGGGAGTCTACTGGCGGCGGTGCTGCTGCCCTGGTTCGTCCGGCTGGTGGAGCTTATCTCCCCCAAAGGCCCGGAGCTGGAAGTCATTTCCCGGCAGATCGCCAACGCCCACACCGCTTTCAACGTCTGCTGCGCCCTGCTCTGGCTGCCTTTTTTGCCGTGGATGGTGCGGCTGGTGTGTGCGCTGGTGCCGGAAAAAGAGAAAAAATAAGAAAAAGCTCCTCATGCCCGTGAGGGTATGGGGAGCTTTCTGCGTTCCAGGGAAGGAGTGCCTTCATCCAACCTCTCAGTCTGCTTCGCAGACAAGGCCGGGTTGCGGCACCCAGCATCCGCAGCGCTTCGCTTGCGCCTTACTGGCCGCTGCCCCAACAGCGACTCCCTGTTTCCGCCACTGGCGGCGGTCGTCGTTGTTGCCCCTAGTAGGGGAGCCTCTGGCGAAGAGGCGAGGCTTTACGGAATGCCAAGGCCTCCCCTCGATAGGGGAGGTGGCACGGCGTCAGCCGTGACGGAGAGGTTAATTTCTCGTTACGCTCTTCCGATACACCGCAAAGGCGATGACAGCCGACAGCACTTCCGTGACCCAGAAGGCGTGCCAGACGCCGGTGGGGCCGAGCTGGCGGCAGAGCAGCCACGCCAGCGGCATGATGAAGATGACGTACCGGCAGAGGGAGATGACCAGCGAGGCTGCACCCTTGCCCAGACCTTCCAGCGCGCCGGAAGAGGTGGTGGACACCGCCGACACCACAAAGCCGAGGCAGATGATGCGCAGGGCGGTCTGGCCGATGGCAATGGTCTCGGGGTTGGAAGAGAACAGGCCGATGAGGGGCGCAGAAACGGCCATACAGATGACGGTGCCTGCCGCCATGATGACGGCGCTCATGCCGAGGGTGAGCTGGTAGAGCTTTGCCACGCGGGCGTGCTCCTTTGCGCCGTAGTTGTAGCCGATGAGGGGGCGCATTCCCTGCACGATGCCGTTGGCGGGCAGATAGAGGAAAGTCTGGAGCTTATAGTAGATGCCCAGCACCACCACATAGCTCTCGGAGAAGGCTGCCAGCAGGCTGTTGAGGAAGGTGACCAGCAGGGAGGGCAGGGCCAGATTCAGGATGGCAGGCACACCGATGGCGTAGAGACGGCCTTCGAGAGAGAGGTCAGGCCGCAGGGCCTTCCGGCGCAGATGGACGGGCGACTCGGTGGTGCTGTAGACCACGAGGTAGATGACGAGAGAGGCGGCCTGTCCGATGCCGGTAGCCAGCGCCGCGCCTGCAATGCCCATGGCAGGTACCGGGCCGAGGCCGAAGATGAGGACAGGATCCAGCAGGATGTTGCAGACACAGCCCGAGATGAGGGCGATCATAGTGAGCTTCATCCGGCCCACGGCCTGGAAGAGCTTCTCAAAGGCGAGGCTGGCCATGTTCACGGTAGCGAACAGGAAGACGATGGTGGAGTAGGTCACGCCCATAGAGACGATGGTGCCGTCGGCGGTGAACCGGGCCAGGAAGCCGGGCATGATGGCAGTGGCTGCCAGTGTGCAGAGGATGCCGTGGAGCACCGAGAGGGCCATGCCGTGGGTGGCGGCGGCGTCCGCCCTGTCGTAGTCGCCTGCGCCCCGGTAGAGGGCGACAAGGGCGTTGATGCCTATGCCGAAGCCGATGGCAACGGCGTTCACGAAGTTCTGGATGGGGAACACGAGGGAGAGGGCCGTCATGGCCTGCTCGTTGATCTGGGCCACAAAGAGGCTGTCCACGATGTTGTACAGCGAGTTCACCAGCATGGAGATGACGTTGGGCAGAGCCATCGACACCAGCAGCGGGAACACCGGCTTCGTTTTCATAAAAGTATCGTTCATGGGGGCAAAAGCTTCCTTTCCTGAAATTTCCGCACAAGAAAAGCCACACAACGGCGGCTTTGAGCGGGCCATTGTGTGGCGAAAAGTAGCAAACATCTATGCTGTAAAAATCCACACGGGTTTTATTGAAGTGCCGAGAAATACGGTGCATCGCAAAAGCGGTGTTACAGGACGCCGCCGGACAGCACCGGGATGCGGGCCGGAAAGGGCAGTACGGGAAGAGCCTTCCTGACCGGCCTGCGATAGGATACCACGAAACGGGTGGATTGTCAAGGGAAAAGTATGACTTTTCACAAAAACCAGCATAGAGAGGAAGCTCAGCTGGATAGAGGACTCACAGGCCTGTCACATCCAGAGATTCAGGAACTTTTTGGGCCGGTGGGGAGTGAAAACATCCAGCTCCTCATCGTCGAAAAGTGCGTCGCCGTTCTGCAAAAGCTTTGAGGCAGTCTCTCTGCCCAGCTCCTTTTCCAGAACAGCAGCGGCTTCTGCCATCCGGGGCGGGCGTTTGTCCAGGGAGTGGGTGTCCGTCGAGATGACGTGGACAAGCTGCCACGAGATGAACTTGCAGAGCGTCCGACGCAGTTTTGGAGAATCCAGCAGTGCGCCCGCGTTGATTTGGACATAGGCTCCGGCGGCCACCCAGTTGTAGAGCAGGGTGGGGTCTTCGAGGACGTAGGGGTATCGCTCGATGTGGGCGATGAGGGGCAGAACGCCCTGCTCCTGCAGGAGGGCGAAGGTCTGCCGGATGAAATGGGGCTTGTGGGTAGTGGGAAACTCCACCAGCATATAAGAGGTATCGCCGATGCAGAGCGCCTTGGCATCCAGCTCACAGAGTTTGGGGGAGAAGTAGACTTCACAGCCCAGCTTGAAGCGGAACTGCATGGCTTCCGGTCCGGTCGGAAGCGCGGCTGTCAGTGTCTCATAGGCGGCCGCACGCTTTTGCAGGAATGCATCGGGAGTCGTCTGCTCACTGTTGAAGTGGCTCGTAAAAGCAATGTTCCGCACACCGTCTGCATACTCTTTTTCCAGCAGACGAAGGGAAATCGAAACATCTTTGGCACCATCGTCAATGTTAGGAAGAATATGGCAATGAAGGTCTGTCATGTTTCATCCTCCGTATGTACAGAATGCTTTTCTTTGCCGTTATACCGATTTTTTGACGTCAGGCAGCTCTTTTCGGCTGCTGACTCTGAAATGCCATCCGGGGGAGTACCATAGGAATAATTACTGTTATAGTAGTAATATCCGTACCCATAATCCGAGCGCTTGAGCGATTTTTTGGCATCATAACGGGTAAGAACGGCGCCAAGGACTTTTACGCCGGCATCCTGGAGCTTCTCGAGGGCTGTCTTGACGGCGTCGGTGGACGCATACTTGGAGCGGACGACGAAGAGAGCACCGTCCACGATGCGGCCGATGACGGCGGCATCCGTGACCATCGAGATGGGAGGCGCATCGAGGATGACGAAGTCATAGCTCCCGCGCAGCGTGGCCACCATCTCCTGCATCTGGGGCTGGCTGAGCAGCTCAGAAGGGTTGGGAGGGGTGGTGCCGGCCGGCAGGAACGTCAGGTTGGGGATGCCCTTCGGCTCAACGAGGGCGTCGGAGAGCGCCACTTGACGGGACAGGACGTTGGAGACACCTTTCAGATTGTGTCCGGCCTTCAGATAGCGGTGAAGGACAGGCTTGCGGAGGTCGCAGTCCACGAGGACGACCTTTTTGCCGCTTTCCGTCAGAGCTAGCGCCAGATTGACCGACACATTGGACTTTGCCTCTTCCGGGACCGTGCTGGTGACGACGAAAGCGTGGACATCGCCGGAACCGGACAGAAAGTTCAGGTTGGTGCGCAGAGCTTTGTAAGCTTCAACGTAGGCAAACGGCATACCCTTCTGGGTGATGAGCTGAAGCGAACGCTTGCTTGCCGAAGAGTTGGAGATGGTGTTTCGGTTGAACGGATTCCACATGGTATTACACCTCCGGGATAAGGCCGAGTACAGGAAGCTCCAGCTTTTTCTGGATGTCCTCGCTATCGACGATGTAGTCATGGAGCAGGTGGTCGAGGACCAGAATGCCGCAGGCCGCCACAATGCCGCCGAGAGCAGCGATCAGGACGTACTTCTTCGTCTGAGGGAAGACAGGGTTGCTCGTGATCTCCACGTCGCTCACGACCTTGCAGGAGCCGGCCTCCACCTTGTCCACGATGACATCGGGGGCAGTCTCGGCGATGGCCTGCACGATCTTTCCGGCCAGGGCAGGGTCCTCGTTGGTGACCGTGATGGACATGATCTGGGTCGAGCCCACGCCGTCTACAGAGATGCAGGCCAGCAGCTGACGGTAGGTCATATCCAGACCCAGCTGCTCGATGACGTCGTTCAGGACGATGTTGCTCTTGATGATGACTGCATAAGTGTCAATGAGATTCCGGGCCGAGTTGATGTTGTCACTGGTAATGGAAGCATTGCCGTCCTGCCGGGAATTGACGATTAGATTGACGGAGGCCTGATAGCGGGGCGTCAATACGAAGGTACAGACCAGCAGGCAGATGACCGCTGCCGCAATGCCGGCCGCAGCGATCTGCAATGCGTGGCTCCAGAGAAGCCGCGCCAACTCGAGGAGGTCGATCTCATCCATGTCATGGTTTTGTTCCATAATGTTTTTTCCTTCCTAACAAAATGAGATTTTCGGACAGGAAAATTTTATCATTTTACACCTGCGCTGACAAGGGGATAGGATAAAATAAAAGAGATGAAAAGAGTTTCCGACCTCTGGGAACGTCTGCCTCAACCCCGGCTCCCTGAGCATCCCGAAGGAAAACAGTCCCCACAGCTATATGATTCTGGAAAACGGCGTCTTCTACTGGAAAGACGTAGAGACGGGAGAAATATACCACACCCGTGTACTGTGAGGAACCGGCACTTGCAATTACCATACCGGTGTGGTATGATGAAGACGGAAACAGAGAAACAGGGTCTTTTGTCTCGGGCGCTGAGGGGTGCGCGGGGCCGACGGCCTTTTGTTTCCCATAAAAAGTTAGGCAAAACTAACAAAATGACGAAAAACGCACGGGCGGCTTGTGCAGTCTGCCCAGTGGATGACGATCCTTAGGAGGTACTGACCAATGGTTCAGACGACGATGAAAGTAGACGGCATGATGTGCGGCATGTGCGAGAGCCACATCAACGAGGTGGTGCGCAAGACTGCGCAGGTGGAGAAGGTGACTTCCTCCCACACTAAGGGAGAGACGGTCATCGTCTCGGCCCAGCCGCTGGACATCGAGGCCCTGAAGGCTGCCATCGCCGACACGGGCTATACCGTGACCGGCGCAGAGGAAAAGCCGTATGAGAAGAAGGGATTCTTCTCGTTTTTGAAGCACTGATGACTTCCGGCCCCGGGGTGGGGCCTATATAAGGAGGCAGGCAGAGATGAGGATACTGGTCTATGGTGCAGGCGTGCAGGGCTGTGAGCTGGCCCACCGTCTGCTGCAGAACAAAAAGAATGTCGTCACCATGCTGGCGCGGGGCGAGTGGAAGGAGAGGCTCGACCAAAGGGGCCTCGTCATCCGCCACTGGGCGCAGTGCCGCACCACGGTGGACCGGGTGGCCACCATCGACACGCTGGCCCCGGACGACTGCTACGACCTCGTTTTCGTGACGATGCAGGCCGGGCAGCTGCCCGACGTGCTGCCCATCCTCAAGCAGAACAGGAGCGAATACTTCGTCTTCGTGGGCAACGACCCCCACGCCGTGGAGGTCATGCAGGCCATGCAGCGCCCGGCGGATAAGATCGCCTTCGGCTTCCAGAGCAGCGGCGGCCACCGGGATGTCGATAAGGTCGTCAGCGCCCACGTCGGTGTGGATATGACCATCGGCGGGGCTACCGCGCCCCTTTCGGGCGTCTTCCGCTACCGGGTCAAGACGGCTTTCGAGGGCGCAAAGTACAAGCTGACCTTCGTCAGCGACATGGACGGATGGCTCAAGTGCCACCTCGCCCTCATCCTGCCGGCCTGCTATCTCTGCTACGCCTGCAACGGCGACCTCTCCAAGGCGACGAAGGAGCAGCGTGACCTGGTCCTCGACGCCGCGTGGGAGGCCTGCGAGATGCTGAAAGCCGCCCACATCCCCGTGGACGACAAGGAGAACACCGACTGCTACCGTGCCGGTACGCCCGGCCGCCGGAAGATGGACGCCATGGTCCTGGCGCTCTGTAAGACCCCGCTGGGCCGTCTCTGCGTCTCCGACCACGCGATGCATGCTGTGGCTGAGATGCAGTACCTCGATGAGGCTTTCGAAGGTCTGCGCACCCGGACGAGCGTCCGGATGACGGCGTGGGATACCCTGCGCAGCCAGATGCCCTCGTGGGACATCATGCGGAAAAAGACGGCGAGAGCAAGGCGATAAGTGCATGGAAAAAGAGGCAGATGCGAGTCTGCCTCTTTTTTGCGTGGGAAAAACCTCTCAGTCTGCTTCGCAGACAGCTCCCCTCGATAGGAGCAACGGCGACGACCGCCGCCAGCGGCGGAAACAGGGAGGAGCTGTTGGGGCCGCGGCCAGCAGGATGCGAGCGACAGCGAAGCAGACGCTGGGAGCCGCAACCCGGGCAGTGGCACGGCGTCAGCCGTGACGGAGAGGTTCAGCCTTTCCAGAAATCTTCCAGCTTTTTCTTCAACTCTTCCGTATCCCTCAGATACTCCAGATGCCTCCAATGCTTCGGGAAGAGCCGGGCGTACTCGCTCTGGGCAAAGCGGTCGTCGAGGAGCAGCACCACGCCCTTATCTTCCTGCGTCCGGATGACCCGCCCGGCGGCCTGCAGGACTTTGTTCATCCCGGGCCAGCGGTAGGCGTAGTCGAAGCCCGCCCCGTTCTGGGCGTCGTAGTAGCGGCGCAGCATCTCCTGACGGGGACTCACCTGCGGCAGGCCCACGCCCACGATGGCGCAGCCGATGAGCCGGTCGCCCGCGAGGTCCACGCCCTCGCCGAAGATGCCGCCCATGACCCCGAAGCCGAGAAGCGTCTTCTCCGGGCAGGGCGAAAACCGTTCGAGGAACGCCGCCCGCCCGGCGTCGTCCAGACCGCTCTCCTGTACCAGTGTGCTGATGTCCGGGTAGCGGGCGGTGAAGTCCTCCCACACCTGCCGCAGATAGGCATAGCTGGGGAAGAAGGCCAGATAGTTGCCCACCCGGCTGGACGCCAGCGCCGCGAGAGCGTCCGAGATGGGCCGGATGCTGGCGTCCCGCTGGCGGTAGCGGGTGGAGATGGAGGGCAGACAGTAGAGCCCGAGATTTTCTGCCGGGAAGGGGCTTTCCAGCGCCACGGCCCGGGCCTCGGGACAGCCGAGGACGGTGCGGTAGTAGCCCGGCGGCGTCAGCGTCGCGCTGAACAGCGCCGCCGCCCGCCCTGCCGAAAGGCTTGCGTCCACGAAGGGGGACGGGTCGAGGCAGAGCAGCTGCAATTCAAGGTCACTGCCCCGGGCGGTGAGCTGGGCGGCAAAATGCTCGTCGTACCGTTCCGACGCCCGCAGGATGTCCTGCACCTCAAAGTAGAGATCCAGCAGGGCCGCGTGGGCTTCGGCGTCGGGATCGTCTTCCAGCCAGTCCTGCAAGGGAGCCGTCAGCGCCCGCAGCGGGGCCAGCAGGGCTGAGGGAAGCTCCTTGCAGAACACCGTGCCGTCCTGAGCGTAGTCGGCGGCGGGCAGCTCGATGGCGGGCGTCTCCGCAGATCCCAGCAAGGAGGTCTGGCCGCTGTCGTCCTCTTCGGCGGCAGTGCTGCCCCGGCGGGGCGCGAGGGTCGAGACCGCTTTCCGTCCCTCTAAAAAGGCTTTGTCGGCCTTGCTCAGAGCTGTCTTAAGGGTGCTTTTGCCCCGCCCGAGTGCGCGTTTTGCCTCGGTGAGGCTGCTCTTGCGGAAGAGTGCCGAGTACATGGCCCGCGCCCGCTCGGGCAGATTGTGGGCCTCATCCACGAGGAAGAGCCAGTCGCCCGCGCTGTCGAAGAACCGCCGCAGATGCACCACGGGGTCGAAGAGGTAGTTGTAGTCGCCGATGATGACGTCGCACCATTCGCTCAGATCCAGCCCCAGCTCGAAGGGGCAGACCGTGAACTGCTTTGCGGCGTCGGCCAGCGCGGCCCGGTCGAAGCGGCCGGTGCCGTCGTCCAGAAGGGCTTTCAGGGCCGTGTTCACCCGGTCGTAGTAGCCGTTTGCGTAGGGGCAAAGCTCCGGCAGGCAGGCGGGATGGCCCTCGGCATCCGGGTGGAGGCAGACCTTCTCCTTGGCTGTCAGGGTCACGCTGCGCAGAGCCAGCTTGGAATCAGACGCCCGCAGCCGCGCAATGGCATCCTCGGCGGCGGACTGAGTCGTGTTGCGGGCCGTCAGGTAGAACAGCTTCTCGCCGCAGCCGGTGCCGATGGCCCGCAGAGCAGGGAAGAGGACGCTCATGGTCTTGCCGATGCCGGTGGGGGCCTGACAGAAGAGCCGGACGCCGCTTTTAGACGGCGCGGCAGTGCAGGCGCGGTAGACTTCGCCTGCCAGCGCCCTCTGCCCGGGCCGGTAGGCCGGAAAGGGGAAATCCAGCGCCGAAAGGCTCACGCCCCGCTGCTCCTTCCACGCCAGCTGACGCTGCGCCCAGGGGGCGTACTGCTCGAGCAGATCCTGCAAAAACGCTTCCAGCTCTTCAAGGGTGAAATGCCGCACGAAGCGGAGAATGTCGTCGGTGTCGATTTGGTAGTAGGTGAGCCGGACGTCCAGCTTTTCCAGCCTCTGCTGACGGCCATACAGCGCCCCGTAGACCATTCCCTGCGCCCAGTGGCAGGGGTTCATGTCCTCGGCGATGTCGTCGGCGGGGACGGCTGTGGTCTTTATTTCGTCGATGACCGTCACGCCTGCCTCGTCGGTGAAGATGCCGTCGGCCCGGCCTTCGATGGTGAAGGGGATGCCCGCCGCCTCCCGTTCGCCGGAGAGGAAGATTTCGGCGGCGTAGCCTTCGCCTGCGGCCTTTTGGAGCTTGCGGTGGATGCGTGCGCCCTCGTTGGCGCGGTCGAAGCCGGTAAAGCGGCTGTCGATGCTGCCGGTGCGGAGCAAAAATTCCACCAGCTGGCGGACAGGCAGGCGAAAAGCAGGCATAGCGGGTCACTTCCTTTTTTTTGACTTTTTATATTTATAATTGGCAGGCCCGTCTTTGTACAACCTCTCCGTCACGGCTGACGCCGTGCCACCTCTCCTGGTAGGAGAGGCTTTGGCATTCCCCGCAAAGTGGACAGTTTCGCCAGAGGCTCCCCTACTAGGGGCAACAACGACGACCGCCGCCAGCGGCGGAAACAGGGAGGAGCTGTTGGGGCAGCGGCCAGCAAGACGCAAGCGAAGCGCTGCGGATGCTGGGTGCCGAAACCCGGCCTTGTCTGCGAATGCGAGACTGAGAGGTTGGACGAAGGATAGCCTAGCCGAGAGTCCCAATCCGGACACCAATCTTACGCCAACCCCAGCATCCCGGCGCACTGGGCGGCGGCTTCGTCCACTTTGCCGAAGTCCACGGCGGCGCGGTAGTAAGTCTCCAGCTCGTCGTGGCAGGCTTTGGCCTGTGCCATCAGGTCAGCGGCCTGTTCCAAAAGCTCTGCTGCTGCCCGTTCGTTGAAGCGGAGACGGGCGCGGTAGCCCGCCAGATTTTCCCGGTCCACGAAACGGGTACACCGGACGGCCTGCACGCCGGGCAGCTGCACCGGGTGCCACCGGTTGTCGGAGAGGAAAGCCAGCCGGAGGGCCGGGATGAAGAGATGGTCGATCTTGTCGTCGGGGTGCATGGCGCAGGGGCAGGTGATGATGTGGTAGCCCCGGGCCAGCGCCTCGGCCCGGATGAGCTCGAGAAGCAGGCGGGAGACAGCGCCGTAGTCGTCATGGAAGACCACATACCGGTCGGCCAGCGCCTGTACGGTGCCGCGGTAGAAGACCGGCCCTTTCGGCGTGATGGCCGACAGCAGCCGCAGCTCTTCGCTGGCCGAGGCCCCCTCGGGCAGGCGGGGGAGAGTCCGGGCGCAGAGCCGCTTGACGTAGCGGCGGACTTTCTCGAAGTTGGCACTGCACGCCTCAGCCCGGCGGCTGTCCAGCAGCAGGCTCCCGGCAGATGCGATATACCGCGCGGCCCGGCTGCGCAGGGCAGTGTTCTGGGCGAAGAGCCGCTTCACCTCGTCGGCGTGGGCGTGGAGGGCGTCGGCGTCCAGCGTGTGGTACAGGCTCACCACCTGCTCCTCTGCGCCCGGGGCGTCCGGCTCCATGACATGGGGTGCGGTGGCGTCCACGATGGCGGCGCGCTTGTCGAGAAAGATGACGCCGTCCAGACTGTCGGGGTCGCTGGCGCAGTGGATGCGCTGGATAGGCTCCCCCTTCTGCTCGGCCTTGATGGCCAGCCGCTTCATCAGCGTCGATTTGCCGCAGCCCGGCCCGCTTTTGATGAGATACATCTGCATCCCCGGTTCCTGCCGAAGCGGCTCAAAATAGCCCTTGAACCCGGCGGGGGTGGTGGTACCCAGAAAGAAATCAACAGAATCGCTGCGTACAGCATTCATACTCAAACACCTCACTTTTGCTATAGGGTATGCAAAAATGAGGTGGAGGGTGACAAATCAGTAGGTATGCTCGCACACCTCGTGTATTTTATCCCGCAGGGCCACAAAGTCGCCGAAAGCCTCCGGCTTGTTCTGGGGCTGACGGAGCAGGGCGGCGGGGTGGAACGTCCCCATGAAGAGGATGCCGTTCTTCTCAATAAAAGTGCCGTGCTCCTTCGTCACCGAAAAGTCATTGCGGATCATCCGCTGGGCGGCGATGCGGCCCAGGCAGACGACGATTTTAGGCCGCAGCAGACGGAACTGCTCTCGCAGCCAGGGCATACAGGCTTCGCTCTCGGCGGGCAGGGGGTCGCGGTTCTGGGGCGGGCGGCACTTGACGATGTTGGCGATATAGCAGTTGGAGGCACGGTCGAGGTCGATGGCGAAGAGGTATTTGTCCAGCAGCTGGCCGCTGCGTCCCACGAAGGGCAGGCCTTGCTCGTCCTCGCTCTGGCCGGGGCCTTCGCCCACGAAGAGCACCTCGGCATTCTCCACGCCCTGCCCGAATACCACGTTGTGCCGGGTGGTGTGCAGCGGACAGCGCTGACAGGCGAGACAGTCGGTTTTCAGTGTTTCCCAATCCATAAGCTCGGTATCCTCTCACAAACTAAATGACATTTTCTTAACAAATCATCGCGCGATTTCTTCCTTAAAATATACCACAAAATTCAAGATTTGTCTTGAAGTTTTCTGACTCTGTGCTAGAATAAAAAAGAAGGGCATATCTGTGATGCCCGGGAATAATTGCAAAGTAATTTCGGAGGTAATCAACAATGGCTGATATGTTTGCACCCCTGGTAGCCCAGCTGAAGGCAAACCCCAAGACGATCGTTTTTACCGAGGGCAATGACCCCCGCA
>OGDS01001773.1_pt1 | contig 14874 bp, 10 predicted proteins | sample 1570351 | NCBI WGS metagenome assembly OGDS01 (sample SAMEA2581974, study PRJEB24529) | metagenome | biome: Human gut stool | place: China | collected 2011
TAATGAAATGACAGGAAGGTTTTACTTTTTCGATGGAGAAAAAGCCGTTTTTGGCTGCATAATAATATTACCCATTTCCCTGCACAGGGAAGAGGCGTTGCCTGATATCAGCTGATGCAGCGGTAATAATAATCCACGCGGGAGATGAACCAAGACCATTTGAAGCCGGGTTTGCCATTGTCCAGCAGAAGGTGGGGGCAACGCTTGCCGGTCCAGTAGTAATGGGGCACGACATTCCGCAGGGGAATATCGTGGGCATACATGTTGTAGGCCGCTAGCTTGGCGGCGCGGTCAAAGGTTTTGACGATGCTCTGTCCTCGCTTCTCACACATTTCAATGCCGATGGAGTACATGTCTCCGGGGCCGCCCCGGTCCGCATGGCGTCCCGTTTCATTCAGGGGGATATGCTGCATGGTCACGTACGGGTCTACCGTATAATGCCAGTTGCAGCGCAAAGCTCCGTTATTCAGGGCGCGCGCATGCTGCATAGCGTCTGCGGACGGGTTTTCCGTGTTGTGCATGGTGATGAAGCGTGGCTTCATTCGGGAAGAACGGCGGCGGAGCGGAGAAGATTTAGGCATGAACATCGGCCGGACGTTACATTCCGCCAGCAATTGGCGCGGAGAACGTTTCACCACGGGGACCCCGGAGGGCTTAAAGGAGATCATGGGAGCCATTCCTGCTTTTCCGGAAGGTTCCGAACAACTGGTCAGGGCAAGCAGGGCGGCGGTTTCCAGCAGAAAAGTTCTGCGGTCCATGCCCTGGACTTTCTCCAGCATGGGCTGGAGCTGACCGGAAAAGCGGGCAAGATAAGTGGCGATGGTGGAAATATTGCTCATACGGAGGCCGGGGGATGGGGAATTTTCAGCACGGATGCAGGAAAAGTTAAGTTCACGCTAAGATTCGCTCTTCTTCTTTGCAACGAAAAAGTGTGAAAGCTTCAGCATTGTGCCGAATTCTTCGCTCTTTTTGTCATATTGGTTTGCTTAAACCGTTGTTGAGAGCAGAACAGTCTCTGCTTCTGCGGCGGTGACGGCATTCGCGCCTGCCGGGGACAGAATGAATTCTCCCTTCCGGGCCGTTTTCCCGTCCCAGAGCACGGAACCGCAGAGGATCGTGAAGACGGCAAAGCGGGAGGAGTCCGGCTGGGTAAACTGTTCTCCCTTATCCAGGCGGTATTCCTTTGTGGTGAAATGCGGCATTTCCGTCAGGTATTCGGGGCGCTGGCAGAGTTCCCGGAATTCCCCGATTGAATCCAATGCCTGTTCCAGGTGCAGTTCCCGTCCTCGTCCGGAGTCATCCGTGCGGTTCCAGTCATAAAGGCGGTAGGTGGTATCGCTATTCTGCTGGATTTCCGCAATGAGGTGCCCGGCGCCAATGGCGTGAACCAGCCCTGCCGGAATGTAAAGGTGTTCCCCCGGTTCCAGATGGGTGGAGCGTATCAGTTGCTCCATCTGTCCTGTTTCCGCCGCATGACGGATGTCCGGGAGTGTGGCGTTTTCCTTCATTCCCCCGTAAATCAGGGCGTCTGGGGATGCATGCAGAACATACCAGATTTCATTTTTTACTTCTCCCTGCCGGGCTGCCGCCGTGCGTTCCGGGGGATGCACCTGAACGGAAAGATTTTCGCGGGCATCCAGAATTTTGCAGAGCAGGGGAAAGCGGGGGAAACGCTCGTAGCCGGGACCGAAAATTTCCTGCCGATGTTCTTCCCACAGCCGATGCAGGGACATTCCTTCCCATTCGCCGTCCTTGACTATACTCATGGCTTCAGGACGGTCGCTGATTTCCCACGCTTCTCCATAAGCTGTTTCCCGGTCGGGCAGTTCCCGTCCCAGCATGGTTCTCATACTTTGTCCGCCCCAGATGCGCGGCTGGTAGATGGAATGGAATCGAAAAGGCTGCATGGTTGTAGCGGAAGCGTAGGATATCTTTTATGGACGGGCAAGCAAAATGCCCACAGGGTTTCCTGTGGGCATGGAGAGAGGAAGACGGAGAATTGCCTGTTATTTGATGGATTCCCAGACAATGCCGATTTCGTCAAATGGCACATGTTCCTTGTTCTTGTCCGGTTTCGGAACGCCGTAGTTGGTCCGGAACAGGGGCAGGATGGGAGCTCCCGTTTTAGGATCCTTGCTCATGGGGGCCATTCCAACTTCTTCAAGCAGAAGAGTCATGCCGAATTCACCACCAGGACCTTCACTAACCAGGATTTCAATGGGGTAAACCTTGCCCTGTTCCACCGTGAACTGCTTGCCGGCTGCCACACCGCGCATAGTGTTGTTCCAGTGCCCGGAAGAACTGTATTTGTAGAACGTAACGGGGGGGACATTGATGCCCACTTCCCGGAGTTCCTTTTTCAAGTCGTCATTGCCGGGTTTGCCTTCCATGGCATCAAGCCATTTGGCATTGTTTGCCGTCATTTTTCCCAGAGAAGCGGATTCCCAGCCGTAGTCGAAGACATTCTGTTTATTGAACCGTACTACTAAGTAGTCGTCTCCCAGTCCCACGAATCGGAACGTGCCGGACTTGGGGGCGCGTACTTTTCCCCGGTAAATGGCGAGCCACTGGCTAGGCTTTACTTTGTCATCGCAACCGTAGGCCTTGGGAGCGTCTTTGGCGGGAGTTCTGGGTATGTAGAACTGGGCTGCGTATAATTGTTGCGGAGCCTTGTAAAAACGGTTCAGTTCCGATTCGTTCCAGCCTTTGTTCACGAAGCGAGAAAGGAACTCCCTGTACTGGTTCATGTTCATGTTGGTAGGACGTCCGCCAGGAGTCTGCTTGGTGTCGTAAAAGGTACCTACCAGCGTGCTTCCGGAGGGTTTGGACGTACCGAAGGCGGAGGTAGCGTCTCCCAGGTCGGGGCCGAAGCCGTCCCCCATGCCGAGGGCGGTTCCCTCCTCCAGCATGACAGGTTCATCGGGCGGGTCAATGTCGATCTTGGGGAGGCTCACCGGAGCGGCGGCCGCTGCCACCACGACCTTGACGGGCGTCTCCGCATGGGAGGAAGAGGAAGTTTCCCTCTGTACTTCCGGCGGCGGGGGCGTATCCGACGGCGGCGCATCGTCCGGCGTGATGTAGCCGACGACTTTGGGTTCTTCCGGAGGGGCGATGATGATGGTCAGGGAGTAGAGAATGGCTCCTGCCAAAACGACGGAGAGAATGGATGTCGCTAATGCGGCAATATAATTTTTCCGCCTTTCCTTGCGCAGGGTTTCCACTGCGTCTTCCGTGGGTTCTATATGAAGGCTCATGCATGTATGATAGCACAAGAATCCCATATGTTGAGTAACATGAAGATAACAGGGATAACATGTCGGTAACAAAAAAGGCGCCCTTGCCGTCCTTTCTCCGTATGGGCTTTTCAGCGTTTCCCCCGTCTTTCCGTCCCTCCCGGTGCCAGCGCAATGGCAAGGGTGGAGCAGATGCCCAGAATCAGGGGATAATACAGGTATTTCATGACCAGCAGGGGAGAAACCTGGGAGATTCCGGCGGCCATGAGCATTTGAGCGCCGTAGGGGATGACTCCCTGAACCAGGCAGGAAAAGGTGTCCAGAATGCTGGCGCTGCGTTTGGGTGGGATATGGAATTTGTCGCTTATTTCCTTGGCGATGGGGCCAGCCGTGATGATGGCGATCGTATTGTTGGCCGTGCAGAGGTTGGCCAGGGAAACCAGCCCGGCAATGCTGAATTCCGCGCCGCGCCTGCTGTGGATATGGGCCGTAATTTTTCCGATAATATACGCGATACCTCCGTTGAAACGGATGATGGACAGCACGCCGCCGGCCAGCAGAGTGACGATGATCAGTTCTCCCATGCCGGTCATGCCGCTGCCCATGGCTTGGAACCAGGCCATGAAAGAGAAATACCCCATGCCGATGCCAATCAGTCCCGTTGCAAGGAGCCCCATGGTCAGAACGACCATGACGTGGATTCCGGCCAGGGCCGTCACCAGTACGAGCAGATAGGGGAATACCTTCATCCATTCAATGGAGATATCCGCTGTGGAGGGGGACTGCACGTTCCATCCGAGCAGGATGTAGCAGGCCAGGGCCAGCAGGGCGGCGGGGAGCGCCACCTTTATGTTGGCTCGGAATTTGTCCCGCATGGCGCAGCCCTGCGTACGGGTGGCGGCGATCGTGGTGTCTGAAATGAAGGAAAGATTGTCTCCGAAGAATGCTCCCCCCACCACAATGGCCGTCATCATGCCGGCGCTGACCTGCGTGGCCTGTGCCAGCCCTGTGGCTACGGGAGCCAGAGCGACAATGGTGCCTACGGATGTTCCTACGGAGAGGGAGATGAAACAGGAGGCGATGAACACGCTGGCAAACAGCAGATTGTCCGGAAGAAGCCGCAGCGTAAGCTGCACGGTGGCGTCAATGGCTCCCATATCCCTGGCAGACTGGGCGAAGGCTCCTGCCAGCACGAAAATCCAGACCATCATCAGGATGTTCCGGTTGGCTACTCCGGAGGAAAACAGATCCACCCGTTCCGCCATGCTTTTTCCGCGGGTGATGAAAACGGCCCAGACAGCTGCCGCCATAAAGGCTACCGTGACCGGCACAGCGTAAAAATCCTGTACGGCTATGAAGATGACCAGGTAAAGCAAGAAGAAAACCAGCAGGGGGCTCAGCGCCCACAGGCTGGCTTTGGCGGGGGGCGTGTCCTGGTTGTCCGGGGGGCTGGTCATGGAGTTGAGGGGATCTGGCCGAAAAGTCAGTTGCCGACGGCTTCCATCCGGCTCAGATACCACCGGTAAATGCGTTCCACTCCCTCTTCCAGCTCCACCCGGTGTTTCCAGCCCAGGGAATGCAGCTTGGAGACGTCCGTCAGCTTGCGCATGGTGCCGTCCGGCTTGTCTGCGTTGAACGCCAGATTTCCCCGGTACCCTGCCGTAGCGGCAATCAGGCGGGCCAGTCCGCCGATGGAGATTTCTTTCCCGGTGCCGATATTGATGTGGCAGTTCCGCACTTCCCTTCCTCCTTCTTGCAGCTGGCTGAAATCCACTTGCTCCATCACATGGACGCAGGCGTCCGCCATGTCTTCGCTCCACAGGAACTCTCGCAGGGGAGTTCCCGTACCCCACAGTTCCACGGAACCGGGGGTAATGCCGTATTTGGCCAGCACGGCCAGGATTTCCTTTTCTTCAGCCGTGCCGTCCACCTGTTCCACTGGGCGCGCGTTCAGATCTTTCCGCACGGCGTTCCAGTCTCCCTCCATCAGGCACTTGGCCAGGTGTATCTTGCGTACCATGGCGGGCAGCACGTGGCTGTTTTCCAAGTGGAAATTGTCATTGGGGCCGTACAGATTTGTAGGCATGACGGCGATGTAGTTGGTACCGTATTGCAGGTTGAAGCTTTCGCACATTTTCAGCCCTGCTATTTTGGCAATGGCATAGGGTTCGTTGGTGTATTCCAGCGGGGAGGTGAGCAGGGCGTTTTCCTTCATGGGCTGGGGAGCTTCGCGCGGGTAGATGCAGGTGCTCCCCAGGAAGAGGAGCTTGGATACGCCATGCCGGAAGCTTTCCCCGATGACGTTCTGCTGAATCTGAAGGTTGCGGAAGATGAAGTCCGCCCGGTAGCGGGAGTTGGCGATGATGCCGCCCACAAACGCCGCTGCCAGAAAGACGTATTCCGGCTTTTCCCGGTCAAAAAATTCCCGGACGGCCGCAGGGTCTTCCAGATCCAGTTCTTTGTGCGTCCGGCCAATCAGGTGGGAATAGCCTTTGTCTTCCAGGGATTTCCAGATGGCGGAACCGACGAGGCCGCGGTGTCCGGCCACAAAGATTCTGCTGTTTTTTTTCATCTCAGAAATGAACGGGAGTTTTTACGTATTTCATGTCGTGGCGCACCATGATGCGCACGAGTTCCTCAAACGGAGTGGAGGTGGGGTTCCAGCCAAGAAGGGTTTTGGCCTTGGTTGGGTCTCCCAACAGTTGTTCAACTTCGGCAGGGCGGAAATATTTGGGGTCCACTTCCACCAGAATATTGCCCGTCTTCCTGTCGCGTCCGCGTTCTTCCACGCCTTCTCCCTCCCATTCCAGCTCTATTCCGGCCTCACGGAAGGCCAGCGTGCAGAATTCCCTGACCGTGTGCATTTCCCCGGTGGCGATGACGAAATCCTCCGGTGTGTCATGCTGGAGAATCAGCCACATGCATTCCACGTAATCCTTGGCATAACCCCAGTCGCGCAGGGCGTTCAGGTTGCCCAGGTAAAGCTTGTCCTGCATGCCCTGGGCAATGCGTGCCGCCGCCAGCGTGATTTTGCGGGTAACGAAGTTTTCTCCGCGGCGTTCGCTTTCGTGGTTGAACAGGATGCCGTTAACGGCAAACATATTGTAAGATTCCCGGTAATTCTTGGTAATCCAGAATCCGTATTGCTTGGCTACGCCGTAGGGTGAACGGGGGTAAAACGGCGTGGTTTCCTTCTGGGGGACTTCCTGCACCAGCCCGAAAAGCTCGGACGTGGAAGCCTGGTAGATGCGGCATTTCTTTTCCATGCCCAGAATGCGGACGGCTTCCAGCATGCGGAGGGTTCCCACGGCATCCGTTTCCGCCGTGTATTCCGGTACGTCAAAGCTGACTTTCACATGGCTCTGGGCTGCCAGATTGTAGATTTCATCCGGCTGCACGGTCTGGATGATGCGGATGAGTGAACTGGAATCCGTCATGTCCCCGTAGTGGAGGTTAATCAGGCGGTTTTTCTTCATGTCCCGCACCCATTCGTCCAGGTAAAGGTGTTCGATGCGGCCCGTGTTGAAGGAGGAGGACCGGCGCAGGATGCCGTGTACTTCATACCCTTTGTCAATCAGGAACTCTGCGAGAAAGGAACCGTCCTGTCCCGTAATGCCGGAGATTAATGCGATTTTGCTCATATGGTGTGTCAGGTTGTTTGCTGGCGGGAGAGGTTGATGAAATAAAAGAAACCTCTCCCGGAGCCGCAATTCATGGGCTCCGGGCATAGATAATGCATTTTTCCCAGCGAGGCGAGGAAAAAGCTCTGGTCCGTAGGAAGGGGGCGGAGCCGTCAGCGGGCATGTTGCCGCTTGCTGGCCACAATCATTTTCCTGAAATCCCGGAACAGATACTGGGGGTCCCTGGGGCCGGGAGCCGCTTCCGGGTGGTATTGTACGCTGAATACGGGAAGCGTCCTGTGGGCGATGCCTTCCACGGTATTGTCATTCAGATTGATCAGCGTTATTTTCACGTCGTCCGGCACGGTGTCCGGATCCACGGCAAAACCGTGGTTCTGGGACGTAATGCTGATTTTACCCGTTTTCAAATCTTTGACCGGATGGTTCGCTCCACGGTGCCCGAACTTCAGCTTGAAGGTTTTCGCTCCCAGCGCGTGGGAAATAATCTGGTGGCCCAGGCAGATGCCGAACATGGGCACTTTCCCAATCAATGCAGCTACTTCCCGGTGAATGTCCGTCAGCGTAGCGGGATCTCCCGGACCATTGGAAAGAAAGACGCCGTCCGGGTTCATGGAGAGCACTTCCTCCGCCGTCGTGTGGGCGGGAACTACGGTTACGCGGAAGCCATTTTCCCTCAACTGGCGCAGGATGTTGTATTTAATGCCGAAGTCAAAGACGACGATGTCGTATTCCGCAGGGGGCAGAGTTTTTCCCGTAACCAGCGCGTCCACTTCCTCCGGTGTCATGGGATGGGAACCGATTTTGTCCACGATGTTGCAGCCTGCCATGGAGGGGGCGTTTCTGGCCGCTTCCACGGCTTCTTCCGGAGTCAGCTCCGTGGTGAGGCAGGCTCGCATGGCACCGGCGGAGCGCAGATGTTTGGCGATTTTGCGGGTATCCACCCCTTCAATGCCGATGACGCCCTGTTTTTCCAGCCACGGGCCCAGGGATTCCGTGGCCCGCCAGTTGGAGTGGACTTTCGCCAGCTCCGCCACCACAAAACCGCTGACCTGCGCTTTGCCTGATTCCCCGTCTTCCGGATTGACGCCGTAATTGCCGATGAGGGGATAGGTCATGGTGACGATCTGGCCGCTGTAGGACGGATCCGTCAATACTTCCTGATAGCCGGTCATGGACGTGTTGAAGCAGGCTTCCCCCACTTCCGTGCCCGTGGCCCCGAAGTGCGAACCGATGAAGACGCTTCCGTCTTCCAGTGCGGGAATGGCTCTCATGGTGATGTAAGTATGCTGTAGGTGGTGCGGGATTAAAGGTTTTGGGCGTGGTATTCCTGAATGGTGCACACCTGAAGATTTTTGTTCTTCAGCGCCTCAATGGCGTTCACGCAGGCCTGCGCGGAAGCCAGGTTGGTGCAATAGGAGGTTTTGGCGGCAATGGCGGAGGAACGGATGATGATGTCGTCCGCTCGCGCGTCGTGGGAGCCGGGCGTGTTGATGATGAAATCAATATCCCCGTTTTTAATATGGTCCACGATGTTGGGGCGGCGCGCCTCGTTGACTTTGTAGGCGCGTTCGCATTCAATGTCGTGCTGGAGCAGGTGAATCATCGTGCCGCGCGTGGCGCACAGCGTGAATCCCATGTCCGCCAGCTGCCGGGCCATGTGAAGCACCCGGTCCTTGTCTCGGTCATTCACGGAAATGAAGACTTTGCCTTCCGTCGGCAGGGGATTGAATGCGCTGACCTGGGATTTTGCGAAGGCGATGTCCGGGTCGGGATCAATGCCCATTACCTCTCCGGTGGATTTCATCTCCGGCCCCAGCACCACGTCGATGCCCGGGAAGCGGCCCCATGGGAAAACGGCTTCCTTCACGCAATAGTATTCCGGAGTGATTTCCCGGGTAAAGCCCAGTTCCGCCAGCGTGTTGCCGGCCATGACCTGTGCGGCCAGCTTGGCGAGGGGCCTTCCGATGGATTTGGAGACGAACGGCACGGTGCGGGAAGCGCGCGGATTCACCTCAATGACGTAAAGCTGTTCATCTTTTACGGCAAACTGGATGTTCATCAGCCCGCAGACGTTCAGTTTGCGCGCCAGCTCCTTGGAAGCCCGCGTGATTTCCTTGTGCATTTTCATGGAAATGCCCATGGCGGGAATCATGCTGGCGGAGTCCCCGGAATGGATGCCCGCCGGTTCCACATGCTGCATGATAGCTCCGATGACGGCGCGCTCCCTGTCCGCGATGACATCCACGTCAATCTCCACGGCGTTTTCCAGGAAGCGGTCAATCAGCACGGGGCGTTCTTCGGAAGCTTCCACGGCTTCATTCATGTACCGGCGCAGTTCTTTTTCCTCATATACAATGATCATGCCGCGTCCGCCCAGCACGAAGGAGGGGCGCAGCAGAACCGGGTAACCGATGCGCGCGGCAATGGCGGCGGCGTCCTCCACATTGGTGGCCGTTCCTGCATCCGCCTGTTTCAGCCCCAGTTCCTTCAACAGGGCGGAGAAATGTTCGCGGTCTTCCGCCAGGTCAATGGCCTTGGGGCTGGTGCCGATGATGGGCACGCCGTGGGCTTCCAGAGCGTTGGCCAGGTTCAGCGGAGTCTGGCCTCCGAACTGGACGATGACTCCGTCCGGCTTCTCCTGCTCGCAGATATGAAGCACGTCTTCCAGCGTCAGGGGTTCAAAGAAAAGCTTGTCGGAGGAATCGTAGTCCGTGGAGACGGTTTCCGGGTTGGAGTTTACGATGATGGTTTCATAACCCATTTCCCGCAGAGCCATGGAGGCGTGCACGCAGCAGTAGTCGAATTCAATCCCCTGGCCAATGCGGTTCGGGCCGCCGCCCAGGATGAGGATTTTTTTTCTGCCTGTTTCGCGGGCTTCATTTTCATCTCCATAGGTGGAATAAAAGTAGGGGGTGTAGGCTTCGAACTCCGCGGCACAGGTATCCACCAGCCGGTATCCGGGCACAATGCCCTGTTCCAGACGTTCCTTCCGGATGTTTTCTTCCGTGGTTCCCCGGGCCAGGGCGATTTGCCGGTCGGAAAAGCCCAGCTTCTTGGCTTCCCGCAGATCCAGCTTGTCCAGGCTGTCGCCCGCTCTGGCCAGGTCCTGCATTTGCGCCAGGAACCAGGGATCAATCTGGGTAAGCTGCTGCACTTCATCCAGGGAAAATCCGTTGCTGAACGCCGTTTGAATCCAGAAAATGCGTTCCGCCGTGGGAACAGCCAGTTTCCGCGTGATCTCTTCTGCGGAAGGCGCCTGCGGAGCCTTCGCGTCAAATCCCCAGCCCCAGCGTCCCGTTTCCAGGGAACGCAGGGCCTTTTGCAGGGATTCCTTGAAAGTGCGGCCGATGGCCATGGCCTCTCCTACGGACTTCATGGACGTGGTCAGGTGTTCGTCCGCCTGCTTGAACTTTTCAAACGTGAAGCGGGGGACCTTGGTAACCACATAGTCGATGGTGGGCTCAAAGCAGGCGGGCGTTTCCCGCGTGATGTCATTCCGCAGTTCGTCCAGCGTGTAGCCCACGGCCAGTTTGGCGGCTAGTTTGGCAATGGGGAACCCCGTGGCCTTGGAAGCCAGCGCGGAGGAACGGGAAACGCGGGGGTTCATTTCAATGACAATCATGCGGCCGTTGGCCGGATTAATGGCGAACTGGATGTTGGAACCGCCCGTCTCCACGCCGATTTCCCGGATGACGGCGAAGGAAGCGTCCCGCATGGCCTGGTATTCACGGTCCGTGAGGGTTTGGATGGGGGCTACGGTGATGGAATCCCCGGTATGCACGCCCATGGGGTCGATGTTCTCAATGGAGCAAATGACCACGCAATTGTCCGCGCGGTCCCTCATTACCTCCATTTCAAATTCTTTCCAGCCGATCAGGGACTCTTCAATCAGGATTTCGGAAACGGGGGAAAGATCCAGCCCCCGGGCGCATATCTCCTCAAATTCCGTTTTATTGTACGCCACGCCGCCTCCCATGCCGCCCAGCGTGAAGGCAGGGCGGACAATCAGGGGAAAGGAGCCGATGTCCCCGGCTACCCGGCGCGCTTCCTCCATGGTGTGCGCAATGCCGGAACGCGGCACGTCCAGGCCAATGCGGAGCATGGCTTCCTTGAACAGGTTGCGGTCCTCCCCACGGTCAATGGCGTCCGCGTTGGCGCCGATCATACGCACCTTTTCCCTCTCCAGCACGCCGCTGCGATGCAGTTCCATGGCGCAGTTCAGGGCTGTCTGCCCGCCCAAGGTCGGGAGAAGGGCATCCGGTTTTTCCCGGATGATGATTTTCTCCACGAACTCCGGGGTGATTGGTTCAATATAAGTGCGCGGGGAGGTCTCCGGATCCGTCATGATGGTGGCGGGATTGGAGTTGACCAGCACTACTTCATAACCTTCTTCCCGGAGGGCTTTGCAGGCCTGGGTGCCGGAGTAGTCGAATTCGCAGCCCTGGCCGATGACGATCGGGCCGGACCCGATCACGAGAATCTTTTTAATGGAGGTGTCTTTAGGCATAATGGCGATGGAAGAATCCTGTAGTCCTGGACCGCGGATTTCCGCCGGGGGAATTAAGTGCCCGCGGGGCTCCGGAGGAAAGTTTTTTTACGGTCAATGACGCGGATTTTCAGGGTGTGGGGATCAGTTGAACATGGCGGGGAAAGGAGGCCGGAACAAGGCGCGCCAAGGCTCCGGAGCCGTGCCTTCCCTGCGGGCAGAGGCTTGACCCGCGAGGGGGGCATAACTCCGGAGCCCGTCGGTGCACCCACTAATAGATGAACAGCATTTCCCGGTACTTGGGGAGAGGCCAGGACCGGTCGTTCACCAGGGTTTCTGCGGCATCGACGCTGGTTCTCAATCGGGACATCGCGGCGAGGATGTCCTCATGGCAGCTCGGGAGCGCCGTCTCCATGGTGTCCAGGTCGGATACGATGGAATCCAGGGCGTCGCCCAGCTTGTCCGCCAGCTTCTGCAGGGCGGCGGCGCCGCTGGTCCGCTTGGCTTCCAGCGCCCTGGAGAGCGCGGCAACGGTTTGCCCGTATTCGTTGCGCAGGGCGGGGAGGATGATGGTGGCCGCCATTTCCCAGGACAGGCGCCCTTCAATGCGGATGCGTCTGTGGTATTCTTCCAGGAAAATCTCAAACCTGGATTCCAGCTCCCGCCTGGAAAAGACGCCGTATTTTTCAAACAGGGCCACATTCTTTTCATTCACCAGGGTGTGAAGGGCCGTCATCGTATTTTTCAGGTTGGGGAGGCCGCGGCGTTCCGCTTCTTTCACCCATTCTTCCGAATAATTGTCCCCGTTGAAGATGATTCTCTTGTGTTCGGAAATCCTGCGCTTGAGCGTTTCCTGGAGCTGCGGCAGGAATGTTTCCGGAGCGAAGGAGGAAAGTTCTTCCGCCAGGGAATCAAGGGATTCCGCCACAATGGTGTTCAGGGTCATCATGGGGCCCGCGCAGGATTGGGCGGAGCCCGGAGCACGGAATTCAAACTTGTTGCCGGTAAAGGCAAACGGGCTGGTGCGGTTGCGGTCCGTTGCATCCCGGGGAAGAACGGGAAGCGTGTCTACGCCGATCTTGAGCGTATCGTTGCGCTTGCCGCAGCCGGAAGAGCCGTTGATCATATTCTCAATCACTTCATTGAGCTGGGCGCCCAGGAAGATGGAGATAATGGCGGGAGGCGCTTCGTTTGCTCCCAGGCGGTGGTCGTTCCCGGCGCTGGCCACGGAATTGCGCAGCAGGTCGCTGTGCTTGTCAACGGCCTCAATGATGGCGGTCAGGACGGTCAGGAAAATGGCGTTCTGCTGCGGGTCCGAACCGGGGTCCAGCAGGTTTTTGTTCCCGTAGGAAATGGACCAGTTGTTATGCTTGCCGGAGCCGTTCATGCCGGAGAAGGGCTTTTCATGAAGCAGGCATACCAGGCCGTGCTTGCTGGCCTGCTGGCGCAGAACTTCCATCACCAGCATGTTGTGGTCGATCGCCAGGTTCACGTCCTCAAACAAAGGAGCCAGTTCAAACTGCGCGGGCGCCACTTCGTTGTGGCGGGTCTTGGCCGGGATTCCCAGTCTCCAGAGTTCCTGTTCCACGTCGCTCATGAAATTAAGGATACGGGGCTTGATGGAGCCGAAATAATGGTCTTCCAGCTGCTGGTGCTTGGCGGGAGGGGCGCCGAAAAGGGTGCGCCCCGTCTGGACCAGGTCCGGGCGGTTCAGGTAGAAGTTCTTGTCAATGAGGAAGTATTCCTGTTCAGGCCCCAGCGTAATGGTCACGTGTTCATCCGGAAGGCCGAAACTCTCCATCAGCTTCTTGACGGCATTGCCCAATGCCTGGCGGGAGCGCAGCAGCGGAGTCTTCTTATCCAGAGCGTCTCCCGTATAAGAACAGTAGGCGGTAGGGATGCAGAGCGTGGCTCCGTTCCCGTGCCTCTTGATAAAGGCGGGGCTGGTGGGGTCCCATGCGGTGTAGCCGCGGGCCTCAAAGGTGCAGCGCAAACCGCCGGAGGGGAAGCTGGAGGCGTCCGGTTCGCTCACAATCAGGTTTTTGCCGGAAAAACTCATGATGGGTTCCATTCCCTTGGGATCCAGGAAGGAATCGTGCTTCTCCGCCGTGGAGCCCGTCATGGGCTGGAACCAGTGCGTATAGTGAGTGGCTCCCCGTTCCAGAGCCCACTGCTTCATGGCGTGGGCTACATCCGCGGCAATATCCGCGTTCAGCGGAAGCCCGTCCTGGATAGTGGCCAGGAGGGTTTTTGCCGTGTCTTTGGGCAGGTACTTCTTCATCACTTCCGTGCTGAAGACATCCGCTCCGTAGTAATCAATGCTGACCGGAGCGCTCTCGCTTGCTCCGCCCACGGGCAGGGAAGCGATGGCGCTGATGGCTTGTGTTCGTGTTGAGTCACTCATCATGGTTAACTGTTGTGCCTTTTCTCCAGCAAGAAGCGTGCCAACTTTTCAGATAAACTTTCGCATGAATGTGCTGTTCATTTTAATATATTGATTATTAGTTAGATATGGATATCCTGACGGAAGGGCTGCAAAAAAGGAAAACAGAGCTGCGAACGAGAATGGATTACAAAAATGTAAAACCGCAACAAAAGGATGATTACAAAAATGTAAAAAATTCTTCTTGGAAGAAAAATATTTTTTATTCCGCTGCCAAATGACCTGTTGTGCCGGAAGCCGCGTCAGGCTCTGTAAAACAGGGACAAAGCAGTTTGAAAGCGGGAAGATATGAAGTGTGGACAATATTGGCACGGTTTTTGCTGCAAATAAATCAGCTTAACCCAAACAAAACAGCAAACTGATGAATAGCGATCAATTTGAGACAGGCATTCCTGCGCCGCAGGGATTGTATGACTTTGAACAGGAGAGGGACGCCTGCGGCGTGGGCCTGGTGGCTGACCTGAAGAATGAACCGAGCCACAAAATCATTGAAATGGGGATTACTGTCCTCAAGAGGCTCATGCACCGCGGAGCCGTGGGTAGCGATCCGGATACCGGGGACGGCGCAGGCATTCTGCTGGCCCTTCCGGATGAATTCTTCCGCCTGGTTCTTCCCAACAAGCTTCCCGCCAGAGGCAAATACGGAGTAGCCATGATGTTTGGCGGATGCGGCCATGAAGAGGAATTGGAAGCCGCCGTTACGGAAAACGGCGGCAGCGTGATTGCGTGGAGGCAGGTTCCTGTGGACCGGGACAGCATCGGCAAAAATGCCCAGCGCACGTGCCCCCTGATCCGTCAGCTGTTCATTGACGGCAGCGGTTTTGCGGATCAGGCGGAATTTGAACGCAAACTGTTCGTGATGCGCCGGGAAATGGAACGGCGCGTGGAAGGCTGTTATGTGTGCAGCTGTTCCAGCCGAAGCATTGTGTACAAGGGGCTGTTTCTCGGCACGCAGATTGAAGGATTTTATGGAGACCTGGCCAGCGAGCATTTCAAATCTCCCCTGGCCCTCGTCCACCAGCGCTACAGCACGAATACTTTCCCAACCTGGATCCTGGCCCATCCCTTCAG
>OGDS01001774.1_pt1 | contig 14870 bp, 10 predicted proteins | sample 1570351 | NCBI WGS metagenome assembly OGDS01 (sample SAMEA2581974, study PRJEB24529) | metagenome | biome: Human gut stool | place: China | collected 2011
TGTAGAGACTGTTCCGGAGAAATTTCCCTCCGCTTTAATTTCCAGACGGATTTCCACCGTCTCACCATCAGCGATCTTACCGACTACCGGCATCGACTCCACCGTAAACGGGTATTCCTGCTGAACGTCCAGTTCGCTGTCACAAGAAGCAAGAGAAAGACAGGAAACTGCCAGGCAGCATATAAACGTCATAAAGTCAACGATTTTCCTTTTCATGGGTATATGGGTTTAAAAATTAGAGAATGTATTTGATACCGATTCCATACTGGAAGTGGGCATGCGTGGAAGCGCTGCCCCAAAGGATGCGTTCACGAAGCCGGAGCAGCAGCACTAAACGGTCAGATAGGTAGGTCTCTGCCTCCAACGTTATCGCACCACCATAGATAAAGGATTAGCATTGTCCCAGCGTGGCACCGTCATACAGCAGTCTTTTCCCCCCGTTCACCGATTCATAGCCCAGCATCGCCGAACCGCCAATGCTTAAGAATACCGTTTTATTAGGGGAGGAAAAGATATTATAATAATATCCGCCTTCACCGGTATATTGCACTAAAGGGATAGAACCGTCACGATAAGGCGTATTGCGCTTCAGTACCTCGCCGCCCAGCACCCACTGGGCCGTGCCGAAGAGCTTCGTCACGCCGAAGTCGTAGTTGGCGGCGAGGCTCACGGCGAGCTTGTCGTCAAGAGCGCCCTTGACGTCGTCGGCCGCGGCAGCGTAGCGGACGTGCTCGACGGCGAGCGCGGACTCGAAGGCGCCCGCCTTCCAGCGAAGGCCCGCACCCATGTAACGCTCGTTCAGGCTCGACTGCACGTTCTCCTGACCGGAGCCCTGGAAGGAATACTGCAGATAACCCTGCAGGCCGCCTGCGGCGGGCGTGACGTAGAGGAGCGTGTTGTCGCGGCGGCTTTCGACGGAGAGCGCGTAGATCAGGTTGTCGCCGCCGTCAAAGGCGTCGCCCGCGGCGAAGATGAGGTCGGCGGGACCTGCGGCGGAGGAGAGCGTGCCCATGCGGCCCGCGTAGACCGTGCCCAGCGGGCCGGAGATCGAGACGGTGGCCTGGCGGTGAAAGAACTTCGCGTTCTTGAGCGCGCCGGTGTCGACGAGATACTGGCCCTCGAGCTGGAAGCCCGCCTTCCAGCCGTTGCCGAGGTCTTCGGAGCCCTTGAGGCCGAAGCGGGAGCCGGCGTTGTGCCCGGACATCATCTCGAGCTTGTCCGTGGAGACGCCGTCGGTCTTCGTGTTCGTGTAGCGCAGGCCGACGTCGGCGACGCCGTAGAGCGTGACGTCTGCGGCAAGGGCGCCGGAGACGGTTGCGGCGAGCGTTGCCGCAAAAAGAGTCTTCTTCATGGAAGTGTTCCTTGTGGAAGTTGGGGATGCGGGCATCGGGCAGCCCGCGTCCCTCGTGGTGGGAAAGCCCTGAACGTGCTCAAAGGTCAGTAGGCGACGAGGTCGAATCCTGCGGGCGCGTAGAGCGTGCCCGTCATGTAGAGGACGACGCCGTCCTTGACGGCGGTCACCTCGCGGAGGAGGCGCCCCTCGATGTCGAGCATTTCGCCGAGCTTCGCGCCTTGTGCGATCCGTTCGCCGGGCTCGACGCACGGATACCAGAAGCCGCCCTCGGACGTTTCGTAGAAGGCGCGCATCTCCGTCTGTCCGACGGGGCCGTGCACGCCCGCGAAGTTCGCGCCGTCGACGGTTCCGAGGTGCGCGAGCACGGAGAGGATGTCGGCGCGGTATTCGGCGACCTCGGCCTCGGACCACCTGCCGCCCTGGCCGCGCTCGATGAGGATCGAGGGCGTGCCGCAGGCGGCGGCGCTGTTGTAGGCGCCCGAGAGCGCCGAGGAGAGGATGCGCACGGGCACGTTCACGAACGCGGCGGCCCTGCGGGCAGCGGCCGTGACGCGCTCCTCGCATGCGCCGGGGATGTAGACGTAGGGCGAGAGCTTCTCGTGGACGTCGCCGCCGTGCATGTCGATGTAGAAGTCGCTTTCGCTCTGCAGCTCCATGAGCCAGGCGGCGATTCTCCGGGAGGCCGAGCCGCCCGCGTCGCCCGGGAACATGCGGTTGATGTTGAGTCCGTCCGCGGGATTGAGGGCGGGAATGCGGGCGCGCATGGCGCCCGGATTGACGCAGGCGACGATCGTCACGGTGCCCCGCACGGCCCCGGACCTGCCTGCGAGCTCGATTGCAAGCCGCCTTGCGGTCTCGATGCCGACGAACTCGCAGCCGTGGATGCCCGCCGTGACGAGCACGCGGGGTCCCTTGGCCGACCCCCTGATGACGGCGACGGGCAGTGTCTCGCCCGCCACCTCGATTTCGGTGAAGACGCTCATGATGGTTTCTTCTTCATATATGTCAGTGCATGTCGGCGTGCCCTTCAGAAGGCCACCCGCTCCACGTGCCCCCTGCCCGCGCCGCAGGCGGCGCCCGCCTCGACGTCGCGGTCCGCGGCCAGTTCGGCCGCGATGCGCTCGCTGTCGGAGGCCCTTCTCACCGTGCCGATGCCGGCCACGGCGTGCAGAAGGTCGCGGGCATACCCGTTGCTGATCTCCCCGATGCGGCTCATGTCGTCGACCGCTTCGACGAAGCGGCCGTTGTGCATGAAGCGCACGCGGCTGCAGAAGTAGGTGATGGCCATCAGGTCATGCGTGATGAAGAGGTAGCTCAGACCGATGTCGCGTCCAAGATCGCGCAGCATCTCCATCACCTGGACCTGCGTGGCGGCGTCGAGCGAGCTCACGGCCTCGTCAAGAAGGATCACCTCGGGCTCGATCGCCACGGCGCGCGCGATGCACACGCGCTGGAGCTGGCCGCCCGAGAGCTCGTGCGGATAGCGGTGCATGAAGTCGGCCCTGAGGCCGACGCGCTCGAGAAGAGCGCAGGCCGTGCGGTACTCCTCCTCGGCCGAGATCGTGCGGCCCGCGCGGCGCAGCGCCCTGAAGGACTCGTGCAGGATCGTGGAGACGCGAAAGCGAGGATTGACGGACGTCGTGTAGTCCTGGAAGACGATCGAGATGCGGTTGCGGATCCTCGCGAGCTCCTCGGGCGTGTGACGCCCGTAGAGCGGCGTGCCGTTGAGGAGCACCTTGCCCGAATCGGGCCTGAGGAGTCCGCAGAGCACGCGTCCGAGGGTCGACTTTCCCGAGCCCGACTCGCCGATGATGCCCAGACACTCGCCCTTTTCAAGCTCGAGGCTCACGCCGTGGAGGATCGTGGCGCGCTCGCGCCCGAAGAGGCGCGTCTGGTTTTCCTTTCTGAAGGACACCCTGATGTCCCTGGCTTCAAGCAGCATGGTGTTCTCCCGTTCGGGTTGCGGCCGTGAAGGCCTTCATGACTTCGCAATGGCGGTCGATGAGCTCGCGCGTGTAAGGATCCCGGGCATGCTCGAAGACCTCCTCGGGCGTGCCGGACTCGGTGATGCGGCCGCGGTGCATGACGACGAGGTCGTCGGCGATCATGTTGAGCACGCCGAGGTCGTGCGAGATGAAGATCATCGCCGCGCCCGTCTCGGCCTTGATGCGCAGGAATTCCTGCATGATCGCGTAGCGGCTGATCGAGTCGATGGCGGTCGTAGGCTCGTCGCAGACGATGAGGTCGGGCCTGAGCTTGATCGCGAGGCCGATCATCACGCGCTGGAGCATGCCGCCCGAGAGCTGGTGCGGATACTTGCGCAGCACCTCCTCGGGAGAGGCGATGCGCATCTGCGAGAGGATCGAGAGGCTTTCCTCACGGATTTTCGAGGCGCTCCAGTCCGTATGCTCGCGGAAGGTCTCGGCCATCTGCTCGCCGATGCGGTAGAGCGGATCGAAGCAGTTCATCGGGTTCTGGAGCACCATCGTGATGCGCGAGCCGCGCATGCGGCGGATCTCCTCGCCCGATCTGGCGGCGAGGTCCTCGCCCATGAAGGTGATGCGGCCCGTGACCTCGAAGTTCCTGTCGAGGAGCCTGAGCACGGCCTTGCAGGACATCGACTTGCCGGAGCCCGACTCGCCGAGGATGCCGAGACAGCGGCCGGGCTCGACCGAAAAGCTCACGTTCCTGACGATCTGAGCGCTCCTGCCCTCCTGGCGGAAGGTCACGCAAAGGTCTTCGACCGAAAGAACGGGCGTCTTCGGACTGTTCGTGTTCGTCATGCTTGTCACAGGCGGACCTCCTTCGGGTCGAGCGCGTCGCGCAGGCTGTCGCCGAGCAGGTTGAAGGCGCCCACGAGCACGACGACGGCGATGCCGGGCACGAGCATCTGCTCGGGGTTGGAGACCATGACGTTCTTGGCTTCGTTGAGCATGGCGCCCCATTCGGGCGTGGGCGCCTGGACGCCGAGGCCGAGGAAGCTCAGGGTCGAGATGTTGAGGATGGCCCAGCCCGTGTCGAGCGAGGCGAGCACGGCAAGCTCGGCCGAGATGCAGGGCAGCATGTGGCGGGTCATGATGTAGCTGTCGCCCGAACCCACGGACCTCGAGAAGAGCACGAAGTTGCTGCCCGTGTACTTCACGACCGCCGTGCGGATCATGCGGGCGTACCAGGCCCACTTGATGAAGATGTTGGCGATGATCACGTTCTGGATGTCGACGCCGAGGAGCGCCACGACGGCGAGGATCATGATCTGGGACGGGAAGGAGAGCATCACGTCGACCACGCGCATGATGACCTCGTCGACCGTGCCGCGCATGTAGCCGGCCAGCACGCCCATCGCGAGACCGAGCCCGATCGTGCCGAGCATCGTCAGGATCGAGAGGAAGAGCGTCGGGCGGATGCCGTGGAGCATACGCGAGAAGACGCAGCGGCCGAGCTGGTCGGTACCGAGCCAGTATTCGGCGTCGGGCGGCGCGAACTTCATCAGGATGTTGTTCTCGTACGGATCGTGCGGCGCGATCCACGGCGCGAAGAGGCCGAGCAGCGCGGTGACGATGATGATGAAGAGGCAGACCTGCGTCACCGGATTGCGGAGAAAGACTTTCAGCATTATCGGGACTCCTCCTGGCGCAGGCGCGGGTCGGCGGCGCACTGGATGATGTCGAAGAGCAGATTGAAAAAGACGAAGAGCACTCCCATCAGGAGCACGTAGGCCTGAATCACCGGATAGTCGCGGTTGAAGATCGATGTGATGCAGAGCTTGCCGAGGCCGGGCCACGCGAACACGTTCTCGACGACGATCGTGCCCGCGATGAGCTGCGGAATGCTCATGCCGATGGCGGTCACGCAGCTCTGGAGCGAGTTCTTGAGCACGTGGCGCACGAGAATGGCGCGCTGCCTGAGGCCGCGCACGTTCGCGTAGAGCACGTAGTCCTCGCGCATGTTCTCGAGCATGTTGTTGCGGATGAGGCGGATGTAGGTCGAGATGTATGTGAGCGCCACCGTGAAGGCGGGCAGGATCAGGTGTGCGAAGCTCCCCGAGCCCGACGTGGGCAGCAGGTCCATCTTGATCGAGACGAGCCAGATGAGGAGGAGCCCCACCCAGTAGGCGGGCATGGCGGTCGTCGCGAAGACGACGCCACGCATGATGCGGTCGAACCAGGAGTCCTTGTAGACGGCGGAGAGAAAGCCGATCGGAAGGCTCAGGGCGATCACGTAGACGAGCGACATGCCGGCGAGCGAAAGCGTGGCGGGCATGCAGCGGGAGAGTTCGCCCAGCACGGTGCGGGCGGGATTGGTGTAGCTCACGCCGAAGTCGCCCTGCAGGCAGTTCCAGAGCCAGACTGCGTAGCGAACGAAAAACGGTTGGTCGAGCCCGAGCTCTCTTCTCACTTCGGCAATCGCCTCCTCCGTGATGATCGGCGTCTGGCGCATGCGCAGCGCCACTTCGGCCGGATCGGACGGAATCAGGTTGATGAAGCAGAAGCAGAGAAACGAGATGACGAGAAGAAGCGGCACGGTGGCCAGCAGTCTCTTGATGACGTATTGCTTCATGGAAAGGATGGGGCGCGGAGCCGTGCGGCGGGGTCGAACCCGCGCACAGGCCGCGCCTGAGGATGCGTGAATCGATCCGCCCTGCGGGCGGGCGGCGGGCCCCGTCAGGGGGCCCTCTGACGGCGGGCGGGCGTCAGCCTCAGCCAACGTGCGTCATGTCGGCGAACGGCACTTCGTACTGGTTCGAGAGGAAGCCGACGTTGGCGACCGTCTTGCGGAAGAGCGCCTTGTTCGTCTCGTACGTGATCGGGATGTAGACCGCGTCGTCGTGCAGGTGCCTGAGCACGTACGCGTAGAGCTCACGGCGCTTCGCCTCGTCGGTCGAGGTGAGGATCTCCGTGATGTGCGCGTCGATCTGGGCCTTGTCGGGCAGGCCGAGCTGCGCGGCGTAGTCGCCGTAGACGCGCTGGCGCATGGCGGCGAGCGAGCTCTGCGGATCGTAGGGCGTGCCCCAGCAGATGTTGAACACCATGTCGAACGCGCCGTTCTTCATGTTGTCGCGGTAGGACTGCTCCTCTTCGCCTCGGATCGAGACGGCGATGCCGAGCTTGCCGTACTCGCTCTGCAGGTATTCGGCGATCGTCTTCTCGGAGACCGAGTTGGCGTTGTAGAGCAGGTTGAGCGAGAGCTGCCTGCCGTTCTTCATGAGCGGGGCGCGGCGGCCGTCGCGCGTGAAGCCCGCCTCCTCGAGAAGCTTCGCCGCACGCTTCATGTCGTAGACATAGGGCTCGAGCTTCACGTCGCAGTAGGGGAGCGACGGCGAGTAGAGCGTGTCGGCGGGCGGCTCGAAGCCGTGGAAGACGCCCTGGGAGATGACCTTCTTGTTGGTCGCGTGCTGGAGCGCGCGGCGGACCCTGACGTCGGCGAGGAACTCGTTGTTGGTGTTGAGCACGATCTGGCGCGTGGACGTCGGATCGGAGACCGCGATGCCGAACCTGTCGGAGGAGCGGTACTTGTTGAGCGCATCGGCGTCGACCATGTTCTTGCCCCAGATCAGGTCGGCCTCGCCCTTTTCGAGCGCGAGGATGCGGGTCTGGTTGTCGGGAATCACCTTCACCACAACGCGGCGGAAGGCGGGCTTCGCGCCCCAGTAGTCTTCGTTGCGCTCGAAGACGGAGTACTCGTCGATCACGTGCTCGACGAGCTTCCACGGACCCGAGCCCACGAAGGCGGTCACGCCGTCCTTTGTCGTGCCGTTTTTCATGACCTTCGGGCTCACGAAGGCGAAGGGGCGCGTCACGGCGAGCTCGGTGAGCATCGGGTAGTACGGCTCCTTCATCTCGATGACGAACGTCTCGTCGTCCACGGCCTTGGCGCTCACAAGGAGACGCATCATCTCAAGCCACGTGTGGCGCTTCTTGTTGTCGATCAGAGCGTCGAAGTTCGCCTGCACGGCATGGGCGTCGAGCTTTTCGCCGTCCGTGAACGTCATCCCCTTGCGGATCCTGAAGGTGTAGACGCGGCCGTCAGGCGAGATCGTCCAGCTTTGCGCAACGGCGGGATGGTAGGAGCCGTCGTTGCCGAGCGTGATGAGACCCTCGAAGAGCATCTCCTGGGCGAACATCTCGCCGCCGTAGAGATGCGGATTCAGGTCGCGCAGGTCGCGGTAGTTGAGAAAGACGAGCGTGTCGGCGCTCGGTCCGGGAACTGCGGCCATCGCGGGCAGCGAGCGAATGCCGAGGGCCGAGAGAAGAAAGGCGGCGCCCGCACCCTGCATGAGCGTGCGGCGGGAGAAAGAAGAGGTCATGGTCTTTCCTGTGATTCGTTATCCGACTCCGCTTGATGCACAAGACAAATGCATCGCACAAATCGGAATGATGATCTTTCTCAATTTGAGAATGAGTCGCATTCTAGCACCGAAGCAACCCCGTCCGTCTTAGGGAAACTACGGCCGCAAATTGGCCAAAATCAACTCCCGTCAGAAAAACAACTCTCGCATAGATATTTTTTAAGCGACACACTTGACGTACTCCTTAGTCTCTCGCGCGTTTTCGGTGAAAGGCCGCTTGCGTGCGACATGCGGGCGAGGTCAGGCCGCTGCGGGAAGCATCGTCCGCCTCAGTGTGCGAAAACCGTCGTCCGCACCCTAGGCAGATTTCCCTAAGTGAATCGTCCGACGCATCTTGCGTGCGGTCACGAATACCCCGTTTTCCCTGTGTCCTAAGCAATTCGCCCTAGAGACGGCGGTTTTACCTTCAGATAAATTTGAATCACCCCGACGCCCACAACCTTTTTCTACCCGCGGCGCCGGGATCACCACGGAAGCCGGACCGTGCAAGCGGTCCGGAAGGAAACCATGAAATCCTTTTTTCACCCCTTCGCCACATGGAGCGGCCTGACCGAATAAGTCGGAGCCGACGCAAATCATGATGAAAGTCCTCGCAAAAATGAGCCAGTTCGTTAACAAGACGTTCGCCCTCTGGGTCGTCATTTTCGGCATTGCCGGCTTCGTTTTTCCGGAGATTTTCAAGCAGATCGGTCCCTGGATCGCTCCTCTGCTCGGCGTGGTGATGTTCGGCATGGGCCTCACGCTCTCGCCCTCGGACTTCCGTGAAATCTTCCGCCGTCCCCGCGACGTCTTCCTCGGCATCCTCGCCCAGTTCACGATCATGCCCGGCGGCGCGTTCCTGCTCTGCTACGCGCTGGATCTGCCGCCCGACGTCGCCGTCGGCCTGATGCTTCTGGGCTGCTGCCCGGGCGGCACGGCGTCCAACGTCGTGACCTTCCTCGCCCGCGGCGACGTCGCCCTCTCGGTCACCATCACGTCCTGCACGACGCTCCTCGCCCCCGTCATGACGCCCGCGCTGATGTATCTCTTCGCCAGCCAGTGGCTTGCGATCGATCCGACCGCGATGTTCATGTCGATCGTCCAGATCATCCTTCTGCCGATCGCCGCCGGCGTGTTCGTCCACAAGCTCCTCGGCGCCCGCATCGACACCGCCGTCGCAGCCCTGCCGCTCGTCTCGGTTCTCGCCATCGTGCTAATCGCCGCTGCCGTCACGGCCGCCTCCCGTCAGCAGCTGATGAACACCGGCCTCCTGGTCTTCGTCGCAGTCGTCCTGCACAACGCCCTCGGCATGCTCTTCGGCTTCCTCGTCGCCAAGTGGTCCGGCATGAACCTCGCCAAGTGCAAGTGCATGGCCTTCGAAGTCGGCATGCAGAACTCGGGCCTCGGCGTCGCCCTCGCCTCCGTTCACTTCGCCGCCAACCCGATGACCGCGCTTCCCGCCGCCATCGCCGCCCTGTGGCACAACGTGACCGGCCCTATGCTCGCCACCGTGTTCCAGCACTGGCGTGACGACGGCGAAAAGGCCACCTTCTTCGACCGCATGGAAACGGCCTGCAAGACGCCCGCCAAGGCTGCCCCCGCCGAGTAACAAGGCTCGAATCCACCACTTCCCGAAGGCCGCGACGATTCCAGGTTTCCCGTCGCGGCCTTTTTGCATCCGCCGAAAACACCGCGGGCCGCTCATCCGAACAGGATGAACGGCCCGCATGGCCTTCATGATGCCGCCCGACGCACGGGCGGCTCCTTCACGACTTACTTGCCGACGGCCGTTTCAGCCGCGATGACGCCCGAGACGATGGCCCAGGAGTTCATCATGGCGGTCATGGAGTCCGCGCCGTTGGCGCCGCCCACGACGCAGCCTGCGCCGAAGAGACCCGGAATCGGCTTGCCGCTCTTGTCAAGGATGCGCAGGCCTTCGCCCGCACGCAGGCCGCCGAGCGTCGTCTGATAACGGACCTTCTGCTCGACGATGTAGTACGGCCCCTCGCCGATGCCGCCCGTGATCTGACGGCCGAAGGCGGTGTCCTTGCCCTGCTTCACCATCTTGTTCCAGTCGCGCACCGTAGCCTCAAGTCCCTTGGCATCGACGCCCATCACGCTCGCAGCTTCGGAGAGCGTGTCCGCAACGGCCATGACGGGACGGCCGTTGTTGACGATCTTCGTCCACTTCATGAGCGCGGTTTCGTCGGGCACGAGCTTGTCTTCAAGCGACTTCGCAACGTATTCCTTCCAGGCCTTCGCATCCATCACGATGTAGGCGATGTGGCCGGGCTGAGCCACCGTCGTGTCGGTGAGTTCGCCCAGGGAGGCACGCTCGTTCACATAGCGCCTGCCGTCGCGGTTGACGTAGATGGCGCCCGACTTCTTCATCGTGTCGGTCGAGCTCGCGGTGGCCGCAAGACCATGGCCCGGCACCGTCTCGACGCCCTGCGGGTACATCTTGACGAGGTCCATGTTGATCGTGTCGGCGCCGATCGCCGTGGCCATCCTGTAGCCGTCGCCCGTTTCGCTGTCAAGGCCGTAGAAGACGTAGTTGCTCATCTCCTTCGGGAGCATGCTCTTCACTGCGCCGTAGCCGCCCGAGGCGAGAATCACGGACTTGGACGTCAGCTCGACGGTGTTGCCCTGCGCATCCTTGGCGCGCACGCCCACGACGCGGCCTGCGTCGTCACGAAGAAGCTCTTCGGCGCGCGTCTCAAGCATGAGCTTGCCGCCCATGTCGAGGAACTTGCCCTTCATCAGGTTCAGGTAGTTGACCGAGCGACCCTGAACGCCGAGCTGGCGGTTGGCCGAATGGTCGGGATACTGCGTTGCCGCGGGACCGTACGGGATCTTCAGGTCGTAGACGAGCCAGTCCACGACGCCGCCCACGCGTTCGGTCACCTGCTTGACAAGAACCGGATCATTGCGGTTCTTGCCGACGCGGAAGATGTCCTTCGTGGCAAGCTCGGGCGAGTCCTTCGTCTCGTGCATGGCCTCGCGCTGGAAGCGGGAGCCCGTGGCGATCAGCGTGCCCGCGTTGAGCGCCGTAGCGCCACCAATCACCGGCATCTTTTCAATGAGGATCACCTTGGCGCCGAGCGTTTCGGCACGAACGGCGGCGGAGATGCCCGCGCCGCCCGCACCGACCACGACCACGTCGGCCTTTTCCTTGATGAGTCTGGCGGCAGCCTTCTTCGTCACGACAGCCGTCGCGAACGCGGCGGGATCGCCGCCCGCCTTCCTGATGGCGTCGGCCACGGCGGTGCGGATGCCCTCGCTCGTGAGCGTGGCGCCGGAGACGGCGTCAACCTTGAGGCTCTGGGCGTCGACGATGCGCGCAGGCATCTGCTTGACGGCCGCGTCCGAAATGCCGACCGTCTCGACATGCTTCACAACGCGAACGGCGGAAAGCTTTCCTGCGTCAACCTTGACCTCGACGGTCAGCTCGCCGTTCCTGCCCTGCCCGACGCCCGTGTATGTGCCGTCCGTCATGGACGGGGCAGTGGACGCACAGCCGAAGACCGCGGAAATGGCCGCGATCGATGCCAGAAGCTTGAAGGACTTCATCATGTTCTCCTCTTTGGTCTTGTGGGGCGGTGCCGCCTGAGCGGCACAACATCCCGAGTCTAGAACGACAGGAACATGATGTCACGAGGCAAAACCCGAAAACCTGCGTAAAGGCGCGCAGGGACTTCGTCTTCGGGCAAAGGAAGCGCCTGATCTTGAAATGTTGAGTCGCCCGAATGTCGCGCAGCTCTTTTTGCCGAGCTCGTTGCGGTCTTCCTTCGACACGCCGAACAAAAGCGCGAGATCCACCTCGAAGTCCTCGATGCGCCGCTGACGGCAGCGATCGGAAAAATGCCTGGTTCTTCCGGAAAAACAATGCGGCGTGCAGTTCATGGTTGGTCTCCTCATGACGGGTTGTTCATGCCCTCATGTTAAATGACGGGGAGATCGGCTCCGAAACCGCAAATTTGCGGCCTGATGTCCTCAGATCGAACGCCCCGCCCGCACCTGCAACCGCAAATTTGCGCTTTCTCCGAGCACCTGCCTCCGATCTTAAAGTGAGACTTGCCAGACAACCGCTCACAAAGGAGGACATCATGAGCCGCTCGCACCACATCGCCAAAATCACCTCCGGCGCCGCCATCGAACACGTCCGCAGCTACCTTCTGTCTGAAGCCGCCAGGCTCGGCCTCGGCGAGGAAGTTGACGCCGCCGACTGCAGGCAGCTTCTCGCGCTTCTTCAGGACATGCGCAGGTCGCTCGAAACGATTGAGCGCCGCGGCGGTCTCGTTGTCGTTTCGTCGACCCAGACCCTCATCACGACCTACCGCTGCGAAGGCTACCGCCCACAGCGAAAGCCCCACAGATGCAGTCCCCATCTTTCCATGTCAGAGAGGGGCTTCATCAAGGAGCGGGGCCTCATGCACGCCGACGGCACCATGGCCGCGCCTCCCGTGCGCCTCTGGTAAGACGAGGCCGGGAAAAGGCAAATTTGCGAAATTCCGGCTCCGTCCCATGCGCCTTCACAATGAACATGCATCCCGCCGCAAAGGCTCCGCCTTCTGCGGCGGACAACAAATCCTTCCAACCCGAGAAAAAAGCCATGACCATGCAGAGCCTCAGCACGACCACCACCGAACTCAAGCCCGTTGAACTCCAGTCCTACCTTGACGAAGGCTGGAGGATCTTCGTCGATACATGCTCCTTCATGTCCTCCGGGTGCGAGCCGTTCTTCACCCGAAGCGCCGCAGCCTTCAGGGACGCAGGCGTGAGCATCCACTGTCCGAAGGAGGTGCGAAGAGAGCTTGAGAAGAATCTTTCCTCCCCGAAGGAGCAGACGCGCCAGCTTGCCATGCGCGGTCTGGCCGCCTACGACGCTCTGGACAAGCTTGACGTCCTGCGCGAGATCGACTGTCCGGGCTCGCAGGAAAACGTTTTTGCCGACCCCGTCTTCGCGAAGATCTTTGACGAGCAGCGCGCCGAGCACAAGCTTCTTCTCATCACCCAGGACAGAAGGCTCGCCGCCGGCCTCTACAGCCGCAATCAGGACGAGTTCATGCACTTTCATCCGGTGCACGTGCTTCGCCTGCTCTCCCGCGGCGACCTCGGCTTTCTCAACCACCCGCAGACTCAGGAGCTTATGTTTCCGCCGAATATGAACGATTTTTCCCGTCAGTCCGTACCAATGATCCGCGCCCATCTCGTCTCGTCCGAGGCGGTTCCGCCCGCAGGAAGGTCGGTCCCGCGCACCGTCTCCGCAGGCCGCACCGGCGACGTGCGCGAAGCGTCCCGTCCTGAGAAAGAGTCCGTTTCGAAGGTCGTTTCCAAGCCGGCCGTTCCCGCCGTCGAAAAGGCCGCGCCCGCCCTGCACGCCGCCTTCCCCGTCTGCACGAGCGTGATCGACCTTGAGGACCGTCCCGTGGGCATCGACAGGGCGCCCGTCGAGGGCGACGTCGTCTGTGACGAATTCGGCATGACCCACACGCTCGGCCGTAGGCTCGGCGAGGGCGGCGAAGGCATCGTCTACGACGCAGGCAACGGCATGGTCGCCAAGATCTACCATGCCGACAAGTGCACGACCCGCCGGGAGGCGAAGGTCCGCCTTCTCGCCTCGCGTCCGATCCGCCTCAAGGGCGTGTGCGCGCCGCAGCGCATGCTCTTTTCCAACGGCTTCTTCGCGGGCTGCCTGATGCCCGAAGCGAAGGGCTTCGGACTCGAGGGACCGCTCGACAAATGCTTTGCGGGCTGGAGCCGCGCCGACCTCGTGCAGCTCGCCTTCACGATCCTCAAGACGATCGGGAGCCTGCACAGGCTCAACGTGCTCGTGGGCGACGTCAACCTCAGCAACATCAGGGTCGTCTCGCCCGACGAAGCGTATCTCGTCGACTGCGACAGCGTTCAGGTCGCCAACCTTCCCTGCCCCGTTGGACATGAGATGTACACGGCGCCCGAAATCCGCGGACGCGACTTCAGCACGTTCCTGCGCTCGAAGAGCAGCGAGAACCATGCCGTCGCGGCCCTGATCTTCATGCTCCTCATGCCTGACGAGGACCTCGACGAGAGCGGAAAGTACAGGCTCGGCGCACGGAGGATCTCCTCGGATCCGTTCCTTCTCGACTATCCCGGCTTCCACCGGGGCGAGCCGCTCACGCTTTGCCGCAGAGCTCGCATCTGGAGCCATCTGCCCGACGACCTGAAGTCGGCGTTCGGGAGGACCTTCGACAGCAGAGGCAACCTTCATGCCGAGGCCGACCGCCTTGGCGTTGCGGGATGGATCCTCCGCCTCAACGCCTATCGCGAGCGTCTTCTCGACGGCACGCTTCTCGCGGACGACCCGCTTGCCAACGAGATCTATCCGAAGACGGGCAGGAAGATCCTGCCTCCCGCACGCCCCGCCTGCGTCGTCTGCGGCAGGCCGCACGACGAGACCGACGGCAGGAACGGCGTCTGCAGCGCCTGCATTTCGATCGCCGAGCGCGTGCTCGCCAGAACGACGGTCCGCGCCGCAGGCACTCCCGCACCTTCCGCTCCGAAGAGTGAGCCGAAGGCGTCCGGGCCCGAGACCGCGGCAAGCGAAGACAAGCCTTCCGACACCGCGTACGAACGCACGTGCGTTGACTGCGGGTCGCTCTTTCGCATTACGAAGGGCGAGGCTGAACATCTGCGAAACCTCGGCTACAGGCTGCCCGCGCGCTGCAAGGCATGCCGCGCCGAGCGCCGCGCCAGAAAGAAGGCGATCGAACGCAGGTCCGACGAGGACGGCAGCATCCTCGACGAAATCCTCAACGGGGTTCGCGACCTCATCAAGCCGCTCGCCTGAGAGAGGGAGGTCGTCCTGCGGCTCCGCTGCAGGCTGCTATACTTTCCGGCACCATCTCCTTCACCACAAGGTCCTTCGGCGCCATGCAGTTTCTCGAATACATGCTTCGATCAGGCAGGCTGCAGCCCGTCTCCTGCAGAAAGTATGCGGGCGCACTCTACGGCACGCTCTCCCGCATGGCCGAAATGCCGCTCTCCGAAATCGAGTCGGCTCATGAGTTCGAGCAGATTGCGGAAGGCCTCAGGCAGCTCGACGCCTTCTCGCAGCTCAACAAGACCAGCAACCACATGTACAGCAGTGCTCTCAATTGAAGCTCCCCTGTCTGAAGACAGAGGATTCACTTTGACCGTCAGACAGCTCTT
>OGDS01001789.1_pt1 | contig 14770 bp, 9 predicted proteins | sample 1570351 | NCBI WGS metagenome assembly OGDS01 (sample SAMEA2581974, study PRJEB24529) | metagenome | biome: Human gut stool | place: China | collected 2011
TTGCTCAGGCAGGTCAGTCTATGCTTGCACAGGCTAATCAGTCTAACCAGGGTGTTCTCTCACTCTTACAGTAATCATCCACACTTACATGTTGTACAATACAAAAAGAGCTCTCGCAAAGAGCTCTTTTTATATTGCCTTATAACACTTCAATTATCGAATCACTCCATATGCCTTTTGCGCCTTCACAAAACTTCTATCCTTCACCGCCAGTATAATCACAAAAATTACATCAAGCGTAAAAAAGAACTGGAATATACATGCAAATACAGACAGCACCTTTCCTTGTACTCCCTCACTGCATGCCCTTACAATATAGGCAATTGAAAAAGGCGCTGCACCTAACAATCCCAGCCAGCCAATAGCTGATAGCACAATTGCAACAGTCGGGCCTATAAATATCATGACAACAACCGGTGTTAGCATTAAGAGAAGTGCCACTATAATGCAAAACCCACCCATTACATAAAATGGTATTAATGCATATTTGATAATACTTGTACAAATTAGCAGCTGTACTCTGCTTATTCTTTTCCCAAGGATAAGCACCACAGCCAGATTAACCAGTCCCAAAACAATCGGCATGACCATTATCCAGCCTGCATCAAAGCTGTCTGTTGATTCCTGCATATTGCATATTATCCAAAATAAAACCGGCATCATGTACATGCCAAGCACATATATAACAGGAACTATGTAAACAGCTCTTGATACTTTATTTGATTCATTCATTAATAAACATCCTTTCTTTATAAACATTCACATCCTAATCATTTAGCTCCTACAGCCTCTCTCCTGCCACCCTGCATCTCTTTCTGCAAAATGCAATGCCGTAAGCTAAAATATCACACCTGCCCTCATCGCGGAGAGTCTCATCATACCTCTTCTCCTTTATCTGAGCCATCGCAGCATCGCAAGCTTCGTCAAGTTTCTTAAACTCCTTAGCATATTTTACCTCGATAACAATTCCTAAATCAGGATTCTCAGGCTTTATAAGTATATCACTAAAGCCATCTCCCGACTCACGATTGGACCTGATAAGCCAGTCCGAATTGCTTCCTCTAAGCAGACCAAGAAGCAGACCATGATAAAAGTTTTCCTTCATATCATCAGGTGCCTTTGTATCGAGTATGCTTATCATGCGCCCCATCACGATATTTAGCTGCCTCGCAAGAATCGTCTCGTCTTTATCTAAAATTGCCTTTGATAAAAGCTTCATTGTATCATTGTCATTTGCGACAACTGCCTTAAACCATTCCTGAATCTGCAGCACAAATACCTCACGTACTTCTTTGTTGGGTATGACAAGCTTATAAGCGTAGCTTTCGCTATCCGCAAGCTTTACTTCCCCGACTTTGGTAATGTAGCCTGTAGTAAAAAGCACACTCCATATATTGTCAATGCTGTTCTCAATCTCATCATAGGTCAGGTCCTGACGAATCACCTTTTCAATCGCCTCACCTGCAATCAGGCGCTCAATCTCATCCTTTGTCGATGAATCAGCCCTGTTGATAAGACGCCTCACCAAGCTGTTTCCACTGCTGTTTATCCAATATGTCTGAGGCTTTGCATCACTGTCATCACGCAGATGATCTGCATGATTAATAACATCCCAAGGGCAGTAGACATCCGCCCTGCCGAAGTGATATCCGTCATACCACTCCTTTACCTCGTCAAAATGCGAATCCATTCCATAATCCGACAGCAGCTTTCTCACCTCTTCATCAGTAAAACCGAACTGCTCATCAAAACGCGAATCTGTAATCGACATTACCTTGAAATTGTTGAGTCCCGTAAATATGCTTTCCTTTGATATGCGAAGGCACCCTGTCAGCACCGCGAACTGTAAAAATTCATTAGTCTTTAGTGCCTGCCCGAAAAGACCTCTGATAAGCGAAACCATTTCATTATAATAACCATTCTGAAAGGCTTTATCAAGCGGTACATCATACTCATCTATGAGAATAACTACCTTTTTTCCATAGTGCTTATATAATAGCTGCGAAAGAAGCTGTAATGAAGATATGAGCTTTTCCTTGTCAAAAGCAAGCCTGCCATTTTTCATAATTGTAAGCCCTTTATATTGTTCTCTCTCAATCTGTGTTAGCTTATCACTGTCAGCCAGAAACGAAACTCTGTTTACCTCTTTTCCCATAATCCTGACAAATGCTTCAAAGGCTTCTTCATACGTTAATCCCTCCACACCCTTAAGTGAAAGAAAAATGACCGAATACTTTCCCATATACTCATCACACAGCTCTTTATTACCTGAAATATATAAGCCATCAAATAAAGCTTTATCTGTGCCAATGTCAAAAAAGCTCTTAAGCATGCTCATATTAAGAGTTTTTCCAAAGCGACGCGGACGTGTAAAAAGTGTCACTTCACTCCAGTTTAATAAAAACTTCTCAATAAGGCTTGTCTTATCCACATAATAAAAATGCGATTCCCTCAATTTCCTAAAATCATCAATTCCAACCGGTAGCTTCAAAGAATTTGTCATAATAGTCTCCACAAAAATAATCCGCTATACTTAGCTATAGTATAGCGGATTAACAGTCAAAATACAATCTAAGATTATGGTACCTTATTCTGCCTTCTCAACAGATATTATCTTTCCCTCAAACGGATCCACCTCTGAAATAGTACCTGTATACTTAACAGTCACCTTGTCTCCACTTGCAACACCATCAAGTCCGTCCGGCTTCTCGTCGAAGGTAAAGCTGTATGGTGTATCCTTGTCATCAGTCACTACAAACATGAAGTCCTTTATGTCATCGATTGTTCCGGTAAGCTCCTTCTCCTCCTGTGAGCCCTTTTCACCTTCATCCTTGGTATCAGCCTGCTTTGCACTTTCGGTGCCTGCTGCCTTATCCTGCTTTGTAGTACTCTGTCCACAGCCTGCAAACAAGCCTGCGCAAAGCATAGCTCCTATTACAATTGTTATCAGTTTTTTCTTCATTATGATATACCTCTTTCTTTATTGATAAGCACTCCTATGAGTACGTTTTCTAAAGAGTACTCTCCTATCAGCCTAAAGTAAATAGAATACATAAAATATTAAAGAAATCTTACGAATTACTGCTTTTTTGAGCCTCTTGCCAGCCTTGCGGGATACCATTTTTCAAACCATCCTGTAAATATGCCCATCAATACAGGCATCAGATTGTTTACGACAATAAGTGCAGCTCCAACACCTGCCTTTTTCAGCAGAAATGTCCACACTGCTGTCAACACGTATAATACTCCCCATGCCGCCGCAAGTATATAATTCGTCTTCATAAAGAGAGGATTTTTATGTGCGGCTTCACCGCCATAATTGTATTTCACATATGTTGCGCATAAAGGCTCCTTTGTCAGGCATGAAACCAGCCAGAACAGCCCAAACACCAGATATCCGATATCTGTTGATATGTCACCTGCTCCTGTCAGGCTTGCAATCGCAGAAAGTATAGCAACAGCAACAATTGAGAGCTGATCCCATATTACAAATTTATGTTTTCTCATAATAAAAGGTATAGCGGATGCCACCAAAAGAGCAATCACAGAACCCTTTTCAGTATTGACAGAAACTGCTATCCAAAACGTGATCCATGGTATGAGCATTGTCATCATGGATGGATTTTTCTGTACCTCCACACCTTGTGATGTTTTTTCTGCCTCTTTGACTGCCGATGTACTTCCAAAAAATTTATCCCAGTTTACCATCAAGGAGAAATCACCTGTTACCGTATACATCTGCTTTCCCAATGCCTCTGCGCCACCTATCTCGCCTCGGGAAATAGCCGACCATACCGTAAAAGGCGTATCTATGCGTGTAGTCGCGGGAAGGCTTTGGTCAGTAAGCACCTCACTGCCTTTATCATCAAGCTTTATTTGGTATGTATGCTTCAAATCGGTATAGCATATCTCAAGCACGCGTTCCTTTCCGTCATAGCTATCCTTATTGTATAATGCAGCCATCTGTCTGGTGAAAACAAGATCATCCGCTTCCTTTTCTCCTGTTGTCCTGCTGATTCCCCAGCTGGCATCCGCCATACTTTCAAATACATCCCTTGGATATAAAAGAGTATGGAGCGCCGCTTCTGTTTTTTCAGATATTTTTCCTGTGATGGCATATTCTGCCCCGGCACTTTTTACCGTAGCCAGATATTCGTCAGTCCTCTTTGACAGCTCTTTTACACGAAACAGCTCACCCTGACCACAAAATATGGTTGTATAATGCCCTTTTCCAAGAAAATGGTCAAACATCCGAAGTACACTGTCATAATTTCCCTCTGCAGAATAAAAGCCACAGGTAGAGATTAGCACATGCCTTTTGCCTTCCATGTCATATCTGCAATCATGGCTGCCGCTTCCGTATCCGACATCCTTTGTACTCATAAACGGCAGGCTCATGGGAAGCTGCCTGTCAATCACGTTCTTTAGTATTCCCGGCACACTAAAATAGTACAGAGGAAACGACCACACAACAATATCCGCTTCAAGCATTTTCCCAATAACAGTCTGCATATCGTCATTTATGCAGCACACCCCCGGTGTCTTCTGCCAGCATGCAAAGCAGCCCTTACACGCTCCTACATTCATTGAGGCTACATGCATTTCATCAATGGATATAGCTACACTTTTGCTCTTATATCCTTCTTTGAAGCCTTCTATAAAGCTGTTTGCAAGCCTTAACGAATTGCTTCGTTTGCCTTTTGGACTTCCGTTAATCAGAAGTATGTTCATGCTTTATGCCCTCCTGTAAGTATATAGTTAATTTTAGTATAGCGGATTGACAGGCAAAAAACAATTAAAGTTTAGACTTAGAAACGATACCATAATTATACATTCAAATTCTTAAGTATGCCTTGTAATTATAATACTATGATAGTACAATAGAGCTATATTATTACGAATCAGGAGAATTCATATGGGTTACGATGAAAAAATTTTTAAAGCAAAGGCGAATATCAAGGCCCGCAGATTATGGCTTGTTTTTGCTATTCTGCTGACCGCAAATTATGGTACCGACACAGCAAATGGCGCTTATTCTGTCAGTAATTATATCATTTTTGTTATTTTATGCTGGCTGCCTTTCGTGTGTGGTGACATACTTCTAAAAAAGAAAGGGAAGGATAATGACCGGTACAGGCTTGCATTCGTCATCGGATATGGTATTTTTTACGTATTTCTTTTGTGTACGACAACCTCACCGATTGCATTCACCTACATTCTTCCGATAATCAGCCTTATTGTAATATTTAAGGATGAAAAATTCATGATTTACTGCGCTGTTGCAAATATGCTAAGCCTTATTGCAAGTATTGCATTTCACATATTTGTGCTGGGTCAGAACACTGCTATAGATCATAAAAACTTTCAGCTTCAGATAGCATGTCTTTTGCTTTGTTACATAGGCTATATCATGTCGGTGCGCCACCTGACTGAGTCCGATGCTGCACTCACAGAGAGCATAAAGTCTGATTTAAACCGTGTTGTCACGACAGTTGAGCAGGTTAAAACTGCCAGCAACACTATAATGGACGGTATAACAGTGGTCCGTGAGCTTGCTTCTGAAAACAAGCATGGCTCAGATGTTGTCGTTGATGGAATGAATAAGCTTACCGGAAATAACAAGCAGCTTCAGTCCCACACTGCTTCTTCCCAGGAAATGACTACCGATATAAGCTCACAGGTTGAGAATGTTGCAGCCATGATAAACGATATGGTTTCCCTCACAACCGAATCAGGCAAGCATGCCAAGGTCAGCTCTGAGGACCTTGAAGGTCTTGCCCAGACAGCAAAAACTATGTCTGAGCTTTCTACAGAGGTTGAAAACATCCTGACTACATTTAGAGATGAATTTGAGATGGTTAAAAATGAAACCGGAACAATTGATAATATTTCAAACCAGACGAACCTCCTCGCTCTTAACGCTTCTATCGAGGCTGCGCGTGCAGGCGAAGCAGGTAAGGGCTTTGCTGTTGTTGCCGAACAGATCCGTACTCTGAGCACCGAGACGGGAAATTCATCCGGTCAGATCAGTGAGGCTCTCTCACGGCTTGACGAGATTTCCGGAAAGATGACCTCATCCATTGAAGAAACGCTCCGTCTCATCCAGCTCACTCTTGAAAAGGTAATGCAGACCGGTGAAAATGTTGAGAAGATCACAAAGGATTCCCATAAGCTCGGAAGCCATATCCGTGAAATCGATGCCGCAATGCAGGAGGTTGAAGCATCTAACCAGCAGCTTGTCGACAATATGGAAAAGGTATCTGACATCGTAGAAACCATGACCTCATGTATCGGTGCTTCTGACGCGATAAGCCGCAAGATGCTCAGTAAATATGATGAAAGTGCAACAAATATCAATAATATCGAGACTGTTATCCAATCTCTCATGCACGAGCTCGGAGTTGGTGGATTTATGGGACTTGATGATATCCGCCCGGGTATGAAGGCCAAAGTGATCCTGACAGATGTACAGACCGGCAACGAGTTCCATTGCGAAGTAACGGCTGTTGGCGAAAACGGTCTTAAGCTTGTATCAGACGGCTTATCTGTAGACTCATCCAGACCTTGCAATCTGTGTGTTACAGTTGGCAATGTAATGTACTGCTGGAAGGATCTCACAATTACAGATGACCTTATGATAACAGTCAATACGCAGCCTGAAATCTTGAACCGTAGGAAATACCCCCGCATGGATTTATCAAACAATTGCACTATCAAGCTTAAAGGAACCGACACCACATTCAAGGGCACGCTTGACAATATAAGTGCAAACGGCTTTGCATTTTTGACCAAGGATCCTTATTTCGTGGATCATAAAGGAGCGAAGGTTACTATCTCGATAGAGGACTTTGCGCTTGCTGACCACTCAGTGTTGGATGGATATGTAATCCGCTGCTCAAATAACGACGGAACATATATCGTCGGCTGCCAGATGCCTGAGGATAATTATTATATCCAGACATATGTCGATGAACAGCTTCGTGCTCACTCATAAAAATAAAAGCTATGAAAGCCTTTAACCGGGCTCTCATAGCTTTTTTGATTGATAATCTTCTATCCTATTATCTTCTATCTATTATCTTCTATCTGCATGATGTTTTTCCTTCTCTGCATACATCCGGCTGTCTGCTATCTTTAGCAGGCTCTCAACCTTGTCAGCATCGGACGGATAAAGTGCATATCCACAGCTTACTCCTATTTTTATTTTACGACCATGTATGTTATATGGGTTGCATATAACTCTTTGAAGCCTCTCTATGCCCTCTAAGCAATTTTTTTCATCTGCATTGCCATCTATTATACATGCAAACTCATCGCCTCCAATACGGAATGCATAATCAGCTGTTCGTATGCTGTTTATAATGCGCTTTCCTACATTACAAAGGACCTCATCTCCGACCGGATGACCATATATATCATTGACCGGCTTGAAAAAATCAAGATCCATAAAAATCAGTGCAAATGCTTTTCCTCTCTGGACTCTCATATTCATGATGGTATCAAAATATCTCTTATTATATAGCTCTGTAAGCACATCCGTGTTCGCCAGATCTGCCATCTTATGCTTTTCGCCTATATTCTGCGAGACAAGCAGATACTGCGTCAGTCTGCCATCCTCCCATCTTGCCGGAATAACGGTCATTGAAAGAAATAGCTTGCTGTTGTTCTCTGCACATTCAAATTTAAAATAATCATGCTCATTTTTAATTTTTCCGTAAATATTTTCAAGAGAAAGCAGCTCAGAGATTTTTTTATTTTCATCCTCTGAAAGCAGGGTGTATCTGTTTGATATAGCCTCCACCAGATCACTGTAGCAGCCACGCTCAGGATAAAGCTTTCGAGCCATTCTCTCATGATATTCGTACGTATCATTTTCAATATCACACAGTGCGTATCTGTCCACAATTCTTGCCAGACTGTTCAACAGCATATCAGAGATTTCCTTTTCATGAGATACTGCCATGACAGTGAGCTTTTCCTTTTGAAGCTTAAGCCTGGTATTCTTCATTACATACATACAAATAAGCAGTATTACGCAGATGAACATTATGCCTATAAGCAAAATTGTACTGTACTGCACCTGAAACATGAATGAGCTGACAGCCTTTGCTTCAACGATACCTACTATAGACCAGTCCTTTATTCCGGTAGGCTGATATGTCATATAATAATCTTTTTTATTGTATGAAAATGCAAAACAGCCATCACTGCCATCAGCTATATTGGTCTTTACATCGTAAAAATCATCTGTATCGTAATCTGTTGCATTAGCACCTATGAAATTAATCAGATTATCAACCATATCATCAATCTCTGTCTTTGGTTCGATTGAGAGTATGACATTGCCTGCCGAATCAACAATATAACAATCACTTTGGTCTTTATATGCCTTGTCTCCGAGCATCCTTTCCACGTCCGTATTATCATAGCTCACAGCAAGCCCCGTATATGAAATTCCATCCACAGTAATCCCATCAGACGGATATGCAAAAAGCACCTTTCTCACGCCCTTTGTAGATATATAGCTGGATATCACAGGCTCATTTGCCTTAAAAAGCTCATTGAATGCATCTTTTGCATTATCAGCCACTCCGCTTCTGCCTTCTATGGTGATAAACTGATTCTTCTCATTAAACAGGTAAAAATCACTGTAATGCCACTTTTCCTTTTCCCTGACAAAATCATTCCACTGCAGACCACTGTCGTTATTAAGTATTTTGGTCAAATAAACATTCCAGTCAGAAAGAACGTTCCAGTTGCGTTGCGCAAACATATTAAAGGTCTGGTTCACCTGACTGTATGAGGCTTTGACATTTGATGTACCCTCATTATATATCTGGCGGCTCATATATACATTGTAGCTATGAATGCTGAATATTATGATACCTAGCAATGCACAGGTTATCACAATTGTACGGATATTCTTCTTTTTTATAATCATAAATGTGTTCTCTCCATACCTTAGTACCTACATCGTATCTGTGCTTCGTTCTCTATTCATATCACATATACTTGTATTTCTGGTACTAATTATACAACATATAGTGCCTAAAATCTATACTCTCGGCGCGAAATGTAGTTTTTATGGTGTGAAATGCAGATTGGCAATAAAAAACAAGGGAAAGTATTAAATACTTTCCCTTGCATAAATTATATATAGACTTTTAAATTAGAACCTTCGTCTATTTTGCCTGCTCAGCGATAGCAGCCTGTGCTGCAGCAAGACGAGCGATTGGTACACGGAATGGTGAACATGAAACATAGTCAAGTCCAATCTTGTGGCAGAACTCAACTGATGAAGGATCTCCACCGTGCTCTCCACAGATACCAACGTGAAGGTTAGGATTAACTGGCTTTCCAAGCTTAATAGCTGTCTCCATTAATTTACCAACACCTGTCTGGTCAAGCTTAGCAAATGGATCGTTCTCGAAAATCTTGTTGTCATAGTAAGCGTTAAGGAACTTACCTGCATCATCACGAGAGAATCCGAATGTCATCTGTGTAAGGTCGTTTGTACCGAAGCAGAAGAAATCAGCCTCTGTAGCGATCTCATCAGCTGTAAGAGCAGCTCTTGGGATCTCGATCATTGTACCAACATGGTACTTGATGTCAGCATTTGCAGCAGCGATCTCAGCGTCAGCTGTCTCAACTACAATCTTCTTAACAAACTTAAGCTCTTTGATCTCACATACTAATGGGATCATGATCTCAGGCTCGATATCCCAGTCTGGATGAGCTTTCTTTACATTGATAGCTGCACGGATAACAGCCTTTGTCTGCATCTTAGCAATCTCAGGATATGTAACTGCAAGACGGCATCCTCTATGGCCCATCATTGGGTTGAACTCATGGAGTGACTCACAGATAGCTTTGATTTCCTCTACTGACTTATTCTTAGCCTTTGCAAGCTTCTCGATGTCAGCCTCCTCTGTAGGAACGAACTCATGAAGAGGTGGATCAAGGAAACGGATTGTTACTGGGCATCCCTCAAGAGCCTCGTATAATTTCTCGAAATCTCCCTGCTGATATGGAAGAATCTTGTTAAGAGCTGTCTCTCTCTCCTCTACTGTATCAGAGCAGATCATCTCACGGAATGCAGCGATTCTCTCTGGATCGAAGAACATATGCTCTGTACGGCAAAGTCCGATTCCCTCTGCACCAAGCTCACGAGCCTTCTTAGCATCTGCAGGAGTATCTGCATTTGTACGAACCTTAAGTCTTCTGAACTCATCAGCCCATGCCATAACACGTCCGAACTCACCAGCGATTGAAGCATCAACTGTTGGGATGATTCCAGCGTAGATGTTACCTGTTGTACCATCGATAGAAATCTCAGATCCCTCTGTGAATGTCTGTCCTGCAAGTGTGAACTTCTTGTTCTCCTCGTCCATATTGATATCACCACAACCAGATACACAGCATGTTCCCATACCACGTGCAACTACGGCTGCGTGAGATGTCATACCACCACGAACTGTAAGGATACCCTGAGCAGCCTTCATTCCTGTGATGTCCTCTGGAGATGTCTCAAGACGTACAAGTACGACTTTCTCTCCTCTTTCAGCCCATGCCTCAGCATCGTCAGCTGTGAATACAACCTTACCACAAGCAGCTCCTGGAGATGCTCCAAGACCCTTTCCAAGTGGAGTTGCAGCCTTAAGTGCAGCAGCATCGAACTGTGGATGTAATAATGTATCAAGGTTACGAGGGTCGATCATTGCAACAGCCTCAGCTGGTGTCTTATGTCCCTCATCTACTAAATCGCAAGCGATCTTAAGAGCAGCTGGAGCTGTTCTCTTACCATTACGGCACTGAAGCATATAGAGCTTCTTGTTCTCAACTGTGAACTCCATATCCTGCATATCATGGTAGTGATTCTCAAGAGTCTCACAAACCTTAAGGAAATCAGCGTATGCCTCTGGGAACTCCTGCTCCATCTGAGCGATTGGCATTGGAGTACGAACACCGGCAACAACGTCCTCACCCTGTGCATTGATAAGGAACTCACCCATAAGCTTGTTCTCACCAGTTGCAGGATCACGTGTGAATGCAACACCTGTACCTGACTCGTTATTTAAGTTACCGAATACCATAGGCATTACGTTAACAGCTGTTCCCCATGAATAAGGGATATCATTGTCACGGCGGTATACATTAGCTCTTGGGTTGTCCCATGAACGGAATACAGCCTCGATAGCAAGCTTTAACTGCTCAACAGGATCTGATGGGAAGTCTGTGCCTAACTGATTCTTGTACTCAGCCTTGAACTGTTCAGCCAATGTCTTAAGGTCAGCAGCCGTAAGGTCTACATCATACTTAACGCCCTTCTCTTCCTTCATCTTGTCGATAAGCTGCTCGAAGTACTTCTTACCAACCTCCATAACCACATCTGAGAACATCTGGATAAAACGTCTATATGAATCATATACAAAACGCTCGAACTTAGGATCCGGATTACCGGCAATCATAGCAGCAACAACATCATCATTAAGACCTAAGTTAAGGATAGTATCCATCATGCCGGGCATGGATGCTCTGGCTCCTGAACGGACAGAAACAAGAAGCGGATTCTTGAGGTCACCGAACTTCTTTCCATTCTCCTTCTCCATCCAGGCTACGCCCTCCATAGCCTGTGTCATAATCTCATCATTAATCTTACGTCCATCCTCATAGTACTGAGTACAAGCCTCTGTTGTTATAGTGAAACCCTGTGGTACCGGAAGCCCAATCTCTGTCATCTCAGCAAGGTTAGCACCCTTGCCACCGAGAAGATTTCTCATGGTCATGTTACCTTCCTTGAAGGTATATACCCATTTGTTAGCCATTGCAATTCCTCCTAATTACATAAATAGTTTTATTAACAAAATTAGTATTGCTTTTTTGATGTCGCCATCAAGCACTGATAAAAGTATATCATACTTTGTGAAAATTTCCACAATTAATTTTGAAAATAGTTCACAAAATTTACAAAAAAATCTGTAAGTGCTTTCATTTATTATGCAATTTTATTAATTTTACGTAAAAGGGCTTAACAGACTTGTTATTTTTATAACAAGCATCTATTTGTCGTCAAAAATGCCTATAAGACTTGCAAAACCAAGACTTTCCTTAGTTTTTCCATTTTTGGCTATTTTCCACAATATACTGCTTTGGTCAACATAATACAGGTATTTTTTTGATTCAGCTGCATCGAATCCTGATATCATATTTCCACCTGTATCTTTATACATAAGCTTATTTTTTCCACCCTTCCCATAACAGAATACAATCCAGCCTTCCTTGTAATATGCACAGCCTCCCAAGCCAAGTATTCTTACACAGGCTCTCACACCGGTGTCAATCTCATTGACATCCGATTTGGTGACCTTAAACAGTGTTCCGCCATCATTTACACACCAGAGTGAACCGTCATCATCCACTACAATATCCCCTGATATATTTTCCAAAGCCAGCACAGCAGTCCCCGCCTCCATAGCTTCTAACTCCTCCTGCTGCCGGCTTATCGATGACCTATTCGCAGCATCAGCCTTCAAACGCTGTCCATCTGCGCTGCCGTTATGCTCAACATAATAAAGCTTATCTTTAGCTCTGTAGTAGAGATTTGTGTCCCCGTCATAATAAAATTCATCGGATGTATCTGCATTTTCAACCCCAGGATAACTCTGACCCTTTTCATATATCCATAGCTTTTCATCCGTCATATAAAGGACAGCATTGCCGAGAATATTTTGAATAACCGCATCGACACCCTCATTTACAAATATATGCTCCTTGTCCGAAATTATGTCCTCATATTTATCGATAACATTCTTTGAAACAGCACATGCATAGAGGCTGCCATCTTTAATGAATACCGCCTCATCGCTATCCTTATCATAGCCTGTATCACTTACATTTCCGGCAATCATTAACCTTTTAGATAAATCAGCTGCGTAAAAATCAATTCCGACAACAGTTGAATAATCTCCTGTATCAATCTCATTAAAAAGCACTCTTCCTGCTTCATTAACAGTTACAAGCTTGATTCTTCTGTCCGTATCATAAAATACATTTTCCCCATCCAAAAGGTCATAAATTACAAGAAAATATTTCTCATCATCCTCACTGTACAGAACATATGCGAGATATCTTCCCGACTCAGAAAGCATATACTCATCTGTAATATATCCGATATCAGACATCAGCTTGTACTCTCTTCCATCATACCAGCCAATCAAAGACATACCGGCTGCCGTATCTTTTAGAAGTGCGGCATTAAGCCCTTCTGTGTATGTTAGCAATGAATAATCAGCGTCATCCCTGTTCAAGTTAAGCAAAACTCCATTGTCAACCGATAAAAGCGCATGTCCGTCAAAATATCTTAAATCGCTTCTATCGATGCTCTTATAGATTTTTATTCCGGCAGTGACACCCGCAGCAACCACAATTATACCGGCTGCCACCGAAACGGACATAATAAGCTTCTTTCTTCTTTTTTTAAGCTTCTGTTCCCGGCGGTTATCCTTTAGGGCGGCTGCATTCTTTTCACGCTCTTTTTTTCTCTTTTCCTCATCCGAAACGGACTTTTTATTGCGGATAGCTGTCAGTATTGTATTTTTTATATCTATTATTTTGTCTTTTAAATTTATATCACTGCTTCCTGATGAATCACTGCCTTCGTTTCTTTTTCTGCCCGATTCACTGCCTGTATTTCTTCCTCCGGCCGATGAAAAAGCATTCGTGTTATCTTTGGATATCCCACTAGGAAAATTCCATCCGGCTTTAGAATTTTCCCTCTCACCCTTTTTCTTATATCTTAGATTATTCTTCTGCTGTTCTTCCCATTGCTGCCGTCTAAGAAGATAGTCCTCATTAACAATAATAACCGGAGCTCCGCATTTAGGGCAGACTGTCCTTGATGTATGCTCACAGCCGCATTTATCACATTTATACATTAAAATTCTCCTTATGCCAGCGGTATTCTGATTTTTCACGCTTTAAAATTTCTTCTGAAATCATATCCCATCTTAGCGTGTAGAAATCATCATGAAAACAGACCTGCCATCCGCCGACTGTGAATATACCTTCGGATTCACGGATTTTTGTTCATTATAATTAATCTCATTCAGCCCGATACAATATATCACCAACAAGGCTTACTCTCTTCCTGTCACTGCTGCAACCATATCAAGCCACTAAACCTGAAGCTGTGATGAGTCTGTTCCATCGGCTTTTCTTAAAGCTCTGCACTAATCATTCCTGTGGTCAACACCCAATGTATCATCATAGACCGCGCGGCAGCCTCCGATGAACTTTGGTCTGGTTCTCGCCGCCACAAGCGCCGCATGTCCGATATGGTCAATGGACAGTCGAACCGGAACCGCAACAGCTTTAAGATGCATGCCAATCAAAGTATTTCCGATATCAAGCCCTGCATGAGCCTTAATCTGCTCAAGTACAACCGGATGTTCAAAATGCGCATATGCCTGTGTCGCAAATGAACCTCCTGCTTTCTTTTGCGGAATTACATTCACTATATCTGCTCCAGGCACTGCTGCTTCCTCCACAACAATAGCGCGGTTTAGATGTTCACAGCACTGCGCCGCTAAATATACACCTTTCTCGTCAAGAGCCTTTTTTATTCCAAGAAAAAGTTCAAGTGCCACATCGACATCCGAGTTGGTTCCTATCCTGCTGCCGACGACCTCACTTGTAGAGCAGCCTATGACCATAATCTGTCCCGCCTTAAGTCCGGCGCACTCGCAAAGCTCATGTGCCGCAGCATATGCCT
>OGDS01001793.1_pt1 | contig 14751 bp, 7 predicted proteins | sample 1570351 | NCBI WGS metagenome assembly OGDS01 (sample SAMEA2581974, study PRJEB24529) | metagenome | biome: Human gut stool | place: China | collected 2011
AATGAAAAGGTTTACTATATCATTGATAATATCCAAACAGCGATTGGAAACCATCTGCTTTTTGGTACCAGCAGACACCAGATTTTCATTATCCATCTTTTTGTATTAAGGTCTACAGCAATCTAATCCCACGTTAAAACGAGAAAATGCTTAATTGTTCTCCTCAAAGTTCTCTACCTGTTCCATGACCTTTTTGAGAACTTCGGGGCTGTACTGCGGGGGATATCACGCTTTTCAAAGAACGAGCCGGAGTTGCGCGCAGCGCGCAGATAATCCCGGCAGTTAAACAAAATCTAATCAAGGTTGAGAGCTTTTTCTTCAGCCTTCGTCTTTGCCATGGCGTTTTTCTCCAATCTGAAAATTACAAATTGCGGACAAAAAGGACGCATTGTTGTGGCAAGCAGTGCAAGCTGGTACCAACTTGCAATTTTTGAATCCGATTTCTAAAAATCAAATTCAAAATGCTTGTTGGGCTGTGCCCAAACCCCTTGTGTTCTGCATCCGGTGGATGCAGGCTGCACATTTTTGAAAAATGCTTTTTAATCTGAGTGCCGATGCCTGTGGTATCGGCACTTTTTGCACAGATGGATTCCCGGAAGCAGAAAATAGTGCTATGCAGCACATCCGGGATTGTGCTATACTTGATTTACATAAACTTGTTTGTCCTAAAAAGTTGGAGGTGTTCATGGCAACACGAACCATTTGTTTTCCCATATCCGGCTATCCCTATTGCAGAGAACAGCCGGTGACATTCACATGGATAAAAGGCAGCAAGCGGCAGAATATCCGTGCCGTCCATGATGCCGTCCATACAACAGACCCTGATGTTTCGATTCTGGAAGTCAGCTCTGCATCCGTTCAGCCGGAGGGTGAAGCTGTTTCTTCTCTGCGGCTTTTGCTGCATCTGGATTCTGTTGCGCAGGATGTACCCATCAGCACGGTTTTTGAAGCCACCAAAGTGTTTGAACATGGTGGGCCATTCGCTGACCTTCTGACCTGTGAGCCACCCAAAGTCCATAAGGACACTCGGCTGCGAACCAGTGGAGAGCTGCTACGTTACTCTCTGGAAGGAAACGAGTATCCGACAGAGCCGTACATGGATTCGTTCTTTGAGTGGCTCTACTGCCGTGCGTTGAAGCAGTTCCCGGAAAAGGCGGAGCCGCTGAGCAGATATAATGCTTTTTCTGATATTGCTGCCGCAGCGGATTCTAAAAAGTATTATGGCGATTCCTCACGGGCGGCTGCGATTTATGTGGGACTTGCAGCGGCAGGAAAACTTTCGTGCATCGATTCCTATGAATTATTTATTGCTGAGGTCTATACGGAGCCGAAACCTTTGCCCAAGTCTGGAAAATCTGAGGCTGCTTCAAAAATGACACCCGAAGTTTCTGCACCAGCAAAGGAGACTCCGGCAGACGAATTGCCGCAGCCCGATAACGCAAATGCGGAAGTGATTCCGGACGCTGCGCAGATGGAGCATATCCTTGAGCTGCCCAAAGCGACCTGTCTGCTTCTCTCTTTGGCAAAAAATGCTGGCCTTTCTGCAAATAGTTCCAGTGAGCTGACATATAAGGGAAAGGAATTCCTTCTTGACGCTTATCAGATAGCGCTGAAAAATAAAACGCTCCAAATCAATATCCAAAAGAACAAAATCACATTTCCGATGGAGGAACCGGACAGCGGATTTCATGCAGTTGGTGTGTTGACCCGTTCGCCTGCTTGGGAATACGGATGGAAGTTTAACTATCTGACTGAGAATACATCCGGTGCAGAAAAGTCCGAAGTTAAAGAAAAAATCCCTCCGAAGCCTTTGACCGCATTGGAGCATCTGGAACGCTGTGGGTATAGAATCGTTCAGCAGGTCGTACCGAAAAAACTTCCGCCGATTGCCATTCAGCGGATGGCATGGAAAACAGGCGAAGCTCTTTGCGACCCGGTAGTGGTGGATTTCTTGCAGTTTATTCGGACACATATGCAGAGTGACGGCTCTTTTTCGTTTCGTATCCCAAAGGGTACTTCCAAGAATTCGTTTGCCACACTTTCGGAAATCGCTCAGACGTGGGATAAAATGGGACTTTTTGCATCCATTGTGATCTATCCGCAGAATATCGTCTATGAGCTTGCGCAAAATGAGACTGTCCGGCATTTCCTGAGCGGGAAGTGGCTGGAACTTTTTGTGGAGCATCAGGTTCAGCAGATTTTGAATCGCTATCAGGAGGAGCAGGGCGCAGAAGTTTCGCTTTGCTCCAATGTGATTCTTTCAGAAGCGGCATCCGCAGGGAGCACGCATGAACTGGATGTTGCGTTTTCCATCAACGGAAAATTCTTCTGGGTGGAAGCCAAATCGTCCAGCCGAAGCATTGATTATGGAAAATATGCTGCTCTGTGCGAAAAGCTGAAAGTAACCTCCGACCGACTGCTTTTGGTCAACAGCGATTTGTCCGTTGAGGAGTGTGAAGGCGTTTCTTACTTCTGGAATTATCGTGTTGCAAATTGTGCAACGATTACGGGGGAATTGGAAAATATGGTTGCCAAACAAATTGAAACTGCCGGAAAAGCCGTTCCAAGTACAGACTGAGCAATAAGCAAAAAAGACCCTGAGAACCCTGCCGGATAAGCGGCAAAGTTCTCAGGGACTGTTTTATCGGATCTGCTCGACTTGCTTGGAGTCCTTTTCCTCCGCAAAGAACAGTTCCACATTCTTCTGTGCTTTTACGATTTCCTGCATCTCATCCCGTGTCTTTCGGTACTCTGGGTAGAGTGCTTTTTTCTTGGTGAGCAAAGCCGAATACTCTGCATTCAGGTCTTTCACTTTGGGCAGCTTTTTCAGGCCGGATTCATTGAAAGCGGCTTTCGCCGTCTTATGCAGCGTGACTTCTTCCCGGTGCGCTTCCAAAAATTTGGAGCTGTACCCGGATTTGCGGTAAGCATCGTATACAGGCCGGGTCTTGGCATAGTTGACGATGTGCGCCCGGAGGACGGCGATTTCTGCCATACGCTTCTCGGCGGCCTTGATGGAATCGCCCAGTTTGTGATAGCGAGAAAGTGCAGCATCAGCACGCTCTTTCAGGTCATCCGCACTGCCGATTTTCTGCTCCTGCAAAAAAATCAGCGTTTTGGACATCTCTTTCAAGTTGTACTTCTTCGCCCAGCGTTCGTAGCCGCCACCTTTGCCCTCGGCAAGTTTTGCTTGAATGTCAACCAGCAACTGGAACGGCTGCTCTTTGGGAGGTTGCTTCTGATGTGGGCGGTGTTCGGCTTTTCCGGCAATGACTGCTTTGATTTCATCCTCGCTGTACCCGGCACCCAGTGTCTTTAACCGGATAAAGCGTTTCTGCCGTGCGCCTTTAACGGAAGTGTATTTGCCGCGTTTGATTTCATAGCCCTGCTGTTCCAGCTTTTGCAGAAAATCTTCGTAGTCGGTGGGCTTCTGCTGCAAAATCTCGTCGATTACACTGCACAGCCGGTCGCGGTTGCTCTCCTTTGGTGGGTAAGTGATGCGCTTCTGCCGTTCCCGGTAAGGCTTCTTTTCAATGACTGACAGCTGATGCTCCAGACAAATCAGGTCGCTCAACCGCTGCACTGCCAGACCGGAAAAGAAAAAATCCCGGAATTTTCTTGTGCCGTCCAGAGTGGTCGAGTTATAGATAATGTGATTGTGAATGTGTTCCCGATCGGTATGCGTTGCAACGATAAAAGCGTGTTTGCCTTTCAGAAACCGGGAGGCCAACTCATAACCGATGCGGTTTGCTTCTTCAGCCGTAATTTCACCAGGTCGGAAAGATTGCCGTATCTGATAGGCGATAATGTTACTTTTTTGGCTGCGCCCGGTGGCCTGCTCGTACAGCTTTTTTGTGAGCATGAACTCCTCGTCCACAGTAAGCGGGCTGCATTGATAGCTGCTGACAAGTTCGCCTTTTTCAGTCTTGTCAGGATTCTGTGCATAGTTGGTGCGGTCTTTCAGGCAGGCGGCAATAGATTTTCCTTTGTGCTGATGCAGTGCGATCAGACGAGTAGCAGCCAGAGCAGATCACCTCCTAAATGAAAAAGCCGCCCGAAGGCGGCAAGAAGATTCAAAATCAAATCAGGTCCCGGAGCCAACCGCTGAATTTCTCAACGCCCTCCACCATTGCAGTTGCGCCGACAAAAAGGACAAAGCAGAGAAATTCGGCAACCAGCAGAATCAGAAATTGATCCCAAGTCTGGCGGTAGACGGTGTAGATGCCGCAGCCAAAGATATACAGCATCAACGGCGCGACAACATAGCTGGACAGAGTAAGCAGCCACTTTGCCATCAGAGCCAGAAAAGCCACGAACAGAGAGATCGGGGCAAGCATCATCTTGAATAAAAACCTCATATCAAACACCAGCCTTTCTTTTTCGCCCCTATTATAAAGGTATCGCCCCTTGCCTTGCAAGGGTGTCAACCGTTATGTAAACCCGCAGCCTCCTACTGCGGGAAATTTTTTAGAGTTCGGTGAGTTTGGCGAGAAGTTGCTTGCCAATAGCTATCAGCTCATCCAACCGACTACGCAAGTCCTCTAAATCGGCGGCATAGAGCTGCCCGCTTTCACTGGCCCGTTTCGCCACCTGATTCAGGTTGTTGCTGCAATTCTGAAGAAGGTACGCCATCCGACGCAGCTGTGGTAAATCAAGATTCAGGCAGTAACCATCCAGAGCCATTTTTCGCAGATAAGAGCCAATGCTCAAAATACCGCAACTTTCCATCTTCTGACGAATGCGTTCCAGTTCGACTTTGCTGACACGAAAATGGATCTGCTGGTCACGGTGCTCCGTCACCGGGCATCACCATCCTTATCCAAGTAAGATTTGAATGGTCGGACAGGCTCCACTTTATCAGCCTTTTCTTCCAGAGCTGCCAGCACAGAGGGGCGGGCATCCGGCTTTTCTTCCGCTTCGGGTTCTGTCCGGCTGGACTGATGCTCCATGTTCAACAGCGCATCCAATTCTGCAAGGCGGGCAGATTTGGTTTGCAGTTCTTCCTCCTGCGCAAACGGCTTGGCGATTTCAACCTCTGCGGCCTGCTTCTGCTGTTCCAGAGAATCCAGTGCGGCATCAGCATCGGCAATGCGGTCGGCAAAATTGCCGATGGCATTGTCCAGACGGACGATGTTGCCGCGAGGGTCATCGCCCAGCGGTACCGGATAACTCAGCTCGCCGCGGAGAACGATTTGATGCTCATTCTTGAAACTGTCAAAGCGAATGTTCAGCTCAAAGCCGCGATAGGTGCCCAGCAGCATCATATCCGCATTCGGCATCTCCTTGCAGGCGAGCATCAGCCGCTCACCAGCGGCTTTTTTCTCATCGAACACCATGCCCTTGATCGTCATGCCGCAGAAGTTCTCCTTATCCTGCGGGTGTGCGTCTGCGATTTGGGCATCGTTTTTCAGAGCCGCAATACGGTTCTTCGCTTTCTGAATTTCCTCCGGGTAATGCTTGAGCAGCTTATCTTCCAGACGATATTTCTGGTTCTGGTAATCCGAGCGCAGCACCTTGAGCTTTGCTACCTGCACATCCAGATCCATCTTTTCCCGGATGCGCGGGTCGCCTGCGCATAGGGCCTTGACCTCGGCATACGAAAGAGCCTGCTCATCCACATCATCACAGGAGCGCATCGGAGATTTGCTCGTCATGATCTGCGAAATAAACTTCTGCTTGTTTTCCAGCGTTTGCCAGAGGTAGGCGTCGAATGTCCCCTCCGTGACGTAATTATAGACGTAAACTTGTTTGTTTTTGTTGCCCTGACGGATGATTCGGCCGTTGCGTTGGGTCATATCGGACGGTCGCCAGCCTACATCCAGATGATGCACGGCCACCAGCAGGGTCTGGACATTGGTGCCTGCGCCCATCTTTGCAGTGCTGCCCAGCAGGACACGCACCTTGCCGCTGCGGACTTTGGAGAACAAATCCGCTTTCTTACCTTCAGTATCAGCGTTGTGGATGAACTCGACCTCCGATTCCGGCACCCCGGCGGCAAGCAGCTTTGTGCGAATATCATCGTAGACATTGAACGAGCCGTCTCCCTTGGGCGTGGACATATCGCAGAAAATCAGCTGCGTCAGATTATCCTCTTTGGTTTCGTTCCAGATACGCAGAACATTGTCGACGCAGGCATTCAGCTTGCTGTCCGGGTCATCCGGGGTGAGCGGATTCATCAGCCGCTGGTCAAGGCCGGTTTTACGTCCGTCCGAGGTGATCTTCAGCATATTGTCCACCGAGGGGTCAACCGCACCGCTATGCACCTCAGCAGCACGTTCGCTCAGGGATTTCACCATGTCCTGCTGGATTTCCGAGGGTTTGACCACGACAGTTTCAAACTTGGCTTCCGGAACAGGCAGATGCAACTGGTCGGAAGTCTTGATGTCCGCTGCCTCCTTGAACATATTCATCAGCTCCGGCAGATTAAAGAACTTGGCAAAACGTGTGCGCGCACGGTAGCCGGTTCCTTCCGGCGCAAGCTCAATGGCCGTGGTGGTCTCGCCAAACGTAGAAGCCCATGCATCAAAGTGGGTCAGTTGTTTCTGCTGGAGAGTGCTGTACTGCAAATAGCGCATCAGGGTGTACATTTCCGTCATGGAGTTGCTGATGGGCGTTCCCGTTGCGAAAATCACGCCGCGCCCGCCAGTCACTTCATCCAGATAACGACACTTGCCGAACATATCGCTGGACTTCTGTGCTTCGGAGGTAGAAAGGCCAGCAACATTGCGCATCTTGGTGTAAAGATATAGGTTCTTGTAGTTCTGGCTCTCGTCCACAAATAACCTATCTACGCCTAATTGTTCAAATGTGACCACATCATCCTTGCGGTCGGTGGACTGTAGCTTTTTCAGTTTCACCTCCAGTGTTTTCCGTGTCTTTTCCATCTGTTTCACGGTAAAATGCTCACCGGACTGTTCTTTGGCCTCTGCAATGGCTTTTTCGATTTCCTCGATCTGATCTTCGATGATCCGTGCCTGCCGTTCCGCAGAAAGAGGGATTTTCTCAAACTGCGAGTGGCCGATAATGACGGCATCGTAGTCGCCGGTTGCGATGCGGGCGCAAAAACGCTTTCGATTGGCGGGTTCAAAGTCTTTCTTGCTGGTAACGAGCAGCTTTGCATTGGGGTATAGCCGCAGGAACTCGCTGGCCCACTGCTCGGTCAGATGGTTGGGTACCACGAACAGGCTTTTCTGACACAGGCCCAAACGCTTAGATTCCATTGCCGAAGCTGCCATCTCAAAACTTTTGCCGGCACCCACCTCGTGGGCGAGCAGGGTGTTCCCACCATAAAGCACATGAGCAACTGCATTGCGCTGATGTTCCCGCAGATTGATCTCCGGGTTCATACCGACAAAATGGATATGGCTTCCGTCATACTCGCGGGGCCGGGTACTATTGAACAATTCGTTATACTGCTTCACCAGCAGATTCCGCCGCTGCGGGTCTTGCCAAACCCAGCCTGCAAAGGTATCCTTGATGGCCTGCTGCTTCTGCTGGGCAAGCATCGTCTCCTTTTGGTTCAGGACACGCCGCTCTTTACCGTCCTCCTCAATGGTATCATAAATGCGGCAGTCCCGCAAATTCAAGGTGTCCTCCAAAATCTTGTAGGCGTTGGCCCGGTGGGTGCCGTAGGTTTCGGTGGACATGATATCATACATTCCGGCGGCAGATTTGTTGCCGATGCGCCATTCGGACGTAAATGGAGAGTAGCGGACTTGGATCAGGTTGTTATAGCGGATGCGGTAGGGCGGCTGAAAAGTCTCCATCATAAACTGCTGCACAATGGCGGGATTCAGCCATGTGGCACCCAGTCGGATGTCGATTTCTGATGCTTCAAGGTCCTTCGGCTGCGCTTTGGTCAAAGCCTCCACATTGATCTTGAACTCCGGGTGGCTTTCAGCGGCAAGCTGAGCCATGCGCAGTTTATTCCGCACATTGCCGGAAAGATACTCGTCCGCAGGTTGCCAGCCGGCTTCCGGGTCGTCTACATCGGCGGCAGGATCTTTGAAAATCACACCGGACAGTTCAGTGGTGATGCGCTCGTAGTTGCCGGGAGTACCCAGCAGGTCGGCCATGTAGGGCAGGTCAACCTTGCCATGCTCGCCAATGGACACCGCCAGTGCTTCGCTGGGGGTATCCACGCTGGTGACAACACGCTCTGGCCGAATCGTCCGCTTGGTGAACATATCTGCCTTGGACTTGAGATTTTTATTCTCGTCCAGATTCTCCAGTGAGCAGAGCAGATAGTAGGAACTGTCATCATCGAACAGGCGTGCGTTTTTCTTGTCGTTAATCAGGCCGTATTTTGCGGTAAAGGCATCATAGGCGGCATTCAACTTGGCCTGCGATGCCTTAATGTCCTCGTCCGGGAAGTCATTCAACTGCTGCTGAATCAGTTCGTTGACGATCTGCCGCAACTCCACCATACCAGCTACACGGCCTTTGGCGTTGTCGGACAGTTCGATCTGCGTCATGATAGAGTTCTCTCGGTAGTAGATCTCGCCATCAACAACCGTATAGCTAAAATTCTTCACAGTCGGGTCTGCAGGCAGCGTTTTGCGCTGTGCTTCCGCATCTGCGACGTCCGGGGCAGCAATCTCCACCGCAGTGTAATTGCCCTCAATATGCTGTACCGCTTCTGCAAGCTGGTCTGCCAGCACTGCACCCTCAATGGGTGCAACGGTCAGGTCGTGACCGTACTGGGTGCTTTCCAGTTCCAAATTTCCCAACACCATTTCCGGGTGGTCTACGAAATACTGGTTGATGGCAAAGCCGTCCTCGGTCTTGCCAAGCTGTACCCAGTCCGGCTCATGGTCGATGGGGCGGTCACGCTTCTGCAAAAAGATAATGTCGCTGACAACATCTGTGCCAGCGTTGGCACGGAACGCATTATTCGGCAGACGGATGGCACCCAGCAGATCGGCACGCTCTGCCATGTGCTTGCGGGCAGTGCTGTCCTTGCTGTCCATGGTGTAGCGGCTGGTGACGAACGCCACCACGCCGCCCGGACGCACTTGGTCGATGGCCTTGGCGAAAAAGTAGTTGTGGATGCTGAATCCCAACTTGTTGTACGCCTTGTCGTTGACCTTGTAGTTGCCGAAGGGCACGTTGCCCACCGCCAGATCGTAGAAATCACGGCGGTCTGTGGTCTCAAAGCCCGCCACGGTAATGTCGGCCTGCGGGTACAGCTTTTTGGCGATGCGCCCGGTGATGGAATCCAGCTCTACGCCGTACAGACGGCTGTCCTGCATGGTGTCCGGCAGCATACCGAAGAAGTTGCCCACGCCCATACTAGGTTCCAGAATGTTACCGCTGCGGAAACCCATGCGCTCCACCGCATCGTAGATACCACGGATCACGGTGGGGCTGGTGTAGTGGGCGTTCAGGGTGCTGGAACGGGCAGCAACGTACTCGTCCTCGGAGAGCAGCCCCTTCAATTCCGCATATTCTTTTGCCCAACTGTCTTTGCCGGGGTCAAAGGCATCCGACAAGCCGCCCCAGCCCACATACTGGGAAAGCACCTGCTGTTCCTCGGCGGTGGCACCCCGGTGCTCCTGTTCCAGCTTGAACAGGGTGCGGATGGCTTCAATGTTCCGGGCATACTTCTGCTTTGCGCCGCCCTCGCCCAGATGGTCGTCCGTGATGCGGAAGTTCCCGGCAGGCTCCGGCGCAGGAGTGAGATTGACCGTCAGGTTGTGCAGATGGATGTTGCCCGGCTGGCGCAGCAGCCGTTCCAGATTTTCCTTGCTTTCCGAGCGGGCAACCGGATAGACCTCATCCGGGTCACGAAGCTGGATGTTCAGAGTTCCGACAGTTTCGACCGTAAAATCCTTACCGTCCAGACGGATTGTATCGCCCACACGGTAATCACGCTCTTTTGGGAGAGCGAGAACAGGTTCATTTTCCGCCAAAAACTTTGCCTTTTCCACTGCAAGCCAATCGGCGGCGGTTCGTTCATCCGTCTCTTTTTTCAAAGCGGTGCAATAGGATTCGGCCTGCTCCTTGTCTGGAAATTGCGCCATTCCGTTATCGTTTGCATAGTAGCCCTCATTGAGATCATCCCAGATAGCAAAAAGCTGGGACGTACCTCCGACCACTTCGCGGACAGAAAAACGCTCATATTCCGGCACCTCGGATTCCTTGTAGATGGTTTCTGCCTGCTCCAGCATTTCATCCACACGCTGGCTAGGTTCATTCTGCCGCAGACCGTCCTCGAATTGTCGTTTGTTGATAACTTCGTTATCCCACGACTGTCCGTGTGCGCTGGTGTCGATGCGAACATCCGTTTCGCCGATATAGCCAATGGTGCCCTCGATGGTTCCAGTGGGCAAATCAACCATTACATCGTCACCGACTTTGTAGCCGTTTTCTTCCTGTACAGTGGTACGCTGCTCTTTTTCCTCATCGGTCAGGTAGCGGTCGGATTGGATCATCAGGTCGATATACTTTTCCACCTGCGCCCATTTCAGGGTGATTTTCTGGTGGTCGGGGTAATGGTCAAATTCCAATCCCTTCCAGTCGTGATTCACAAAGCCCCGGCTTCCGTCCAGAAAATCGTGGGAATGCCCACCGATGCCGTACTCCTTTGCCAACGCCTTGGCACGGAGTTTTCGGTCAGGCTGGGTCTGGTACAGTGCCATAATGCGTTGCTTGCCACCTGCAAACCCAGAACCATGCTTACGCAGTTCGTTCTCGATTTCAGCCTGCGACAAAACAAAAGCGGAGGACGATTTCTCGCTCTCCGCTCGGTTGATGTTCTTAATCTGTTCTGCTTCGGTAGGGATGGCGGCATCCAGAAAACTTAGCTGTAAATCAGCTCCGTCAGAATGATTTCCTCGGTTTGCGCCCGCAGGCTGTTCATGTGCCTCACCCAGCTCATCTGGTTCTTCTCCTTGTCCGGGGCTGGGTTCTGCTTCAGCAGTTCGGTCATCATCTGCTGCATCCGGCTCTCTGCCGTCTGCTCCAGCTCCATCAGATGCGGGTATAGCGTTCCGTTCAGGAGCATCGAGTTGTACAGCACCGGGTGATGCTGCTTCAGATAGTTCCGGCGCATCCTGCCGTACTTGCCCAACGGGATCTTCGGCTGGCTGAGGGTCAGGTTCGGGAGCTGGTAATCCCCGATGGTCGAGTAGGTCACGTTCCTGTTCTTCATATTCATGCTGGCTCCTTTCTACATTGCGGCGACGGATGGTGGTTTTGACGGTACGCTCGATATTCCGCAGCACATCACGGCTGCACTCGCTGACCGCCGTACCCAGTGCATAGACAGCATCCGGGGTCGAAAAATCGTAAATTGCCTGAAAATCGTCCCGGTCAAAATAACCCTCTGGTTCAAAACCGCACCGTTCCAAAATGGTGTACATGATGCTGATTGCGGCGGCACTCTTGAACTGGAGTTCCTGTCCGGCATCATCATAATCCATCAGGAACGACCCGTCAACGATGGCGAGGATGTCTGTGCTGTTGTTGTCCCAGTAGGATTCTGCCAGCTTTCCGGCAATGTCCGCAATCTGCTGGCTGAGCCGTTCATGGTGAATGCCGTATTCCTGCGCCAGCATTTCCGATACCGGCTGGAACAGGTCATCGTTGAGCTGCCACACCTCCGGGTCACGGGAATTGCGCCGAACCCCGGTGTCGCTTACGTCAAAGACGTAGTGCAGCCGGGGAAATCCGCTGGATTCGTCCAGCAGAGCGATGCCCTTGGAACCCCGGCGCACATAGCGGTTCATCCGGTTGTTCCAGATGTCAAAGTCGGCACAGGCGGTGGCATCCGGGCGCTGGGCGTAGATCATGAGCTGGTCGGCAAAGGGGTACTTGTACAGCCGGGATGCGGTGGTCAGATAGTCCGTCCAGCTTTCCCAGTACCGGGTCAAGCCGTTGGCTGTGCGCTGAGCAAGGGCGAGATATTCTTCGGTTTTGCTTGGCATAGCGTTCCTCCCTTCAATCTCGTTGTAAACAAAAAAGCGAGCGGCCTTTTCAGGTCACTCGCTTATGGAATCTATGGTAGTTTATAGCATGAATGGAAGTATTCTATCAAGCCCACTTTTTGCGGGTTATGAAAAAATTTCGGAACAATGCCCTATGACATTATCTCAGTTGACAATCATCGACAAACTGGGAATTATTTAATTCTCTGTGTACCTAATTGTAATTGTTCAACTGTTATTTTTGCTTTATTGTCATCTTCCTTTTGAAGATTTTCTATTTCCGAACCCCGAATAGCCAAAATGATTTCGTCCCCCACCTGTAAATCATCAAGTGTTATATCTACAACATCTTGTGTATCATAATTACAATAAATCATAGGAATTTGGGAACAATCAATAAGGCAATCATCCCCTAAAACACCTTTTCCTACGGCGGACAAAAACCGCATATCCGAGCTGTTTAAGTCTGCATACCGGTCCTTGGCCGCAATACGGTCTTCCATCTCGATAAAGTTATAAAATAAATCTGTTAACTGGTCATTGATAATCTTTGTACACAACTACTTCTCCTGTCCGTCTTAACGGACCTTCTCAGCATCCCACTCCATTACGGATCCGGTCGCTGCATCAATCGTGAATTCGTATTCCGTTCCACCGTAGATGATCTTTCCTTCGTATTCCGGACGTCCGTCATCATAATCAAGCTTCCATTCGTAGAGATCCTTGTCCGTTGCTCCGCTTACACGGTCAAGGGCTGTTTTCTTTGCATCTGCCTCACTGACCGTAACGTTCTTGCTGTCTGCTCCCATCGTTTTTTCTTCATATGCGGAGCTGATGATCTCTCCGGTGTCTGTCGCAATCTCATAGTCATACTTTGCACCGCCTGCATACCATTCAATGTCATATACCTGACGTCCGTCTTCATAGTCAAGCTTTGACTTGGTGATCGTTGCATCCGCTGCCTTCACTCCGGCATGCTCCAGTGCGATCTTCTGTGCTGCTGCTTCATCCACGGTTCCGGTACCTGTTGCATTCTGTGCCGGAGCAGGGGCAGCGGGGTCTGCCGTCTCCGTCTGTGTCCCGGAAGTCTGCGCATTCTGTTCTTGGCTGCTCATTTCCATGACAGCTCCTGTCTCTGCATTGATCGTGTAGGCGTAGGCATACTCTCCGGAAGTAAATTCCACCTTATAGCAGGCCACTCCCGCCACCTCACTTAAGGTCGTGGCTGAAATGTCTGCATCTGCCGCTACAATATCCGCTGCTTTTAACGCCGCTTCCTGTGCCTCCTCCATAGGGATCATCTGTGTCTGCTCCTTCGTCTGCTCCTGGCTGCTTTGCTGCGGAATACTGGCTGCCGCATTGTCTCTGCATCCGGTCAGGGTCATTGCAAGTGCAAATGCCGCTCCGGTAAAAATCCATTTCTTTCTCATACTCTTTCTTATCCTCCATATCAGATTGGAATGCGTAAAGTGTAGCCAATATCCTGCCAGATTACAAGTGAAATTTTTGTGTACAGGGTATATTTGTAAAAATCTAACAAATATAGTAACACTTGCAATACCGTAAATTGCGCCGCCCATGCCTCTTTTTACAGATTCCCTGATTGTCTCCATTTTGTATAACAAAAGGCAGCCCACTATGGACTACCCTGATAAAAATAAAAAGCAGCAAATCATTTGCTATGTGTAGTGGCAGATGAAAAGTATTCGTATCATAAATTTCTCCTATCTCAAAATGCCAATATATGCCGAAAGCGCGAGATTTTATCAAGTTCCCTGGCATTCGATTTTTTAAGTGCAAACTACATAATTGGCATATCTTCGCATATTACAGCATATCACAGCATATCACAGCCGTGTGTAGTAGCAAAATCGTAGTAGAAATATCAAGTAATTACTACTATGATTTTGGACTATTCATTTGAACACACTTTTTGCCCCAGGGGTGTTCACTTTTTAGCAATGGGTGTGCAGATTGATTTCACACACACTTATCATCATCAATTACTTCCACCACTTCAAGCTCATCAACGATTTCATCATCTTTATCTCCAATCAAAAAAGCACCCAGATTAATCCCCAATGCCATGCCACACTATATAAACATGGGATGAATTCTCTTTTTACAATGCTTTACCCATCAAAAATGATTACAAAAGTCTAAATTTTATTATAACATTCAAGGCTTATTTTTACCAGCAAAAAAGCACCCCGGCGAAATACGGTAGCGCCACGAATCGATTATTCCGTCTTCTCATCACCGGGTAAAAAATTTTTAAAGCTGGGGTACAAGTCAGTTCTAGCGGCAATATTCTTTGAACATTATTACAAAATCTGATTTTTGTGTCCACACTGTTTAATTCTGCGAAAATTTGCGAGAAGGTTCCATCGGTCTTCTATCAGAAAATCCGTACAGATTATTATCTCCCTGCATTTTGTTGATATTAATATTGTGTTTATTCGGTTTTGCGTATACAATAGTAATTATAATTTTTAGGAGAATATTATGGACTATATATCAGTAAAAGAGGCCGCGATAAAATTTGAATTGTCAGAAAGACGTGTCCAGAAGCTCTGCGAAACCAATAGAATCGATGGCTGCAAAATGGTAAGTGGTGTTTGGCTGATCCCCTCTGATTCCACGAAGCCCGTTGACGAAAGGTTATCCGATATTCCAGATTCAGATGAATATCTGACTTTAAAAGAATTATGTGATGAATTATCTATCTCAACTGCTACGGGGAGGAATTGGATTAAACTCGGTAAAATAACCCCAGAGTATACCGAAAAAAAGACTCCGTATTTTTCAAAAAAATATATGAAAA
>OGDS01001805.1_pt1 | contig 14631 bp, 10 predicted proteins | sample 1570351 | NCBI WGS metagenome assembly OGDS01 (sample SAMEA2581974, study PRJEB24529) | metagenome | biome: Human gut stool | place: China | collected 2011
CTTATACTTAATAAAATAAAAAGCAGACAATAAAAATATGAATCAATATGGCCTTACTTGCCCCTCATCCTGTTCTTTCAATATCCTTTCATACGAATAGGCTGACAAAACCATCAGCATGCCAGTAGAAGAGATCAATAAAGGATTCGTTCCTGCCACAAACAAATAAGCAAGGTAAGAAACCATCATGACAAATGTCAAATTATCTCTCCTGTATTGATAAAAAGTATATAAGGGTTTTAATATTACGGCTAAAATTCCTATACACCATATCCCATAATTACGGATCAATTCGACATATGTCCATTCCGTAATTGTAGTAAAACGGCCAAAACCAGAAGAATAAAACGATGTACCAGGACCTTGCCCCAATAAGAAATAAATTGGATGCCGGTCAAATAGTTTTATATATGACTCTAAATGTGCATATTTAATCATATTTGAAGATTCTGTAGTTTCTGTTGCCAATAAAACAAGAAAAAATAAAAACATAAAGGCAAACAAGACCAATAGTGGATAAAATAAATACTTAACATACTTGGTATAACGTACCCGCTGATAAAAAATCAATCCGATTATAAAAAAAGGTAACATCATGGAGCTACGGGTTCCACTGACTAAAAAAGCAAAAGAGCCCAATAAAAAGGGCAAAAACATAAGATACCTTTTACGCCCCTTACAATTAATAAATATATAATAGAAGTATCCTAAAGCAAAGGTAAGGCAAACCATGGACTTGTAATACATTCCAAAAATCTCTATACCGTAAAAGCTACGATGTGACATCATGATTACATTATCATGCTCTAACATAAAATTCCATATCAAACCCTCAATTACCGGATCTGAAGACGCCAACATATATAATACCGTCAATATCAAACAAATCAAAAAGGCAGGAATCAAAGATAATTTAATGACGTTATAATATTTAACCCACAATAAAAGAACCAAAGGAGAAAAACCTTTTAAAACATCTGCCAAAACCTCTAAATCAACGCGATTCTGCTGGATTTCCGCAAAAATATACCCTAACAGGACTACCGATACAACTATAACCAAATGAGGCAAATACCGAACATCGGGCCTAAAAAAAACAATATTATAAGCTACGAATAAAACAAAAAAGAGATTCTTCATGTTCAGAATCATGTTATTCGGATCGAACATGATGATAAAAATCAATAAGGAAAATAAGAAATTACCTCCCCACTGAATAATTTTACGATTCCAACTCACGATGTCACGCTCATTCATGACGGAAAAATAAAAGCCGCACGTATAACCATGCTATTGTACCAACAAAGGACAAAAACACGAATGCCAAGAGGATGAACAGTTTCTTAGGAGAATCCGCCATTATTGGTACACTAGCCCCTTCTATTTCAGTAAATGCCGGTGTACGTTCCTGCACCTTGGCTTCAGCCATTTGCACTTGCTGCTTCATTTGGGAATATGCAGTATACACCAATTGCAATTCGTTCTCCAAACTTTCTTGTTCACTGATATAAGTCTGCAGGATAGTTCCTTTGTGCGTGTCACAAAAGTCCGCATATTCCTTTTGGGCATGCAAATATTTTTTTCGGGCATCCATCTCCAACTTACGATAATAATCCAAATCCACACGTGCTTTACTGGTATGATACTCCGTAATAAAGTCTTGCAAATGGGCACATACGGAATCCACCATAGTGGCTGCCACCAAAGGATCTTGAGCACGTACACGCAAAGTAATAACTTGTGTTTCATCATCAACTTGGCAACTTATCAAAAAACGCATACGCTCCAACACACCTGCGTCTTCTGCACTCATACAAAATGGATTGATTTTACCATTCCCTAAAACAGTAAAGTTTTCCATTATATCCTCTGGAGGAAATATAACATTCTTTACCTTATCCACCCAACCAAACATCTGAGTCCACCAAGGGTTACGAGTATGACTCTTCAAATAAGAAAAATAATCTGTATCAATATCCCCTTGCAAGCTTTTCACTCGCACATCCGACAACCTTACCAAGAATTTATTGGAATATACCACATCCGGATATAATATAGGAACAATCGCCCCCCCCCCTGAATTGAAGTTAATACCTGCCATCGAAGCCAAAGAACCTAACCCTCCGGCTATATTTTCTTCTCCCTGCAATTCGGAAGCAAGACTGACACTCGCGGAATATTCCTTGGGAATACTAAACGCTACGACTATAGCCAGTCCCATTGCAATACAACAATTGATTATAATCCACTTTTTTGATTTAACAATTATCCTGACAAACGTTTTCAAATCAAATTCATACATAAGACAAGCCGCTTTATTTAAATATATTCACTAACGTAGCAATCATCGTAGCAATCGAAGCCGTTGAGGTCCCGATAGTCATCATCTCCGCAGTACTCATTTTTGTCTTTTGAGGTTTAGAAGGCACTACTATCTCACAACCAGGCTGAATAGCCTTAGCAGAACGACGACCAAGCTGCTCCACCGCACCATTCATATAAACCGCATAGACACGGGACTTGTGTGCACGGTCCGCATAGCCGCCGGCACGCTTGATGTAATACTTCAAAGACTTACCCTTCTCATAGTTTATGGAAATCGGATACATCACATCACCACTGATTTTTACCGTATTGGAGAACTGTGGAATTTGCAACTCATCTCCTTCACGCAAAAGAACGTCGTCCACACTTCCGGGATTTCTCATCGCCTTTTCAAGATTGATGGCCACGGGATAAGTATCTCCCAAATCCAATTTCAGATTCTGGATGGAATCAGCCCGTGCCATGTCAAATGTCTTCTCCGAGCGCATACTCTCCTCATATAATTGGATCTGTGCAGCCTTCATGGCTACCTCCCGTTGTTTTTTCTCTTCATCCGTCAATTTACGTTGCAACCGCGCACCTTTTGCATAAGCCAAAGAAGACAGACCTCCGGCCGCTTTCACCAAGTCGCTCAAACGATAGTTTTTGTTATCCATCGCATAACTACCGGAAAAGTTCACCTCTCCGCTTATCTTTACATTGCGCTGTTCCGAATAAGCCGGACTTTTACGCACAAACACCTCATCGTACGGCTGGAGATGAAAGTCTTGGCCGTCACCCATCACCAAACCATCACGAAGAGAAAAGCTATAGGTCTCAGACAGTTTCTCATCATCGGTCACCGCATCCGGATTCTTAATTCGGCGGAACACATCGACTTTTGCCGTGGAAGCCGCTTCCGTAAGCCCCCCGGCCTGAAGCACAAGATCTTCTATCGTCGTATTGTCCGCATACTGGTATACTCCGGGGAAGTTAACCTCGCCGTCAATGGTCAACGTACGCTCCCCTTTCATATCCAACGAACTCGGGATAAATAAAATATCATTCTTACGCAAAGGGATATCGGCCACCGTCCCGTCCATAATACCTTCCACATCCACAGACAAAGCTTCCATCGTCAGGTCTTCCTTTTGACGGTGCATTACAGCCCGTTTAAGGAAAGCATCTTCACGCAACCCGTCGGCCGCTTTAATCAACTGACGTACTGTCTTGATACTCCCGTCCATCTGATATTGTCCGGGATGAAACACGGCTCCGCGTATTTCTGCCATATTGGAAAAACGGGGAATAATCGAATCGACATACAAAGAATCTCCGTCTTTCAACAAGAAGCCATTCATCTCGAACTCACCCACCGTGTACACGGAATACTCACGTCCGCTTTTACGTATCAGCCGCACATTATCCGTATAAGCGTCCCCGGCAAATCCTCCGGCATAATCCAAAATACGGGAAACGCTTTCGTCTTCTTTCATTTCATAAAACATAGGACGCTTCACCTTACCTCGTATATTCACCAAGCATTCGTACGGCCCTACCACAATCACATCGTTATCCGCCAAACGGATATCGCCCTTTGTATTTCCGTTCAGGATGTAATCATAAACGTCGATGGTTGAAACCACACGTCCCTGACGGAATACTTTTATATCGCGAAGTGTTCCTATCTCGCTAATTCCCCCGGCCGCATATAAGGCATTGAAAGCCGACGAAAGCGCACTCAATGTGTAAGTTCCGGGCACCATCACCTCACCCATCACTTGCACCTGTATCGAACGAGTTTCTCCGACAGTCAGGGTAATATTCGAATTAGAATAAAAACGTCCTAACTGCTTTTTTACATAGTCATTGGCTTCCTTCACAGTCATTCCGGCTAATGTCAAAGGCCCGACTCCCTCTATTGTCACCGTTCCGTCGGGCGACACCGTCCCCTCGAAAGTAGTCTGTGAAGCCCCCCAGACGTCTATAATTACAGCATCACCGGCTCCCAGGCGATAGTTTGCCGGAGTCGGTATATTCATGCTCGGTTCGAAAGTCAACATTTCATTATTGAAAATATTGCGCCCGAACACCTGACGGTCGTCTTCCTTAAAATAATTACGATAATAAATCAACGAGTCTATATCCATAAACCCTATCTCTTCGTTGAGTTGTTGATTCTTCAACGTTTTATCCTCTCCGTCCTTTATTTCACGTTGCGAACGAATCATATAACCATTCTGTTTCTGGCGTTCATCCCGTGTCTTTTCTTTGTTGGTCCTCAAACGAGAAGTACCGCTTTTAGCTTGCGTCGTCCCCGTCAAATCCAAGGCACCGGGCTGATTTTGTTCTGCTTCATATTTTTTCCGGATACGTCGCAACTGGTCTACCGTCACACCCTTTTGAAGCAATTGGGAAACAATATACTGTTGGTCTTTCCCCTTCTCTTGCTGTTCCATGACATAACGTACGACCTGATCGTCCGACATGGACTGGGAAAAAATAAATTGAAACCAAAAACACGCCAAACATGCCAGCAATATCCTCCTTGCCATATACATCAGAATTTCTTTCCTTTCAAAATAAAGACAATAGTAGTTAAAACAATCTTCACATCTAAAAACAACGAACGTTGTTGTAAATATTCCAAATCCATCTGCAAACGAATCAACATTTTTTGCATCGAATCCGTATATCCATTGTATAAAGTAGCCATAGAGGTCAATCCAGGCCGCATCAAATAAATATAATCGTAATCAGGATTTTCTTTTCTAATCAAATCAATAAAATAACGTCGCTCAGGACGAGGCCCCACAAACGCCATATCTCCCCGAAAAACATTCCATAATTGAGGTAGTTCATCCAAATGATGTTCACGCAAGAATTTACCCACAGGAGTCAATCGTTCATCTCCTTTTTTTGCCAAACAAGGTTTCCCGTCTTTCTCTGAATCAATTCTCATTGTTCGAAATTTCAATATATAAAAAGGTTTTCCTTTGTACCCTATTCGTTCCTGTCTAAACAAGACAGGTCCATCTCCTTGTTTTTTTAATAAAATATAAACTAACAAAAAAACTGGAGATAATATGCCTAAACCCAATAAAGCAAATATGGTATCAAGGCCTTTTTTAATGGCCCGTTCTACCAAATTCATTCCATCACAAATCTCCATATTGACAGACATCTGACTCATTTTCCAATTCATTAAATCTAATTTATCTAAGTATAAAACTCTATAAGAGTGAAATTATTGCAAAATAAAGATATTTTTTTTTCTCTCACAAATAAAGGCATGACCGTGTATAAAAAATAAAGAATAGAATCAAAAATAACACTCTGTTTATACCTTTATTCAAAAGAAAGCCTTATCTTTGCATTTCAAACATCCGGGGTTGACATGGATTTGACAGCAGGATGGAATGGTACGTAAGCACGCAGAGGGTCGGTGATTTCCTCTATAATCTCAGTTACCAAGAATTTATCTGGCGAAAACAACTACGCTCTCGCTGCGTGATCGAAGTATAGTAGATTACCTTTATTTCGGCACCAGGTGCTGAAACGAGACATCACTCGGAAACTGTGGCTCCGAAGCATTCCGGAAAAGTGGTGCAGCTAAATCGGAGATAGTCGTCCGCGGCCTTGCACGGACGGTGAAATCTTAAAGGATAAGGCGTAAATGGGTGGCTCGGGTCTTGTTTGCGCACGAAAACCGAAGGCCGGGATAAGCGTGTAGAAAGCGTATGGTTTCCCTGTTTGGACGAGGGTTCGATTCCCTCCAGCTCCACAAATTTGAAAGCAGCCCGTCATGCAGTATGCGTGTCGGGCTGCTTCTGTATTAATCACTCGATATGAAAGAATTAGCTTTAAAGTACGGATGCAATCCGAATCAGAAACCCTCGCGTATTTACATGACCGAAGGCGAACTGCCGATTGAAGTGCTCAACGGCCGTCCGGGGTACATCAACTTCTTGGATGCCCTCAACGGTTGGCAACTGGTCAAGGAACTGAAAGAAGCCACCGGCATGCCTGCCGCCACATCTTTCAAACACGTGTCTCCCGCCGGGGCTGCCATCGGCCTCCCGTTGAGCGACACATTGAAAAAAATATACTTTGTGGACGACGTGCAGATTCCTCTCTCCCCCGTCGCCTGTGCATACGCCCGTGCACGCGGTGCCGACCGTATGTCGAGCTACGGCGACTTTATCGCACTGAGCGACACTTGCGATGCCGCCACCGCCACCCTCATCAAACGTGAAGTCAGCGACGGGGTGATTGCTCCGGATTACACGGAAGAGGCGCTCCAAATCCTGCGTGAAAAACGCAAAGGTACTTACAACATCATCAAGATAGACCCTGACTATGTTCCCGAACCGATAGAACGCAAACAGGTGTTCGGCATCACATTCGAGCAAGGACGCAATGAAATCAAATTGAACGACCCGGCTTTGTTCGAAAACATCCCCACGGCCAGCAAGACGTTTACCGACGAGGCCAAACGCGACTTGATGATCGCCCTCATCACCCTGAAGTACACGCAAAGCAACTCCGTATGCTACGTGAAGAACGGACAGGCCATCGGCATCGGAGCCGGACAACAAAGCCGTATCCACTGTACGCGTCTGGCGGGCAACAAGGCCGACATCTGGTGGTTGCGCCAACATCCGAAGGTGATGAACCTGCCGTTCGTGGAGAAAATCCGCCGTGCAGACCGAGACAATACCATCGACATTTATATCAGCGACGACTATATGGACGTGTTGGCTGACGGAGAATGGCAGAAATTCTTCTCCGAAAAACCGGAGCCGCTCACACGCGAGGAAAAACAAGCTTGGATTGCACAAAACACCGGAGTGGCCTTAGGGTCGGACGCATTCTTCCCCTTCGGCGACAACATCGAACGGGCACACAAAAGCGGCGTGCAGTTCGTGGCACAAGCTGGTGGCAGCGTGCGCGACGACCATGTAATCGAGACTTGCGACAAGTATGGCATCACGATGGCTTTCACCGGCGTCCGCCTGTTCCACCATTAATCCTACGGCACACTTATGGCGAACTTCGGAGGAGATGACATCGACAAGGTTATCACGGGAGGCATCGTGTTTTCAGGGGGCGCTAAAAAGGCTTCCGGAAACTCGAACGCCAAAGTGAAAACCAAAGCCAAAAAGAAAACTTATATCACGGGGGCGCACGGTTCCGGGTCGGCCAAAATGAAAGCTGAAATCCGCCGCCGCAGAGCCAACCGGCATAAAAAGTAATACAACACATACACGGTACAGGCGCAAAAGACACAGTTTCAGAACCACACCTTTTGCGCCTGTGCCATTTTTTAATGGCCTACAGCTATTTTGGAGACCTTTCCTTTGTTTGTCTTCACAATATAAATACCCTTACGAGACAAAGCGAAATCAACCCGACCTGTGGAAGTACAGGCTGTGCCGCATAATTTGCCCGAACAATCATAGACGTTAACCATCTCGCCTTTGGACAAACCATCAATATGCAACACACCATTACTTATCCAGAAACTTATGAGAGGAACCTTTTCATTTTTAATGTCCGTCCTGTCTGTCACAACCACTTGACATGTGGATTTAAAAGTAAACCCTATTTCATTCTTTACGATTACCGTGAGAAATGCTTCGCCCGGATTAATAGCTCGCACAATCCCTTTGGGAGAGACCGTCATGACATGTTCATCGCTGCTCTCCCATTCCACACTTGCATAAGCAGCACTTTCCGGAACAGTCGAGAAATGGAGTAATTTTGCCTGTCCGGGTTCCATCATAACATTTCCTTCTGAAATTGAAACGCCTTCCAAATATTTTATGCCAGGCTTCAATTCTATTGGCACATCCGAAGAACCGGCATCACAAGGCAAACCAAATCCCCATCCCCAAAGGCTACCGTCCTTTTTTAGTGCGTAACATCCGTTTGCGTTCGCCCATATCGTCTCCACATCGCCTATGTCCGGAGAGTGGAATGATTCATAATAATCCCAATGAGTAGACTCATGCCCTAAGCCTAATTGACCTCCACCATTTTCTCCACGCACCCAAACCGTACCATCATTTTTAAGCACATAAACTGTCATGCCTGCTATTTGTACGTCTTTCACATCCTGCAAGGCCAAAACGGGAGTTCTTCCAAGCAAATACGATGTAGTAGCCGCAGCATACCCCCATTGGTACAAATCTCCATTCGTTTTCAAAGCCAACGATTCATAAGCTCCGGTATAACATTTTTCCACATCTGAAAGGATTTTCACCGGCCCGACATATTCCGTCGAGGACGAAATACCTGCCCCAATACATGGATTGTTTTCGCCAAAGCTCCACAGCGTCTTGTCGCTTTTAATGTAAAGGTTATGCCTTTGCCCACTACATGCATAAACGACATTGTCATCTATCAGTGTGGGAACGTTAGTGTTCGCATACTGTCCTATGGCATGCCCAAATCCCCACGCAAAAAGCTTTTTGCCTTTTGTTACCGCGATAGTGTGGAGTTGCCCAAGGTCAAACATTTCGACATCGGAAAGGACGCCTACCGGAGAAGCTGCGACACCAGACATCGTTCCACCATCGCCAATTTTCCCAAAAGCTTTATCCCCCCATAAATATAACATGCCTCCATTACCCAAAGCTCCTTTGTGTTTGGCACTATTCTTAAAATCCTTCGCATTTCCCAATATCATAGCCGGTTGCGGAACATCTTTCGTCGTTCCATTTCCAATAGGGTTTTCCGATGTATCCAACCATCCCCACCCCCAAAGTGTATTTCCATCATCAATATAATAATATTGCTGGGACGGATAATCCCCGGACCTGTAAAACATGTGATACGGGGTAAACAACGATTTGACATCCTCCAACACCAAGTGTTCCCCAATAGATTCGTCTGAGGTATTCAGATTGGGAAAGTCTTTATGCCAAACGTAAAGATTCCCATTGTCCATCAGCCTGAAATAACTATCCAAATAGGCATATTCTTCCTTACCGGTTGATGTCACACTGAATTGATACAAAATATCGCCATTGGGTTCTCCCACACTGTTCGTGACGGCATAAGAAGGTATCCGGATTTCATACTGCCCTATTTCCAATAGGCTATCCGGAACAATCGACAGTTCATTTCCGTCAATCACATATTCAAAACCGATTTCTTTGCCTGTTGACCGGTTAGACATTGTAATACGTTCCGTATCCCCCTCTTTTATTACCTCGTTAAACGTAACAACCGGTATGGCATCCGGCTTCACCTCATCCATACCTTGGCCTGGACTATAAGACTCCGTTTTAAGCGATGTAACATCATAAGACGCTGTAAAAAGCTCGCTTAATCCATAATCCTTATGGTACGCCAACGCATTCACCAATAAGGGACGGTCCACACAAATCGGTTTCGCGTATAAATTCGGATTCTCCATCGGATAACTGCCATCTGTCGTATAATATATCACAGCATCTTGTATCTCCACTGCCAGTTCCACGACCACACCTTTTTCTACTATGCCGCCCACTGGATTTGCTTTGATTTCAAGATTACCGTTTCTTACTTTCACGATACTGTAAGCTTCAGCCAGACCACCATTTATGCTAACTGTAATTATCGTGACACCCGTTGACACGCCTGTAACCTTACCCTTATTGTCCACACTCGCCACTTCGGGGTTTTCCGTAGTCCATGTTATTTGCAATTCATCATCCTCGGGAGTAACCGTGGGCAAGAACTGATAAGTACCGCCCGACTCCAAAGACACCTCAGCCGGGATGGTTACGGTTACAGGACTGACGTATGCCTCAGACACATGAACCACACATGAAGCTTTGTTTGAACCTAAATCTGAACTGGCATAAACGGTGGTAGAACCTTCCTTTTTTCCTAAGACCGTCCCGTCTGGAGAAACATCTATTATTGACGGGTCATAACCGGAGAACTGCATTGCCGGAACCTTGTATGTAGCCCAATCGAATGTCCACGACAAAGCCTTGGATTTCCCTATGCCGATATTCATATTCGTAGGGGAAAGCGTAAACGTATTGTCTGCACAATCATACTCCCATGTGACCGTTCTGTTATATTTCGATGTCCCCACATAATAATCATAAGAACAAGTTATGATACAAGTTCCACCAAAATACCTATCCGCCGTAACATTACGGTAGAAACCACTCCCCGACAAAGAAACCGTCGGGTTATTCACAGACCATTGCGGATTAAAGTAGCCTGCCGACGCGTCTACGTCCAAACGTACGACCTTCCCCGGCCATAACGTTCCGTTTTTATATGCTTTGCATATTTGTACATTCAGGCATATCGCCATTACGATTAAAATCAGTTTGTTCATTTGAATCGGATTAAAAAAAGGCGTGAAACCATTCCCTACTTGCCTACTTCGTGGTTACCGCCAAGTGACCATTCTCACAACAAGCAAGGAATAGTCCACGCCATACAGCGTGAACCTCCAGTCTGCTTGTTCCCGTGAGAAATAATTGGCGGTAATTTCGAAGTAGAGAACAAGAGCTAAAAGCTCAATATTTATATCATGTCCATTATCAAGTATGCAAACGGAACGCCATCAGTTGTTTTCACTCGAGACACGCCTGCGGCATGCCCCTTCTCTTTCACAACACAGAGGTACACCCACTATTCGTCGCATCCCCCTGCCAGCGTCTCGATATTTATTTCCTTGGCCGTCCCTCCTTTCTTCTTGGTGAATATAACTTGGTCTTTTTTATAACTTATCCTCTTCGGCACAAAACGTACACGAAGCCTTTATACTTTCACAAAAGTAAAAGAAACATTTCATATTCCCAAAGAACCCAACAAAAAAATCAGCCCGGATCCTCAAGCCCATTGTCAAAATGTCAATCCAAGCCTTACGAGGTTTCGTTATTCGTGCCCCAAACCGGATATGTACCGGAATATGCGATTCTCGCACAGCAAAGAAATATCTGATTGACGTCCGTTTGGGCTTAAGGCCGACATACGGACAATGGAAAAGGCACAGCCTGCGCAGGCGAAAAAGGAGTGTGTAAGCCACAGGCTGATATACGTGACAATCTAACATCCGAATTTTATATCGGAAAATCTATCAAATAGATAAAAAACAAGGGGTAAGAGCATGTCTTTAACCTGTTTTCAGCCCAAAATCCGAACGATGCACAGAGATTTGCCGCACAACATGAAGACAAAAAAAATGTTTTCTCAGCCGAATGAAAAATCATTCGGCTGAAATTGAACTGTATTTTTACCTAAAAAAGATAAAAATCATGCTTGAAATATAAAAATATGTTCCAAAAAATGTTTGAAAGCTCCCTAAAAGGGGGATAAACGCGCCCTAAATTACATGCAAAACCCCCGCTTCAACTATCATTTTGATAGATAAAACCTCAAAAAAGGAGTATCGCACACCTTATTTTCCACCTTCCCAAAGGAAGGACGACTGCCGTTATATCTTTCGTACAGAGATGGTTCCGTTCGATTTACGAGTAAAGGTGAGCTTGTCTTTCCTCAACGCATGCCGCCCGTGATCGAAAATGTAATCACTATTGAACGGCACGCCATTCACCCGGACTTCAAAATGACAATGCTCCGTCGTAGCCCTACCGGTGCGCCCCACGGTGGCTATCACGTCACCGGCTTTCACCCGATCACCTACACGAACCAAATTCCTGGCATTATGACTGTAACAAGTCTCCAGACCGTTGGCATGGCGCACTACCACCATATTCCCGTATGCAGAGTACTTTCCGGAGAAGCGGACTATCCCGTCGAACACCGCCCGTATCTTGTCGTGCGGTTTCGTCTTCAGATCCGTTCCTGTATGGTTCTTACGTGCCCCACCGTAGGGACTGATCACCTTGGCACCAAGCAGCGGATAACTCCACTTTCCTATCCGGGACAAGTCTATCGTGAACGAAGAAAACCCGTCAAACAACCCTGGTGTAGCCACACCTACATGTTCCCTTTCCATGGCTGAAAAAGGACGATCCAAGTCCACCAATTCCGACACCAGGAACCAGTCGAAACGGGGAGGACGTTCTTCAATCTCGCCCGTTCGGTAGAAAGAAGCACGGACATAACCGGACTCATCCAGACGAAACTGCATGGCATCGAACTTCAAACTACCATCGGGACGAGCCAGCGTGGACGGCCTCATCGGCACGCCGGTGACAACCAGGGCGAAATAGGACTAGACCACGCCATGGTCCGCACCGGCTAATGCGATAGCCTGCCCGGCAGAAACATAATCGCCGGACTCCACCAACGTCTTGGCGTGATGGGCATACACCGTTTCCATCCCGTTGGGATGGAGCACCACGACCGTCTTTCCTAAATCCGTTTTACGCACCAAACGCACCACGCCCTGCATGGCCGCCCTGACTTCGTACTTTACCTCAGGTGACATGATATACCAACCGATGGGTTCATGACGAAAATCGGGAGTAAACAACACTCCGCCCTCCACCGGAAAACTCCAACCGTCGCGTTCCATGTCGGCTGAAGTCACGGTGAAATAATCGGTGCCGTCGAACAATCCGGCTGTCGGAATATGAAGCATACGCCGTTCCACGCGCGAGAAATCCACCCGCTCCTTGCGGCTGCCCGTAAAGGAATACAAAAGTGCCAACAACAAAGCGAGACACAAAATAGAAACACGCTTCACCATATATCCATATTTTTAATCAGTCCGTCAGAAAAATACCGTTCAGGATGCGCCCCGAACGGATGCCCAAGCGACGTGCGGAGAAGAAACGTTCGGAATGGCCGTAAGTACACACTCCGGCCAAATGAATCCGTGCAGAGGGCACACCACAATCCTCCAACAAGCCCCGGTTGGCTTGCCACAAATCAAGGTGCCATTTTTCCATCCTGTCACTCCCGTCTCCGGCGACAGGATATCGCCTCGCCATCTCCTCCATCGGGAAACCGGTCGTGCGGAAAGCTTCATACACCTCGTCACCCACCTCGAAAGCTTCCAAGGATATGCCAGGACCGATGGCCGCCTCCACATCCTGCGGACGGGTACCATACGCGCCTGACATCGCATGCAGGACGGCTTCCACAATGCGCAACACCGTACCCCGCCAACCGGCGTGCACGGCGACTACGGCATGATGCACCCGGTCGTATATTAATATAGGTATGCAATCGGCGGTAGACACCGACACGCACACCTTCGGCACGTCCGTCATCACGGCATCCACTCCTTCAAGCGTAACCGCCTTGACGGCATCGGCCTGCATAAAAAAAGCCTCATCGATACGACGCACCCGTGCGCCATGTATCTGATGAGGTATAATCAAACGGGATGCCTCCAAACCTAAAGACTCGCACAACAAATCACGGTTGAGCCGCACCATGCGTTCCTCGTCCCCGCAATAGGCATTGGCATTGAAAGAAGCGTATGCTCCCTCGCTATAACCTCCGCGACGCTCCGTACTAAAAGCACAGACGCCCTGCCCCAAATCGTATGTCAGCAATTCCGGTCCACGCATCTTCCGGAACTATTTTTGAGGTTCGTCGTCCCAATCCTCTTCGTATTCGAAATCGTCAAGGTCTTCTATCTCCTCCTCGTCCACAAACTGGATATCTTCATCCTCGCCCATGGCTTTCAGCTCATTCTGCAGGAATTTCAAATCCTTGTTCTTATGCACGATCTTGCTTTGGCCGGTAATGGCCTGAAGTTTATTGCTTTCGCTGTTCAGCTCTTTCCATAACAAGTCTTTCAACTCGGCTATGCCCGTCCCCGTGACCGAAGAGATAAACACATGGGGCACGTCGGGCAGGTTCTCGGAAAGCATCTGTATGAGCTCATCGTCCAGCAAATCGCTTTTCGTAATGGCCAACACCCGCTGCTTGTCGAGCATTTCGGGGTTGAATGTGGCCAGTTCGTTCAACAGTATCTCATATTCTTTCCGGATGTCCTCCGTGTCGCCGGGCACCATGAACAACAACAAAGAGTTGCGCTCGATATGACGCAGGAAACGTAAGCCCAATCCTTTCCCTTCACTGGCACCCTCAATGATGCCGGGAATATCGGCCATCACGAACGACTGGTTGTCGCGGTAGGACACGATGCCCAAACTGGGTTCGAGCGTCGTAAAGGGATAATTGGCTATCTTGGGACGGGCGGATGACACGGCACTGAGCAAAGTGGATTTCCCGGCGTTGGGAAACCCCACCAAACCGACATCGGCCAACAGCTTCAATTCCATGATGACCATCATCTCCTGCATCGGCTCCCCGGGTTGGGCATACCGCGGCGCCTGATTGGTGGCCGTACGGAAATTCCAGTTGCCCAAACCGCCCCGGCCTCCTTTCAGC
>OGDS01001807.1_pt1 | contig 14597 bp, 10 predicted proteins | sample 1570351 | NCBI WGS metagenome assembly OGDS01 (sample SAMEA2581974, study PRJEB24529) | metagenome | biome: Human gut stool | place: China | collected 2011
AGAACGAACTTTTTCTTCTTCTCCGCCCTCTTTTTGTCGAGCTCGCTGCGAAGCTCGTCTTCGTCTATTTTTTCAGTCTCCGGCTCTTCGCCGAAGCCGCTGAGCATCATCTGCTCCTCCTCCGGCTGATTGCCGGCGGCGGGATTAGTGAAAGGCTGATCCTCTATCGACGCGGGCTTATCGTCCCCCGAGCCGACAAATTCTTCGGCGGGAATGACCTGCGGCAGGGGCTCCAGCCCCGATGTCTCGGAGAGCGGACCGCGCTTTAAGATAACGCCGGGCTTCTCTATCGTCTCGGCGCTCTGCGGCGCTTTTGCCGAGCCTATCGCGGTCATGAGCTTTGTTTTATATTCGTCGTCGGGTTTATTCTGCGTCGGCTCGGAAAGGGATTTCATCGGACCGAACACGACTGTGTCGCCGAACAGGCCGGGTATGGCGCGGCTCTCACGCTCGGAGTCCTCCTCCGGCTCTTCCGTCGGCTCGCCGAAATATCTCGAAGCGGGCGCACCGAAAAGCTCCTCTACCGTCGGCTTTTTCTCGGCTTCATCCTCGTCCTCGGATTCTTCTTCCTCGCCGTGGAGCGTCAGAATGTTATCGCTGTTGTCGGACTCGTCGGTTTTATTTGATTCGTCCGTGTCAACTTCATCTTTAGGTTCCGATTCCTGTATATCATCATCTTCGCCGTCGGCTTTCACAACAGACAGCTCGATTTTTGAATCGGAGTATATATCCTCGCTCTCATCGGCGGGAACTTTTTCAGCCTTAACTTTCTCGGCTTCCGGCTCAATTTCGTCGGCAGACTCCTGCGCCGCTTCGGTTTCTTCCGGCTCTGCGGGAGCTTCTGCTGCCGCTTCGCTTTCGGGTTCTGTAAAATATGATTCGCCGGCTGATTCCGTCTCTTCAGGCTTCGCAAAAGACACTTCGCTTACAGGTTCTTTGTTTTCGACGGTCTGCTCCGCCTCGTCTGATTCTGCGGGCTCGGCAGGCTCTTCGGTTTCTGCTTCTGCCGAAGCCTCCGGTTCGTCCGCCGGAATTTCGGGTTCGGCTTCTTCCGGCTCGGGCTCTTCGTCGGGCTCGGATTCCGGCTCTTTCGGGTCTGCATATATAGTCTCATACTCCGACGATATGTCATCGTCAGAGTATCTGTTTTTATAGTAGGCGATGCTCATCAGAAGCTCATCGTCGTCATCGTAGTCAAGTGCTGTGGAATCGGCGTCCGTGCTCGCTATCAGATCGTCTATGTCGGTTATTTTCCAGATCTTGTCCGGTTCGCCGCTGTCGTGTTCAATCTTCGCCACTTGGTAGAGAACTTTGTCAAGCGGCATGTTGCTCCGCTTATCGGAAGGTTTGTTTTCCACTCATCTCACCCCAATTTATATATGCTTATATGCTGAAAAAATCGGACAAAAGTCAGTTTCTGTGTTTCGCCGCTTCGAACATGAGGATTCCCGCCGCGACGGAGGCGTTGAGAGAATTTATCTTGCCGCGCATCGGCAGGGAGGCGATGAAGTCGCATTTTTCGCGCACGAGGCGGCCTATGCCCTTGCCCTCAGAGCCGATGACGAGAGCGATGCTGCCGCTGTAGTCGAGGGCGGTGTAATCCGTGCCGTCCATGTCCGCGCCGAATATCCAGACGCCGCGCGATTTGAGCTCGTCTATGGCGGCGGGGAGGTTCGCGACTTTTACTACGGGGACATATTCAATAGCACCCGCCGAGGTCTTTGCGACTGTGTAGTTGAGGGTCACGGAGTTGCGTTTCGGGATAATTACCCCGTGAACTCCGGCGGCCTCCGCGCTTCTGAGGATAGCGCCGAGGTTGTGCGGGTCTTCAAGTGAGTCACACACGACTATGAACGGGCTTTCGTTCCTGCTCTCGGCGAGGGCGAAAACATCGTCCATCTCGGCGTATTCGTGAGCCGCGGCAAATGCCGCAACGCCCTGGTGCGCCGCGCCGTCACAGAGGCGGTCGAGCCTGCGCTGATCGGCAAATTTGACGGGAATCTTGCGCTCGCGGCAGATGTCGATTATTCTGCCTGCCTGTCCGCCGCGCTGACCCTGAGCAACGGTCACGCTGTCTATCGTTCTGCCGCTTTCGAGAGCCTGAAGCACTGCGTTGCGCCCGACTATGAGCCCCTCTTTATGATCCATTGAATATACCTCTCAGCCAAAAAGTCTCTATATAAGCTTTATTATATCATATACTGTTATAAAACGACAATAGAAATGCTAAAAATTTACGCGGAATATTTTTCCTTTCTGCGCATTGCGATTGAGTTTACTATAAGAATTATGAGCGTGAGGATAAGTGTACCCGTCAGCGCGCCGAGGGTGTCGACTCCGACATCGAAAATGCGGCATGCTCGTCCGGGGACGAAATACTGGTGTATCTCGTCGCTGACTGAATAAAGGGCACTGCAAATGACGGAGGTAACGGGCGAAAAACGCCTGCGGCTGAGAAAAAGCGCGCAGCCGATAAGAAATCCGAGCGCCGCATATTCAAAGAAATGCGCGAATTTTCGCACAATGAAGCTGCCGAGCGGCGAGCCGAGAATTTTGGCTAAAATTCCGCGTACATTGTCGCTCATGTCCTTTGACTGGTTGCCGTCACGGCTCGCAAGCCAGAATATGCGCCGCCGCCAATAACCAGAAAAAGACGGCGAGCACGATGCGCACCGTCCGATTTTCGGGGAGTATATATCTGAGTCTGTTTTCCTTTTTCATCTTGTCAGTCCTTCGCCGTTACGAAAACAAAATCAACTGCCGAGCTCTCCGGGTCAACGCTCAGGCCGTTGACGCCCTTCGCCGTTGCAAAATAGCTCGGGGTTATGAACATCGGGAGCACCGCGCCGAGCGAGAGCAGTCTGCCCTCCGCGCTGCGGCAAGCCCTGACGAGCTCAGAGCCGCTCAGCGCCTTGAGGTTTTTGACGGATGCGTCAAACTGCGCGTCGCTGAGTCTGACTATATTATTCGTCCCCTGCGAGGTGAGCGTCGAAAGGAAACCTGCAGCGTCCGTTATGCCCGCGGACATGGAGGTCAGGGCTATCTGATAGTCGCCGTCCTGCACGCGCGAGGAAAGAGTCGCGCTGTCGAGCGCAGTGACTGTAAAATTGACGCTCAGACCGAACACTTTCTGCCAGCCCTGTATCATGCGTCGCATGGCGTTTTCGTGCTCGGGCAGGCAGATTATCTCAAGGCTCAGTTTGCCCGTGAGATCTTTCTGCGCCTGAGCCCAGTATCCGGCGGATCTGTTCATGTCGTAGCCGAGAATGCTGACGGGCTCGCTGCCAAGATCCGCTCCCTCGCCGACAGAGCAGGCGGGCGGGATTACAGAATAAGTTTTTTGCATATCCTCGCTTTCGAGCGTCAGCGAGTTATAGTCGACCGCCGTGCAGAGCGCGCGGCGCAGCGACACATTGGAGAGCGGCGCGTCGGCGCAGTTGAAGCACAGCGCCCAGACGGTGTCGTAGTTCTTTGTTACGGAGAGGCCGGACGAATCGGGCGCAGTCGTGCCGAGCTGGGCGGCGCAGTAAGTGCCGTCGAGCAGGGAAGTGAGCTTCTGCTCGTTGTCGCTGTCGATTACGAGCGACACGCTCGCGGGCTTCGCCGGGAAAGGTCCGGTGTAGTCGTCGTTGTTTTTTATAGTCAGTGCGGAGTCGTGCAGCCAATATGAGAGATAGAACGGACCGTTGCACAGGAGCGTCGAATAGTCGAGCCCGTAGCGCCCTTTGGTCGCGTTGAAGAAAGTCTCATTGCAGGGCATGCATATTGCCTTTGTCAGCAGATCGAGAAAAGCCGATTCGTCCGTTGCGCTTTCGAGCGTTATGCGCAGCTCAAAGTTGCCGACCGCCTGCACGCCGAGTTTGTCGGAGGACATCTTGCCGTTTATTATGCTCTTTGCGTTCTTTATGACGCCGAGGCTCAGCGCTTCGGGCGCACCCGTTGCGGGGGCTACCGCGCGCCTGAGTGCAAAGACAAAATCCGCCGCCGTGACGCGGGAGTCGAAAGTCTTGTCTATGTTGTCGCCGAGTATGGGCTTGAATGCCTTTTTCATTATGACCCAGCGCGCGTCCTCGCGGAGCTTGAAAGTATAGGTGAGGGAGGATGCGTCATAGCTCCAGCTCGTCGCCGCGGCGGGAGAATACTTGCCCTCTGCGTCCTTGCGGACAAGGCCCTCGAAGCAGTTGAGCACAACGGTCTTTGCCTCCGCGCCCTGCGCTATCTGCGGGTCGAGACAATCCGGCTGGGCTGCTATCGGATAGCTCAGCGCCGCGCCCGAGCCGTCCTTGCCGCAGGCGGCTGCTGCGAATATCAGCGCGAGCGAAAGAAATATTGAAGCTATTCTCGTAATTTTTTTCATGCTTTTCCTCCGTATATCGAAAACGCCGGCGTATTTATACAAATTCTGCGGGCAGTCTGAGGCATAATTTTTTCGGGGCGCGCAGCCCCTTTCAGATACATTATATAGTAGCATAAAACCACTCCCGTTATCAACCGTTAATTGCAAAGATTATCCGGCAAATATAATCTTGTTCAAAAAATTTTTATTGTTAAAAATATATCTGTATAAATGTTGCAATTTTTTTAAAAATCTGTTACAATTCTTTATCATATCTTACAGATTTTGGAGATTGGAATTATGGACGCTGTTTTATATATCGCGGCGGCTCTTTCGGCTGTCTGCGCCGTGCTGCTTGTGATCATTATAATGAAGCTCAACCGCCCCTCCGCGCAGGACGGGCAGATAAAGGAGCTTGAGCATAAAGTCAGCTCGCTCGAGGGTCAGCTGCGCGACGAGTTCGAGCGCAGCCGCAGAGAGAGCGCGGGCAATCAGAAGGACATGCGCTCCGAGCTTACCGAATCGCTCGACAAGATGAATGAGCGTCTCGCACTCATGACCGAGGCGAATTTCAAGCATCAGCAGCAGCTGACGGATATGTTCTCGAAATCGCTCGACACTATCCGCCGCAACAACATAGAACAAAACGACAGGCAGTCGAGAATTATTGCAGAGTCGATAGAGAAAATGCAGCAGAGCAACGAGAAAAAACTCGATGAAATGCGCGCGACCGTCGACGAGAAGCTCTCCTCGACCCTCACGACCCGACTCGACAGCTCGTTCAAGACAGTTTCCGAGCAGCTCGAAAATGTCTACAAATCGCTCGGCGAGATGAAAGAGCTTTCGACGGGCGTTACAACGAATGTCACGAATCTTAACCGCGTGCTGACGAATGTCAAGGCGCGCGGCACATGGGCGGAAGTCCAGCTCGAGGGCATACTCGACCAGACGATACCCAATATGTATGAGAAAAACTTCGCCACCCGCCCGGGCAGCTCCGAGCGCGTCGAGTTTGCTATACGCATCCCTGCCGGCGACGGCGGCGCGGACGCTTATCTTCCTGTTGACTCGAAGTTCCCGATGGAGGACTATGTGCGCCTCTGCTCCGCCGCGGACAGCGCGGACGCCGAAGAAGTCGCCAAGGCGCGCAAGGCTCTTGAGGACAGAGTCCTGAGCGAAGCAAAGCTCGTCACAAAATACATAAACGTTCCGGCTACGACCCCGTTTGCGATAATGTATCTCGCGACCGAGGGACTCTATGCCGAAATCGCGTCCTCGCGTACGGGAATAGCCGAGCGCATCCAGCGCGAATATAACATCATGATAGCGGGACCGACTACGATAACGGCGCTTCTCAACTCCCTCTCCATGGGCTTCAGAGCCGTGGCGATAAACGAGAAGGCGAACGAAGTCCGCCGCCTGCTCTCCGTCGCCAAGGCGCAGTATGAGAAGTTCGGCGATGTGCTCGACAAGGCGAAGAAAAAGATAGACGAGGCGGGGCGCACCCTTGTCGCCGCGCAGGACAGAAACCGTATCATGGCGGGCAAGCTCAAGGGAATCGAGAGCATGGACGCCGCGGAGGCGGACGCATATCTCGGCATAGCCGAGCAGACGGACGGCTCGGAGAATTAAGCATTTTCGTTTTTGTTTAATATAAAACCAGAAAAAAGGAGGAAACGAAATGAAAAACAAAGGAAGACTGGCAAGACGCATCATTGCAGTTATAGTCTGCATGACCCTCGTCCTTGCCGCCCTCCCGACCGGAGTTTTCAGTGCCTTTGCGCAGACCGAGAAGGGCAAGCTCAAAGTCACATCCATCTCCGACATTCACTATTTTGCTGATTCCGAAAAAGGAACCGGGGACACAAAGAACGGATTCAGCGAAGCCTACAACGAATGGAACGATAAAGGCTCCCGTCAGCACAACGAGGTTGACGCGCTCCTGACAGCGGCTCTCGACAAGGCCGCTGAGGAGAAGAGCGACTATGTGTTCCTTCCCGGCGATCTGACCCTCAACGGCGAGCTGGCGGGTCACAAGGCTCTTGCCGCAAAGCTCGAAGCCTTTGAAAAGGAGAGCGGAATACAGGTCATCGTTGTAAACGGCAACCACGATGTCAACAACTATAACGGCGTTACATTCAAAAACGGCGTCAAAGAGTCCGGCGAAGTCACCTCTCCCGAGGCGTTCCGCGAGATCTATAAGAATCTCGGACGCGACCTTGTGACGGACGAAAAAGAAGATGTCTTCACCCCCACCACAGGTCAGGCGGGTCAGCTCTCCTACGCTATAAGCCTCAAGGGCGGCTACAGACTCATCGTCATGGATACCAACAAGTATTCGTCCGATGTCACCGCCAAGGGCGACGATGTTCAGGAGACCGCGGGCAGCATCACCCCCGAGCTCATGGAGTGGGCTCTCAAGCAGTGCGAAAAGGCGAAGAAGAACGGCGAGACCATCATCGGCATGGGTCACCACAACTTCGCGCCGCACATGACCATCGAGCCTGAGCTGTTCTTCGCTTTCGTGCTCGACGATTGGATGGAGTGCGCCGAGACCCTTGCAGACGCGGGTATGCACTTCACCTTCAGCGGACATCTCCACACTCCCGATATAGCCTCCCATGTCAGCGACAACGGCGAGACTCTCTATGATATCGAGACCACATCTCTTTCGGGCTTCCCGAACAAGTTCAGAACCGTCACCTTTGACAACACTCAGGACGGCAAGATAATCTGCGACGCGAAGTCCCACGACATTGACGAGGACGGACCCATTGTCGTAAACTTCCCCAACGGCACTTCAAAGACCTATGCCCAGCCCTATAAGGACAGCTTCTCGTTCTTCAAGACCTATGGCCCCGGCGATCTCCACAACTTCGCCATGACCATGATCGACAATGCCCTTTCCGGCATCTTCGAGGACATTCAGGAGGCAGGCGGACTCTATGCATATCTCGAGGCTTCGGGAATCGACCTTGAGAAGATAATCATCGACGCGCTCGGCACGAACGGCTTCGAGGTCGGCAGCGTTGAGATACTGACTGTCAGCACTAATCTTATGAGCTTCATCAAGGATCTGTGCGCGCAGGTCGACGAGGCTTATATCAATAACCCCGACCATGTTATGGAGGTCATTGACGGCGTAGTCACAAAGGCTCTCAACTATCAGGTCTCTGATTATAAATGCACAAAGTTCTATGAGGCTATGGGCATGGAGAGCAAGAACGAGAAGGGCACCTTTGAGGATGCCGCTTACACCGTTCTTTATACCCTTTACAACGCCAACGAGGATATCAGCGACGACAAGTTCATGAACGATGTCCTTGATTACTTCGAGAACAGAGACGGCGCAAAGGAACTCATCAACTTCCTTATCGACACTCTGCTCAACGATGTTGTCGAGGGCGAGATCCTTTCGACCCTCCAGTTTAACCCCGGCAAGCTCTTCCCTGCCGGCTCTGTCACCAGCCCCATAGGCGTTATGACCGACATCTTCATGAATATAATCTTCCGCGGCAACCCGAGCTATGAGAACGTTATCTACAGCGTGCTCAACCTCCTGCCCGAGAAGTACAGCAGCCTGCGCAATATACTCAACACCGTCGTCATGGATGAGTATATGACTCAGAGCCAGTATGACAGCATCGGCTACACTGTCGGCAGAATGCTTCGCAGCCTCGTTGAGGATACGAATCCTGCCGAGAAGTCCGACCTCGATGTGACCCTCGTTTATGACGGCCCCGTCGAGCCCGAGGTCACGCAGGACAATATGCGCCTGCCCTCGAATATAGGCACAACTTTCACCGGCGACGCATCGACCGAGAGAAGCATCAACTGGTATACAAAGTACAGCCTCAAAAATTCCGACATTCAGATAGCAGAGTATTCGGAGAACCCGACCTTCACCGATAAGCTTCCCAAGGGAGTCAAGGTCAGCACGGCCTCCGAGCTCGTCAAGAGGGAGTATCCCGGCGTCGATCTCGGCATTATCGGCTTCATCTCCTACGGCATCAATGTCAACCGCCACACCGCGACCATAACCGGTCTCAAGCCCGGCACGAAGTATTGCTACAGAGTCGGCGATGCAAAGTACGGCTGGTGGAGCGGTACGGGTATAATCGAGACTGCGGACAATTCCGATTCCTTCACCTTCTTCCATGTCAGCGACGAGCAGTCGCAGAACGCTGTTCAGTACGGCACATGGGGCAAGGTAGTCGATACCGCGCTCAGGATGTTCCCCGAGGGCAAGTTCTTTGCCAGCGCGGGCGACCAGGTCGATTACACCAAGCACTTCAAGCAGTGGCAGTGGTTCTTCAATGCCTCCGAAAACATCAAGAGCACCGCTATCATGCCCGCAGCGGGCAACCACGAGAAGAGCGGATATATGCTCGACCAGAACTTTGTCCTGCCCAAGACGGTCGATCAGGACAGAGAGAGCGGCGTGTTCTATTCCTATGATTACAACAACGCTCACTTCATCGTCCTCAACACCAACAACCTCAGCGAGGATAAGGCGCTCAGCGACGATCAGCTCGCATGGCTCAAGGCGGACGCCCAGGCAAGCGACGCTCAGTGGAAGATAGTCGTCCTCCATAAGGCACTCTATTCCAACGGCTCGCACTATGACGACAAGGATGTCAAGGCTATGCGTAAGCAGCTGTGCGGACTCCTGCCCGACCTCGGCATCGACATCGTTCTCCAGGGTCACGACCATGTCTACCTGCGCACCGATGTCATGGACAACAACGAGGTTGTCAAGGCAGAGGAGCAGAAGATAACCTTCGGCGGCAGAGAGTACACCGCCAAGCTCAATCCCGAGGGCACCGTCTATGTCATCAGCGCATGCGCAGGTGTCAAGGACTACCAGACCAAGGATGTCAAGGATACCGACAAGCTCTTCCCGAGAGCCGAGGCTATCTACGATGCCCACAGCGCAGTGTTCTCCGCGATTACTATTGACGGCAGCAAGCTCTACTTCGACGCATATATGCTCGACGATGAGGCAAAGGACGGCGCAACGAGAATCGACTCCTTCGCGCTCTCAAAGGCAGAGAAGGAAGAGCCCGAGAATCCCGAAAAGCCCGAGAAGCCCGAGAAGCCCGGTCTTCCCGACCTGCCTGAGCTTCCCGAAATCCCCGGTCTGCCCCATTGGCCCGGAAAGCCCGAGAAGCCGGAAGAGCCCTCAGACCCGTCGAATCCGAGCGAGCCGCTCGATCCTTCAGATCCCGCGAGCCCGATAGTCCCCTCGACGAAGCCCGAGACAAATAAGCCCGAGGGCGACAGCAAAGTGCCGAACACCGGTGCGGCAGCTCCCGTAATGCTCATTGCATTCGCAGGCGCGGCATTCGTTATCGGCTGCTCTGCAAAGAGGAAAAAAGAGGACTGATAACAGCTCTCTGATATAAAACTATAAAGACGCCCGGAGAGTTCAGACGCTCTTCGGGCGTTTCTCTATAGATTTTCACGCGCGTTTCTGCTACAATAAATTCAAAAATCACCGGAGACGATATTATGTTCAGACCTGTTCGCAGAATTAAAAACGCTCTCGGCGAAGAAGCGACAAAAGAAATTTTGCGCTCCGCCCGCCGCGGAGTGCTCGCAGTCAACGGCGACGGCGGATATCCTTACGCGATACCGATAAACTATCTCTATGACGAAGAGGTGGGAAAGATATATTTCCACGGCACAAAAACGGGTCACAAGGCGGACTCGATAAATAAATGCGATAAAGTGTGCTTCACGGCTTACGGGGATGAGATTATCCGTGAAGAGGTATGGGCGCCGTTCATGCGCAGCGCCGTCGTGTTCGGCAGGTGTCGCGTCATTGAAGACCGCGCTCAGACGCTGATTCTGGTCAAACGCCTCGCGATGAAATATTATCCCGACGAGGGCCTTGCGGATGAGGAAATCGCCGCTTCGGGAAAGGCTGTGCGGATGTATGAAATAGATATAGAGCACATGAGCGGCAAGGAAATTCAGGAGCGATGATTTTTTATACAAAGAAAGCGGTGAAAATTTTTGTACTTTAGTACACTTTTTTGTCGTTTATCGCTTGACTATTACCGATATAAAAAGTATAATAAAAAAGCTAATGCAAATAAATTGGAGGTAAACAAAATGAAGGTATTTATGATTGGCGGCACCGGCCTTCTCGGCAGCGCCGCAGCACGTATTTTCATTGACAGAGGCCACAGCGTCAAGTCCGTTGCTCTTCCGCCCCTTCCCGAAGGAGCTCCCATCCCCGAGGAGATGGAGATCGTAATGTGCAACATCTACGAGAAGACCGACGATGAGATCAGAGAGCTTATGGCCGGCTGCGACTGCTTCGTTTTCGCCGCAGGCGTCGACGAGAGAGTCGAATTCCCCGCACCCGTTTACGATGCTTACTACAAGTACAACATCGCTCCCCTCAAGAGACTTCTTCCCATCTGCAAGGAGCTCGGTTACAAGAAGGCCGTTATCCTCGGCTCTTACTTCTCCTACCTTGCCAAAGAGCGTCCGGATATGAAGCTCTGCGAGAAGCACCCCTATATCAGAAGCCGTATCGACCAGGAGAACGTCGCTTTCTCCTATGCCGATGACAACTTCGATGTTGCCGTTCTCGAGCTGCCCTACATCTTCGGCACTCAGCCCGGCAGAAAGCCCGTTTGGGTTATCCTTATCGAGCAGATCAAGAGAATGGACAAGCTTCCCTGCACCCTCTATCCCAGAGGCGGTACAGCTATGCTTACAGTCCGTCAGGTCGGTGAGTCCATCGTCGGCGCGGCTGAGCGCAGCACCGGTGCAAAGGCATGGCCCATCAGCTGCTACAACATGAAGTGGGCTCCGTTCCTCAAGATAGTCTACGCCGCAAGAGGCATGGGCGATAACAGAAAGATCATCGGCATCCCGCCGTGGATGATGAGAATGGGACTCAAGGGCGTTGTCAAGGAGTATGCCGAGAAGGGCATCGACAGCGGTATCAATCCCATGGGTCTTCCGGATATCATGGATCTTGATCTCTTCATGCCCACTGATTATGCTTACAAAGAGCTCGGTGTTACTGAGGACGACATCAAGGCTGCTATCACCGATTCTATCAAGGTCAGCGTTGCTTCCTATGAGGGTAAGGTTAAGCTCCTTGAGATGAAGGGCGAATAATCAAAACATACACTCATTTTCGGCGGAACTTTTATGTTCCGCCGAAATAGTGCTTTTTAGAAGCTTTTATATTCCTGCCGTATTTGGCGGCGGCGCGGTCGTTTGACGGGGGTTTTTTCGTCAGGACGCACAAAGATGCGCTCTTGTTTTTGTGCGCGCTGACGGAAAAACGACCATCCGCAGACCGCTTTCAACTTTTATCATCACAAATTTTTCAGGAATGGGTGAATTCTTTTGGCAAAGAGAGAAGACGTAAGAAATATAGCCATAATAGCGCACGTCGACCACGGCAAGACTACCCTCGTCGACGAGATGCTCAAGCAGAGCGGCATATTCAGAGCCAACGAGCAGGTTCAGGACAGAGTCATGGACTCCAACGACCTTGAGCGTGAGCGCGGAATAACAATACTTTCAAAGAACACCGCCGTCCACTATAAAGGCGTGAAAATCAATATCGTTGACACTCCCGGCCATGCCGATTTCGGCGGCGAGGTCGAGCGTATACTCATGATGGTCGACGGCGTGCTTCTGCTCGTCGATGCGTTCGAGGGCTGCATGCCCCAGACACGCTTTGTCCTCAAGAAGGCTCTTGCGCTCAAGAAGAAAGTACTCGTTGTTATCAATAAGGTCGACAGACCCAACGCGCGCCCCGCAGAAGTTGTTGACGAGGTCATTGACCTGTTCATCGACCTCGGCGCCGAGGAGGATCAGCTCGACTTCCCCGTTGTCTACGCTTCGGCAAGAGACGGCTATTCCTCGCTCGATCCCAATGTCCGCTCGGGCGATATGCGCCCGCTGCTCGACTCAATTCTCGAGCATATCGAAGCTCCCGACGGCGACGTCGATGCCCCGCTTCAGATACTCTTCACGAGCCTTGACTACGATGATTATATCGGCAGAATAGGCGTCGGCAGAGTTGAGCGCGGCAGGGTCAATAAGAACGAGCCGATAGTGCTCTGCAAAACGGACGGCACTCAGGAGAATGTCAGGGTGTCGCGCCTCTATCAGTTTGAGGGACTCTCGCGTGTCGAGGTCGATTCCGCCGCTGCGGGCGATATCGTCTGCATCTCCGGTATCAGCGACATAAATATCGGCGAGACCGCCTGTTCTCCGGACTGCATCGAGCCGATGCCTTTCATAAAAATAGATGAGCCCACAATATCCATGAACTTCATGGTCAACGACAGCCCGTTCGCGGGCCGCGAGGGCAAGTTCGTTACTTCGAGAAATATCAGAGACCGCCTGTTCAAGGAGGTCGAGACGAACGTCAGCATGCGCGTTGAAGAGACCGATTCGACCGATACTTTCAAAGTCTCCGGACGCGGCGAGCTGCATCTGTCAATTCTCATTGAGACCATGCGCCGTCAGGGCTACGAGTTCCAGGTTTCGCGCCCGAAGGTCATTCTCAAAGAGATAAACGGCAAGACCTGCGAGCCTATGGAGCTGCTCATAGTCGAAGTTCCCGAGCAGTATGTCGGCGCAGTTATAGAGAAGCTCGGATCCCGCAAGGGAGAGCTTGTCAACATGGGCACGCGCGACGGCGGCGCAACTCACCTTGAGTTCCGCATCCCGTCGAGAGGACTTATCGGCTACCGCGCCGAGTTCCTCACAGACACCAACGGCAACGGTATCATGAACCAGGTGTTTGACGGCTACGAGCCCTACAAAGGCGAGATAGTCACCCGTGAGCGCGGCTCTATAGTCGTTCACGAGACCGGCGTGAGCACCGCATACGGTCTGTTCAACACTCAGGACAGAGGTAGGCTGTTCATCCCCGCGGGCGTCGAAGTCTACGAAGGTATGATAGTCGGCGAATGCGCCAAGAATGAAGACATAGTCTGCAACATCTGCAAGAGCAAGCATCTGACCAACACCCGTGCATCGGGCTCCGACGACGCGCTGCGCCTCGTGCCCTATACGGAGATGAGCCTCGAGCAGTGCATGGAATTCATAAAGGACGACGAACTGCTTGAAGTTACGCCCAAGTCGCTCAGACTCAGAAAGCGTATTCTTTCGAAAGAAAAGAGACTCAAGCAGCAGTTCAGAGGCAAGTAATCTGAAAGGGGAGACAGGAATGACACAGCGCCGATCGGTTGCTCTGGGCAGCTTTGACGGACTCCATCGGGGTCACAGGGCTGTGCTCGACCTCGCTCTCTCGTTTGAAAAAGACGGATTCGAGCCGTGCGCCCTCGTCTTTGACGAGCACCCGCTGAAAGTTGTCGGTGCTGGAGCTCCCCCGGAGCTGATGACCCCGCAGGCGCGCGACGAAATGCTCGAAAACCTCGGCATAACCGTCAAAAAGATATCGTTCGGGCGCATCGCCGATATGTCGGCGGAGCAGTTCGTCAACGATATTTTGATAGGCGAGCTGAACGCAGGTGCTGTCTGCTGCGGATATAATTACCGCTTCGCAAAGAGCGCCGCCGCGGATTCCCGCGACCTCGAAGAGCTCTGCAGGGAGCATGGAATTTTATGCGCCGTGGCGGAGCGCACCGACTATAACGGTGCGGCGATAAGCTCGACGAGGATAAGAAACGCGCTCGCCGAGGGCAATATCGAAGACGCAAACGCCATGCTCGGGCGCGAATTTTCCTATAAATTCACCGTCGTCAGCGGCGACAGGCGCGGCAGGTTGATAGGCGCGCCGACGATAAATCAGCATTTCCCCGAGGGCTTCATCGTCCCGAAGTTCGGCGTATATGCTTCGGCAGTGCCGATAGACGGAGAACTGCACGCTGCGGTCACGAACATCGGACGCCGCCCGTCGTTCACCTGCGACGATCTGCGCAGCGAGACCTGTATAACCGACTTCTCCGGCGACCTCTACGGAAAAAGTGTCGAAGTAAAATTGCTCAGATATATCCGCCCCGAAAGGGTCTTTGATTCGCTCGATTCGCTCGGCGACCAGATAGCCGCCGACGCGCAGACGGCGAAAGAGATTTTTAACAGAATAGAAAAATAATAACCGCAGCCGCCCGAGGATTGATCCCTGGGCGGCTGTTTTTCGATATTGGCTCCCCTGTAAGAGAACCGGCGCGGAATGAGCCGAGACTGAGGGGCTGTTTCGCCGGCGCTCAAGGTAATAAGTAAAAGTGAATAGTGAAAAAGTGCGCAATGCGGG
>OGDS01001830.1_pt1 | contig 14444 bp, 10 predicted proteins | sample 1570351 | NCBI WGS metagenome assembly OGDS01 (sample SAMEA2581974, study PRJEB24529) | metagenome | biome: Human gut stool | place: China | collected 2011
ACATTGACTTCCTCTTTCCAGATGCGGCCCTCAAAGCCTTCCCACTGTTCAAAATCGATCATTGGAACCTCCTTGCTCCGTTCCTGACGCTCTAACCGATCTGCTTTGCAATAATTAGTTAGAGCAGTCTAACTGTTCCGTCTTAAAAAAGCCGCCGATTGCGGTTTCTGAAAGACAGGGTGGTACAGGGCGCAGAGGTATTTGGATGGCAACCCCTGCGCTGTTTATGAGCCGCTGCAGACAGGCAATCGAGTCCGACTGCAACGGCCTGACAATATAATAACAGTGATTCTCAGAAAAAGCAAGAGGGAACCTGTGGATTTTCTACAAGAGATGGCGGTTTTTGTTATGAAAAATGCTCATGGAGGCCGCCGGAGAAAAAATTTTTGAAAATTTGAAAAACGGGCTTGACAGTCATGACAAACTATGGTATCCTGTTGTCATGGCGAGGTTAGTTAAACCTAACCAAAGCTCCTCCGATTCACTGCAAAGGGATGCCTGCAACTCTCTTTGAGGCGATTCGGTTCCTCCATTCCATTCTCCTAATTATAGAGAAAGCGGCTTATGGTTTGCTCCGCTTTCCCTGCGCGCAGCGCGGGGCGCTCTGGTACGGCGCTCTGTGCAAAAAAGAACAAAATGCGGGACACACAGACTTGACCACCTGTGCGCCCCGCTTTTTGTTTTGCAAAGGGAGAGGCAGAACGTCGGCAGAGCTGTCTCTTGACACCCCGGGTGAGTGTACTATAATAATGTATGTCGGAAAAACGAGAAAAGTTGTTTTTCTTCGGAACGATAAAATGGGAGGAAATGAATGAAAAAATTAGCGAGGGCCATCGTGAAGATGCGCAGGCTCATCCTCATCGTGGCGGTCCTGCTGCTCATCCCGGCGGCAGTGGGAGCCATCGCCACGCCCATCAACTATGACATCCTTTCTTACCTGCCTCAGGAGCTGGATTCCCGCGTGGGTCAGCTGCTGCTGGAAACGGATTACCATCTGGCGTCCACCAACATGATAACTGTGGAGGGGATGCCCACCAACGAGCTGCTGGCCATGAAGGCCGAGATCGACGAGGTGCCGGACGTGCTGAACACCTTCTGGCTCAGCGACGTGCTGGACCCGGCGGTGCCGACGGAGATGCTGCCGGCGGATGTCCAGCAGTTTATGTTCGGCAAGAACGACTCCACCATCCTCATCGTCCAGCTGGGAGGCTCCAGCGTCAGCGAGGAGACGATGCAGGCCGTGGCCCAAATCAAGAAGATACTCCGGAAGAATTGCTTCTTCGGCGGCATCAGCGTCATCCTGAGCGACACCAAAGAGCTGGTCATGGGCGAGATGCCCTGGTATGTGCTCTGCGCCGTGGGCGGCTGTCTGCTGGTGCTGTTCCTCTCGCTGGAAAGCTGGCTCACGCCGTTTTTGTTCATGCTGGGGCTGCTCTTCCCGCTGGTCTATAACTTTGGCACGAATATTTTCCTCGGTCAGGTCTGCTTTATCACCGCGTCGCTGGCGGCTGTTCTGCAGCTGGGCGTGACGATGGATTTCTCCATCTTCCTGCTCCACCGCTACGACGAGGAAAAGGAGCTCTGTGCCTCCAACGAAGAGGCCATGGAGAATGCCATCTGTAAGACCATGAGCTCCATCACGGCGTCCAGTCTGACGACCATCGCGGGCTTTCTGGCCCTCTGTGCCATGCAGCTGACGCTGGGCGCAGACCTCGGCATCGTCATGGCAAAGGGCGTGGCGCTGGGCGTCATCTGTACCATCGTCATCCTGCCCTCGCTCATTCTCTTCTTCGATAAGTGGGTGGAAAAATACCGCCACCGCACCTTTATGCCAAAGCTCACCCACCTGAGTCATTTTGTTTCCAAACACCCGATGCCCGTTGTGGTGGTGTTTATCCTGCTGATGATCCCCTTCGGGCTGGCCCAGAGCAAGACCGATATTTACTACAACATTTTTGCCGCTCTTCCGCAGGATATGCCCGGCATCGTAGGTACGAACAAGCTTGGCGAAGACTTCGGCATGATGACCAACCATTTCATCCTCGTGCGGGAGGAGCTGACTGCCTCTCAGGTGTCCACCCTCTGCGATGAGATAAAGGAGGTGGACGGCATCACCCAGGTGGTGAGCCTCGACTCCATCACCGGCCCGGGCTTTGAGACGGAACTTCTGCCCGACGAGCTGATGAACATCGTCCAGAACGGCGGTTACAAGCTCATCCTTGCCAATGGCCGTTATAAGTCGGGCAGCGACGCGCTGAACGCGCAGGTGGACGAGCTGGTCCGCCTCGTCAAGGAGGCAGACCCCGAGGGCCTCGTCACCGGCGAGGGTGCCATGATGAAAGACCTCGTGGAGATCGCCGACGAGGACTTCAAAAATGTCAACATCTGGTCCATCGCGGCAGTGCTGGTCATCATCGCGCTGTCCTTCCGCAGCCTGTCGGTGCCGGTGCTGCTGGTGGCCAGCATCGAAGCGGCCATTGCCATCAACATGGGCATCCCGTACTTTATCGACGACTCGCTGCCCTTCATCGCCAGCATCGTCATCGGCACCATCCAGCTGGGCGCGACGGTGGACTACTCCATCCTCATGACCACCCGCTACCGCGAAGAGCGGCTGGCCCTCCGCTCGCCCAAGGCGGCGGCACAGCAGGCCCTCGAGCACTGCAGCCAGAGCATCCTGACAAGCGGCCTGACCTTCTTCGCGGCCACCTTCGGCGTCGCGGCCATCAGCAAGGTGGAGCTGCTGGAAAGTATCTGTACGCTCATCTCCCGCGGTGCGCTCATCAGTATGGTGGTCATCCTGCTGGTGCTGCCCGCCGGCCTGATGCTGCTGGACGGCCTCATCTGCCGCACCACCTACCACTGGCTCAACGTCCCCAACGCTGCAAAGGAGTGAATGCTATGAGAAAAACTCAGAATTTTCTGCGCCGCGCTGGCTCTGCGGCGCTTGCCCTGACCCTGACGGTCAGCCTCTGTCAGCCCGCCTTTGCGGCGACCAAGGCCCCCTTCTCAAAAGATGAGACGGTGTATGCCGTCATGGCAGCGGACGGCTCTGTCACCAAGACCACCGTCAGCGAGCATCTTTACAATGCCGACGGTCTCGCCGAGGTGGAGGACAGGTCCACCCTGAAAAACATCGTGAACACCGAGAGTTTTGCCGAGTACACCCGGAACGGCGATACGCTGGTCTGGAACACCGACGACACCGATGTTTACTACAAGGGCGACACGGACCGTCAGCTGCCCATCTCTGCCAAAGTGACCTACACGTTGGACGGCAGGACCGCCCCGCTCAGCGAGCTTCTGGGCCAGAGCGGCCACCTCGTGCTCACCATCGACCTGACCAACAATGAGACCGGCAAGGTGACCGTGAACGGCAAAGAGCGCACCATCGTCACCCCGCTGGTCACGGCGGTGGGCGTCGTGCTGGGCGATGACGCCAGCAACGTCAACGCCGTGAACGGCCTGCTGGAAAGTGCGGCCAAGAGCAGCGTGGCGGCCTTCGTCACCCTGCCGGGCGTGAAGGAGTCCCTCGACGGCCTGCTTCCCGAACAGGTGAACGGCGTCGCCGAGTACTTACAGGACAGCGTGACCGTGGAGGCCGACGTGGAGTCGCTGACGGCACCTCAGATCCTGCTGGCCTGTGCGGCAAGCGCCGAGGCACTGGGGCAGGGAGATGAGGTCTTTGATCTCGACAGCCTCAACGATTTGACCGACGGCATCGCGGCGCTGAATGATGCTATGAACCAGCTGCTGGACGGTGCGTCGCAGCTGAAAGCGGGTGCGGCACAGCTTGCCGCCGGTTCGATGGCTCTGCTGGACGGTGCGAACCAGCTGGACAGCGGCCTCGGCCAGCTGACGGAAGGGCTGGACACCCTGACGTCCAACAACGCTGCCCTGACTTCCGGCGCACAGCAGGTGGCCGACGGCGTGCTGGACTCCGCCAGCCAGACCCTCATGGAAAACGGCCTCATCGACACCCCCATGAAGTGGGATACGTATGAAACCGTCATTGACGACATCCTCTCGCTGGGCGACAAGACGCTGGCGGCGGGCCGCAAAAAGATGGTGCGCACCATCTGGGAGCAGGCTCCGCAGTTCAAGGCCAGCCAGTTGGACATCGCGCTCTACCTCGCGGCCACCAGGACCGACCACGACCTTGAGGCCGCTCTGCGCCTGATGCAGAGCTTTTCGCCCGATTTCATCATGGGCTGGCTGAAAAAGCTCACCGACAGCGACGCCCAGCAGAAGATTCACGACGAGCTGGTCTATCAGACCGCCAACAGCGAGGATATGGCCAGCGTCCGCGCCCTGAAAGAAAATCTGGGCCAGATACAGCTCTTCGTGTCCAGCGTCGGCCAGTACGCCGACGGCGTGGCTGCAGCCGCCGTCGGCGCGCACACCGCCAAGGCCGGAAGCGCTCAGCTGGCCAGCGGCGCATCCTCCCTGTATGACGGCGTGCTCCAGCTCCAGAACGGCACCGACCAGCTCAGCGGCGGCCTCGTGCAGTTCAACGACGAGGGCATTTCTCAGCTCACCGGTGCGCTGGACGCCGACCAGCTCCACGCCCTGCAGACTGTGGTGGAAGAGATGACCAGCCGCCTCGCCGACTACACCGGCTTTGCCGGTATACCCGAGGGTGCGTCCAGCCGGGTGAAGTTCCTCTACAAGACCGCCGAGACGCCCGCCGAAACGGCTCCGGTGGAGACGGCGGCAGACACTGCCTCGGAGGGCAATTTCTTCCTCCGCCTGTGGCACCGCCTGCTGGCCCTGTTCGGGCTGTAAGAATAAAAAAATATAAAGGGAAAACCGCCCGGACGATGACCGTCCGGGCGGTTTTCTGCAAAGCAGAGGATGGAGGTTTTGAGAATGAGAAAATAGCTTAGTCGTTGAACTCGAGGTAAGCGCCCTTCATGGGGCTGACGGCGTGCTCACTGAACAGCCGCAGGGTGCCGCGCTTGTAACGGCGGGGCTTCGGCTTCCATGCAGCGCGGCGCTGGGCCAGCACGGCGTCGATCTCTTCGGGGGGCTTGCGCTCCCCCTTGATGCCGATGATGTTCAGCTTGCGGGCGGGGATGTCGATCTCGATAAGGTCGCCCTCTTCCACCAAAGCGATGGGGCCGCCGGTCTGGGCCTCAGGGCTGCAGTGGCCGATGACGGGACCGGTAGATGCGCCGGAGAAGCGGCCATCCGTGATGAGGGCGATGCTGCGGCCCAGCTCCTTGTCCGAGCTGATGGCCTCGCTGGTGTAGAACATCTCCGGCATGCCGCTGCCCTGAGGGCCTTCGTAGCGGATGAAGACGGCATCTCCCTTTTCCACCTTGTGGTGGAGCACGGAGTCCAGACACTCCTCTTCGCTGTCGAAGGGGCGGGCGCGGAGCACGGCCTGGAACATCTCCCTGGGGCAGGCGGTGTGTTTGATGACCGCGCCCTCCGGAGCCAGATTGCCGCGCAGGACGGCGATGCTGCCATCGGTGCCGATGGGGTCGGAAGCCGGGCGGATAATGTCAGCGCGGGTCAGCTTGATGCCGCAGCGGGCATTCGCCTCGTCCAGCAGCTGCTGGCAGTGCTCGTAGAAGCCGTTCGCCTTCAGCTCGTCCAGATTCTCGCCCAGCGTTTTGCCGGTGACGGTCATGGCGTCGAGATGGAGCACATCCCGGATCTCCTCCATGATGGCAGGCACGCCGCCGGCATAGTAGAAGAACTCTGCGGGCCAGCGGCCAGCCGGGCGGATGTCCAGCAGGTACTTTGCGCCGCGGTGGAGACGGTCGAAGGTGTCGCCGTCGATGAAGATGCCAAATTCATGGGCGATGGCAGGCAGATGGAGCAGAGCGTTGGTGGAGCCGGAGATGGCCGCGTGGACCATGATAGCGTTCTCGAAGCTGTCCATCGTCACGATGTCGCTGGGGCGCAGGCCCTGTTTTGCGAGGACGACGGCCTGATAGCCGGCCTGGCGGGCGTACTCCACCAGGTCGGGGCTGGTGGCTGGCAGCAGGGCGCTGCCAGGCAGGGCCAGACCCAGAGCTTCAGCCATGATCTGCATGGTGGAGGCGGTGCCGATGAAGCTGCAGGCGCCGCAGCTGGGGCAGGCGTTCTGCTTGGCCCAGTTGAGCTTTGATTCGTCGATCTCGCCGCGTTCATACTTTGCGCTGTACATACCCAGCTGCTCCAGCGTCAGCAGCTCCGGGCCTGCATGCATGGTGCCGCCGGTGACCACCACCGAGGGGATGTTCACCCGGGCCAGGCCCATGAGGTTTGCGGGCATCCCCTTGTCGCAGCTGGAAATATAGACGCCGCCGTCAAAGGGGGTCGCGTTGGCGTGGATCTCGATCATGTTGGCGATCATCTCGCGGCTGGCGAGGCTGAAGTTGATGCCGTCGGTACCCTGACTCTCGCCGTCGCAGATGTCGGTGGCAAAATACCGGGCGCCGTGGCCGCCGGCCTCGGCTGCGCCCTTGCAGGCGGCGTTGACCAGCTTGTCAAGATGGCCGCTGCCGGGGTGGCTGTCGCCAAAGGTGCTTTCTACGATGATCTGAGGCTTGGAAAGTTCATCCGGCGTCCAGCCGGTACCCAGACGCAGCGGGTCCAGCTCGGGAGCAAGCCTACGCATTTTTTGACTAGTGAGTTCCATAACAAATTCCTGTATCTTCCATGATATTTGATGTGTGCAAATGATGCTTTAGACAAGGCCCACAGCGTGGAGGATGACCAGCACGATGAAAGCAACGATGCCGCCGAGGGCGTTGGTGGTGGTGAAGTACTTCAGACCCTGCTTGGTATCAAAGCCGTACAGGGAGGTGAAGATCCAGAAGCCGCTGTTGTTGACATGCCAGCCGACCATGGAGCCTGCACCGATGGCCAGAGTGGTGAGGACGGGGTCGAGGCCCAGAACGGTCATCAGGCCGCCCATCAGGCCTGCAGCGGTCATCGCAGCGGTGGTCATGGAGCCGCAGACGGTCATCAGGATAGCAGCCATCAGGAAGGGGACGAGCACAGCGGGGAAGCTGCTCTCGGCGATCATGCCGCCGATGGTGGCGATGGCTTCGTTCTCGCGGAGGATGCCGCCCATAGCACCACCCATAGCGGTGATGAGCAGAGCGCCGATGGCGATCTGGAGGGCGCGGCCCACCCAGTTGTTCATGACGATCTCAAACCAGGAGCTCTTCTCGGTCAGCTTGCAGCCGGTGCCGTCAGCATTGGCTTTCTTGACGACCTTGTCCTTGCGGCCGAAGATCAGGCAGCCGACAGCGATGATGCCCATGAACAGAGCCAGAACGGTGTTGCCGAAGGTGTTGAAGAAGCTGTAGGCGGCGGAACCTTCTTCAGTGAACAGCTTGCCGATGGAGCCGATGGCAATCATGACGGCAGGCAGCAGCAGGGGAGCGAAGGAAGCACCGGAGCTGGGAGTGTTGTCCTCTTTGATGAGCAGGGCGTTGACATCGTTGGTGTCTTCCACAGCCTCGATGCCCTCGGTGTACTGGGGCAGCGGAGCAACATACTCGCCCTTGGCGTAGACGGGGCGCAGGCCGAGGTAGCAGACGGCAAAGGAGATGACAGAGCAGATGAGACCGATGATGATGACAGTGCCGATGTCAGCGCCCAGAAGGATGGAGACGGCGAGGATGCCGGGGGTGGGAGGCACCAGACCGTGGGTCAGGGTCAGGCCGAGGTTGACGAAGGGAGCAACCTGCTGCATACCCATCTTTTTGCGCTTGGCAAGGATGGCAGAGATGGGAGCGTTCAGGATGATGGCAATGTCGCCGAAGACGGGGATGCTCATGATGAAGCCAGTCAGGGACGGCGCCAGCTCGAGGCATTTGCCCTTGAACTTCTTGATGAAGAAGTTGACCATGCTGGTGGCAGCGCCGGTGTCATTGATGCCCGATGCAATGACTGCACCAAAAATAATCATAACACCAATGGAGCCTAAAGTCGAGCCGAAATACTTGGTGATGGAAGAAAAGGTGTCCACGAGGGTCTTGCCGGAGGCCAGACCACAGAAGGTGGCAGTCAGAAACAGAACCATGACCGGATGCATCTTGAATTTCAGGGTCAGGACGGTCAGGATGATGATCGCAATGATCAGCATGATCACAAAATGTAGAGGTGACATAATGTACTCCTTTTAAGACTTAGAGGCACTGGTTCTTTTCCAGTGCGGCATAGGTCGTACGATAGGCATTCTCAATGACCCACTCAGGGGTCTTGGCCCAGTATTCGGGGCGGAAGGTCTCCACCGAGACCATGCCGTCGTAGCCGCAGCATTTCAGGGTCTGCAAAAAGCTGTCGGTGTCCACGACGCCGGTGCCGGCAAAGCAGCGCTTGTCCTGCCCCATCTCGCTTTCGGGGACGTCGTCGGCGCTCATCAGGTGGATGGCAAAGATTTTTTCGGGCGGCACGTTTTTGATGGCGCTGAAATCGTTGCAGCGGCCGTTGAGGTAGATGTTGTAGGAGTCGAACACGAAGCCTGCGTTGTCCTCGCCCACGGCCCGCACGATGCGGTCGGCGGCCTCGATGCTGCGCACACAGCTCTTGCGCAGGCCAACCAGCTCGAAGCAGAGCTTCATGCCGTAGGGTCGGGCCAGCGCCGAGAGTTTTTTCAGGATGCGGATGCACTCCTGCTCTGCGGCGGCTGCATCACCGGTGAACACCCCGCTGGGGTCGAGGGGCGGCACGATGATGACGTAGCCGCTGCCGATGGCGCTGCCCACCTCACAGGCCAGCTTGAAGTCCTGCATGGCGGGGTCATCCCAGTCGGGCGTTTCGTCCGGCAGCATCCCCTGATGCAGGTAGACGGCGTTGATGGCGTGGGGCTTGAGCCGATGCGTTTCGAAAAATTCCTTGAGCTGCTCTACCGTGTGGTCCTTGAGCCAGCCTCGGAGCAGATCAAGTCGTATTTCGATGTAATCGAAGCCAGCTTTCTCGCAGAGGGCGAGATCCTTTTCCAGAGTAGAGCAGTCGCGGGCGCAGGCTTCATTATAAGAGGTCTTCATAAGCAGCAGCACTCCTTTTTGCCCATCTCAGCGGATGGGAAATTTGACGACGGAGTTGGTCTGGGTGCTGCGGTAGATGGCCTCGAACAGCTCCACGGTCTTGCGGCCGTCGCGGGCGTCCACCAAGGGCTTAGTGTGGGTCTCCACGGCGTGGAGGAAGTCCTTGATCTGCTCCTGATGGTAGTAGTACATGGAGTCCACGCTGTTGAAGAAGTCGCAGTCGCCCTTCTTCCAGTCCTCCAGATCGTCGGCCTCGCCCTCAACGGGCCACAGGTCGTTGTAGGGCGGCTCGGTGATGGTGGACATACCGGCGATGAACATTGCGCCGCCGTCGGTCTGGACGCCCACGCCTGCACCATTCTCGCCGAAGACGTGTACCTTGCCGTAGAGGGCGGGGTTCTGGCTGTTGCTGACCACGATGTTGCCCACGGCGCCGCTCTTGAATTTGACGACGGCCACGGCGGTATCTTCCACTTCAATGTAGGGGTGGTTCAGATTCTTCCAGACGCCGTATACTTCATCGACGTCGCCCATGTACCACAGCAGCAGGTCGAGCTGATGGGGTGCCTGGTTGACCAGAACGCCGCCGCCTTCGCCCTTCCAGGTGCCGCGCCATGCGTCGCTGTCGTAGTAGGCCTTATCACGCCAGCCCAGCATGGTGACCATGCCCAGCACCGGCTTGCCGATCTTGCCGGCCTCGATGGCCTCGTGGATGCGCATACAGGGGCGGTAGAAGCGGCGCTGCACCATCGTGCCGATGGTGACGTGGTTCTTGTCGCCAGCCTCGATAATGCGGTCGCAGTCAGCGAGGCTGGAAGCCAGAGGCTTCTCGATGAGGACGTTGCAGCCGTTCTCCGCTGCGGTCACAGCGGGGTCGCAGTGGATGGGGTGCGGGGTGCAGACGCTGACGACGTCCAGATGTTCTTTCTGGATCATCTCCGCAATGTCCGAGTAGGCGTGGACATTGTATCGCTCTGCGAAGGCTTTTGCACGCTCCAGATCAGCGTCACACACGGCAGTGAACTCGCTGTTCTCCAGCTGGGCGTATGCCTTTGCATGGAAATCGCCGACCTTTCCGCAGCCGATGATACCGGTTTTCAACTTCATTGTTTTCTCCTTTTCTTGATGCTTTGAACAGGAAAATTGTCGCACGACTTTTTCTGGCTTCATGATACCACTTCTGGATTTTTACAGCAAGTTGTTTCCGGAGGCTTCTACTTTTCCCACATTACGCGATTTTTTGATTGTGCATTTTGCTCAAAAATGAAGGGAAATTTCGTCGCGTGAACGAATCAAATCAAAAATGTAAACTTTTTTGCAAAATAAGTCAGACAACTTTTGCCGCGAAACAGCAGCCTGAAAATCAAAAAAGAGGTGCCGTAGCACCTCTTTGCAGTTTCATTGCTCCTGATTTTCCAGCTCCCGGTTCCGTGCATCGTAGATCTCTTTGATGGCGGCCCGGTTATAGGAAATGTGCATCGTCATGGCGCTGCGCGCCCCTACGGGGTCGTGCTCGGCGATGGATTTTGTGATGGCACGGTGGGTGATGATGGTCTCCTGCCGCAGGCGGCGGTGGGTCAGGTTCACGAACATCAGCACCGCTGTCTCGATGATGGAGATGATCTGCTCCACCACCTTGTTTTTGCTGCACCGGGCGATGTAGGTGTGGAAATCGATGTCGTCTTGGATGTAATAGAGGTCATGCTCTATCTTATATTCCACAGTGTCGCACAGGTCTTTCAGATGTTCGATCTCTTCGTTGGTGGCGTTGTAGGCTGCCAGCTCGGCGATGCCCGGCTCCAGGATGAGGCGCAGGTCCACCAGATTCATGGCCAGCGTGACCTTGTCTTCTACGTTGCGCAGATTCAAAGGGTCGAGGTCGGTGGGGACGAGGTCTTTTACATAGGTGCCGGAGCCGCGCCGCGTCTCGAGGACGTTCCGGGAGACCAGGAGCTTTACGGCTTCCCGCACTGTGCTGCGGCCTACCCCGAACATCTCCGCCAGTTTGAATTCGTTGGGCAGTTTGTCGCCTGCCTTCAGGGGCAGCTTTGTGATGTACTCGTACAGCTGCTCTTCTACCTGCTCGGCCAGCAGGGTGTTCTTGATGCCAGAAAACGATGACATATCTTTTTCCTCTTTTATTTTACACGAACCAGCGACCCGACTACTTCCACACGATTATGATTGTCCAAACTCAAATCAAGGTCGTGGTCAATGATGGGCAGCTTGAACCGGATGGATTTCAGCCACTGTCCGTTGGGCTGACGCTCCGGGTAAATCTGCACTTCATCGATCAGAATTTCTACCAGTTTGCGGCGTTCCGCTTCGCTCATGGTGGCATAGAGCTTATCAAAGCAGATCAAAATCTTGTAGATGTTGTCGCCTGTGATCTTATCGGCTTCAATGGCCTGCTTCTTTGCACGAGCATCCATCAGGCTATTTTCGGCATCCTCGATTTTATCGTACATCTTATACAGACGGTCGTCAAGGTCGGATTTCCGGGAGATAAAATGCCGGTCGTCCGGATCAAGGTTGTCGATTTCATCCATCAGCCGTGATTTGGTAGCGTAATACTGCCGGAGCTGCTTCTCATAGGCGGCGATCTCCTGCTCGATGGCAGTCGTGTCAACTTTCATGTTGATTTTCTCCTGCATCATAGCGGCAAACTTTGGATTGCTGACCAGTTTGGAGATTACTTCGGCAACAGCGCCGTCCAGCACCTCTTCCTGAATCTGCTTGCTGTAGGTGCATTTATATCCTCGCTGCATCCCCCGGTGTTTGCAGCCATAATAATAGAAATCTTTATATTTCGTTCCATCCGGGCGCTTTTTGATGCTCTTGTTCCCGTACATTCCAGCCCCGCATACCGGACACTTCACAATGCTGGACAGCAGATGCACACGGTCGGTCTTGCGCCTTGACACAAGCTCATACTTCTGGGCAGTGGCCTTCATTTTGACCTGCGCCGCCTGCCAGACTTCTTCCGACACCAGCCCTTCGTGCAGGCCATCCACCAGCAGATAGCTTTCCTGCTCGACCAGCTTATACTCATTGCGGGTACCTTTTACCTTTTCCGTTCTGCGCCGTCCAAAAGCGATTTTACCGCAATAGACCGGGTTCTTCAGAATTTTCTGGATCGTACTGGATGCAAACAGCGGATTCTTGCCGTTCTGGCGCTGAATCTTGTGGATACCGTGATTTTCCAGATATTTGGCAAGGCCTGTTGCTCCCATATTCGTATTGACATACTGGTCAAAAATTGTCCGAATGGCCGGGGCTTCTTCTTCGTTGATCTCCAGTCTGCCATCGACCAACCGATAACCATAAGGTGCAAACCCGCCATTCCAGCGGCCTTCCCGTGCTTTCTGGATACGTCCTTCCATCGTCTGAATGCGGATGTTTTCACGCTCGATCTCGGCCACAGCAGACAGCACGGAGATCATCAGCTTTCCTGCGTCTTTAGAAGAATCAATGCCATCTTCCACACAGATCAGGTTCACGCCAAAATCCTGCATCACCTGTAAGGTGGATAACACGTCAGCGGCATTGCGGCCAAAGCGGGACAGCTTGAACACCAGAACATAGGAAACTCCATCCTTGCCCGACTTGATGTCATCCATCATCTGGCAGAAGGACGCCCGCCCCTCAATGGATTTGCCCGATTTACCTGCATCCTCATACTCACCAACGATCTGGTAATCATTGAAGTCAGCGTATGCCTTCATCCGGGCTTTCTGGGCATCCAGCGAGTATCCATCGATCTGCATCGCAGTTGAAACACGGGTGTATGTGTAGACCTTGGTCTTTTCTGCTGCCATTTTCAGCACCTCCCGTTCGTACCGTCTTGTTCGGAATATGTATCTCCACACAGGAAAAGTGTCTCCGTGTGGAGTTTGGACATGAATCTCATGTCATTATTATATCATGCCGCATCAACATTCTCAACCGAAATCTGCGGATTTTCATTCTTCTGTGCCGGAACTTTCACGTCAGAAATTCTCGATGCAGTCTCCATTTTATCCACCTCCAAAACATCTGCGTATTTTTCAATCATATCTGCCAGAAATGTTGCCAATGCACTCCACTCATCGAGCATGGGCATTCTGTCGATCATCCCCCTCTCGCTTTTCCGCCTGACAATAGAAGTCAAGTACATCCTTCGGGATTCGGTCTAAGGTTTGGACAGCAGCTTCGTAATCCCGCCGAAGCTGCGCATCTGCCAGCTGTTTCAGGACACTGGTTTCCTGTGCTTTATCTACCGCTGCTGAAAGTGCAGCATTTTTCTTTTTGAGTGACTTGTTCTCGCTTACGGTCTGGCTAAAGGCAATGTTGTACTTTCGCAACTGATCCTTCATCCGTGCCACGTTGGGGATATAGCTATCCAGCACCTTGCTGATCTCCGCCGCACGGCTCTTGCCGTTGAAGGGGTTGATGCCCACCAGCAGGGCATCCAACTGCTCCTTCTGCTTGGTCAGTTGGGTCATCTCCTTGAAGATGCGGGGTGGGATGTGCTCCCGCCCGGTCTGGCTGGCGCTCTCGCCACGCTCCAGCTCCGGGTACTGCTTGACCATGTGCTGCCAGAACTCGTCCTGCCACTTCACAAGGTTCTTGCGGTTGCCGATGACTTCCTTGGCGCTCAGCCGCCCGTCAGCCGTCAGGGGTACAAAACAGAGGTGCAGATGGGGCGTTTTCTCGTCCATGTGGATGACGGCAGAGAGAAAGGTGTCCGGGCTTTGCTTGCTCTCCAGGAATTTCAAGGCATACTCAAAGTACGCCTTGACTTCGCTGCGCGACTTGCCCTTGAAAAACTCCGGGCTGGCGGTGACGAGTGCCTCCACCACCCGCACACTGTCCTTGCGGACACGGCAGTGGGCGGCAGCTATCATGCGGTCGGCTTCTTCCCGGTATCTGCCCTGCGGCTGCACCAGATGGAAGTTGTAGCGGCTCCGGTTCGTATCGATGTCCGGGTTGCTGGCATACTGCTCCTTGGTGCGCTCATTGTGGGCTTCAATGGGGCTGATAGCAGGCCCCTTGTACTTTTTGAATCTTAAAATGCCGTATTGGGCTTTCATAGATCACGCTCCTTTCGGTTTATGGCAAGTTATCAACTTGACACTTTGCCAACACCACCCTATAAAGTGCGTTTTCGGTCAATCGCTGCGTACGTGCGTACGAGAAAAGGGCGGCTGCCGCGTACGCACGTACGCAGCAAAACACCCAAATTCTCCTTTTATGGGGGTCATACCCGCCAGCCGTTTGGCGTAAGGTCGGGCTGAACAAGGGTTTCGATGCCGATAAAGCCCCGGACTCTCCGCCCGGACGAATTGACGATGTTATTGGTAGATTCCAGATTATACCTGCGCTGGTTGGCAATCAGGGCATCACTGAACCCTCTGGCCTTGATCGCATTCAGGCTGTTCTCCTCACACCACATTCGGTAGACCTCGTACA
>OGDS01001832.1_pt1 | contig 14438 bp, 11 predicted proteins | sample 1570351 | NCBI WGS metagenome assembly OGDS01 (sample SAMEA2581974, study PRJEB24529) | metagenome | biome: Human gut stool | place: China | collected 2011
GACAACCTCGCTGAAGCCTACGACGTCGTCCCCCACGGCTATCTGGATGCGTTTGAGCAGCAGGATGAGCAGGGCTAAGCAGCGAGAGCTCTCGTCCTTTTCTTATAAGAAAAGGACCAAAAGAATTTTTAATTAAAAACGGGAGGCATGGCCTGCGGCCATACCTCCCACTTTTGTTTATAATTTTTTTAGTTCTTTCTTTGTAAAGAAAGAACAAGAACCCCCGTTATTCAGCCTGTCCATCCTGTTGTTCAGCCGCCGCCAGAATGGCGGCGCCGCCTAAGAAGGATTGCTTTTTCGCAGGAGTTGCCATGGATGTTACCTCGAATTTTCAGATTGAGAGGGGCGGGGCGTATCCCCGCTCAGCGGGCGAAAAAAATCTTTTCGCCCCGCTGAGCAGGTTTTCAGAACTTTATAAAAGTTCTGAAAACTTAGGATTTCAATGGCGCAGGAAACCCCTCTTAGGTTTCCCGCACACACCCTTTACCCGCAAGGGGTATGCGGCATCCGTAGAGTGGCGGAGCCGCTAACGGCTGCCCTACCTTACCGCTGCGGAGAATTTATCGCTTTATCGACAGTCTTTCGGCGGCGTACCGCCGCTATTGGTTAGGTATGCGCCGCAGGAGCGGAACATACCCGTCATTACAGCTTTTCGCCGCAGTCCCGGCAGTATACGTCGCCCTCCCGGACCTCGCTGCCGCAGCAGGGGCACAGCAGGTGGATCACCGGCTCGCCCTCCAGCTCCCGGAGCCGGGCCTTGAGCTCATCGATCTCCCGCATTTTTTCCAGCAGCAGCTCGGAATCCGTAGGAGTGCCGGTGTGGGTGGCATACAGCAGCTCGCCCAGTTCCCGGAGACCGACGTTGACGCCGGCGCGGAGATCCGCGATCTCTAACTGCCGCTTGGCGGCATCCGTCAGCCGTTTGGCGCCCAACCCCATGGTACAGATGGCGTCCCGCGCCAGTCCTTCCGCCTTGGTCCAATACGCTTCACAGCTATGTTCCATGAATGACCCTCCTTACGGCCGTGGCCGCCCGTTTAAGTTTCGGGAACGTATTTTTGATAAAACTCCGCGAAAGCAGCCTGGTTTTGCTGAATTTTCTCCGGCCGCTCCGTGTATTCCTTGGGATACTTCAGGTTAAAGACCCGCTCGATGTGGTTGGTGCCGGGCTCCACCATTTTAGTGGAACCGCCCGCACCGAAGGACAGGATGGAACACAGCTCCGACATGATGTCCACGTTGTACCAGCACTCCCCGCCGGGGCGGCTCCAACCCACGTTCTCAAAGCTGCCGGACATATACTTCTGCCGGTAGAGGTAGTAGGGGACGAAACCTGCGGCCCGCAAGGTAGGGGCGGCATAGTCCAGCATGGCCTGCACGGCGGCGCCATCGGGAATGGAGAGACCCTCCATGAGAATGCGGCTGCCCTTTTTCAGCGCCAGCGTGTGGATGGTGATGTCATCGGCCCCCAGTTCCAGACATTTGTCCAGAGAACGGCGGAAGCCCTCCGGTGTATCCGCCGGCAGACCTGCGATGAGGTCCATGTTGACGTGGGGGAACCGGTAGGCCCGCACCAGCTCCATGGCCCGCACCGTATCCGCAGAGGCGTGGCGGCGGCCGATGGCGGCGAGGACGTGATCCTCCATGGTCTGAGGATTCACGCAGACCCGTGTGACGCCGTGACTTTTCAGAACGGCCAGTTTTTCGGCGGTGATGGTATCCGGACGGCCGATCTCTACCGTGATCTCCGGACAGGCGGAGAGATCGAAGGATTCTTCCAGAGCCGTCAGGATGGCATCCATCTGATCCGGCGTCAGGATGCCGGGGGTGCCGCCGCCCATGTAGAAGGTGCGGGGCCGCAGATGGTTTTTCCGCACCATTTCTCCCCCAGCCCGGATCTCCGCGATCAGGGCCTTTACATAGGGCTCCACCAGAGAAAAACTTCGCTCCACGCTCTGACTGACAAAGGAGCAGTAGGCGCAACGGGTGGGACAGAAGGGAATACCCACATACAGGTCGATATCCCGCTTTTCCAACCGCTTCAACGCCTGATAGCCCACGGCACCAGTCTCCAAAGCCAGCGCCGCCCGGTCCTCAGGGACGAAATAGCGCGCCTTCAGTTCCCGCTTGGCCTCCTCCGGGGTCTTGCCCTCCATCAACGCCCGTGTGATGGGCTTGTCGGGCCGGACGCCGGTGAGCATCCCCCAGGGGGGCAGCGTCAGCTTTTCCGCGGCGCGGAGCGCTTCCGGCAGCTTGGGATACAGATCCAGAAATGCCAGATAGAAGCAGGCCGCCACGGCGTAGCGCCGCTGGCCTTCTTTTTCAAAGTCCGTGCCAGTGAGGGGGGATGCAAAGGTCCCGGCGGCGGTGTATCCGTGATAGTGCAGCTCCGCTGTGACCTGACAGTCCGCCGCCGTTTCCGCGGCGGCAAGGCGGCACCACGCCTCGTCTCCCGGCTGCACCGCGTCATAGGTCGGTTTTTCCAGCGGAAAGAGGGTCATCAGGCTCTGTTCGACGATATAGCGCTCGTCATGACCTAAAAATTCCAGCTTCATATCAGCCTTGCTCCCGCAGTGCCATCTGCATATAGGGGTTGAAGCGCCGCTCCCGGTCCAGAGTGCTGGGCTCCATGTGTCCCGGCAGAACCCGGTAGTCCCCGGGAAGGGCGGCCAGCCGGGCCAGCGAGGCCATCATCTGCTTCATGCCGCCGCCGGGAAAGTCTGTCCGGCCGCAGGAACCAGCAAACAGGGTGTCCCCGCAGAACAGGGTATCTCCGCACAGCAGCGTGACGCTGCCCTCGGAGTGGCCGGGGGTGTGAAGCACCTGAAGCTCCAGCGTGCCCACCGTGATGCGGTCTCCCTCGCCGTAGAAATTCACGCCGCCGAAGGGGATCCGGGCCAGTTCGCTTTTCAGAGGGAACAGCTGGGTCTGCGGACTGTCAAAATCCGCCTGATGGATATAGACCGCCGTCGGCGGCAGCGTCTCCATCAAAGCCGCCACCGCACCGGTGTGGTCATAGTGGCCGTGGGTCAGCAGGATCTTGTCCACGGTGCAGTCCAGCTTTTCGGCGGCGGAGAGGATCAGCTCCGGCTCCGCACCGGGATCGATCACGGCGCAGACCTTAGCCGCTTCATCGCAGAGAATGTAGCAGTTGGTACCGATGGACCCCACCTGCAAGGCTTGGATCTTCATAAGACACACCTCGTTGAAATCAGTTTACTCTTCCGTGTCGAACAGGATGGTGACCGGACCGTCGTTCTGGGAATAGACCTGCATATCGGCGCCGAATTCGCCGTGCTGCACATCGAAGCCCCGCTCCCGGCAGTGGGCCATGAACCGCTCATAGAGGGGGATGGCCAGATCGGGCTTGGCCGCACCGGAGAAGCCGGGGCGGCGGGAGGAGGTATCGGCGTACAGGGTGAACTGGGACACCACCAGCAGGCTGCCGCCCACCTGCTCCAGATTCAGGTTCATCTTTTCGTTTTCATCCTCAAAGACCCGCAGATTGCAGATCTTGTCCGCCAGCTTGTCGGCGGTGACCTCCGTATCGTTGGGGCCTACACCCAGCAGCACCAGAAAACCGGTGCCGATCTGACCGTTGACCTGTTCATTGATGACAACAGAGGCGTTTTTGACTCGTGTAACAACAGCACGCATGGTAGCAACTCCTTATTTAATACCCGAAAGGGTATGCTTCGTAATGGGCCTTGCCCGCAAACCGGGCAGATCCGTGTGTTTTGCATTTTATCAAGAGCGGTTCTTTGCGGCAGCGGAGAAAACCCGTTTCCAATGCCGCGAAAGATCAGCCCACAGGCCGGTTGACCTGCAGAACGCCGGAGATCTGATGGAGCTTGTTCATGAGAGTGGACAGCTGCGCTCCGTCTTTAATCTGAATCTCGATGCGGATGATGGCAAAGCCGTCCTCCGTGCTGCGGCTGTTCAGGCCCAGCACAAAAGTCTTGGTGGTGGACAGCGCCGCCGAAATATCCAGCAGCAGATTCAGCCGGTCCTTGCAGACCGCCTCGATGGTGGTGGGATAGCTGTCATTGGTATCGGTGCCCCAGGAGACATGGATCCAGCGGCCGGGCTGCTCCTTCCGCTTTTCCTCCGAGGCGTTGGGACAGTCCGCCCGGTGGACGGACACGCCGTAGCCACGGGTGATGAAGCCCACGATGTCGTCTCCGGGGACGGGGGTGCAGCATTTGGAGAACTTCACCAAACAGTTGTCCAGACCTTCCACGATAATGCCCTGCTCGCTCTTGACGGCCTTGGGCTGCTTGGGAGTGTCCGCAGGTTTGACGTCCTCCTTGGGCTCCGCCACAGCCTCTGCCAGCATCTGCTCCTGCTGCCGCTGCTGCTGGCGGCGCTGCAACTCGCCCTGGATCCGGCTCACCGCCTTCTGAGCGGTGAAGCCGCCATAGCCGATGGCAGCGTAGAGATCGTCCAGCGTGGGATAAGCTACCTTTTTCAGCAGCACCGGCAGGAATTCCGGGTCCAGTACGTCTTTCATGGCGATGCCGCAGTGACGCAGCTCCGCGTCGAAGGCGGAGCGGCCGTTGGCGATGTTCTCGTCCCGCTTTTCCTTTTTGAACCACTGGCGGATTTTGGAGCGGGCCTCGTTGCTCTTGGCAATCTTCATCCAGTCCCGGCTGGGGCCCTTGGCGTTTTTGGAGGTCAAAATCTCCACGATGTCACCGTTTTTCAGCACATGGTCCAGCGTGACGATGCGGTTATTCACCTTGGCGCCGATCATGCGGTTGCCCACGGCGGAATGGATGGCGTAGGCGAAGTCGATGGGGGTGGCTCCGGCGGGGAGGTTCTGCACGTCGCCGTTGGGGGTGAACACGAACACCTCGTCGGAGAACATATCCACCTTCAGGGAGTGGATAAACTCCTCAGCATCGGCACCTTCCTGATTTTCCAGCAGACGGCGTACCCACTCGTACTTGCCCTCGGTGCCGGCACCCTGACCGTTCTGCTTATACTTCCAGTGGGCGGCAACGCCGTACTCGGCGATCTCGTGCATCTCCGTGGTGCGGATCTGCACCTCAAAGGGGATGCCCTCATTGCCCATGACGGTGGTGTGAAGGCTCTGGTAGCCGTTGGGCTTGGGGGTGCCGATATAGTCCTTGAAGCGTCCCAGAATGGGCTTGTAGAGGTCGTGGATCACGCCCAGCACGTTGTAGCAGTCGCTGACGGTGTCCACCACCACCCGGAACGCAAAGAGGTCGAAAATCTCATCCAGAGATTTGTTCTGGCTGAACATTTTCCGGTAGATGGAATAAGGGTGCTTCATGCGGCCGTAGACAATGTGCTTGATGCCCATTTCATTGAGCCGCTGATCGATCTGAGCCTGGGTGCGGCTCATGAGAGCGTCATACTCCGGGCGCTTGGCGTCCAGCTTGGAGACGATCTCATCGTAGCCGATGGGGTCCAGATATTTTAAGGAGAGATCCTCCAGCTCCCACTTCATCCGCTGCATACCCAGCCGGTGTGCGATGGGGGCGTAGATCTCCATGGTCTCCAGAGATTTCTGCTTCTGCTTGGCGGGAGTCTGATACTCCATGGTCCGCATATTGTGGAGCCGGTCGGAGATCTTGATGAGGATGACCCGGATGTCCTTACTCATGGCGATGAGCATTTTCCGGAGGTTCTCCATTTGCTCGTCTTCCTTGGTGGCGTACTGGATCCGGGTCAGCTTGCTGACGCCCTCCACCAGATCCGCCACCGTGGGGGAGGTGAGCTTGGCCACGTCATCATACGTGGCGTCCGTATCCTCAATGACATCGTGAAGCAGGGCCGCCTCAATGGACTCGGAGTCCAGATGCAGTTCCTCCGCCACGATCTGCGCCACGGCTAAGGGGTGGGTGATATAAAGCTCACCGCTTTTGCGGCGCTGCTCGCCGTGATGCTGCTTGGCGAATTCATAGGATTCGCGGATGCGCTTGAAATCCGCGCCCGGATTGTATTCCCGGACGGTGTTCTCCAATTTCTCAAACTGTTCGTCAATCGTCACTGCGAATCACCTCGTTTAACCTCCGCACCGCCCCGGAGGCGGCGCAGGCAGGGAGAGGCGTAAAGATCCACCTTTCCCTGAATGGGATTGAGACATAGCGTAACCCGGTCCTCCTGCCGGGACAGGGAGATGAGTCCCCGCTCCTGAAAGACCGTCAGGGCCAGCGCGGCCCGGAGAAAACTGTCGCAGCCGCCTACCTGCGCCGCCAGAGAACGGAGATAGGGCAGCAGATCTGTTTCCAGCTTGCCCTGCTTCAGGTGCCGGTCCAGAATCCGCCAGAAGGCGGCAAACTGGTCCCGGGAGATCATGAGCCGGGCGGTCTCCTGGGCTGTGAGGGGCTGCTCCCCCGTCAGGCGGTGCAGCAGGTCCAAGGATTCCGCCTCGTGGCGGCTGGGAGTCAAAGAGGGACGCAGGTCCACCAGCTGCAATTGCAGAGTGGTGGTGCCCCGGAAGGTGTTGGCCTGCAAATAGAAGGCTGCATCCACCCGGCAGCCGGGCTCCAACTGAGCGGCGGCCTCCGGCATGGAGAAGAAAATAGCGTCAAACCGACTGGGGCCCTTGCTCAGCCGCAGTTTCAGGTGCTTGCCCTGGCCCACGGCCTGAACGCTGTCCACCGTGGCGCCCAGCAGGGCGAACACCGGGCGGGGATTTCCGGAACCATAAGGCTCCAACTGGGCCAGATGGTCCACCTGCTCCAACGTCATATCCGCCGGGTTGGAAATGGCGGCGTCTACCTCCAGACAGCTCACCGCCCGCTCACCGCCGGAGGCGGCCTTTACGAAGCGGTTCATCCGCTGGCGGAAGGTATCAATGTTTTCCTCCGGGATGGTAAAGCCGGCTGCCAGCTCGTGACCGCCGAAGCCGTCCAGCAGGTCAGAGCAGGATTCCAGCGCGGAAAACAGGTTGAACCCGCCGTAGGAGCGGCAGGAGCCCTTGCCGGAGCCGTCCTTCAGATGGATCATGAAGCTGGGGGCGGCGTATTTTTCACTGAGACGGGAGGCTACGATGCCCACCACGCCCTGATGCCATTCCTCGCTGGAAAGCACCAGCGCGTTCCGTTCCTCCGGCCGCAGCCGCTCGATCTGGGCGATGGCATCGGCGCAGATGGACTGCTCCACCGCCTGCCGCTCCCGGTTCAGGTCGCATAGCTGCTTGGCCAGCTCCTCTGCTTTGGCGGGATCGGTCTCCTGCAAAAGGTCCGCGGCCAGATCCGCAGCCCCCATGCGCCCGGCGGCGTTGATCCGGGGGGAGAGAACGAAGCCGATCTGGATGGAGGTGATGGGCTTGCCCAGCAGCCCTGCCTCTTTCAAAAGGGCGTGGATGCCCACAAAATCCGTGTGGTTCAGGGCGGCAAGGCCGCAGGAGACAATGGTGCGGTTTTCCCCCTCCATCCGCATGACGTCGGCAATGGTGCCGATGGCGGCCAGAGTGCAGTACCGGGCGAACAGGGCGTTTTCCCGGTCCGGTCCGCCCAGAGCCAGCACCAGCTTCAGCGCCACGCCCACGCCAGCCAGATATTTGAAGGGATAGGCGTCATCCGGACGGTGGGGGTCCACTACCGCCACGGCCCTGGGGAGGTTTTCCTTACATTCATGGTGATCCGTCACCACCACGTCCATGCCGATGGATGCGGCAAAGTCGATTTCCTCATTGCCGGTGATCCCGCAGTCCACGGTGATCATCAAGGTGGCGCCCTTGTCCCGCAGGCCCTGGATGGCGTCCTTGGAGAGGCCGTAGCCGTCCTCGATCCGCCGGGGAATATAGCGCAGGCACTTGGCACCGCAGTTTTTCAGATAGTCCAGAAGCAGCACCGTGGAGGTGATGCCGTCCACATCGTAATCGCCGAAAACAGCGATGGTCTCATCGTTGGCCAGCGCCTTCTGGATCCGGGCCACCGCCTTGTCCATGTCCCGCATGAGCATGGGGGAGATCGTCAGAGAGGTCTCCCGCTCCAACGCCTCGGCAGCGGCCTCGGAGGTGGTGATGCCCCGGGCGGCCAGCACCGTGGCCAGCAGACTGGGGTAGCCGGCTTCCTTCAAAAGGGCAGTGTCCTGTTCTGATGCCGTACCGATATGCCATTTCTGATACTTCATTCGGACACCCCCATTCTCAAATCAGGCGGAACAAACAATGTTCCACATTAACAAACATACAGTATAGCAGAAAAACACCGGAAGGTAAAGCACATATTTATACAGGAAGGGACTGTTTCGGCGGCTGAGACTGCTGATTTTTCGATTTCCCGGACAGAACGGGCCATCTTCAACCGAATATGCGGCCGGAAACGCAAAAAGCCAGCGCTCCCGTAAGGGAACGCTGGCAAGGTTTCTTATTCGGCAGGCTGGTCCTCTGAGGTTTCCGCAGGCAGGATGTACCGGCTCAGGTTCTGCTGAAGCTGGAAGGAGAACTCGTCATTCTTCTTCAGACTGTGGAGATAGGCGTGGGAGGCGGCCTGTTTTTCCTGCTCCTCAATGACGCTGACCGCGATGTTGGAGCAATGATCGCCCACACGCTCGGCATTGTTCAGCAGATCATTGAGGATGAAACCGAGTTGGATGGTGCACTGGCCGCTTTGGAGCCGCCGGATGTGACGGCTGCGGATCTCCTCCGTAAGGAGGTCCATAGTTTCCTCCAGAGGTTCCACCTGCCGGGCCATCTGGGGATCGTCCGACTGGAAGCTGCGCAGGGCGCTGTTCAGCAGATCCTCCAGCAGGGCGGTCAGCACATCCACCTCTTCCCGGGCAATGGTGGAGAAGGTCAACTGCTTTTCATGAAGCTCCTTGGCGGATTCCTGCAGGTTCAGAGCATGGTCGCCGATGCGCTCAAAGTCTCCGATGGCGTGAAGCAGGCGGGAGACGGTGCGCATATCGGCGGAGGAGGTGCCGTGCTGGGAGATCTGGACCAGATAGCCGCCCAGACGGTCCTCATAGGTGTCCAGCTTGTCCTCGTTGGCCAGGATCTGCTCCTCCCGGCTGCCGTCATACTGAATGAACTGGGCCAGAGCCAGCTGCATGCTTTCCAGCGCCAGAGCGCCCATGCGGTTGGTCATGACGGCGCATTCGCTGACAGCCACGCCGGGGGTCCGCATCAGCCGGGGGTCCAGGAAGGCGAAGTCAGAGGGCTTGTCCTCCGTGGAGATCACCTTGTTGGCAAGGCGCTCCAACTGCCGGCTGAAGGGCAGCAGCACAAGGGTGGTGCAGACATTGAAGATCGTGTGGCAGAATGCGATGCCAACAGCGCCGATGGGCTCTGTCAGGAAGGGCAGATTCAGGAACATCTCGCCGCCAAACAGGGCCAGCAGACCCAGAGCGGTGCCGATGAGGTTGAAGGAGATGTGGATGACGGACACCCGCTTGGCATTGCGGCTGACGCCGATAGAGGAGATCAGAGCCGTAACGCAGGTACCGATGTTCTGGCCCATGATGATGGGGATAGCGATGCCGTAGGTGACGGAGCCGGTCATGGCCAGTGCCTGCAAAATGCCAACGGAGGCGGCGGAGGACTGGATGATGCCGGTGAAGGCAGCGCCTACCAGCACGCCCAGAAAGGGATTGGTGAAGGCGGTCATGAAGTGGGTGAAGCCCGGCATATCTGCCAGCGGAGACACCGCACCGCTCATCAGCTCCATGCCGTACATTAAAATAGAGAAGCCCATCATCACCCGGCCCACGTCCCGGCGGCGCTGCCGCTTGGAGCCCATAATGAGCAGAATACCGATCAAAGCCAGCAGGGGGGAGAAATTCTTGGGCTTGAGGAAGTTGACAAAGAAGTTCTCGCTTTCGATGCCGGTGAGGGACAGCAGCCACGCTGTCAGGGTGGTGCCGATATTGGAACCCATGATGATGCCGATGGTCTGTCCGATCTCCATGACACCGGAGTTCACCAGACCCACCAGCATGACCGTCATAGCGGAGGAGGACTGAATGGCGATGGTGATGCCGGCGCCCAGCAGCAGACTTTTGATGGGGTTGGAAGTCATGCGCTTGAGCAGCCGCTCCAGCTTGCCGCCGGCCATTTTTTCCAGACTTTTGGACATGACCGTCATGCCGTATAAGAAGAAGGCCAGCCCTCCGCACAGGGTAAAGAGAGAGAAAATGTTCATATCAGATCCCTTTCTGCCCGAAGTATCCATCGGACCAGGTATGCATCTCATTTATAGTATGACACTCTATTCCTGATTATAAGTGGTAAAGCGGGGATGTGCCTATTGACAAAGCGGACAAAAAAACGGAGAAAACCAACGGCAAGACATACTGTGTGCGCAAACTGACCAAAGAATGTCCGCGGCAGACATACGATGCGCTGCAGCCTGAAACCAGCCATAAATCGTGATGGTATATTCATAAGTACGGTTAATGCCTGCGGCGGCTGACTCCCCGAATGGACTGTGAAAAGTGCCAAACGAAAACGATTTTCCATGTGCACGATAACAGTTTTACACTTTGAGCAAAGTTTAAGATTGAAAGTCTGCTATGTTTGTGCTAAATTAATACTGTCAGGAATTCGGCTTTTTGCCGGAAACATCCTGAAAAAAATGAAAAGGAGCAAATGAAGAATGAAGAAGTTGTTTGCACTGTCTCTCGCACTGGTAATGACTTTGTCTCTGGCTGCCTGCGGCGGCAAGAAGACCGAGGCCCCTGCCGACACCGAGAACAAGACCGGGACCGAGACCGAGACCCCCACTACCGGCGATGTCAAGGTCGCTGTTGTCCTGAAGACCCTGGCCTCTGAGTACTGGGGCTATGTGGAGGCCGGCTGCAAGGCCGCCGGTGATGATCTGGGTGTTGACGTGGTCGTGGTTGGCCCCGGCGCTGAGAGCGATATCGAGGGTCAGGTTTCCATGATCGAGCAGCAGATCGGCGCTGGCTGCGACGCCATCGTCTGCGCTCCCAACGATGCTGGTGCCGCTCAGGGCGCTCTGCAGGCTGCCATCGACGCTGGCATCCCCGTGCTGGCTGTTGACACCAACGTTGGCATCGCTGGCCAGACCTCTTTCGTGGGCACCTCCAACGTGGACGCTGCTTATGAGGGCGGCAAGTGGGCCATCGAGCAGGCCGGTACCGACGCCAAGGCCGTTATCATCTACGGTCAGGAAGGCGACAACACCTCCAACATGCGTATGGAAGGCTATGAGAAGGCCTGCACCGAGGCTGGCGTGGAAGTTCTGGCCAAGCTGTCCGGCAACAACCTGACCGACGGCGCTACCAAGGCCATGGAAGACCTGCTGAGCGCTTATCCCGATCAGATCGACATCGTGCTCTGCCACAATGACGATACCGCTATCGGCGCTATGAACGCCTGCAAGTCCGCCGGCGTGTCTGACATCACCATCGTTGGTTTTGACGGCAACGCTTCTGCCGTGAAGCTGATCCTGGACGGCGAGCTGGTGAAGGCTACCGTCGCTCAGCAGCCCTATGAGATGGGCTATCAGGTGGTCGAGGCTGCCGTGAAGGCTGTCAAGCTCGAGCCCGTTGACGAAGTCATCAACGCTCCCGTTCAGGTCGTTACCGCTGAGAACGGCCAGGCTTACCTGGACAACCTGGAGGCCATGAAGGGCTAATTCAGCCTGACTGCTATCCATAGCTGAAAAGCAAAAAAGCCGGAATACAGCGGCAGGTTTTCTGCCGCTGTATTCCGAAAAGCCGATCATGCGCGTGCCTGCAAGCGGAAACCTGATGGGTTCCCACGGCGGAACGGAGGATTTTCGGCGCGCCGGGATCTGGCAGGAACCATTCTCTGTCTGATCCCGGTTACAATACGCACAGAAGAAAACGATTAAACAGCAAGCACATTTCAACGAAAATGACCCCGGGAATCGGGATCGAGAGAGCGCTTCCGCTGCGGTGGGAGCGGTTCGAAAATCAGGAAAAACAGAAACGAGGTAATTCCATGAGCGAGTATGTCGTCGAACTGAAACATATTACCAAACGTTTTCCTGGTGTTGTCGCGTTAAAAGACATGTCTATCGGCATCAGACCCGGTGAGATCCACGGTCTGATCGGAGAAAACGGCGCAGGTAAATCCACCTTGATCAAGGTGCTCACCGGCGTTCACACTCCGGAAGAAGGGGAAATCTTTGTGGACGGCCAGAAGGTCGTTTTCAAAAACCCTGTTCAGTCCCGCGAGGCAGGCATCGCCTGTGTGTATCAGGAGCTGAACATCGTCAAGCAGCTGCCTGTCACGGATAACGTTTTTATGGGGCGTGCCGTTAAGAAGGGATTGCTGCTGGATTATCCCCGGATGCACGCCGAGGCGGAAGAAGCGCTGAAAACACTGGGACATCCGGAGATCAACGTCCACCTGGAGTGCGGTAAGCTGGGCGTGGGTCAGCAGCAGATGGTGGAGATCGCCAAGGCTGTGTCCCTGGATGCCAAGCTCATTATTATGGATGAGCCCACTTCTTCTTTGGGTAAGGAAGAGATCGAGCAGTTGATGGAGACCGTCCGGGGCCTGAAGGCCAAGGGCGTGGCCATCCTGTTCGTGTCACATAAACTGGAAGAGCTCTTTGAGCTCTGCGACCGTGTGACCGTCATGCGTGACGGCGAGCACATCATCACCGAGGATACCGTGAACCTCACGGAGGACTCCCTCATCAACGCCATGGTGGGCCGTACTCTGGATAACCTGTATCCCAAGGAATTCGGCACCAAGGGCGAGGTGTGGCTGGAGGCCAAGGGCCTCAACGAGGCCGGCGTCCTGCACGATGTCAGCTTTAAGGCCCATGCGGGCCAGATCACCGGCTTTGCGGGCCTCGTCGGCGCAGGCCGCACGGAGACCATGCGGGCGGTGTTCGGCGCTGACAAGCTGGACAGTGGCGAGATCTACGTCAAGGGCGAGAAGGTACATATCAGAACGCCGAAGGACGCTATCAAGAGAAAAATCGCCTTCCTGACAGAGGACCGTAAGGGTCAGGGCCTGGTGCTCAACCTGGATGTGCGGACCAATCTGGTCCTGGCCAATATGAAGGGCTTCTCCAACGGTCCCTTCTTGGACAAGGACCGCATTGAGCAGGCGGGCAATGACAATGTCAGCGCCCTGAAGATCAAGACCCCCTCCCTGAATGAGGTCGTCGGCCAGCTGTCCGGCGGCAACCAGCAGAAGGTGGTTATCGGCAAGTGGGTCAATACCGACGCCGACATCTTTATTTTCGATGAGCCCACCCGTGGTATCGACGTGGGCGCCAAGATCGAGGTTTACCGGGTCATGAACGATCTGGTGAAGGCCGGCAAGTGCGTCATCATGGTCTCCTCCGAGCTGCCGGAGATCCTGGCTATGAGCGACCATGTGGTAGTTATGCGCGGCGGCCGAGTGATGGCTGATATTGACCGGGACACGCCGCACTTCAATTCCGAAGACATCATGAAAGCGGCCTGGGGAGGAGAGTTAGACTGATATGAAAAACACGAAAATGAAAGAGCTTCTGCAAAAGCTCGGTACACTGATGGCCCTTGCCATCCTGGTTTTGATTTTCTGCATCACCATGCCGGACAAGTTCATGAAGGTCGGTAACTTCATGAATATCCTGAAGCAGGCATCCATCAACTGCCTGATCGCTTCCGGTATGCTGTGCGCCCTGATTACCGCCGGTATCGACCTGTCCGTTGGTTCCAACTGCGTGCTGTGCACCTGCACCATCGGCGTTATGGTCCAGTCCGGCATCACGAACCCCTTCCTGCTGGCGCTCTGCGGCCTGGCCGTCAGCACCCTGGCCGGCTTCATCAACGGCACGCTGCTGACCCGACTGGATCTGCCCCATCCCTTCGTGTCCACCATGGGCATGAAGAACGTACTGTGGGGCCTGGCGCTGGTCATTACCGGCTCCAAGTCCATCGCCTTCACCAATACCGGCATTGACGGACTCATGTGGATCGGCGGCGGCTCTCTGTTTACCACCTATTATGAGGGCACCACCAAGGTGAAGTTCCCCGGCATCCCCTTCAGCTTCATTCTGGTTATCATTGTGTTCATCATCTTTGATATCTTCCTGCGCAAGACCGCTCTGGGCCGCCAGATCTACTGCGTGGGCGGCAACCCCGAGGCAGCCCGTCTGTCCGGTATCCCCTCCAAAAACGTGCTGACCTTCGTTTACACCCTGTCCGGCTTCATGGCCGGTATGGCTGGTATCGTGTCTGTTGGCCGTCTGGCTTCCGCTAACGGCAACGCCGGTTCCACCTATGATAACGACGCCATCGCAGCCTGCATCGTGGGCGGCGCTTCCTTCACCGGCGGCAAGGGCACCATCTGGGGCACCCTGATCGGCGCTCTGCTGATGGCTGTTATCCGCAACGGCCTGAACCTGGCCGGTGCCAAGAACGATGTCCAGTACATCGTCATCGGCTCTGTTATCATCCTGGCTGTTACCATCGACGTCTTCCGCAATAAGATGGAGGCCAAGGCCCGTAAGATGGCTGCACAGTAAATC
>OGDS01001853.1_pt1 | contig 14252 bp, 12 predicted proteins | sample 1570351 | NCBI WGS metagenome assembly OGDS01 (sample SAMEA2581974, study PRJEB24529) | metagenome | biome: Human gut stool | place: China | collected 2011
GAAGTGCACACCTGCCTCGAGAAGCTGCTTCATAGAAACGACTGCCATAGTAAAATTACCTCCAAAATTTGTTTTGCCTCCGCACACCGTGATCCACTGACATATCGGATGCCTGCGGACTGCCCTCCACTCGTCAGAGCACAAAAGGGCATAGTGATGCGTGTGTAATGCTAAGTAATAATAGCACAAACCTCTGGCCGTTGCAAGGGGTTTTCGTGCTTTTTTCTGAAAAGAATCGTAGTTTTTCGTCAATCTGCGCCCTCGGCGATGCTCCCGAGGCCCATCCGGCTCAGGGCATAGCCTTTGCCGAACATGAGGTCGTACTGAAGCAGCCAGTGCTCATCGCTCCACTTCTGCTGCAAGGGGGTCAGCTCGTTCGAGGCGGTGCCGTCCTTCTCCAGGATGGTGCCGCGGGTGTTGGCCCGGTAGGCAGCCCGGAGCTGACGGCCAAGGAACTGGAAGTAGGCGGGCTGACGCAGGCCGAACAGCTCCATCATCACCGGCGAGATGTCGTAGGCGGCGATGGTGCCGAGGTCTACGGCCCGGTCGGAGTAGTTCGACCACATCAGCAGGGTGGTCTGATGGAGGCGGGGGTCGGCGCTGGAGCCGCTGGCGTAGCCGCTGCGGGTGTAGATGTCGTAGTTCGAGTCGATGGGGTTGTAGTGGTCGCCCCAGAACACGAGGATGACCGGCTCGTCCACCTGCGAGAAGTAGTCCGTCAGCCTGCCCAGCATGGCGTCGGCGTCCCGGATGCCGGTGGCAAAGTCTTCCAGCGCACCCACGGTGCTGGCCTTGAGGCCCGCCGGGGCTTCGGTGACCTTCACCCGCTGGTCGTCGGGGTAGTTATCCTTATTATAATTGGTATGGTTCTGCATGGTGACGGCGTGGAGGAAGACGGGGGCGTCGGACTGGGCCTTCATGGTCTCGTACTGGCCGATGATCTGGTCTGCCATGGAGTCGTCGGTGACGAGGCCGGTGGTCCAGTAGTGGCGGCGCACCTTCTGGACGCCGTGCATCTTCTCGAGGCTGATGAAGTCGTCGAGGCCGAGGTTGGGGTAGGCCGTGTCGCGGCTCCAGTATCTGGCCCAGAAGCAGTGGACCGCCGCCGTCTGATACCCTTCGGTCTTGAGGTAGCTGGGCAGGGCGAACATGGGTTTCGTCACGTGCTGCTGGTAGGGCTTGCTGCCGCTGGGCAGATAGGACACCGAGTAGCCCGTCAGGGCCTCGAACTCCACGTCACAGGTGCCGCCGCCGAAGCTGGGGCTGTAGACCCGGCCATAGGCGCTGGTCTGCTGCAGAGCGTGGAGGTTGGCCGAGACGTCGGTGTCGAACTGGAAGCCATACTGTTCCAGCTCCGAGACGTCCCAGTAGGACTCGTCCATCACGTAGAGGATGGTGGGCTGCTTCACCTGTTCGTCTGCCGGGGTCTGGGCGGCATAGGAGCTGGGCCAGGCCGGGCTGGTGGTATACTTCTCCCCTGCCTCCACGTTGTCGAGGATGGCGTTGACGGCCTCCTCGGAGTAATCCTCGGGCTTGTCGATCTCCAGATTGGTCAGGTTGGTGAGGAAGCTGGTGATGACGCCGTAATAGCGGTAGTAGCGGTCCTGCATCCATGCGTCGGGCAGGATGCCCAGCGACTGGGTGACGGCAGGCTGCAAAAACACCCCGAAGATGAGGGCGCAGGTGGCCGCTGTACTGGCCGCAAAGCCCGCCAGACGCTGCACCCACGGCAGCTTCTGACGCCCCCGGTAGAGGAAGAAGGAGCCGACGGTCAGAGCCAGCACCACGACGCCGGAGACGACCATGCTCTTCTGGACGTGGATGCCCGCCGCGGAGGCCACGCCGGCGGCCTCAGACACCTGCATCAGGTCCCACGGGAGGAAGGGCTCGCCCCGGAGCTGCAGGATATAAAAATCCACCGTGGCGGGCAGACAGCCCAGCAGGGCCGACAGGAGGGTGGCCAGCGGGGCGAAGCGGGTGAGCCAGTCCACCGCCATCCAGACGAGGAAGAGCAGCCCCCACGCCAGCAGGTAGGCTTCTGGGTGGGGAAAGATGTACTGCACAAAGGTATCTCCGCTCAGGGCGCCGCGGGCGATGTACTCGGTAAGCACCAGAAACAGAAGGGTGGCCACAGGCGGAAACAGCAGCCGCGCCCCGTGCAGCCGGAGGGACGCAGCACTCGGATGGTGTGTCATAAAGAAGTTCCTTTCACTTCTGCGTTTTTCTTATTATTTGAAGCTTATTTGAGGCGGCAGACTCCGCCCCAGTCCTCTATTATAATCATCCCGCCTCCAAAATCCAGCCCTGACGGGCAAAAAACGGGTGAAAATCTTTCATCCGTTCAGCCACTGATGCAATTTATCCAGCAGTCCCCCGTGGGAGGGCGGCGGGGCGGGGATGTCCGTCCGCACGAGGATGGCGTCCAGACCGATGCGCTCGATGTCGGCCCACGGGATGGTCAGGGTCTCGTCCCGGCCCAGCAGCCCGAAGAGCCGGGGCCGCCCCAGCAAAAGCAAACTCCCGATGCGGGCCGTGTCGGCGTCCAGCTCCACATCGTCCACCCGGCCAAGGCAGGCCCCGTCCTTCAGCTGGACGACTTCCTTGCTGCACAGCTCCCGAAAGGTCATCTCCCCCGCCCCCTTACAGTCCCATCCTATGCCGGGGCGGGCCGGACGATGCAAAAGGGCTGGAAAATACTGCCCCGGATGTGCTATACTGGGCGCAGGGAAATCCCAACTTTTCTTAAAGAGGTATCATCGATGTATAAAAATATCGTGTTCGACTTCGGCGGCGTCATGGTGGATTTCGACCCCCACAAGTACCTCATCGACCTGTTCGGGAACCGGGGGCTGGAAGAGGAGGTCTACGACCTGACCTTCGGCAGCAGAGAATGGCGGCTGCTGGACGCAGGCCGCATCACCCGCCGGGAGGCCAACGAGCGGATGCTCGAGCGGGCCAGAGCCGTGGGCCGGGGCTTCGAGGTGGAGGGCGTGCTGGACGACTGGATGAGCATGCTCCGCCCCCGCCGCCGGATGCAGACGCTGGTGGAGCAGCTCAAGCAGCGCGGCTACTGCGTCTACTACCTGAGCAACATCCCCGAGGACGTGCTGGACCTGCTGATGCACCGGGACTTCGAGGGTCTCTTCGACGGCGGCGTGGCCTCCTGCGAAGTGAAGATCAACAAGCCCGACCCCCGCATCTACCAGACCCTGCTGGACAAGTACCATCTCCGGGCCGATGAGTGCATCTTCATTGACGACCGGGCCGACAACCTCGTAGCCGCCAGCGCTCTGGGCTTCGGCATCTACGAGATGCACGGCGTCGGCACCCTGCTGCGCAGCCTGCCCACCTTCGGCGTCAGCCTCCACTGAAGCACAAATGATAAAAGACCCCTGCCCGGCAAGGCTGTCGGGCAGAGGTCTTTTTGTTGCGCAAAGCTTACTTCTTCTCGTAGCTCTGGCAGTAGTGCGGGATGTCCACCTGCTGAGAAGAGCAGGTGCAGCGCTCCGTCACCGTGATTTCGGGCAAGTCACACTTGCTGCTCCCCACGTTGTGGCGGCACTCGCAGACATCACAGCGGACACCTGTGTTTTCCATTCATTCATCACCTCTTTGTCCCTAGGTTGCCCCCAAAGACGCGGAATGATGCAGGATGGGCCGGTGTTATTTTTTACCAGTTGGCCAGATCAGCGCCCAGCTTGCGGCAGGCAGCCTGAACGTCGTCGTCGGGCGTCTCGTTGCAGACGAGGCCCTCGTCGCTGAACAGCTGTGCGCCGTCCTCTTTGGCACGCTCGCACCAGTCGCGCATCCACTGGCCGTCGCCCCAGCCGTAGGAGCCGAACAGAGCCACCTTCTTGCCGTTCAGAGAGCCTTCGAGGCCCGCGAACATCGGCTCGAACTCGCTCTCCTCCAGCTGCTCAGCGCCCATGGCCGGGCAGCCGAAGGCCACCACGTCATACCCGCCCAGCTTTGCTGCGTCCATCTCGGCGCAGGGGACGATGGTGGCGGCAGCGCCTGCACCCTCCGCGATGCAGTTTGCCATGGTCTCGGTGTTGCCGGTCGCGCTCCAGAATACGATTGCTACTTTGCTCATAATGTTCAGCCTCACTTTTGATTTATTTGGGTTAGCTGCTTCTAACTTTTTGCTCCATAAAAATGCGTCGGAAGCAGACTCAGACGCATCTCTTTGGTTAGGTTTCTCTAACCGTCCATAGGATACCACAGCACCGCTGCTTTGTCAAGCGGTCACAGAGGCTAACTTTTCCAGAAGTTTTACCCCGCTCTCACCAGCCGGAACGCCACCGTCAGCACCCCCAGGATGACCGGCTGATGGAGCAGATAGAGCACCAGCGAGTGACGGCCCATCCAGCCCAACGGCGGGCAGACCGACCGGCGCAGCGGCGCGAGGCGTCCCCGGCCCACGAGGTGGTGGAGGAAGTACCCCACCCAGAACAGAAACAGCCAGGGCAGCAGCGGGAAATAGTCGGTGGAGAAAAAGCTCTTCGGCATGAAGCCCAGATAGGCCGTGGTGTAGCTGGCGTAGAGGGCCTGCGGCAGGGCCAGACGCCCGCCCGGCAGATTCCAGAAGCCGTTCATCGTCGGGTAGGTCACCCAGAACAGCAGGGCGCTGACGGCCACGCCCGCGGCGGGCGGGACACGGCGAAACAGCGGGTCCAGCGCGGCGGTGAGGAACATGGACGAGCCCAGCAGAGTCAGCACCCCGAACCACACCACGTCCTCGGGCAGGAAGAGCAGGGTGACGGCTGTGACCAGCGCCCCTGCCCCGAAGACGACGGCTCCCCGCCGGAACGGATGATGCCCCAGCGGCAGGCAGAAGCCCGAAAGCAGGATGAAGACCCAGCAGATGCTCTGCTGCCACACAAAGCCCGGGCGTCCGGTGTACCACTTCTGGGCCACGCCGAAGAGGAACACCACGTCCCACATCCCGTGGTAGAGCATCATGCTGATGAGGTCGAGTCCCCGCAGCTCGTCCAGAAGACGATAGCGGGCGGCAGTTTGCGGTTCCATAGAGTCCTCCTTCCCTCTTCCTGATAAGACTGAGGAAATTATAGCACAAAAAGACCTCCCTGCAAAGACAGGGAGGCCGCAGTGCTTCAAAGCTTACTTCTCGTTGCGGGGCAGCAGGCAGTTGAGCAGGATGGCCACGAAGGCAGCAGGCACGATGCCGCTCTCGCCGCAGATGAGCTGGACGAACTGGGGGGTGTTGGCGAGGATCTTGGCGTTTGCACCCATGCCGTAGCCCACGCCCAGCGCCACAGAGACGATGGTCAGGGTGCGGGGAGTCATCTTCTCCTTGGTGATGAGCTGGATGCCCGACACCACGATGGAGGAGAACATCATGACGGCAGCGCCGCCCAGAACGGCCTGCGGCATGATGGAGATGAGTGCGCCCAGCTTGGGGATGAGGCCGCAGAGCATCAGGAAGATGGCGCCGGTGGCCAGTGCGCCCCGGTTGACCACCTTGGTCATGGCCACGAGGCCCACGTTCTGGCTGAAGGAGGTGTTGGGCAGGACGCCGAAGCAGGCGGCGACGGTAGAGCCGAGGCCGTCGCAGATGATGCCGCCGCTCAGCTCCTTATCGGTGGCCTCGCGGCCCATGCCGCCCTCCATGACGCCGGAGATGTCGCCCACCGTCTCCACGGCGGTGACGATGAACATGATCATAACGGGCAGGATGGCGCGGAGGTCGAAGACGATCTTGACCGGCACCAGCTTCGGGATGGCGAACCAGCTGGCCTCAGCGACCTTGTTCCAGTTCAGCACCCATGCTTTGGTGAACTCCACGCCGTCAGCGGTGACGCCGGTGGTGGGCAGGACGAAGCCCATGACGATGGCTGCCAGATAGCCCGCGATGATGCCCACGAGGATGGAGGAAGAGCTGAAGAAGCCATTGGTCCAGTGCTTGAAGAAGAGGATGACCACCAGCACGAAGACGGCCAGCAGCAGGTTCTCCACCGAGCCGAAGTCCTTGGCTGCGTTGCCGCCGCCGAAGGAGTTGACGCCCACGGAGATGAGGGACAGACCGATGGACAGCACGACCGTGCCGGTGACCACCGGCGGGAACAGCTTGCGCAGGGGCTTCAGAAAGACGCCCAGCACGCTCTCGAACAGGCCGCCCAGAATGGATGCGCCCATCATGGCGCCGTAGGCCGTGACGCCGCCGCCCATGGTGGCAGCCACGCTGTTGAACACGCCCAGAAAGCCTGAGCTGGTACCCATGATGATAGGCACTTTGCCGCCCACAGGGCCGAGGCCGTACAGCTGCACCAGCGTGATGATGCCCGCCACGAACATGGCGTTCTGCAGCAGGCTCACCTGCAGGTCTGCGAACTCACCGCCCGCGAGGCCGCAGGCGCTGGTGATGATGAGCAGCGGGGTGAGGTTGCCCACGAACATGGCGAACACGTGCTGCAAGCCCAGCGGGACCGCGTGGCGCAGCGGCATTTTCGCCTCAAACTCGTATGCCGAATTTTCCAGTTCAGCGCTTTTTATCATATTCCTGGCTCCTTTACTTCACTTCAGGTTTTTGTAACAAGCATAGAAAATTATAGCAGACCGGAACCGGGAACGGTAGGGCTTTTTCGAGTTTTTATTCATATTTTCGTCATAAGTCGTACTTCTACACCCCCGGCACCAGCACAGAGGGCAGGCCTCCCTTTGTACAACCTCTCCGTCATCGCTGACGCGATGCCACCTCTCCTTGTAGGAGAGGCCTTGGCAGTCCCCGCAAAGTGAACGGTTTCGCCAGAGGCTCCCCTACTAGGGGAGCTGTCGAACGGAGTGAGACTGAGAGGTTGTACGAAGACGGGCCTGCCCTAGGCAGCAGCCTTGTAAACCTTCCCCCCAGACTATCCCCCCAAAATGCCAAGCCCCCAAGGAGTTGCGACCTCCCCGGGGGCTTTTTTCTGCGTGAATCGCCCCAAAACCTGCGCGAATGGCACTTGCATTAGGGGGAGGGGGTGGTATAATGGAAGTATCAAAAACACCCAAGAAAAAGGAGGATACGACCATGAAACGGAAAAAATTCCTTGCCCTCGCCCTCGCGGGCGTGATGACCGCAGCGACCCTCACCGCCTGCGCACCGCTGGAGGACCTCTACGACTGGTTCTTTGGCGGCGGGTCGAGCAGCGCTTCCCGCGGGAATGGCACGGGCCTTGTGGAGTCGGAGACGCTCGAAAAGAGCATCATCGACTGGTTTGGACTTACCAACGCCACCAGGGAAAAGGACGAGGCAGAGCCGATGCTTCAGGAAGTGGCAAAGCGCTTTGACCCGGAGAGCTGGTACACCAACGGCGAGCTGAATGGTACTGCCGAAAAGGCGCTTAAGAGCATCGCAAATGATAAGCTGACGGCGAATCGCCGGGCTAAGTTTACAGATGTGGATGTATGGGAGGTGCAGTCCAGTCCGACGGACTTTAATCCTTCTACGGGTAGATCGATTTATGAGAATTCGTATTATAGTTCGGGGGCCGGAGCTAACTCAAATGAGCCGTATCATGCCTCGACCATGTATTCTTACAGTCAAGTGAAAGGCTGGATACAAAGCACAGACTCGTTTGATTTATATGCCGGTGTATTCCAGAAAAACGGCAAAACCTACGCCGCTATGGTTATAATTCGTTGGTATCACAGCTGATGCAAGCCCTGCTTTCCACACCCTTTTCTTGAAATAACCCTTCCGCCCCTTCGGAGCAACCGCCCTGAGGGGGCCTTTTTGCGCCTGTGGGCTGGCGCAGGGCATAGCCCGGCTTTGCTCCGCATACACTCTCATCAGAGCAAGGACAGGAAAGGAGCATCACCATGGAGCTGAAAGTGTTCCGGGACGTTCTGCCTGCGGCGGGTGCGGACTGCACCGCCAAGGCGGAGCTGCCCCTCGAGACCGAACTACTGATCTCGGACTATCTGCCGCCGGTGCAGCGCATCGTCAAGTGCTTCGCAAAGCCGGTGGTGCTGCAAAAGCAGCTGGCCCCCGGGCGGCTGACGCTGGAAGGATATTTGCGCTGTACCGTATATTATCAGGGTGAAGAAGGGGCGGGGCTGTGCCAGACCGAGCAGAAGCTGCCCTTCACCAAGGCCCTCGAGCTGCCCAGCTTTGCGGCCACGGCGTGGACAGCCTGCGTCGAGGGCCAGACCGAATACCTCAACTGCCGGGCCGTCAACCCCCGCCGCATCGAGGTGCGGGGGGCCTACGGGCTGGTGGTGAGCGTCCACGCCCAGCTGTCCACCGAGGTCATCACGGCCCTCAGCGAGGGCGGCATCGAGCAGAAGCCGGTCACGCTGGCAGGGGTGCGGCGGGCCGCCACCCTCGAAAAGCTCGTGACCATCGAGGGGGCGCTGACCTTCCCGAAGCCCCCTGCCGCCATCCTCGACATCACCGGCACCGCCGAGGTGCGGGAGCTGAAGCGGATGCAGGGCAAGGCCGTGGCGAAGGGGGTCTTGCACGTCCTCTGCGGATGGCGGGCCGAAGGGGACGCCGCCCTCCGCAGCCAGACTGCCGACCTGCCCTTCAACCAGATACTGGATGCAGACGGCCTCAGCGAGGACTGCCGCTGCCTCTGCGTGCTGGAGCCGGTGGGCTTTGCGGCGGCGGAAGGGGAGACCACCGAGGACGGCGCGGCTTCCACCACCCTCACGGCCACGGCGATGCTGCGGCTGAGCGGCTGGCGTCCCTACCAGCTCCAATGCGTGGCCGATGCCTTCTCCACCCGCTTCGAGACGACCCTCACGCCTCAGACTCTCGCCACCGAATCGCTGCTCTGCGCGCTGGACGAGACGACGGTGCTGCGGGGCTCCGGCCCTCTGCCCGACGCCGGAGCGCATATTTTAGCCTGCTTCGCGTCCTTCGGGCCGGTGAGCCTGACGCGGCAGGAGGGGAGAGCCGTCCTGACGGCCCGGGCCGTGGTGTCGGCCTTTGCGGAAAACACCCTCGGGGAGATGGAGTGCTACGAAAAGGCGCTGGACTACGCCCTGCCCCTCTCCGCCGACCTCCCGCCCGACACCGACGCCTACCCCGAGTGCTGGCTGAGCGTTCAGGACCTGCAATGCGCCAGCGCAGGCGGCGCGCTGGATGTGTCCCTCACCGTCCGGGCCGAGGGCGCGGTGCTGGCGCGGCAGACGGCCTCTCTCGTGGGGGCGGTGGAGCTGGGCGACCCCCTCGCCCCCGCCGACCCGGAGGTGTCGCTCCGCATCTGCTACGCCCAGCCGGGGGAGGAACTGTTCGCCATCGCCCGGCGCTACCACGTCTCGCCCGGCCAGATGCTGGCTGCCAACGACCTCCCCGACGGCACCGCCCGCCTCGACGAGGCGCGGAGACTGCTGGTGCCGGGGGTGTGAGCGAAGCTGTAAACTTTCTGCACAGCGCTTGACTTTTGCGGGGAATGGCATATACTATAAATAGTGAAAGTAGAAATTAAACTAGTCATTTGACTCACCAAGAAGAAAACCCCCTCCCGGAGCTGCAACTCCGAAAGGGGGTCTTCTTTTTTAGTGCTTACGGCCCGTGAACCATCCGTCAAGCCACTTGCAGATGTAGTAAGATGCTACATTTGCTGCGACGGACAGAATGAAAGTAGAAATACCAGGCATTTGTCTCACCCCCTTCCCAATAAAATGGGCGGGCAAGGCCGCAAAACAAGTATACCATAAACTTCAACAAAAAGATACAGGAAGCGATGCCACGAGCCGGACTTTCCTACAGAGGAAAGGCTCTGTCTTAGTACAACCTCTCAGTCTGCTTCGCAGACAAGGCCGGGTTGCGGCTCCCAGCGTCTGCTGCGCTGTCGCTTGCATCCTGCTGGCCGCGGCCCCAACGGCGACTCCCTGTTTCCGCCGCTGGCGGCGGTCATCGCCGTTGCCCCTAGTAGGGGAGCCTCTGGCGGAACCGTTCACTTTGCGGGGACTGCCAAGGCCTCTCCTACAAGGAGAGGTGGCACGCCGCAGGCGTGACGGAGAGGTTGTACTAAGACGGGCCTGCCCTCTGCAGCGAGTCCTGCCCTGTAAACTTTCTGCACAGCGCTTGACTTTTGCGGGGAATCGGGTATACTAAGGTCAGGAATGCCAAAGGTCAAGTTGACCATCCCAAGAAAGAGAAAACCCCCTCCCGGAGTGCCCGCTCCGAAAGGGGGTTCTCTTTTAGTTGGGCTTACGGTCATCGTCGTAACGGTCAAGCCACTTACAGATGATGTGTCCCGCAACATCTGCCGCGACCGCTACCAAGAATGCCATTAGGTAGGCCAAGATCTCCACCCCCTCTCCCGTAAGATAGCGGGGATGAACCGCAGAACCAGTATACCATAAACATCGACAAAAAGATACAGAAAAAGACGCTGTGTTATCATACTTCCCAGAAAGAAGGAATCCCATGTCCCGCTGTGTTATCATTTCCGCCTGCCCGGTCAGCGCCTCGCTGGCGTCGGCCCTGCAGCCCGGCGACACCATCATTGCCTGCGACGCGGGCTACCGCAACTGTGCGCCGCTCCACTGCCGCCCCGACATCATCGTGGGCGATTTCGACACCGCGCCCTGCCCGGCGCAGGAGGGCGACGACACCATCATCCTGCCCCACGTCAAGGACGACACCGACACCGAGTACGCGGCAAAGCTGGCCTCCGAGAAGGGCTTCGACGAGGCGCTGCTGCTGGGTGTACTGGGCGGCAGACGCCTCGAGCATACGCTGGCCAACCTCTGCACCGGCCTCGGCCTCGAACAGCGGGGCGTCCGCGCCACGCTTCTGGACGAGCACAGCCGCATCACCTTCGTGATGCCCGGCGAGACCCGCCGCTACCCGAAGGACGGGTATTTCTACCTCTCGGTCTTCCCGATGGAGGGCAGGGCAGAGGGGGTCTCGGAGCGGGGCTCCTTCTACGAGCTGACCGACGCCGTCCTCACCGCAGGCTACCCCCTCGGCGTCAGCAACGAGTACGCCGATGGCTCCGACTGCATCACCATCTCCACCCAAAAGGGCGCGCTGGTGGTGGTGGAGACGGTGCCGGACGGGCCGATCCTGAGCTGAACCGGAACATTCCGGGCGCGGGACGCCTATAATGGCGTATCAAGCGACGAAAGGTGGTCGGCTCTATGCAGGTGGTCGTTCTCAAAAGCCCCAAGTGCCTGAGAGGCTTGCTCCGGAGGCTGTTCGGCATCCGAAAAGAAACGCAGGACTGAAAGAAATGAAAAGCCGCCGTGCGGCGGTTTCTGTAAACTTTCTGTGCAAAGCTTGACTTTTGCGGGGAATGGCATATACTAAAGATGGAATTGTGAGGATATTCCATTCGGTACACCAAAAAGAAAAGCCCCCAAGGAGTTGCGACCTCCCCGGGGGCTTTCCATCTGCCATGGTTAAAATTTTACCCCTTCGGAGCAGCCGCCCCGAGGGGGTTTTTCTCTTTTTCTGCGCAGAAATACGCAGAAAGCTTGCGTTGACTGCACAACCTTTCGTGGTTATAATGAAAGCAACAAAACAACCCATGAAAGGAGTTTTTATGCAGAAAAACATGACCGACCGCACCCCGGGCAGCTACGACGACTTCGTGGCCTACCTCGGCACAGTGCGCACCGAAGAGGAGCTGTTTTCCCGGCTGACCTACTGGTTCGCCGGGCAGGACCGCCCCGAGGACGTCCTCAGCCGCTCCGAGCTGGTGGAGGCGAGGGCGAAGGAGCTGGGCTTCTGGCAGGGCCTGACCTTCCGGATGGAGCGCTGGCTGGCCGACGGCAAGAGCGAGCTGGAAGCGGTGGGCCGGGAGGAGTTCCAGAGCCGCATCGCCGAGGACTACGCCGCCTACCGGGAAAAGGCCGACGCGGCCCGGGCGCGCTTCCGGGACCGCCGCCGCGCCGCGCCCCTCAGCTTCACCCCCGACTGCCTCGAGAACGTCCCCATCCAGAACGTGAGCTGGCTGGTGGATGGGCTGCTGCCTATGGGAGAGGTGTCGCTTCTGGGTGCCGACGGCGGCACCGGCAAGGGCATCTGGCAGGCCCAGCTCATTGCGTATGTCACGGCGGGCCGGACCTCCGGCTTCTTCCCCCAGCCGCCGGAGAAGACCGGCAGTGTCCTCATCTTTTCCGGCGAGGACGACCCCGGCAAGGTGCTCAAAGCCCGCCTGACGGCGGCAGGGGCCGATATGAGCCGGGTGATGGTGGTCACCAGCGACGCCTACTTTGCCCGCACCGGCAGCCCGCTCTGCATCCCGGACACGAGCTTTGCAAAGTACGTGGGGAAGGCCGCGCCCGCCCTCGTCATCATCGACCCGCTGCAGAGCTTTCTGCCTGCGGGGGTGGAGATGGCCAGCCGCAACCAGATGCGCAGCGCCCTGCTGCCCCTCAAGGCCCTCTGCGCCAGGCACGGCTGCGCGGCCCTCATCTCGATGCACACCAACAAGCGCGCCAACGTCTCGGGCCGCGCCCGTCTGGCCGACAGCTCCGACATCTGGGACATCGCCCGCAGCGTCCTCATGATGGGCCGCGACAAGAACAGCGAAAAGCTCTACCTCAGCCACGAGAAGAGCAGCTACTCCGCCCCGGCCCGGACGGCCCTGCTCCACATCGAGCAGGCGCAGGTGGAGGGCGTGAAGACAGCCGTGGCCGTCTTTGACAGCCGCACCGACAAGAAGGACGCCGACTTCGTGGAGGAGCGCCGCGTCCGCACCGCCCAGACGAAAGAGGATACCGCGCAGGCCATCCTCAACGTGCTGGCCGAGAGCAAGCTGGGGAGTATGCCCAGCACCCAGCTCCGGGCGGAGGTGATGAAGGAAATTGAATGTAGTAAATGTACTTACGATAGAGCTTATAGAAGCCTTGTGATGAGCGGTGAAGTGACCAAAAAGCAGCTCACACGAAATGGTGGCGAAAGAAGCTGGTACAGTGTTCTTTCCTGCTGTAGTAAAACAAATGCGTAAGTGAGAAATATATAACGTGTATATGTTATAAAATGCCACTTACGCAGCCTGCGTAAATGGGGCATCTGCGTAAGTGAGTCACTTACGCAACAAGCGTCACTTCATCACCTTGCGTAAGTGCGTTTTTGAACGAAATGACGACATAAAATTGTCACTTCGTCAGATAACCCGCCCCTCTCAGAGCAGCAATCTCCGAAAGGGTTTTTTGCACCTTCCGGCCTGCCAAAGCCTCTCCCTTCGTACAACCTCTCCGTCACGGCTGACGCCGTGCCACCTCACCTAGTAGGGGAGGCTTTGGCATAGCGGAAAACTTCTCCTCTTCGCCAGAGGCTCCCCTACAAGGGGAGCTGTCTGCGAAGCAGACTGAGAGGTTGTACTAAGACGGGCCTGACCGTGAGCCGCTGCTGGGCTCAGCCCCCAAACCTGCGTGAATCGCCCCAAAACCTGCGCGAATGGCAGTTGCGGCGGCGGCGGGAGACGGGTTATAATGGAAGTGTCAAAAACACCACAGTGAACGGAGGATACGACCATGAAACTGAAAAAGCTCCTTGCCCTCGCCCTCGCGGGCGTGCTGATGCTGGCCCTGCTCACCGGCTGTTCCGGCGGCGGAAACGGAGAGGACAGGCTCGTCGCGGAGGCCGTCGCCGACATCTTCAAGGGAAACTCCCAAAACGTCGAAGTCTCTTACAGCGTCCCCGCGCTGACCCGCACCATCCGGCCCGCGTTCACCCCGGACTGGTTCCTGATGACCCCAGAGGGAATCATCGACGGGCTGAACGAGAACTTCCCCATAGACGCCGGTCAGACGCTGAAAGGCTTCCTGGAAAACAGCCTGAAAGCCTACGAGCAGAGCAATTTCGTGAGCTTTGTTGCTTTCGACTCCACCGGGATGAGCGCCCTTCAGCAGGTAGAGCGGTTCTCCAGCGGTGCGCCGGCGATCAGGGTCTATGGTAAAGGTTGGTCGCCCTCGGCTAACACCAAGCTGCGTGTCGGCGTCTGCCATAAGACCGTCGCGGGCCGGGAATACTGTCTGGTGGTCGTTGTTCTGGCCTGATGATGCGCTTGTAAACTTTCTGCGCAACGCTTGACTTTTGCGGGGAATGGCATATAATAAAAGTACGAAAGAAAGAATGATGGTTTCCATTGTTCTCACCAAAGCAAAAGAAAACCCCCTCACGGAGTTGCCGCTCCGAAAGGGGGTTTCCTTATTTAGTGCTTACGGCCCGTAGACAATCCCTCAAGCCACTTGCAAAAGAAAAGGCTCTGTCTTAGTACAACCTCTCCGCCATCGCTGACGCGATGCCACCTCTCCTTGTAGGAGAGGCCTTGGCAGTCCCCGCA
>OGDS01001856.1_pt1 | contig 14226 bp, 10 predicted proteins | sample 1570351 | NCBI WGS metagenome assembly OGDS01 (sample SAMEA2581974, study PRJEB24529) | metagenome | biome: Human gut stool | place: China | collected 2011
GAAGGCTAGATCCAGAACATCACGGACATACAGCATCGCAGAAATGACATCAATACACTGACTCATGCCATCAACAACGCCAAAGAAAGTATCTTTGCCGCCAAGCCCGATGGCACGATTATCTTTGCCAACCGTCGTTTCCTGTACAATCATGGTATTTCAGAAAACGAAGACATCAGTCAATTAAAAATTTACAACGTCGCCGCAGATATGCCTACACAAGAGGCTTGGAACGAACGTTGCAAAGATGTCATACACGGTGGCAGCAGTAACTTTGTGGCTCATCACCCATCTAAAATCAATAAAGGTATATTGGCTTATGAAGGCACGATGTACAACGTGACCAATGATTCCGGAGAAGAAAGTTACTGGTCGTTCGCCCATGATATTTCCGAGAGGATTCGGTACGAAGCCCAAATCAAACGGCTCAACCAAATCATGGATACAACCATCAACAATCTCCCTGCCGGGATTGTAGTGAAGGAAATCAACAACGACTTCCGATACATTTACCGGAATCGGGAGGCCTACAACCGCGATCTTTATAAGAACGACCCTGTCGGCAAGAATGACTTCGATTTCTACCCGCCTATCGTAGCCGAAAAGAAGAGACAAGAAGATATCCAGGTGGCTACCACCGGAAACAGGATTATCCTCGACAAACGGAAAATCCGGGTGGACGGTGACGAATTATCTTCGCCTATCATCGTCAGCATCGAATGGGACATCACGGAGCTGGAAATAATAAAACGGGAACTTCAATCGTCGAAAGAGAAAGCGGAAATGTCTGATAGCCTGAAGTCGGCCTTCCTCGCCAATATGAGTCATGAAATACGTACGCCGCTGAATGCTATCGTAGGTTTCTCGCATCTCATTGCCGAAAGCGATGATGCGGAAGAACGGAAGACGTATTATAACATCGTAAACGCGAACAACGAACGTCTCCTGCAACTTATCAACGAGATTCTCGACCTCTCGAAGATTGAATCGGGAACCATCGAGTTTTCCTTCGGACCGGCTAGTCTCCATAATCTCTGCCGGGAAGTGCACGATGCTCATATATTCCGTACTCCGCAAGGAGTAAGCCTTGTCTATGAATCCTCGGACGAAAGTCTGATGATTGAAACGGACAAGAACCGGGTATTCCAGGTGATTTCAAATCTGATTGGAAATGCTGTCAAGTTTACGAAGGAAGGAAGTATCAGTTATGGTTACAAACTGGTGGACAATCAGATTGTATTCCACGTAACGGATACCGGAACGGGAATTGAGCCGGAGAAAGTGGGTCTTGTGTTCGAACGTTTTACCAAGCTAAACAATCCTGCACAGGGCACTGGGTTGGGATTATCTATCTGTAAGTCTATCGTTGAACGGCTCGGGGGCAAGATTTCCGTCAGCTCCGAATTTGGTAAGGGAACGACGTTTACATTTACTTTACCATACACGATTGCAAATCCTGCAAATGTGGATTCTTCAAAGAAAGAGAATGGTGAAGGGAACATTGCTGGAATAGCATCTGCCGGGAAAACTGCAGATTCGAGTGTTGACAGTTCTGCAAATACACGGCACGCCTGTATTTTGGTTGCCGAAGATACGGACAGTAACTTCGACTTATTGGAGGCTATTCTAGGTAAAGACCATCAGCTTATACGTGCGCATGACGGAATGGAAGCTGTCACGATGTTCGATGAAGTGAAACCGGATCTTATCTTGATGGATATCAAGATGCCGAATCTGGACGGACTGGAAGCTACAAAAATCATCCGTGAACTGTCTGCCACTGTTCCTATTATTGCTCAAAGTGCCTTTGCATACGAACAGGACAGGAAAGCGGCTGAAGAAGCGGGGTGCAATGATTTTATAGCTAAACCAATAGCGGATGATAAATTGAAAGCAATGATTCATAAATGGTTGCTTCCTTCGTAGAGAGCTTAATCCCTCATGATATAACCAGCAAATAATTTAGATTAAATGAAAGCCTTTTACAGACTGTTTTATTACATATCCATCGTGCTGACCAGTATTTTGGCAGGAGTTACCATTGCGGGTGCTTTCGTAGGCAATGCCGCACCGGATAGTTTCAAATTTATGCCTTTCATCGGTTTGATACTGCCGATACTTTTATTGGCTAATCTTGCTTCTGCTATCTACTGGACGATTCGTTGGCGGTGCTGGGTTTTCATCCCTCTGATTGCTATATTCAGCAATTGGGGATATATGAGCTGTGTATTACAATCGCCTTTTTTCAGTCCGGCTTCGTCACCGATGGTTAAAATGAATGTATATACTCCGGGAGTGTTGACGGTTGCTACTTACAACGTCGATGCCTTTAACCATGAGCATACCGGCTACTCATGCAAGGAGATTGCTTCTTACATGAGAAATCTGCAAGCAGATATTCTCTGTTTCCAAGAATTTGGCATTAACGATGAGTTTGGCATCGATAGTATATCCGCAGCTCTCTCTAATTGGCCGTATCATTATATTCCTTCTTCGCCCGAAGGGAAAAATCTGTTGCAACTGGCTGTTTTCAGCCGTTATCCTATCAAGGAGGAGCATCTTATCATCTATCCTGATTCGAAAAATTGCAGTCTTGCATGTGATATTGAAATCAATGGTCGCACCATCCGCCTGTTCAATAATCATCTCCAAACGACGGAAGTAAGCCAGAACAAGCGCAAACTGGAAAAGGGACTTCGTACGGATGATTCCCAAAGAGTGGAACATGCTGCCCTGGGACTTATCGACGGCTTACATGAGAATTTCCGGAAACGGGCCGTACAAGCTGATCTTCTCAAGCAACTGATAGCCGCCTCCCCCTATCCTACTCTAGTCTGCGGTGACTTTAACTCTCTGCCGTCTTCGTATGTTTATCACACTATAAAAGGTGATAAGTTGCAGGATGGCTTTCAAACGAGCGGACATGGGTATATGTATACTTTCAAGTACTTCAAGCATCTGTTGAGAATCGACTATATTCTCCATTCACCGGAACTGAATAGCACGGATTACTTCTCGCCGGATCTTAATTATAGCGATCATAATCCGGTGGTGATGAGGATGAAATAAAAAAGATGCTCCGTTTATTGAACGAAGCATCTTTTTATATAAATATTCTAGAATGTAAACTTAACGCCTAACTGCATCTGCCATGCACTACCTGTAGAAGCAGTATAATCCCATTTAGAATTTTTCTGGAACACCTCGCGAGAAGATGCATTCATCTGATAAGTAAGAGGTTCTCCTACCTTACTTGCTGTTTTTAACAACCTTACATTATCATAACTCTGCAAACCGCAAGAGCGATAAGCCCCCCACTTCGAATTTAATAAGTTACCAATATTCAACATATCAAGACTTACTTGAATACCGTACTTACGGCTACCAATCTTAGCATAAAAATCCTGTGCTATCTTCATGTCAAAACGGTGAATCCACGGTTCTAAAGAAGAAGCACGTTCTACATACTGCCCCTTGTGATCATTCAAATAAGAGTCATTATTTACATAGTTCCAAAAATCTTCTTGTTGGTCTACCGCCGAATAAGTCACATTATTTTGTTTATCTTTAATATCCACAAATGTCATTTCTTCTTTAGAAGCAGGCACATACATCAAATCGGAATAGTTTCCGTCACCGTTCATATCATTAGAATAGGTATAAGAAAAACGTCCTTGTTGGTAACCTGTATAGAACAAAGAAACAGTCGTTTTCATATTCGCATAAGCAACTTCATAAGAAGCATTAGCTATCAAACGATGCGGGGTAGAAAATAAAGAATAAGAGACACCCGGATCATTCAATGAATTAACTGCAACATTATTCTGCCATACTGAAGCCGCCGATGAACCTGGATTTGCCGTCATATCTTTAGCCATTGTATAAGTGTACCCAAATGAACCTGTAAAGCCAAAATCAAATTTCTTCGTTAATACTGCATTAAAAGAATATTGATAACCTTTTTCATCCCCATTAGTCAACTGTATAACGGTTTTCGTCTTAGGATTGTCATAGTAATTATTCTTAGTCCAATATACACGTCCCGGTTGTTCATTATAGGTTCCAGAAGGGGCCTTTTCGTTCATATTCTTCTGAACAACATTATATATATCACGTGTATACATAGCACCAACAGAAAGCATAAATCCATAAGGTAACTGAAACTCTGCATTTACATTACTACGCCAAACTTGAGGCATTTTAAAATTCGGATCCACATAAGCTATAGCACCGGGGACCTCATTTCCCGGAGTTGATGGAAACATATCCGGATTTTGGGTAAGAGTTTCTTTATAATTTGGATTAAAAGCAAAGTTTGCCGGTAATTCCGAAGTCTCAAATTCAACCATATTTTGCATCTGACCTGCATTTGTCGGTTGGTTAGTGAACCATACAAATGGTAATAACCCTGTAAACAAGCCTGTACCTCCAGTCAAAACAATAGAACGGTCACCTTTTATATCCCAATTAAATCCTAAACGAGGAGATATTAACAATTTACTTTTCGGCCATTCGGATACGTCAACATTCGTTCCATTAAATGACTGTTCTTTGATAGCCGCATTCCCTAACAAATCATCAAAATATAACGGTAAATCAAAGCGTAATCCATATGTCAATTTTAAATTAGGTGTAATAGAATATTCATCTTGTGCATAAGCTCCCAACATACCAAATGTCAGTTCAGCTCCCGGAGCGTCTTTTCCATTATATCCATAAGTAATGCCATACAGCATCGGTTTTTCTCCCGTCATAAAATCGTCCATTGAAGCATAACGATAATATCCATAAGGAGCACGTAAATATGAATTCATGAAATACTGTCTTTCAAATGTTGCACCGGCAGTTATCAAATGGTTTCCTTTATTAATAGTTACATTGTCAGTAACACTAAATACATTATTCTCGACATCATTAAAAGGAGTAAACAATTCTGTACCCAATGTCATATACTGCTTACCGTCCTTGTAAATATCAACCATTGGAAACGCATCTCCCTTAGTTGTACGAGAATCTCGGATATGGGTATAAGTCACTAATAATTTGTTTTGTACTGAAGAAGAAAAATTGCTATTCAACTCACCGGAAAGAGACGTTACAATATTTCTAAAACCATAGTTGGAATTTCCAAATGCAAATGCATCAACCCCATAACGGTTTGAATTAGCTTTAGTGATTACCGAAGAAGTTGAACTAATACTAGCATCATTTTCTGATTTCACTGTGTTAAAACGTAATGACAGTTTATGACTTTTATTAATATTCCAATCCAAACGAGCCATAAGCTTCCAATTTTTACTCTCGAAATCATCAAATTTATCATAACTTCCCGGATCATATCCATATTTATCCTTTACAAAATCACTTATTGTCTTCAAATCCTTTATCCAAGTTCTAGAAATATGATTTTGATTATCCCCACTTCCACCTTCTTCTTGACTAGGAGTCCACAAAATACCAGGGCTAGTACTATTTTCTAATTCTCCATTTACAAAAAAGAATAGTTTATTTTTTATTATCGGAGCTCCTAATGTAAAGCCATACAAACTGGATTTATAACTTTCCACATTAGGAACGTCAACATCGTTAATAGATTTTCCTATAAAATTCTTTGGTTTCTGATATGTATAAACTGTTCCCTTTAATTCGTTTGTACCACTCTTGGTTACAGCATTAATAGAAGCTCCCGTAAAATTGGAATACGTAACACTATAAGGAGAAACATTAACGCTAATTTCATCAATTGCATCAAGTGAAATAGGCTGCGCATCTCCACCCGGCAAATTATTAGTACTCAAACCAAAATTATTGTTCAAAGCTGCACCATCCACAGTTATTGTATTATAACGTCCATCACGTCCGGCAAAAGAATTACTGCCACCCGCATAAGGAGAAAGTTTAGTAAAGTCAGTAATACTACGATTAATAGTAGGCAATGTCGTTAACTGACGCTCACTCACATTCGTTACAGTCCCCATCTTCTCTACTGTTTTCTGTGCTGTTACTATAACTTCATCCAATAATTCAGAACTTTCCTTTAAAACTACATTTAAAGTGTATACTTCTCCTAACGATAAATTTACACCTTTATAAATAGCAGTCTGATAACCAACATAAGAAACTTCAACTTTGTAAGGACCACCGGTACGCATACCTTGCAAATTAAATTGACCACTGATATTAGTCACTGTACCATAACGTGTACCTGACGGCTCGTGGATTGCAACCACAGTCGCTCCAATGATAGGTTCATCTTGTGCTGTAACCTTACCACTCATACTAGAAGTGGTAACCTGCGCACTAACGGTAGCAATGACCATGAGCATCGCCGCTACTAAAAAAGATCGCATTCTCTTTAACATAAATGTAGTTGATTAGTTAATATAAATTGTTTGCTTTTAAAAACTGTGCACAAATATAATTAATAATATTTAGAACTACATTACGATTATACTACAATTTTTTAAGAGAGATAAACGTTTTCCCCTGTTATAAAATGATAAAGGCTCCACAATATTTGCAGAGCCTTTTATTTTGAAACAGAAAGCATTAGAAATGCTTCAATCTATTACTTTATACTAGTCAGTCATTAACTTTCTATAACGAACACGTTTTGGTTCTTCATTTCCCAAACGTTTCATTTTATTTTCTTCATATTCTGAATAAGAACCTTCGAAGTAGAATACATTGGAGTCTCCTTCAAAAGCAAGGATATGTGTACAGATACGGTCGAGGAACCAACGGTCGTGCGAGATAACTACTGCACAGCCGGCGAAATCTTCCAAACCTTCTTCCAAAGCACGTAGTGTGTTTACGTCGATATCATTGGTAGGCTCATCGAGCAACAGTACATTACCTTCTTCTTTCAAAGCCATCGCCAAGTGTAAACGGTTTCTTTCACCACCGGACAGTACGCCGCAGAGTTTTTCCTGATCGCCTCCAGAGAAATTGAAACGGGAAAGGTATGCACGCGCATTCACATCACGTCCCCCCATACGGATCAACTCATTACCACCGGAAATTACCTGATATACACTCTTATTCGGATCAATATCTCTGTGCTGCTGGTCTACATACGCCACCTTTACAGTCTCTCCTACTTCAAATTCTCCTTTATCCACTGTTTCCAATCCCATAATCAGGCGGAACAATGTCGTCTTTCCCGCACCATTAGGACCAATCACACCGACAATACCATTAGGAGGAAGCATAAAGTTCAAATCGTCAAACAGCAATTTATCACCGTATGCTTTAGCCACATGTTTGGCTTCAATGACCTTATTACCCAGACGGGGACCATTCGGAATAAAGATTTCAAGTTTCTCTTCTTTCTCCTTCACGTCCTCATTCAGCAATTTGTCATAAGAGTTAAGACGTGCCTTACCTTTCGCCTGACGGGCTTTCGGAGCCATGCGTACCCATTCCAACTCACGTTCCAGTGTTTTACGACGTTTGCTGGCGGTCTTTTCTTCCATTTCCATACGTTTGGTCTTCTGTTCCAACCAGGAAGAGTAGTTACCTTTCCAAGGGATACCTTCACCACGATCCAGTTCAAGAATCCATCCGGCAACGTGATCGAGGAAGTAACGGTCGTGCGTCACAGCAATAACCGTACCTTCATATTGTTGTAGATGTTGTTCCAACCAGTCAATAGACTCTGCATCCAAGTGGTTGGTAGGTTCGTCCAGCAAAAGCACATCCGGTTTCTGCAGCAACAAACGGCAAAGAGCTACCCGGCGACGTTCACCTCCGGAGAGATTTTCTACCGGCTGATCTTCAGGCGGACAACGGAGAGCATCCATTGCACGCTCCAACTTGCTATCCAGATTCCATGCATCAGTTGCATCAATGATATCTTGCAATTCACCCTGGCGAGCAAAAAGAGCATCCATCTTATCCTGATCCTCATAATACTCCGGCAAACCGAATTTCTGATTGATTTCTTCGTATTCTGTCAGTGCGTCAACAATGGGTTGCACACCTTCCATCACTACTTCTTTTACTGTCTTTGTGTTGTCTAAATAAGGTTCCTGTGCCAAATACCCCACGGAATATCCCGGAGAAAACACGACTTCTCCCTGAAAGGATTTCTCCAAACCGGCGATGATCTTCAATAACGTTGATTTACCAGAACCGTTCAAACCGATAATACCGATTTTCGCTCCATAGAAAAACGACAGGTAAATGTCTTTCAGCACATTCTTATTAGGAGTGAATGCTTTGCTCACTCCTACCATTGAGAAGATAATTTTTTTATCGTCAGCAGCCATAATGTATGATTATATATTGTTGATAATGGCACAAAGATAAGAAAAATGTTTGAAATGCTTTGGAGTTCTAAAAAAATGTTCTACCTTTGCACCCGCAATTCGAAAGAAAGCATAAAGGATTGATTCAGTAGCTCAGCAGGTAGAGCACTCCCCTTTTAAGGGATAGGTCGCGCGTTCGAATCGCGCCAAGCGCAATTTTTTATTGGTTAATTTTCAAGAATGTTCATAAATTGCTAACAGGTTTTTATATCTGTAAAAAAGTTTTTTGTTTGCTTTACTGTTAGTTTTGATAAACTATAATTGTATTAAGATTATATATAATTTAAAGGAAACATTATGAGTAAATATTTATTAGAAGTTGGATGTGAAGAATTACCTTATAAATTTATCCCGTCAGCAATTCAACAATTAAAAACAGGTTTTGAAAACTTCTTGAATTCAAATAAAGTTGAATTTGAAGATGTTAAAGTATATGCAACACCAAGAAGATTAGCTGTAATAGTTTCAGGGCTTGAAAAAGAAAGTAAAGATGAAATTAAAGTTGTAAAAGGCCCTATTAAAAAAGTTGCATACGATGAAAATGGGAATTTGACAAAAGCTGGAGAAGGTTTTTGTAGAAAAAATGGTATTAATCCTGAAGATTTGTATATTGAAGATGATTATATCCATGCAAAAATTACAATCGAAGGAAAATCTATTGTTGAATTGTTAAAAGAAAATGTTCCATCAATAGTTTTAAAATTGCAAGGCTCTCACTTTATGAGATGGGCTGACAATGATGAAAAATTTTCTCGTCCTATAAGATGGATCGTATCTATTTTGGATAGAGAAGAAGTTAAAATTAAAATTATTGATAAAGAAAGCTCTAATGTGACACGTGGTCATAGATTTGCTCAACAAAATGTTTATATTAATAATCCTGATGATTACGTAGAAATTATGCGTAACTGTTGCGTAATAGTAGATCAGGAAGAAAGAAAACAAAGAATTATTGACAGAGCTAAAGAAGAAGCTGCAAAATTGGGTGCAACTCCTTATTACACAGATGATTTATTGGAAGAAGTAACATTTATTACTGAATATCCGGTGCCTGCTGTATGTGAGTTTAATCCGGATTATTTAAGATTACCTGAAGAACTTGTTGTTACTGTAATGGCTGTTCACCAAAGATATTTCGCTTTGTATAAAGATGGTAAATTAATTAATAAATTTATCACTATGACAAATTATCTTGGTGATGAGTTTGAAAATATTAAAGCAGGTAATGTAAGAGTTATTAAAGCTCGTTTAGACGATGCTGTATTTTTCTTTAATGAAGATACTAAAAAGCCTTTAGCTGATTATGTTGAAGACTTGAAGGGTATTACATTCCAAAAAGGTATGGGCTCTATGTATGATAAAGCTCAAAGACTTGTTAAGTTGTCAAAATTAATGGTTGGAAATAATCCTACTGTTGAAAGAACTGCACTTCTTGCAAAAGCTGATTTGACAACAAATTTAGTGTTTGAATTTACTGAATTGCAAGGATTTATCGGTGCTGATTATGCAAGAGTATCAGGAGAGCCTGATTGTGTATGTGAAGGTATTAAAGAACATTATTTCCCTCTTAATGCCGATGGCGAAATTGCCGTTACAACAGAGGGACAAATTGTTGGTATTGCAGATAAAATAGATACAATTTGTGCAGTATTTGCAGAAGGTAAAAAACCTACCGGATCTTCAGACCCTCTAGGTGTTCGCCGTGCAGCTTTAGGTATTATCAGAACTATTTTAGCACACGATTTAAAAATTGATTTGACTAAATTGATTACAGAAACTTTATTATTACTTCCTGTATCTACAGAAGGTGAAAATATTGCTGATAAATTCAAAAAAGCTGCAGGATCTTGTATTAGCAGAGTATCAGGTAAAGTTACAGATGAAATTTATGAATTCTTTATTCAAAGATTAATAATTTTCTTGTCTGAAAAATATTCTAAAAATGTATTAGAGGCTTGTGCTGCTAATAAAAATCCGCTTGTTGATTTAACTGATTATATCAAACGTGTAGAAGCTGTTTCAAAATTGAATTCAGAAGCAGTATTAGAAAGTGCTAACAGAGTATTGAGAATTTTAAAAGAAGATTCTAAAAAATCTGTTAATAAGAATTTATTTAAAGAACCTGCTGAGAGCATGTTGTTAAATCAGATTGAAACAGTAAGTGAAGATTTAGATTATGACGCTTATTTGAAGCAGTTAGAAGAAATTAATCCATCTGTTGAAAAGTTCTTTAACGATGTTCTTGTAATGGATAAAGATGAAAATGTTAAGGAAAACAGATTAGCTCTTCTTACTATGTTGAAAGGCAAATATAATCACTTAGCTGATTTCAGTAAATTATAAAGAATTGTAAACAATCTTTGTAAAAAAGTAAATTATTTTTTTCAGGATACTTTACAATAGTACGAAGTAGGTAATATAAAAATTAACAATAAATGGTAGGAGTCAACTTCATGTTAAACCGATTAAAAAATTTAAAAGTCGTAAAATCTTTAGGAAAACATATTAGCCCTAAATTACGCTGGCTAAATTTTATGAATCACAATATTGACAAATCATCTCCTGAATATATTAGAATGATTAGCGGAGTTGACGAATTAAAATCAAGTTCTGACGAACGTAAGCTGGAAGCAATGGTCAGAGAACAACTCAAAGAAGAATTCCCGAATATCGAGAATATGAAATCTTATGAGCTTCTTGTAGATGCCGTAATTTATAACTACAAGAAAAAACAGCTTCAAGCTATGGATGAGCTCGAAAAATAATAATAAATACTCATCAAAATTAATAAAAGATAATATCCCTCAGGGGATGTTATTTTTTTTTATAGAAATTTATTATGGTTTTAAATATGGAGATGAGTATATGAAAACTACAATTATTGGTGTTATTTTAAAAAATCGATTAGAAGATGCTATTGAATTTCAAAAGATTATTACAAATTACGGTTGTGATATAAAAACAAGAGTTGGATTGCACCCAGTGCAAAAAGATACTTGTGTGAATTCAGGCATTGTCTTATTAGAAGTTTTAAAAAATGCAGAAAAGTTAATAAAAGAACTAAAAGAAAAATGGGATATTAAGACAATGGAATTCGAATTATAACTTTTGTAAACCTTTTATTTTTAATATAGCAAAAAATTTTTTTAGGGTGTTTAATGCTAAAGGGAATTAGATTAGATGATAACGCCCATAAATACTCCACAATCGAATTTAATGGCTCAGGCGCTTTTAAGAAAATCGCCAAACGGTAAAACAGAAGCTAATAATCCTAATAGGTCCAGTATTTTTTATATAAACGATTTCCATGGCAAGTCAATAAATATGGAAAGAACTATTACGGCTTCAAATGCTTTTGATGCATTTATACCTTCTGTTCCTACTGATAAATTGAAGCTGTCATCAGGTGATATTCAATTAGGAGAGCCTGTGAAAGCAAATCAGGTTATGGTTGAAGCTCAAAACATTATGGGTATTATGGCGTCAGCTATGGGAAACCATGAATATGATATGCCTAAGCATATTGCAGAATTAATTCCTCAAATGGGTTATAAAATGTTAGCGTGTAATATAAATATTAAGCCTGATAACCCATTGTATAAAAAAGTTGAAAAATCTTATATTCAAGAAGTTAACGGAAATAAATATGGAATAATTGGTGTTTCTCCAGTTGATTTATTTTCAAGATTAAAATATGGAAAACTTTTTGAAGATTTAAAGATTGATGGTATTGAAAGTACTATAAAAGATGTTCAAACAGAGGTTAATAAGTTAAAAGAACAAGGGGTAAATAGAATAATTTTATTATCTCATGTTGGTTTTGGGTATGATCAAAAAATAGCAAAAGAAACAGAAGGTATTGATATCATATTAGGAGGTCATTCTCATAATTTTGTAACTGATGTAAAACCAGGTGTTAATTTATTCAATTCTAAATCTGGCGAACCTGTTGTTATTACGCAAGCCGGTCGTGACGGAAATTATTTTGGTGTTTTGAATGTAGAATGGAATAATAATGGTGTAATGACAAAAATTCAAAATAATGTTACTAGTACAAGAGGTTTTAAACGTAGTCCAGTTGTAAGATATGTGTTTGAAAAAATTCTAGGAAAACCAAAAGTTGTAGGAGTTATAAATTCTGCTCCTCCGCCACTTAAAAATGCATCAATTGAACCAAGCGGGCATGCAAACTTCTTATGCGATTGCATGAGAGAAGAATTAGGTACAGATATTGCCTTATTTGGTTCAGCGACAATTAGAGGATTTTTTGAACCAGGTAAATTAGATACAAGATGGCTTGAGGATATTTCTCCATTCAAAAATAAAATGGTAGTTGCAAATTATTCAGAAAAAGAAATAGTAGATATGCTAAGAGTTTCTTCTAAGTCATTAGTAAATACAAATAACAAACCGGGAATTGTTCATGTTTCAGGTTTAAAATATACAATTTCTAAAAATGGAGAATTAAAATCAGCTTCTTTTGTTGATAAAAATGGTAATGAGACACCTATAAATATTAACAATCCAAGAACTGATAAGATGTATAAAACTGCATTAACAGATTATTATGCACAAGGACACGATGGGTTTACAATGCTAAATAAATATAAACAAGCTGAAAAAATCTATGATTTTGATGTTTGCAAATGTATAGAAGATTATATGCATAAACATACTGAACCTATTGATATAAAAGATGATGGTAGAATAAAAATAGTTGATTAGTTGAAACTTATTTAAAATTTTGTTATAATATATCTGTAGAATAAAAAGGAGCGATTATGAAACAAGTTATGGATTTTAGAATGCGGGGGGGGGGCGTAATTTAAGCTCTCTTATTGGTTTTACCCTTGCAGAAGTGTTGGTTACGTTGGGGATAATTGGAGTCGTATCTGCAATGACTGTTCCTACTTTGATACAAAATTATCAAAAGAAGTCATATGTTACTCAAATTCATAAATTTTATAATGAATTGCAACAAGCTGCTCAAATTTATATGACTGATAGAAATGCAGTTAATTTGCGTGAGGCAGGTTTGACTTCACATGAAGCATTAAATAATTTTGTAAAAAATTATTTTAAAGTAGTGAATGATTGTGGAGCTGAACAGCAACCTTGTTTTGCTGCGAGTTATAGAAAATTATCAGGTCTTGATATCGGTCAAGGTACAGGACAGCCATCTAATGTTGTAATAGCTAGCGGTGTTTCATTAGCTTTCGGGATAACAAGTGATAATAGTAATGCGAATAATAGTAGAATTGCAATCTTTGATGTAGATATAAATGGTCCTAAAGGCCCTAATATCGCTGGTCGAGATGTATTTATTCTTGGTTTATTTAATAATGGTTTAGTTGATGAGTATGCATTAACAACTGCTCCTGGTGATAAAGAAACTCGAGAAACTTTTTTTAATAACAATTGTAATGCTGATAATAATGGACCTTGGACTGGTTGTTTTGGTAAATTATTGAATGATAATTGGGAGATGACATATTAAAAAAAGCTCCCTGTTTTAGGGAGCTTTTTTATTTGATAATGTTTAGTTACACAGCGTAAACACTAACTTGTTTTCTGTCACGTCTGTGAGCTTCAAATTTAACTTGACCGTCAATTAAAGCATATAAAGTATCATCTGATCCGATACCTACGTTGTTACCAGGATGTACTTTTGTTCCTCTTTGTCTTATTAGAATATTTCCTGCTACAACAAATTGACCATCAGCTCTCTTGACACCAAGTCTCTTAGATTCACTATCTCTACCGTTCTTGATACTACCTTGACCTTTTTTATGTGCCATGATTAAAAAATTCTTGCGTTATATGAAAAATTTTGTTTAAACACAAATCATCTATTGACGAATTATTAAAATAGCCCTTCTTTCGGGAAATTCAAGCCGGTTGACGAAAAATCTTGCCG
>OGDS01001857.1_pt1 | contig 14217 bp, 13 predicted proteins | sample 1570351 | NCBI WGS metagenome assembly OGDS01 (sample SAMEA2581974, study PRJEB24529) | metagenome | biome: Human gut stool | place: China | collected 2011
CTTTATCGGCAAAATTGATTGAATGATACCAATATCTTTAACTATGTGATACCGGCGAAGCCACCCCCGACGCCGAACGCATCATTGCGCTGGCGGCGGCACTGGGTATTTCCACCGATACCCTGCTGCTGGGCAAAGAAGAGCCGGAACGCCCTTACACGGAAGCGGAAACGGTACGGCAGCCCGCCCCCACCCCGGAATGGCTGGATCATCTGCCCCGGCATATCGGGCGGCTGTTCCGGGAGAAAGGCTATATTGCCGGGTATATTGTGGCGGCGCAGGGGCTGGGGATCCTGCTGGTGGGGCTGCTGGCGCGCTTCGGCTTTGGCAGTATTCTTTCCATGCAGAACAGTGCGTGGGGCATGCAGGGCTTCTGGGACAACATGAGCGGTATGGGCGGCATGTCCGCCGCCTTCCGGTTCCCGATCATCTTTGCTGATATCCTCTGTATCCTCGGCGGCATCGTTATCATCGGTGGGGTGGCGCTGGCGATCATCTGGAAAAAGCGGGGACAACAATAAAGGAGTGGCAGCATGCACTATGTAATGGCTAAGGGGATCCTTTCCGCCGGGGGAAATATAAACCTGTACCGGGGCTGCACCCATGGGTGTATCTACTGTGATTCCCGCAGCCGGTGCTATCACATCGACCATGCATTTGAGGATGTGGAGGTAAAGCAGAATGCCGCGGAACTGCTGGAGGATGCCCTGCGACGCCGCCGGGCCCCCTGCATGGTGGGGACCGGCTCCATGACCGACCCCTACCTGCCGCTGGAGGCAGAGCTGCGGCTGACCCGCCGGGCGATGGAGGTAGTGGAGCGCTATGGCTGCGGCTTTACCGTTATCACCAAAAGTGACCTGATCCTGCGGGACCTTGACCTATTGTGCCGCATCCAACAGAACGCCAAATGCGTGGTACAGATGACCCTGACCACAGCTGATGAGACGCTGTGTCGCAAGCTGGAACCGAATGTGTGCACTACCGCCCGCCGCTGTGAGGTACTGCGGGAGCTGCAAAAGGCCGGCATTCCCACGGTGGTGTGGCTTTCCCCCATTTTGCCTTTTATCAACGATACCGAGGAGAATATCTCCACCCTGCTGGACCGCTGTGAAGAAGCCGGTGTACGGGGGATCCTCTGCTTTGGCATGGGGCTTACGCTGCGGGAGGGCAACCGGGAATACTTTTACACCCAACTGGATGAGCTGTTTCCTGGCCTGAGCGAGCGTTACCGCCGCACCTACGGCGACCGTTATGAGGTGACCAGTCCCCACAACGACCGGCTGATGCGGCTATTCCATGCACAGTGCGAAGCCGCCGGGATCCTGCACAATAACAACGCCATCCTTCAATATCTGCATGAGTACGAAACGCCGCTGCAGCAGCTTAGCCTATGGTGAGCCGCTGCGGCGGTTTTTGCGAATTGGTGGGTTTCGCAAGCCTCCCGCAGGGCAAGCCGTCCTGCGGACGGCTTCGGCGGCACAGCCGCCGGGTTCGGCTTCGCCGAACCGCCCTGCGGGCGGCGCCCCTGTTTCTGCTGGAATTATAGCAGAAGCAGCATCCGCAGCGGCAAACCCGCAGAAGGTGTAAGGGCAAAAAACGCAGAAAACCGGGCAGCCATTCCGCTGCCCGGTATGCTTTTGGCGTGGGACAATCCCGCACCACTGATTTACCACTGATGGAACGACTCCAGGTGCTTGGCATTTTCACGAGCCTTAGCGGCCAGCTTGGTGTAGAGGCCATGATTCTTTTCCTCCACCAGCTCCTGGTAGCCCTTATTGATCGCAAGAAACTTTTCGTTTCTCGGCAGCGGAACATCCTGCTCCACTAGGATATCCTGGACCGTTTTGATGTCAACATTCCGCAGGGCAGTACCCTGAGAAAGCGCCACCGCCGCGGCTACGCCGGCGGCCTGGCCAGTGCCAACGCACTGGGGGATCAGATTCAGCCAGTCGATGGCCACATCATCCGCCGAAATATGTCTGCCGGGGCACAGCAAGCCTTCCACCTTCTGCGGAACAATGGCCCGGTAGGGGATCTCGACCGGTCCGCAATCATTGATGGAGCAGATGGTGCTGTGCCAGGCGATAACATCCTCAAACTCATGCGCAAAGGCCCAGTCATTCGCGGACATCACATACTCACCGGTCAGCCTGCGGCTGCACCTGGCACCCAGCTGCGGCGCAATATCATAAAGATATGCATTGCGGAACGCCATGGGGACAGCTTCCTTCAGATAGGCCAACACCTCCCGCATACTGGCGCGGGTCGCCATCTCGGTCTCGGTTTGATCCTTGATCTTGGTACAGTCCTTTTCGGCGTGCCAGTTATTGATCCAGCACATCTCATTGGAATTGGTGGGCAGCGGCATGGCCCGGAATCCGGCGACCTTGCTGATGCTGCCGCGCAGCGCCGCAAAGGCCTCAGGCCGGGTACGCTTCCATTCCTCAAAGAGATCCCAATTGATGCCCGCGATGCGCCAAACCAGCGCCGTGGTGCTGGAACGGGTCTCCGCATCCGCCAAGCTGGCGAAGGGCGCGCCGGTTTGGGAGAAGATATCTCCATCGCCGGTTGCATCGATAACCGCCTTGGCAAAGATAGCCTGACGGCCCTCCTTACTCTCAAATACTACACCCTTTACAGTGTTCCCATCCATAATGGGACATACGCCAGTACTGTGGTACAGCACCCGGATAGACTGCCGCTCCTCCAGCAGCATCTTATCCAGTTCAATTTTCAGCTGGTTCGGTTCAAAATAGACCGAGCGTACCAGCCGGTGAGGGGAATCCTCTCCACGGCTCCAGCAGTCGTGGATTGCCTTCCAGCTATCGCAAAGAAGGGGATCGGTGCTGCCCATTTGGGCACCCTCCGGGCCGCGCACGGCACCGGGGATGTGCTTCATGCGCTGGAACCATTCCTCCTGCAGACCCTTTACAAACTGTTTATCGTACCAGGAAAGATCCGGGACCATAATGACATATCCGCCGGTCACATCGCCGCCGGAATAGCCATAGCGATCCATCAGGATGATATTCCTACAGCCGGCCCGGGCCGCAGCAATTGCCGCGGAATGTCCGGCCGCGCCGCTGCCGATAATGAGTAGCTCACACTCATCGTAGACCTTCAGCCAGCGGGCCTCTTCGTAATATTGTTTATCCATTGGCTGCTCCTTTTGTGTTTTTTCAAGAGCGTTCCTCCGCCGTTTCCTCATAGAACGCTCTGGCAAAATCGATCACGGTTTTGACAGCGGAGGTCTCCGCCCGGTGCTTATTCCATATCAGCGCCAGCGATACCGGCAGCGCCGGTTCAAAGGGGATCCCCACCACATTTGGGGAAGAAAAGCTGCCCCGGATCTGCACTGCACAGGCCAGGTCACGCTCCACAATGCTTTGCAGAGCACTGATTTGGGAAAGCCGCATCACGATATTAGGCGGGCAGCCTATTGAATCCAGCCGGGAAGTAAGCTCCCGTTCCCGCTGGAGGTATTTGCTGAGCATAGCCAGCGGCAGCAGGCGCAGGTCCTCTGTTTTGATGCTTTTTCGCTGAGCCAGTGGGTTTTGCTTGGAAACATAAAGCACCTGCTCCGCCCGTCCCAGTGACAGAATATCACAGTTTTCGGTATCGTAGCAGATATCCGTTGTAAAGATGACATCGATCGAACCTTCCGCCAGCAGGGCCCTTGCTTCCAGATTATTTTTCTCGGTGGCCGCCAGCGTGATATTGGGGTAATTTTCGTGGAACTTTTGATAGAAATCCGGGAAAATTCTTTGCGAGGTAAAGGGGGTCAGGCCGACATTCACGATTTGGCGCTTCGGGCCCTCCGCCAACTGTTGGGCTACCTGCTCGATGGCGCAGATGCGGCCCAGCACCTCATTGATCCGATCATAGATGATCTTTCCATCATCCGTCAGCTCCAGGCCTGTGGTGGTGTGTGTAAAAAGCACAATGCCCAATTCCTGCTCCAGCGCATTGATGGAGCGGGAAATGGCTGTACGGGAGATGAAAAGCTCATCCGCCGCCTTGGTCACGCTGTGGAATTCGCATACCGCCTTGAAATACCGTAGTTGTAGCAATGTCATTGTCTGCCCATCCTTTCCCCGCTGTACAGCAGGGGGCCAAGCCCCCTGCTATACATCAAGTCTATCAGATAATCCTCCGTCCGGCAACCGCCAGGACTGTTGTCATCTGTCGTTCTTGCTCAGAACAGCATCCCGCAGATAACCGGCAGCCAGATTGCCGAAAGCAGGCAAAGGATCACTTGGATGATTGCATTGGATTTTGGCATATCCGCCATTTCATAGTAGCCATAGCCGTAGGTCAGCAGCGGCACTACATCAATGGGGAACAGGAAGCAGCAGGTGGCGCACATTACGGTAGTGCAGATGAGCATAACAGGGCTCATATTGGCCGCAGCAGCAACCGCCACCAGCGGAACTGCCAGGGTAGTGACCAGCGTAGGGCCTACCGGCATGACAATAAGGATGAGGAAGCCGATGAGCGCCAGAACAAAGACAAATACGAAGTCGGAGGTGGCAATGGAGCTCAGATCCATAATGCTGGTGAGCCACTTTACCACGCCGTTGGTACGCAGCAGGCCGGTAAGGCCGATGAGGGTACCCAGCATGAAGAAGGCGGTCCAGTTGACTTCCTTAACGAAATCCTTCCAGCCAAAGACGCCAATGCCGGGCAGCATCATGATGCCAACGCCTACCATGGCGACCACCATGATATTGAAGAAGCTGAACCAGGTGCCTAGGATCCAGCAGATGAGCATAGCAGCGATGATCACACAGACACGAATCTCATCCTTGCCGATCTTCTCCGGAATCTCCAGCTTGCTGAGGTAATGATGGATGGCATCCTGGGTGAGCTCTGCGGGCTTAAAGACCGCGCGGATAATGAAGTAAGCCGCAATAAATGCCACAATGGCGATAGGCCCAAAGATAGCGACCCAATCCAGGAAGGTGACATTCACGCTAGCCAGGTTCTCCAGATAGGTGATGGCAATGACATTCACCGCACCGCCGGCGGGAGTGATCATACCACCGATCATGGAAGCGGTGGGCAGGGCGATGAGCATGCAGCGGCCGGTGCGCTTGCGCTCGTCCTCATTTTCATAGATGCTGAGGAAATCCAGCACCAGCGGGATGAACGCCGAGCAGGCGGCGATATTGGAAACGATGGAAGAAAGCAGGCCGCAGCACAGCATGATAGCCAGCAGAACAGTATTGACATTTCTGCCCGCTTTGGTGATGATGCCGCGCATCAAGCGGCGGGAAAGGGGCACTCTGGTCACGGCACAGGTCAGGCCAAAGCTTGCCAGCATAAAGAAGGCACTTTGGTTCTGGAAGCCAGCCAGCGCAGCCGCAGGCGTTTCCACACAGCCGCAGATATACATAAGCGGAATGACCAGCATGCACAGTACGCCGATGGGCAGACCGCCGGTGAGCATACAGACGATGGTAGCCAGCAGCAGGCCCAGCGAATTGCGGCCCGCCGCAGTCAAGGTCTCAGAGGTGGGGATAAAGAACATTGCCACGAGGATCAGGATAAAAAGCGCTAAACCAATATTATTTTTTACAGATCTGGTTTCTTTTGCGTTAGCCATTTATTTTTCCTCCCTTTCATTGGAATGTATATCAAATGATTCGATCAAAGGCAGAGATTTTCAAACAATGCAGTCAGGTTTGCCGCGTTTTCCAGCTGGGCCGTTTCGGCTATTACCTTTTCGGCCTTATAGTCGGGCAGGATGCAGTTAGCGCCCAGGCGGAAACGGTCCTGGATCTCCTCATCGGTCAGGCGGTAGCCATCCTTATTGGTGCCGCGGGAATAATCCACCGATTCGGTGTATACCTGACCGCCTACGGTCACCTCCACCCGGCCGTACCAGCTCAGGGGATCCTTGCGGCGCAGCTCGGCATACTCAGGGGCCACATGCATGGTCACCTTTTTGGCAAAGGCCAGCAGCCGCGGGTCATTCAGGGCAATTTTATCCTGCCAGGCCGGGCCGGGCTTGTACCCAAAGGCCTCCAGCGCCATAGCGATGGGTCCGCTGAACTGCACATCTACCTGATTAGCCACGGAATACTGATCGGGATTCGCCACAAAGGCCGCGGTATGGCAGTCGATCGCCTCGATCTGCTCCGGGGAGAAGTGGTATTTTCCCTGCAGGATCGCAAAGGCATCCAGCACACTGTGGAGGTAGCGGCACACAGGGTATGGTTTATAGTGGTACTCGGTAAAGAACCAGCGGGAGCCCAGTTCCTCCACTACCTTTTCGGGGTCCCATACATCCGGCTCCCGGCAGTAAATATGAGGGAAGCCGTATTCACTATCCAGGGTATACTCATTTCCGGTATAGCCCAGCTCGGCCATCTCGGCCGCTTGCACCGCGCCCTGGGCCATCCAGGAAACCGGCACATATTTGATCATGGACTTGGGGGAGGTAGATTCCCAGTCGCGGCAGACGCCCAGTGAGCAGTAATAGGCCGCGATGCCGATGGCATTGCGCATCTGCTTCTCGTTCAGCTTCATCAGCATACCGCAGCCCACCGCAGCGCCAATGATATGCTCATTGCTGTTGCCAAAGAAGTCCGGAGTCTTGCCGTATTTCATAATGGACTTTGTCATAATGCTAAGCAGCACGCGGGAAAGCCGCCGGGCCACCTCCTGGCCGACACACAGTGCCGCCAGCAGCTCCTTGCCGGTGGAGCCGCGCTCCTCCGCCACTGCCAGAATGGCAGGGATCACGATGGGTGGAACATGGGGCACAGGGTCCATATCCAGGCCGTTCCACAGCTCCGCATTGCAGAAAGCCGCCACAGCCGCGGAAGATTTTCCGCCTACGCCGATCAAGCTCGCCGCACCATTGCTCCCCTGCCGGCGTGCAAACATTATACCGATCTTGCCCTTATCGGAAGCAATACCGCCCAGCGCGTTTCCCAGGCCATCCAGCAGTACCCGCTTGGATTCATGGATCACTTCCGCCGGGATCTTATCATAATCGGCATATTCCAACGCAAATTTTACAAATTCATCGGTGACATTCCTCATATTGCAGTCGCCTTTCTTTCTTATGTTCTATCCATGGACAAATATATTGTATCTTGTCAAAGTTCATAAAATCAAGAAGAAGAAATGATACAAACTTGTGTAGTTTTTGTTTCATGGCTATAAAAAAGACTCTCCCCTGCGGAAGAGTCTCCTATTTTTATTCAATTTAACGGTTACCGGCTGGAATAATTGGTATAACTGACAAAGCCATCATACAGCTTACCCAGATATTCGAAGCTCTTGCCGGTACCGATGGCCACTGCCTCGATGGGATTTTCGGCCAAATGCGCCCGGATGCGCACCCGGCTGGTAATGAGCTTATCCAAACCATCCAGCATAGCGCCGCCGCCGGTCATCAGCAGGCCGTTTTTCTCAATATCCGCCACCAGCTCGGGCGGGGTCTGCTCCATCACCGATTGCAGCGCCGTGATGATGCGCTCCACCTCGATGCGCAGCGGCATCTCCAGCTCGTAGCTGGAAAGGGTGATCTTCTGCGGCAGGCCGGTCACCAGGTTGCGGCCCTTCACCTCTATGACCTTTTCAGGCTGGCCCTCAGTCCATACAGTGCCGATCTCCCGTTTGACGCGGTCGGCGGTAGAATCACCAATGAGAACATTGTAGGTGCTGCGCACATACCGCACGATGGCCGCGTTCATCTTGTTGCCGGCCATCTTCACCGAGCTCTTGCAGACGATGCCGTTTAGGGAAAGCACTGCGATATCACTGGTGCCGCCGCCGATATCCAGCACCACGATGCCGCCGGGACGGGTAATATCCATCCCCGCGCCAATGGCAGCCGCGACCGGCTCCTCAATGAGGTAAACATTGCGGGCGCCGCTGGACATCACCGTATCGATGACGGAACGGGATTCCACCTCGGTAACGGCGCTGGGCACACAAACGCAGACGCGGGGCTTAAAGACCCGGCTGGGGTTCACCTTGGCAAAGAAGTGCTTGAGCATCTGCTCGGTCACCTCATAATCACTGATGACGCCATCCTCCAGGGGGCGCACCACCCGGATATCCGAAGCAGTCTTGCCCAGCATCGTGTAGGCTTCATCGCCCACGGCCAGCACCTGCCCGTTGCGCTCATCCATCGCCACTATGGAAGGCTCCCGCAGAACAATGCCTTTTCCGGCTATATAGATCAGGGTCGTAGCGGTACCCAGGTCAATTCCGATATCATTTGCAAACACCTTGATATTCCCTCATTTCGCTGTAGCTTTGGCCGCCGGGGCGACCTTTCCCATTTATGAATTTATCATACCATTATCATCTGATAATGTCAAAGCCGGGGCGGCACATTTCGCAGTAAATTCACAATTTACCCTTTATTGCCCTCTAGTTTTTTGCCCTCCGGCCAGGGGGTACGCAGCACCGCCGCAGCAGTCACGCTTTCGGCGCCCTGCGCCAGCAGAAGCGCGGCGCAGTTTTCCAGCGTTGCCCCGGTGGTAATAATGTCGTCAATGAGCAGAATATGCTCACCGGGCGGCAGCTTCCTTTCCCCGGCCCGGTAGCTTTCCTTCGCCAGCGTGATGCGGGCCGCCCGGCCCGCCGCCGCGTGGGCGGTCGCTCGGCCATCCCGGGCCAGCACACCCTCCCGCAGCGGCAGTCCCAGCTCCCCGGCCAGGTACTGTGCCAGCAGTTTGGATTGATTATACCCCCGATGGCGTTCCCTCTCCGGCGGCATGGGCACATAGGTCACAGCCGTCAGCCGCGGCAACAGGCCGCTTTGCCGCACCGCTTCCGTCAGCATCCCGCCAAAAAGCGGCAGGCTTTCCCGCACGCCCTCAAATTTCAGCTGCTCCATTCCGGCGCGAAAGGCCCCCTCATACCGGGCGCACCATAGTATTCCCCGGCAGCCGAATACCTCCGGCTCCCAGAAAAATTCCCCTGCCTGAGGCTGCTGCTTCTGGCAGCTCTCACACAGCAGTTCCTCCCAGCCGCACAAAGCCCCGCACAGCAGGCACCGCGGCGGGTACAGCAGGTTGGTCACTATTTCCCGCAGCGTCACATGGTCACTCATCGCACATCTCCTGCAGCATCTCTTTTTGATTGGTATAGCGCAGGGTGCGACGGTTATTCTGCACCATGGCATACACCGTTTCCTTTTGTCCGGTCATAATAAGCAGCTTTCTCGCCCTTGTTACGGCGGTATACAGCAAATTGCGGTAATGCAGCTTGGGGTGGCGGCGCTCCAGCGGCATCACCACAGCCTCAAATTCGCTGCCCTGGCTTTTGTGCACCGTCACTGCATAGGCGTGCTCCAGCTGGTCCTGGTTCTCAAAGGAATAGGTCGCCAGCTTTTCCTCAAACCGCACCTGAATGGTCTTACTGCCGGGGTCCAGCATCTCAATAATGCCCATATCTCCATTAAAAATACCGGTCCCGGCGGTACCATCCGGCTGCTGCCATATGATATCGTAGTTATTGCGGATCTGCATCACCTTATCGCCCTCCCGCAGCGTGCGGCCCATCAGGGTGGCTTCGCCTTTGCCGCGTTCGGGCGGATTCAGTTTTCCTTGCAAAAGGCGATTCAATTCCCGGGTGCCCAGCGGGCCCTGCTTGGCCGGGGTAATGACCTGGATATCCCGCAGCGGATCGTATCCATAGATTTTTGGCAGGCGGCGGCTGACAAGATCCACCACCAGCCGCTGCTGGGCAAAGGCATCCGGCTGCTCCAGGAAGAAGAAATCCCCAGTACGGCAGCCAAGGTCCGGCATCTCGCCCCGTACAATGGCGTGAGCGTTGGTAACGATCAGACTTTCCGCCGCCTGGCGGAATACCCGCTCCAGATGAATACAGGGCACCAGCCCGCTTTGGATGAGATCCCGCAGAACATTGCCGGCGGAAACGGAAGGCAGCTGGTCGCTGTCCCCCACCATAATAAGCCGGGCGCCCAGCCGCATCCCGCGCAGCAGGTGCTCCATCAGCAGGGTATCCACCATCGACATTTCATCCACGATGACCGCATCGGCGGGCAGGGGGTTCTTTTCCCCGCGCTTAAAGGTCAGCACCTCGGTTTTTGGCTCCACCTCCAGCAGCCGGTGGATGGTACTGGCCTCCCGCCCGGTGATCTCCGCCATGCGCTTGGCGGCACGGCCGGTGGGGGCCGCCAACGCCACCTTTTCTCCCCGCTGCTCCAGCAGCGCCAGGATGCCCCGCAGAGTGGTGGTCTTGCCGGTGCCGGGGCCGCCGGTCAGGATAAACAGACGGCTCTGCACCGCTTCGGCAATGGCGCGGCGCTGCACCGGGTCGTAGGTAATGCCCTGTGCCTGCTCCAGCTCGTCCAGCTCGTCCTCCATTGGCTCCAGCCGGGGCGGCTGTAATTGCAGCGCAATGCACACCCGGCTGGCCACATAGCTTTCCGCCCGGTACAGCGGCTGCAGGTAGATGTATTCCTTCTCCCCCACGGCATAGGCCGCCAGGGTGTTGTCTTCTATCAGTGTTGCCAGGGTATTCTCCAGTCCCTCCGGCGCCGTCTGCAAAAATTCCGTGGCAAGAGAAAGCAGCTTTCCTTTGGGCAGACAGGTGTGGCCGCTGCGGCTATTGACCCGCAGGATGTACTGCAAGCCCGCCCCCAGGCGGCAGGGGTCCTCCCCCGCCACACCAAAGTGCGCCGCCATACGGTCCGCCTCCTCAAATTCCACCCCGATCTCCTCGCAGCAGAGGGCATAAGGGTCACTTTTCAGCACATCGGCGGTATTGGCGCCCCAGCGCCGCCAGGCTTTTATCGCCGTCGCGGCCGGCAGCCCCAGGGAAGCCAGCAGGCTCATCACGCTGCGGATGCCGAACTGCCGCTGGTATTCCTCCCCTATTTTTCGGGCCTTTTCAGCCGAGATGCCCCGCACCTCAGTCAGCCGTTCCGGTTCCTTTTCTATGATGGTGAGGGTATCATCACCGAAGCGTGCCACAATGCGCCCCGCCAGCGCGGGGCCCAGACCCTTTACCGCCCCGGAGGATAAGTACTTGCGGATGGCCCCGGCCGTTGCGGGCAGGGTACGCTCTATAAGCTCCGCGCGGAACTGCACCCCGTAAGTGCCGTGCACCTTATAGTTGCCAGTTGCGGTAATTTCTTCCCCCTCGGCGATCTCCGGCACCTCGCCCACCACTGTCACAGGGTCACCGTCCACATCCACCAGCAGCACGGTAAAGCCGCTTTCTTCGTTGTGGTAGGTCACATCCTCCACCGTCCCGGAGATCTTTTCCAGCTCCTGTTCCATTGCTTTGCGGCTCACCGTCCTTTCCTTTTGGTATGCGCAAATCCGCTTTTGGCGGCTAAAATCGGCGCTGGCTGCGTCGCCGCCCCTTGACAGGCATCAGCCCGTCTGCGCCGGGCATAAGCCTGCCTGCGGGCGCCTTCTTGCCATCATCCGGTTTTCCCCGCCAAAAAGCATCCCTGCGCTTATCAATCATTTTCCTTTATCATACACCATTTTTCTGCCTGGGGCAAATCCAAAGTATCAATATTCCGGTCCCGGCAGTACCGCCGGCAGATCTCCCGTGCCTCCGGCTCCAGCGGCAGCAGCACGGTGCAGGGCAGCCCGCCCGTTTCTCCGCGGTGCAGCAGGCGGCAGCAGCCTATCAAGCTGCTTTCGGTATAGTCGGCATCCTCCGGCACCCGCAGGTACAGTCGGCAGCCCTGTGGCACTTTGGGCGGGGCGATCAGATCCACCAGCACCGCCACCACCCGCACCAGCCCGATGATTGCCAAATATCCTGCCAACAGCCATAAAATTTCCTTCAGCACAATGGATCACCTCCCCCTATTCTATGCCCGCGGTTGATTTTTGCCCCGATTGCGGGTATAATAGAAGAACTATTCTGCATTTTATCCTATAAAAAGACAGGAGCTTACGCTATGGCCAGTAATAAATACAAAAAACGCCGGATCGGGTTCGTCATCCTGCTGCTCCTCCTGCTGCTCATTGCGGTGGGGGTCATCACGGTGACGGGCGAGATAAACGGCGGCAAAAAAACCGGCGAGACCGTTACCGTTTCCATTGCGCAGGGCAGCGGTACCTCCGCCATCGCCCAAGAGCTGAAGGACGCCGGCCTTATCGGCAATACCACCCTCTTTAAGCTGTACAGCCGCACCCATGGTGGGGATGGAAACTACCAGTACGGCGACTTCACGCTGGAAAAAGGCAGCAGCTATCAGGAGCTCATCGATGCCCTCTGCTCCACTGTCAGCTACCGGGAAACGGTGACCCTCACCCTGCCGGAGGGCTGGAATTCCTTCCAGATGGCCAAGGCCGCGGCCGAAGCCGGCCTGTGCACCGAGGAAGAATACCTGGCCGCCGCCAATGCCCTCGATTATGACTTTGACTGGATGAAGGATATCAGCACCGATGAGCGCAAGCTGACGGTGCTGGAGGGTTTCCTATATCCCGAGACCTACTCCTTCTACACCGATGCCACCGCACGGGATATCGTCACCACCCAGCTGCGGGAGTTTGAAAAAAAGGTGCTGACCGAGGAAAACAAAGCAGCCCTAAAGGACAGCGGCTTTACGCTGGAGGAATGGGTCGTCTTTGCCTCCATCGTGCAGAAGGAAAGCGCCAGCGTGGAGGAGATGTACAATGTTTCCTCGGTATTCCACAACCGCCTTTCCAATGCCAGCGAATACCCCATGCTGCAAAGCTGCACCACCAATAATTTCATCTGGGACTATGTGGAGCCCTACTACAATGACAATGTGCCACAGGCGGTGCTGGATGCCTACGATACCTATGACCGCAACGGTCTGCCCATCGGCGCCATCGCCAATGCGGGTCTCGATGCCTTCGATGCCTCCCTGCACCCCAATGATACCCCCTATTATTTCTTTGTCACCGATGTGGAATACACCCACTACTACGCTGTCACCTATCAGCAGCACCTTGCCAATATCGAAAAGGCAAAGGCCGTGAATGCCAAGCATGGCATCAATGGGCTGGTGACCGGCTAAAATAATTTGCGGCATTTCTATCTTTTCTTGCAATCCTTGCAGGGAATTCACAGAAATGCCGCACTTTATTTACAGAACCTTGTTCTACTGCTTTTCCCGCCCCTGTTATAATGAGGGTAGCGGTTTCCTCTTGCAGGGGGAAATCATCGAAAAAAGAAAATAATATACCTAAGGAGGAAGCCAAAATGAAAAAGCATCTGCGTTCCCTGCCGGCGCTGCTCATTGCCGTTTTGCTGCTGTGCTGCATCGCCATGGCGGATACCGGTCCCAAGCCCAGCGCCAGCTTCACCTTTACCGGTATGCCCGATGAGGATTACTATGTCACCATGCTGTCCCGGGTGGACACTTACGGCCCTCATCGGGTCCATCAGCCGGGAAGCGAAATCCCCGGTTATGTACTGGAGCAGGGCGAGCAGGACCCCGCCTACCCCGCATGGCAGAAATTCGTGGACTACAAGGACCCCGACGGCTACTATTTCCTCGAGGATCTGTTCGAGCAGTGCCACGGCGATGACGAAGCCGGATGGCGCTATTTCCCTCCGGAGCGCTTTAAGCTGCTGCTCTACTTCCCCGAAAGTGATACCTTCCTTTGCAGCACCGTCACCGAGCGCTATGCCTTCGATAGCGTCTACCGTCTGGATCTGGGCGGCAAATCCCCCGCCGAGATCGCCGCACTGACCCTCACCGGCCCCAACGGCGACCCTCTCCCCACCGGCCCCGTCACACTGGATAAAGCCGACGGCACGCATCAGCAGATCGTCGGTTTCTTCGGGCGGCTGGGCATCACCCTCGTCATCGAGCTGGCGCTGGCGTGGGGCTGGAAATACCGCAAGGGCAGCCAGCTTTTGTTCATCGGCGTCGCCAATCTCGTCACCCAGTGCCTGCTGAACGCCTCCCTGCTGTACTGGGGCGCCCGGGAGACCAGCCGCGGGGCCATCATCTTCTGGTACATCCTGCTGGAGCTGGCCGTCACCGGCATTGAGGCTGCCGCCTATGCCTACCTGCTGCCCGGCACCGACCGCAAGGACCCTGCCGTGTGCCGCCATGCCGCCCTTTACGCCCTCTCTGCCAATCTGCTTTCCTTCCTCGGCGGGCTGGCCCTCTCCGAGCTCTTCCCCATCCTGTTCTGACCCCGTTTTTTCGCATCCCCGCCCCCGACGGCGCAGCCCCCTGCCCGGCCGGGGGCTTTCTGCTGCCCGCGGGCACCGGGCCGCAGG
>OGDS01001861.1_pt1 | contig 14166 bp, 10 predicted proteins | sample 1570351 | NCBI WGS metagenome assembly OGDS01 (sample SAMEA2581974, study PRJEB24529) | metagenome | biome: Human gut stool | place: China | collected 2011
CTGCTGGCCTATATTGAGGGCGAGGATATACAGGAAAAACAGAGGCAGCACCATTGGAGAGAACTTGCAGAGCTTGATCCGCTCACCGGGATCAAGAATAAGAAAGCAATTGAGCAGAGCGTGCTTTCTATGGTGCAGCAGGCGGCAGAAAATGACGGACAGGTTGTAATTGGATTCCTTGATATCGATGATTTCCGGGATTACAATACAAACTTCGGACATCAGGAGGGAGACGCAGTCATTCAGTTTGTGGCGGGTATTTTGCAGAGGGAATTAAAAGGATTTGTCGGAAGAAATGGCGGTAATGAGTTCTTACTGGTCATTGAGAATTGCACAAGGGAACATATGGAATCCTTCTTCAAACAGCTGGATACACGGTTGAAACGGTATAACGTACTTGCACTGAACAATCCGATAGAAATCAATTACAAGTATATCCTCAATGATGACTTGCATGCTGACCGTTTCTCCGCAATTATCACGGCAGCCTATAACCAGTTACATAATGCAGATTTCTAAAACAAATCCCCCCGTTGATGTGGACAAAAGCCTCCATCAACAGGGGGATTTCTTATATTCTTTGCGTGGATTCCCTCTCCAGCAATTCTGCTTCATAGGTGATATGCTGGTGGTCCTTCTTACCGGCTATAATATCAAATAATAGCTTGACTGTAGCCTTGGCGATCTCTTCTACCGGCTGTCTGATCGTCGTAAGGCTCGGAGATATGTATCCTGACACCTCAATGCCATCATACCCGGCCACAGAGACATCCTGTGGCACCTGTCTGCCTGACTCCAGCAGTGCTCTGACAGAACCAATAGCAATGGAATCTGATACTGCATACAGAGCCGTGAAATCCACTCCGGATTCCATTAACCGCTTCGTTGTACGATATCCATTCTCCATAGAAAAATGTCCTATCCCATCTTCGGTCTGGATGACCAGCGCCGGATCAGGCTGTATGCCATGCTTCTTCAAAGAATCTATATATCCTTCCAGACGCAGCTGGCCGATACTCTTCTCGTATGGCTCTGCCACAACAATTGCGATTCTTCTATGCCCCAGACTGATCAGGTAGTCTACCATCTTCATACTTTCCTTATAGTCGTCTACACCGATATTAGAATACTGGTTCTTACTGATATTCTCCGGTATAGAACCGGCTGTACTGAATACAAAAGGCACATTGAGCTTCTTTAACTTCTCTTCTGAATGGGAGAATAAACCACCCAGAAAGATAATGCCGCGAAGTCTCTTTTCCTTTACGATTTTCTGCGCCACATCTACTTCATCTTCATCAAATTCAATATGCTGCAGCTCCATGGAATAGTGCTTCTTCTTACATTCTTCCTCAATTATCTTAATCATATTGGTGAAGAATGGATTGGCAATACCTTTGACAAGCACGGCGATTGCCTTGGCATCCACACGCTTGAGGTTACGTGCACTGTTATTAGGCACGTAACCATATTCCTTAATAGTATTCATGATTTTCTCTTTGGTTTCAGGATTGATATCCGGGTGATTATTGATCGCACGGGATACAGTACTGACGCCGACTCCACATATTTTAGCAATATCCTTTATAGTCGGTTCAAACACGGCTTTCACCTCTTAGTTATTTTTTCTTCTTTATAATTCTACCATAAACCTGTGCTAATTCAAGCATTCTGTCTGCAAGTTGTGGTGTACAGTCAGAAGCCTTCATACGCCACTCCCAGTTGCCGCCCAGAGTGGATGGCGTATTAATCCTGGCTTCGCTGCCAAGCTCCAGATAATCCTGGATTGGGATGATCGCTGTATCCGCAACGCTGGCATATGCCATACGGATCAGGCTGCTGCAGATATCAGAAGTTCTCTTTACTCCTATGTATTTCTTGGCAAAAGCCAAGTCCTTTCTGCTCATGGCAGGAATCCATCCCATTACTGTATCATTATCGTGTGTGCCTGTGTATACAACACAATTCTTTGTATAATTATGTGGCAGATAGTCACTTTCTTCCCTGGAATCAAAGGCAAACTGTAATACCTTCATTCCGGGATATCCTGACTTCTTCACAAGCTTGAGAACGCTTGGTGTGAGGAATCCCAAGTCTTCTGCGATAACTTCACGGTTGCCCAGTGCCTTCTTCATGGCTGCAAAGAGTGCATAACCGGGACCCTTCTCCCAGCGTCCAAACTCTGCTGTCGGATCACCATAAGGGATAGCCCAGTATTCATCAAAGCCTCTGAAATGGTCAATTCTTACCACGTCATAGATAGTGAAGCAGTACTCCAGTCTGCGGATCCACCATGCAAAACCTGTCTTTTCATGATAATCCCAGCGATACAGCGGATTGCCCCATAACTGGCCTGTTGCAGAGAAAGCATCCGGTGGGCATCCTGCTACTGCTGTAGGAATATTCTCCTCATCCAGCTGGAACAGTTCAGGATTTGCCCAGGTATCAGCACTGTCAAAAGCAACATAGATAGGAATGTCACCAATGATCTGAATACCCTTCTTATTGGCATATGCCTTCAGCTGTGCCCACTGTGTTGCGAACAAATACTGGAGATAGCTGTAAAAAGCAATATCGTCTTTTAACAGCTCTTCATAATGTGCCATTGCAGAAGGTCTTCTGAGTCTGATATCCTCATCCCACTCAATCCACGCAATTCCACCCAGAGAATCCTTGATTGCCATATACATCGCATAATCTTTTAGCCATGCAGCATTGTCAGCAACAAATTTCTGATACTTCTCATCCTGATCCACATCAGCTCCGGCAAAAGCCTTACGAAGCAGTGCAAAACGTGTATTATAGATTTTCTCATAGTTGATATAGTCCGGATTATCACCATAATCAGCAGCTTCGCACTCCTCTTCTGTCAATAACCCCGCATCAATCAGGGCATCCAGACTGATATAATAAGGATTGCCAGCAAAGGTCGAGAAAGACTGGTAAGGAGAGTCTCCATATCCCGTCGGTCCCAGGGGCAGAATCTGCCACAGAGACTGTCCTCCTTGTTCCAAAAAATCTACAAAGTCATATGCTTCCTTGGAAAAGCCACCGATTCCAAATCTGCTTGGCAGACTTGCTACCGGCATCAATACACCACATTTTCTCATCTCATTATCTCCTTTAAAACTTATTGGTACACAAAGGCTTAACCCTTGACCGCACCAGCTACTACACCCTCAATGATGTGCTTCTGGCACGCAATATAGAATATGATGATTGGAATGATTGCCAATACAATCATTGCCATCATGGCGCCCATATCAATAGCACCATAACCACCTTTCAGATACTGGATTGCAATAGGGATTGTCTTATATTTCTTGATATCCAATACCAGATATGGCAGCAGGTAGTCATTCCATACCCACATAGCCTCCAGTATGGCAACGGAAATAGCTGTCGGCTTCATGACAGGGAATACAATCTTAAAATATGTCTGTAATGGATTACATCCATCAATCATGGCAGATTCTTCGATTTCCAGTGGAATAGACTTCACGAAACCGCAGAACATAAATACTGCAAGACCTGCACCAAATCCCAGATATACAATGATGATTCCTACAGGATTTCCTAAATGTAGTATATCAGCGATTTTGGATAAAGTAAACATTACCATCTGAAAAGGTACAATCATGGAAAATGCAAAAAGGTAATACATACCAGATGTTATTTTACTTTTTACTCTGGTAATATACCATGCACACATGGAAGTACACAGAATGATAACTGCTACAGAACCTACCGTAATAAACAGTGAATAGGCAAAGGAATGCAGGAAATCAATCTTCTGCATACCACTTGCATAGTTCTCCAATCCTACGAAGGATTTCGCATCCGGGAGAGAGAATGGACGGTTGCTGATGAAAATCTTTTTCTTAAAGGAATTCATCAATACTATAATAATAGGCATGACATATACAATTGATAAAAGGGAAAAAAACAATGTAAGCAGCCAGCCATGCTTTGCTTTTCTAACTGTACTCATTATGCCTGCACCTCCTTGCTTCTGGTCATTCTAAGCTGGACAATTGCAATCAATGCGACTGCCAGGAAGAATATAACTGCCTTTGCCTGACCGACACCTTCCCAGCCGGCTCTGCCGTAGAAAGTATTATAAATATTCAAAGCAAGCATTTCTGATTTATTAGATGGCTCACCGGCTGTCAGTGCCAGGTTCTGGTCATATAATTTAAAGGAATTGGTTAATGTCAGGAAAGAACATATCGTAATGGACGGCATGACCATAGGTAATGTCACGTGTCTCAGTAATTGTCTGTTATTAGCGCCGTCAATTTTAGCGGCTTCAATCAATTCTCCGGGAATATTCTGGATACCTGCAATGTAAATGATCATCATATATCCAATCTGCTGCCAGTTCATCAGGATAACCAGTCCCCAGAATCCATAAGCGGAATTATAAGTAAGTGTTCTCTCAAAATGTAATAAAATACCGTTCAATATCAACTGCCAGATATATCCAAGGATGATTCCTCCGATCAGATTTGGCATAAAGAATACGGTTCTGAATATGTTAGTACCTTTGATGCCTTTGGTCAGTAACATTGCTACTGCAAAAGCCAGTACGTTAATTGTGATCACTGATACTACAGTAAAAAGTGAAGTATACCAGAGAGCGTGGATAAATGTAGCATCGCCCCATATTCTGATATAATTCTTGAATCCTACAAAGGTAGCATCCGTAACAGTCGTAAATTCACAGAAAGATAAATAAACTCCTAATACGAATGGAATGATAAATCCTATCGTGAATGCCGCAAATGTCGGTAATGCGAAGATAGGAAAATATTTTTTAATCGCTTTCTCCATAATAATCCCCATGCCTTTCTGGTATCTGCCATACATTGAAAAGAAGTGGACAGTAAGTATCCGCTGCCCACTTCCTGCCAGCATGAATGCACTACATACATTCATGGTCACTCTGTGTTAATGTCCGCTGCTTAGTTGTTAGCTGCTGCGTACTCAGTTGCCCATCCGTCAACGAATGCTGTTACAACTGCGTCCCAGTCGCCTGTACCCTGAGCATACTCTAATAATGCACTGCCTACACCGTTCTTCCACTCTTCAGAAGGCATTGTTGTAAATGTCCATGCTACAGAAGTCTTGCCTGCAGATACATAGTCATTTGCAATGTTGATCAGAGGGTTGGTTGCAGGATAGTTGTCAAATGCCTTGAACGGGCAAACAAATCCCATATCCTGTGAAAGTGCATTGCAGCCTTCGTCAGATGTTACTACCCAGTTAAGGAAATCCAGTGTTGCCTGAATATCTTCAGGAGCTGCATTCTTGTTTACACACCAGTAGTTCTCACTACCTGTACAAAGACCCTGATTCTCTTCACCTTCTGCACCGATGTAGATAGGAAGCATTCCAAGGGACTCATCAGACATACCGTTGCTGCTCAGATCTGAGTATGCCCATGTACCATTCTGATAGAATACTGCTTCACCGAGAGCAAACTCTGCTGTTGCATCTTCGCCGGTCTTGCTGGAAAGTACTGAAGGTGCACAAGTAGAATCTGTAATATATAAATCCCAGATAGCCTTGTAGTTGTCAAGATATGTACCCTTGATTGCATCTGTAGAGCTGATGCCGTCTGCCTTGTATTCATAGTAGATAGGAAGGTTTGCAAGATGTGTCTTGAATCTCCAGTCGGAGCTTGAATCCATACCTGCTGAAGTGAAAGCACCCTTTACTCCAAGATCATCCTTATTCTCCTGAATGCTGTCTGCTACTGCCTTTAACTTATCAAAGGAGTTGATCTCATCTACGCTCTTAACTACTGCATAATCCTTAGTGAAATAATCATTTAAAATGTCTGCGTTGTAGATGATACCATAAGTCTCTACTACGTATGCGATACCAAGTGTAGCATCGCCATCCTTTAATGCGAAGTCATCACTCTTCAGCTGTCCATATACATCAGAACCTGACAGATCATAGCAGTAATCCTTCCATGTTGCCAGACCTACCGGACCATTTACCTGGAAAAGTGTAGGTGCGTCTGTCTTGGCAATCTCTGACTTTAATGTAGATTCATAAGTACCGGAAGCTGCTGTCTCTACATCTACCTGTACTCCTGTCTCCTCTGTATATTTCGCTGCAAGGTTCTTCCAGTCATCTGCCTGCTCAGGCTTGAAGTTCAAATAATATACCTTACCGGTTCCTGTTGACTCTGCAGCAGCTGCCTCTGTGGATGCTGCTTCCGTAGATGCTGCTTCTGTTGCAGCTGCAGTTGTTTCCTTCTGATCTGCTGTTGTCTGTGTTGTACTTGTCTCTGCGCTGCTTCCACATCCTGCAAGCATTGATACAACCATTGTGGTTCCGAGTAATGCACTTAATAATTTCTTTCTCATAAAAATACCTCTTTCCTTCTTAGTGTTGAACCCCTTGTGAAAACGTTGTCGGTATCGGTATCGGTAACGTTTCCGATTCGCAAGATTATAATATCATTATGCCGAATAAATTACAAGTGCAAAATGCATTTTTGTTAAAAGTATAAAGTTACGTGTGCTGATATTGTACACTATGCACAATAAATATACTCTTTGGTTTCTGCGTATTCCACACAAAAAGGGCATCCTGTCGGATGCCCCTTGAAAATCTACTTCGGAATCACGTGTATGATTCCAATATGTCCTTGAAATGCCGGTCCAAAAATATGCTCCGGCAGCTGCTGTGTCATCATGCCATCCCATGAAGCATGAAGATGACCTGCTAATACCTGTTCCACTACCGTATCTTCACTGTATAATAAATTCAGATATTTCTGTGTGACATCATTAGGTTTATAATGTTCACTATCCGCACTCCAGTAATAGATCTGATTACGTACCTGCATGGACAACTGTGCAAGAGAGTCATCCACCCGGGACTCATAAGGAACATGGGTTGCCATAATGACCGGCTTGCCCCTGCTGTATACCTCTGCCACCATATTATAATAATACTCCGGCATGTCTTTTGTGGAATTATCTATTCCCAGAACGATGAAATCTCCCATATCCCAGAATTTGTGCGACATCTCATCCCCATCTATGGTCTTGTGCAGGGCACGACCGTCTTCTTCTGTGAAAAAGACTCCGCCATAGTACACTCCATAGTCATGGTCTGCTCTTACATACATATACGGAATATGCAGCTGATCCAATCCTTCCTTGATTGTCTTTACATTGGAGTTACTGCAATAATCCATCATGTCACCACCAAAGATGGCGCCGTCATAATCACCGCAGTTAATGAACCTGACAATCTCCGGCCACAGCTCTTCAGCGTGTACGCCATCCTCTGTAATCGCCAGTTCCTCATATCTTTTATCAATGGCATCCAGATATTCCGGACGCGCATCTCCATTCCTGTCACCTGCTTCATGGTCGGTGACAAGGTGAAGATCACTTACCCACACGAAGGTATATTCCCTGTCAAGTCCTTCTATGGCAACATTAACCTCCTCCGTGGTAAAATCATACTCCGGCTGTGGATATGTGATTGTTTCCATCTCTTCTTCGGTCTCTTCCTGCGTCGTTTCTTCCTGACTCTGTGATGATTCAGGCTCCTTCGATATTTCTTCAAAGGTAATTTCTTCTTTTGTATCCTGTGACTTTGATCTGCGTGCGATCATAATGATACCGGTCAGAATGACTGCAAGCAGGACACAGGCCAGCACCACTATGATCTTCTTTATATTACTTTTCTTCATATTACTGTGTTACAAATGTGACATTTGCCATGCGGTCACGAATCCACTGACGGTTCTCAGGAGTTACACCATTGGTAGAGCCATCCTCCATATCACCTGAATACTCACCGAAATCATTGAAATACCAGAAATGATCCAGTGGAATATCCTGTCCGATAACGATGCCCTGTGTCTGTGAAAGCTGATTTACGATATCATCATAAGCCTGTGAAACCTCTGTACAGTCCTCACCCGCATCATTCATATAGCTGATATAGTAATTGATCATCATAGGATTATAATCCATTGTTTCAATCATGCCACCGATCTTGATTGCTGCACCCTTGGTCGTAATCGTACCACTCGCAAGCTCTGACTCAATCTGCTTCTGTATCCACCAGGAAAGTGCATATGCATAACGAAGTCTAAGCGGATTATCCAGATCAGAATTATCAAACATATTATCCGGTGTTTCTGACATAAGATTCCAGCACTCTGTTCTTGACCACATTTGTCCTTTTGTGAATTCATCAAAGGCAGCTACGATCCTACCTGTATAGGACTTGATAAATTCATCTTTTACTGAAGTCAGGGAAGAATAATCCACTTCATATCCCTTAGCAGCCAAATCATCTCCCAATGCTGCCGCATCATCCATCTCGATCAGAATCTGCTTATAGATAGCACCTGAAAGAGTAGATGCACTTAGCATATCCTTATGTCTTACAATCGCTGTAATATAAGAAATATACGCATCATTGATCCTGTCCACTGCCAGACTGATATCTCCTGCTTCTTCTGCCTTGGATGCATATTCCTGGATTGCAGTATTCAGATTATTCATGCCATCTACGATCTCTGCATCAACGGCAATCTGACCTTTACCTGTCTCTGCCAACGTATCCGTCTCTGCAAAAAGCTCATCAGCATCTACTGTGCCTGTCTCTGCCTCAGTGGTAGCTTCTGTGCTTTCTTCGTCATCCACGGTCTTCTCTACGGCACTGCCGCCAAATGGAAGGCTGATCGTACCATTCCATACAAGGAAGCATACGATACCGGATACGATTACCAGAACTGCAAGAATCACGACAATAGCGATCAGTGCCGGGCTCGCCTTCTCATCAGACTTTGGCTTGGCTGGCTTAGGCTGCTTGTTGGGCGCCGAAGCCGGCTTTGGTTGTGTTGGCGCTGGTTTTACCGGTGCTGCTGCCTTGGGCTGTGGTGCCGGAGTTGGCTGTACTGGCATTGTTGCCTTTGGCTGCGGTGTTGGTGCCGGCTGAACCGGCGTTGCTGCCTTTGGCTGCGGTGTTGGTGCCGGCTGAACCGGCGTTGCTGCCTTTGGCGCTTCTACTGTTGGCTGTACCGGCGCTGGCTGTGCTACCGGTGTACCACACTTAGTACAGAATCTTGCACCCGGTTTAATAGGCGCACCACATTTTACACATACCTTATCCTGCTGCACCTGTGGCTGTACGGGCTGCTGTGGAGCTGCAGGCTTCATTTTAGCCAGCTCTTCTGCAAGATTACATCCGCATTTGGTACAAAACTTGGCATTATCCTTAATTTCACTTTGACACTTTGGACACTTCATCTCATTCTCTCCTCATCTTTTTATTCAAACATTTGCGTACCAAGCCCCATTTCTTTGCACGTCTTTTATGCAGAATAGGCTTGTCTCTGCGCTCATGCCTGTTTCCTTTAATCAATTATCGCTATTCATATTCTTCGGCTGTCTCAATATAATGCTCTTAGCTGTTCTACGTTACCTGATAGACAATCAGGCTTCCCAATACCAGAGTTTCAAGCAGTACCAATACAGCAATCACGATTATAATTATTTTTTTCGTTTTATTAAACATCTCATCCTCCCGTTTAAAACAGCGGATAGTTCATTTCTATCAGTGTATTATTTTTGCTCTCCTGCGTCAGATAAATACCTGAAAGGCCGCACCAGCCGTCTGCCTGCTCATCATGTTCTGCATTTGCAATATCAATGACCTGACAGGCAGTACTGCTGCTTCCGGTTCTTCTTCCTATCGTATCGGACTGGAGTATGGTAATTCCTTCCTCCAGCTCCGGCCTTTCTTTCAGCAGCGAATTATTCTGTAAGGAAGCACTAAACTGTCTTCTCTGCGCTACACTATATGTATGCAGCAGCTGCCCTGCTGCAGCAGAATAATATCCGTTTTCCTGCAAATATTGTTTCACAGCGTAGGACTGTAAGGCTCTTACATCAAACCATGTATTTGCGTTCCATGTATTATAACACGTCATATCCTCGTAGGCAACTGTTGAAGCCTTTACATTTTCAAAAGTAAGATACAGCGGATTGCTCTTTCCCATGGAATGCAGCGCCATAATATATGGGCATTTATAATTCGTCAGCCTGCAGTTCTTCATAATGAACTGTGCATCACCATCCAGCTCGGGATTCGAATTATTATGAAGGTAGATGCAGCCTCCCTGTCCATTTGCGATCAGCTCACTGTTGCTGATCTGTATTGTGCTTTTCCCTCTGCATCCTATTCCAATACACTGATTGCTGTCCGATATTACCTTACAATTATTTATGATCAGCTCACGGCCATAGGAATAATCCTGATCTATATGAATGGCATAGCCCGGAAAGGTATCCTGCCATTCATATGCCGTATTTTCATTGAGGCTGACCGGCTGAATATATTCTCCACTGAGATTTCTGCCGTATATGGTAAGATTGCTCACCATACCTGCGCCTATCGTAAGCGGGATATTATGATAATTCTCCGCACTTGCCATGATGATGCATTTCTCACGGTTCGTTCCTATCAGCCTGATCGTCTTATCTGCCACCGTGACCGATTCATTGTAGACTCCGGGAGTAATGATCAGAACAGCACCATCCTCCACCTGATTGACTCCATCCTGTATGGAAGTGAAATCACCGGTGCCATCCTGTCTGACATAATATATTTTATCTTCCTGTGCATTCACCCTCATGCCGCTGATACAGCAGATCATAAAAAGCATTGCACATATGTATCGCATTTTTCTCTTTCGCATATTTATCTATATCCCATGCTTCTCTGATAGCTGACCAGTAAATCCAGGTTGTGCTTCTCATATTCATTCAGAACGCTGTCGTCGAAGTCAGAAGATGGATGATACCAGTTAAAGGCCTGGAAATACTCATTTAATGCCTGATCACTGAAAATCTTGCCATGTCTAGCAAAAATTTCATATACTGCTAATTTCACTTCGTACTGTGAAAGATAATCAATATCTGCTCTTGTCAGCTCAGTTGAATTACTGTACTCAAGAATATATCCGTTTCCGGATTGATGTCTGATTGTAGCATCCATGACATTTCTGCCAAGCAGCGCATTGTAATAATCCCAGAATTCCAGTACCTGGCTGTTATTGCCTGTATTTGCAAGGTTCGTATTGATATACTGCAGAATAGTCTCCGCATCAGTTCCTGCATTATTAAAAGCCGTTATTTTGGCGATCACAAAGGTGGAATAAGCACTTTCTCTGCTCTTTTCCAGCTCTTCCGGCGTGATAATTCCCTCATCTGCATACTCCTGCAGCTTCGCTGCTGCATCATTTAATCCGCTTTCATCAAGCTTGGCAGCTGCAGCGGAGATTGCATCATTCATAAGATATTCTGCATGAGCATGCTTCATTTCATCACGTTTATCTGTAAGCTTCTGCATATCTATATACGCTGACGCCAGACTGTTGGACTGCAGCTGGTTATACATATCCTCTTCTTCTGCAATCTGTGAAAATACAGCGTCATAATCATTGGAATTCCTGCTGTCTGCAACCTTGCTCTCAAAATCAGAATACTGCGCTTCCAATGCCTGCTGCAGAATCTGTGAGTACTGTTCCTTCATTACATCCGGCAGATCGGCAGTTTCTGAAAGCGTAACGATCTGATTGATCACTTCATCATATCGTCCTTCTGAAAGCAGCTGATTGTATTCTGAGCCTTCTTCTGTCGTTTCTGTTGTACTCTCTGAAGAAGCCTCTGTCGTAGCTTCTGTCTGGTCATTGTCAGAAGCCGCCTCTTTTCCGGACATCTGTCCAAACAGTATGAAAGCAGCAACAGCCAATCCTATTATAAGAACACATCCGACGATAATAAGTGCTATCGTTCCACCATTGCCTCCCTTCTTCTTTTCAGGTGTGGCAGCCTGTGCCTGACCAAAGGCTCTTGCAAAAGCCTTCATTGCCTGAAAACGTTCCTTTGCAGAAAGCTTCATACCCATCATCAATGCACTTTCTGTGCTGGTCGGTATCTCTACTCCCAGGGCAGATGGCTTCTGAAGCATATCCTGACTCATTCTCCTGTAAGCCTCCTGTGGAGCCGCACCTGTAATACATCTGTATATACTTGCACACAGAGCATAAACATCTGCTGACATACTGACTGGCTGCTGTGTCTGGAACATCTCGACAGCTGCATATGCATCAGACTTTAGCGATACCTTTCCCTGTACATAGCCAAAGCCTGTCAGCTTCAGACTTCCGGCATTACTGAAAATCAGGTTGTCCGGTGAAATATTACCATGTATAAAGCCCATTTCCTGTAAACGAGCAAAATCAGCGAGGAGAGGCTGTATCAAAACCTGTATTCTTCCTACCGGGAATCTGTTCTTATTCTGTGTCAGATATGCATCCAGACTGATTCCCTCCACATATTCCATAATTGTATACACAGTGCCATTTTCTTCAAGTAATTCATATACCTGTGTCACTGCCTGTCCCGGATTGGCAAGAAGAATCTTTGCACCTGCGATATATTTCTGCTTCTCCTGTTCAAAAACGTCTGCTGCATTGATGATACTTCCATCTGCCGCTCTTTCACAGCAATCCTGCGGCATAAATTCTCTGATAATCACCTTCTGTGCAGTCTGCACTGCAGTACCTGCATAGGTGATTCCTACCGGATTTCCTCCCAATGCGGCAGTGATCTGATATTTTCCCCCAATGATCACACCACTGTTTAACAACCGTATACTCATATCCTTTTCTCCTCATAAATAAGAGGGAAATATAAGTATTTCCCTCCCATACATAGCCTGCCATTTTTTTAAAAAAGATCAATTAAATAATCAAAGTCGCTTAATTCATCTGTAATATCGTCTACCAGATCGTAAAGATCGTCTGCATCAGCATTACCGATATCGAATTCGTCTCCTGAGAACTTCTGCAGCTTAGCACCTCTGGTAAAAGCAAAATCCATATCAGGGATATCATACTGACCATCAATAGACAGATTCAGTGTCCTGCCTTCCTTGTACAGCTTACCGCTGAGTACCTCGCCATCTACCTCAATCTTATACTTGCCGCTTTCGTAGTTATACTCGAAGCTGCCAATATCATATGCATCGGTTCCATATTTCTCTCTAAGCTTGAATTTCTCTTTTGTTCCATCATCAGAGCCTTTCATGGAGATTCTGTAGGAGCCACTCTTAAATGTGATATTCTGTAATCTGTAGTCTCCACCTTCAAAGCACAGCTGGAGATCATCCTCAAAATCCTCATCTTCTACGACGATAGCTGCAAGCTGATTCTTATAGATATAGAAGGTAACAACTATATCTTCCATATTATCCAGTTCATCTTCCAGATAGGATAACTCTGATTCGATTTCGCCATAGCTGTCTAATACATCTACTGCTTCTCCTACGGACTGATAATTATCAAGCATTGCCTGATAACTTCCATCAATGATATTCCATATGTTAGCACCGGTAATTGTTGTCGTGTAGCCTTTGCACATAACATCTTTGTCGTTTACAGTGAATTCTTCCTTGGCAGCAGACTGGAATTTCAGGCTCTTTAATTCCTTCATTACAACATTGGTCACGTCCTTCTGTGCCTTGTCAGTATCCTTGCTGCTGGAAACGAGCTGCTCCAGTGAAGAATTGAGCGTATCAATATATTCGTCACCGATCAGATCTACGATATATCCGGAATTTTCCTTTTTATAATTGTATACAAAAAGCTTCTTGGAAAGATCAGGAACCTGGAATTTCAAAGAGTTGGAATCAACACCTGCCAGACCTTCTATAGACTCTCCGCCATATTCAAGCTTGGCTGTTACCTGCTTCTGCTTGCTTGCATTAATAAAAGAACCACCTATCTTTACGCCTTCTGCTTTCGCACTGAACTCTACTGTGAATTCGTCCTCTACCAGACCAAGCATTGGCTCAAGTGTCTCTACGAAATGAGGCATCTTCTTTAATGTATTGTTTGCTGCCAGAAGAACCTTGCCTGATTTGCCAAGGAAAAGTCCTGACTTAATTCCGCCAAATACCAAAAGAACTGCAAGTACAACGACGCCTGCTACTGCTCCCACGATAACCGGAATCTTGCTCTTTGGCTTCTGTGTTACGGGTGCTCCTGTCATTGGGTCAAAACCGCCCGATTGCTGTGTTGTCTGTCCGATTGGTTCTCCTGTCATGGGATCAAAG
>OGDS01001866.1_pt1 | contig 14086 bp, 16 predicted proteins | sample 1570351 | NCBI WGS metagenome assembly OGDS01 (sample SAMEA2581974, study PRJEB24529) | metagenome | biome: Human gut stool | place: China | collected 2011
CCTGTTCGTTCAGGTCTGCAAGATATGTCCACAATTCTCCGGTCAGTATCAATGTGTTCAATCTGGCTGGGTGGATTTCCCTTAAATATTCCCGGTGCAGCCGTCCATACTTTCCAATGGGGCGGTGTTCTTCCGGCAGTTTCAGGTCTGGGATGTAGTAATCTCCAACAAGGATATAATCAATTCCATTTTCCGTTATTCTTGGTTTCAATTCGCTCATGTTTTAATCTCCTCATTCTGGCTCATTTTTTTGCAAGTCTGGCTCTCCAGAAATATTGGTAAATCTTTGGTAAATTTGAGACTGAAGCACAAAAAACGCTTAAAAACGGGGCTTATGAGACGATATGAGACTTTTCATCATGCCCGGTAAATCCTGCCGTGGCAAACAAACAAGATCTTCTTCATCTTACTCTCCCAACACATCGCCCAGTGCCAGAACAGCGTTGCGGACGCACTCCGGGCACGGGCACAGCGGTGCGCCGTTCTCTATCCCCTTCAGATCCTTGCAGATGGTAGCACCGCACTTTTCCTGAAAGTTTTGCAACAGTTCCTTGGAAATGCGGGGTGTGCCCTTGCCGTCGGTGACGATGCCCGCCACCATCACAGCGCCGATCAGTGCGCCGCAGGTGCTCTCCATGCAACCCATGCCGGCGGCATAGCCTGCGCCCAGCTTCATCAGGGTGTCGGCATCCACCGGCTGCTTGTCCTCAAATGCCTTCAGCACCGCCTGTGCACAGTTGCACTGTCCAGTAGCTTTCCATGCGGCAGCCTGTGCCGCCCGTTCTTCGATGTTCATTTTACAGTCCTCTTTCTTTGATGAATCGTAGTTTATTCGACATTATCATAAAATTCCTGTAACACTGTTGCCAATTCCTCCGGAGATTCTATGTTTGCTTCATGACCTGCTTTCAGAAGTTCATGGAAGTGGGAATCGCTCAAATAACTGGCAAGTTCCTTTGAGGCTTTTTTGTTTGCGTTGTCCTTTTCCCCACAAACGATCAATGCCGGACAGGACACCTTACATAATGAATCCCTGAAATCCAATTCCGTCATCGTACCGCACAAACTGATCACATCGGCTTTTTTGAGGCCAAATTGCTTGAACATTGTATTCGGCATAAAGCGAAACAGCATATTCTGGAACTTCAATAGCTTTTCAGGCATTTTATACTGTGCTGCAATTAGCACCAGTGCCTTTACTTTATTCGGATGGTCTATCGCATAATTAAGTGCCAGAACAGCACCCAAGGAGAGCCCGCACAAGACGATTTCATCATGTTCCTTATCACACTCTCCTGAAAATGCAGCATACAGTTCTCCATAAGTGGCCGCTTTGTCCTCCAGCATCTCTGCCAAACTCAAGCAGACGCTGCTGTCCGAGACCTTCGTTTCTTTTATTACTCTGTCCCAACTGTCTGGTTTTTGTCCCAACCCATGCAAGTATAAAAACTTCATCTAATTTCCGCTCTCCTTCACACGTCCTGCTGCTTCCTTTCCAGCGCTTCAAAGTGATACCGGGGCTTTTCCCTGCTCTTCTTGCCGTACTCGATGGCCTCTTTGGGGCAGTAGCAGATGCACGCCATGCAGTGGGTGCAGTTTTTGCCCCAGACCGGCTTTCCGTTTTCCAGATGGATGTTGTTCAGGGGGCACAGCTCCACGCACTTACCGCAGCCGATGCAGGCGCCCGTTGCCCGGAAGGCATCGGCTTTTACAAAGAAGCGATAGAACACCGGGTTTACCAGGCCGCTCATAAAGCGGTCATAGAGGTTTTCTCTCGGCGGGGGAAATTGCTGCCCAGCTTTGAGCTGGGTCAGCACCTTCTGAAGTTCAGGCTCTGCCTGCTCCACGATGCCCTTTGCCTGCTCTTTCTGGGGCGCATTGAACATGGCAATGTAGTTTTCCGGCATAATGATCTGGGCTGTGCCCATATACTTCAGCTGCTTTTGCGCCGCAAGCTGCCGGTTATAGCCTGCCGCATTGCCGATCTCGCTGCCGCAGTCCATTACAAACCAGATACGCTCTGCCCCGGTCAGCGTAGTCTTGCCCAGCCACTCGGACACCACCCGGGGGATGCGCCATGCGTAGGTAGGCGTGACCAGCACCACATCCCGGCCAGTCTGCACTGGGGCGGTATCCCCTGCCTTGATGCAGGCGTTCAGGTCGTAAAGCGGCATCTCCAACCCTTCGGCAATGCGCCGTGCCAGATACCGGCTGTTGCCGGTTCCCGTAAAATAAAGTACCATGGCTGCTCCCTCATTTTGTGTTTTTCAGTTACCTGTCTGCCCGACAAGCTGGATTTTTTCACTTCTTCGCCTTAGGCGCAATAAGTAGCATGACTGTCACAAGAATATATAAACCATACAGTAACCAAGTAATAATATTGTTCCAAGGAAAGCTCATTTCTGGATGGTTCAATGCAAACACTATAAATGCAATAGCTATAATCAGCATTATTAAACCGAGAATCCTTGATATACGCTTTTTCATGCAAAGCACTTCCTTGTCAAACTGGAATTGTTAATCTTGAACTGGTCCTATAATGCCAAATGCTATTGCATCAATAAAAAGCACGAACGCTATCACACAAACAATTAAAATAGTTGCAATGACTTTAATAACAAGTTGTTGATTTTGTCTTAAATTACTCTTACTAACAATCCTTAAGACAAAAATCAAAGCAACGAGGATGATAAAAGAAATAATATTATAAAGAACCACTGTTTTCATCTATGTGTCCTCCTTTTTTATATCAATTCCGAGTTGCCGCTCTCCGTATGCCATAGTCTCCGCACGCAAAAAGCCCTTTGCGGCAAGGTGTGTGCTTACACCTCACCCGCAAACTTCATGCCCCAGCTCATGCGGGTGTCGTACATCAGGCGGGTCAGGGCAAGGCTGTCCTGCGGGGTGTAGCGGTCGCTATCGGTACGCCCCAGCTTGACGCAGCGGCTTGCTTCCCGGATCTCGTACTCAAAGCCGTTGATGTCTACCGGGCAGCGGATGACCTCCGGCTCTTTGCCCTCCACTTCCAGCGTCATGGTGCCGGTGGCTAAAATTCCCCACTTCATAACGGTACCTCCCGGTTTATTACTTTTGATTCGTTGCGTCCAGTATACCATGCTTTTCCCCTACGGAAAAGATAGTGAAAAACAAAAATATCCCCGGAGGGCGTGTTCCGGCTCTCCGGGGACAGATCCTATGCACCGGTATCTTTCATCTTGTTCCAAACATTCTCATCCATTATAATAGAGATAGAAAGAAGGTGCCAACATGAAACATCGCATTGTGACGGCTGCGCAGATGAAGGAAATTGAACGGGCCGGGGATGCCCACGGTCTGCCCTACCTGCAAATGATGGAAAATGCCGGACTGGCTGCTTACGCCGAACTGCAAAAGCAGTTTCCGCATCCCGGCAGACTGCTGGTGGTCTGCGGAAAGGGCAACAACGGCGGCGATGGGTTTGTGATTGCCCGCACCGCCGCAAAAGACGATTGGAATGTGACCGTTTTTCTGGCCGAGGGCGAGCCGAAAACCGCGGATTCCATCCTCAATTTTGAGCGTCTGCACTCCCTGCCAGTGCACATCTGCACCGACGGCTCTGTACTGGAAACCCAGCACTTTGATGCTGCTGTGGATGCCCTCTACGGCACCGGGTTCCATGGTGAACTGCGGCCTTCCGGTCTTGCTGCCTGCGGGCTGATGCGCCGTCTGCACAAGAGCGGTGCCTTTGTGCTGGCCGTAGACCTGCCCAGCGGCATCAACACGGATACCGGGGAGGTTGCCGAGGGTGCTGCCCATGCGGATCTAACCGTAACCTTCGACAGTTATAAGCCTTTGCATATGGCAGAATCTTCTGCGCCGCTGTGCGGAAAAATCGTCTGTGCCGACATTGGCATCCGGGACGAATGGCACCCGGAGTTTTGACGAAGGCTTGCCGCTGCGGAAAAGCACCTGCACGCAAAAGATCCCGGCAGCTTTCAAGGCACGCCGGGGTTCTTTTTGTCATTCTGCTGCAAAATGTCTGCACTTTCTTGGCAGAACGCAGAAAATGCGGAAACCGCTTGATTTAGCTCGGTTTCCGCACTAGAATGGAAACCAGAAAAGCAAACACAGTTTCCACAAGGAGGACGCTCATGCAGGAAAAGCTCGATGCCCTTGTGCGCACGCAGGCCATGCAGTTATTCCGTCAACAGGGGCTGCATTTCACCATGCAGCAGGTGGCAGAGCCGCTGCATATCAGCAAAAAAACCATCTACACCGTTTACCCCTCCAAGGAGGCCCTTCTGCTGGACATGGTAGACCACGCCTTTGCGGACATCCACCGCTGCAAGCAGGAAATTCTGGCAGGCAGCGGTACTTTGCAGGAAAAGCTGCGGGCAGTCATCATTGCCATGCCGACGGAATATGCTGCGCTGGACCTGCGGCAGATGAAGGAGCTGGACGAGAAATACCCGGCGGTGGCGGCGCGGGTGCGCAGTCAATTGGAAAACGGGTGGGAACCCACCATGGCGCTGCTGGAACAGGCTGTGGCAGAGGGGGTCATGCGCCCGGTGTCCCTGCCGGTGCTGCGGCAGATGATCACCGCATCCATCGAGAGCTTTCTGGCAGACCGCAGTCTGGCAGAAAGCGGGGTGCAGTATGTGGCTGTACTGGAGGAAATGATCTCGATCTTACTGGAAGGAGTGCTGCCGCGATGAAACACAGTTTTTGCGATGATTGGGAGTTTACCCACCACTGGACCGAAGCCTTTGGCAAGGGGCTGCCGGTGCCAAAACAACAAGCCGTCCGCTTGCCCCATACCTGCCGGGAGGTGCCGCTGCACTATGCCTCTCCGGCCGATTACGAGATGGTCTGCGGCTACCGCAAACGGTTCCGGGTGCCGCCGGTACAGGCTGCGCCCCGGCTGTTCCTCCGCTTTGACGGAGCCGCCCATCAGGCGGTGGTGCGGGTCAACGGCAGGGTTGCCGGGCAGCACCGGGGCGGTTATACCGGCTTTGCGGTGGAGATCACAGACCTTGTGGACCGGGAGGGTGAAAACCTGCTGACCGTGCAATTGGATACCCGGGAAGACCCGGCTATCCCGCCCTTTGGCTTTGTCATCGACTACCTGACCTACGGCGGGCTGTACCGGGAGGTCTGGCTGGAAGCTACGGCAGAGAGCCGCCTGACCGATTTGTTCGTCTACACACCCACCCTGCATGAGGCTGTGGTGCAGTGGACGGCAGAGCTCACACCCGCAGCCGTGGCGGTCCGCATTCGGCTGGAGACCGCAGACGGCACCCTGCTGGCAGAGCGGACCGCACAGGCGGCAGAAACCGGGAAGATCCAGCTTTCTGTGCCGGATGCACAGCCGTGGGATACCGAGCACCCGGTTTTGCATCATGCCGTGGCAGAGCTTTTGAACGCAGCCGGACAACCCATTGATCGCAAACAGGTGACGTTTGGCTTGCGCACCGCAGAGTTCCGGGCGGATGGCTTTTACCTCAACGGAAAAAAGACCTTCCTGCGGGGTCTGAACCGACACCAGAGCTACCCTTACATCGGCTACGCCGCTCCGGAAAGCCTGCAGCGGGAGGATGCCCGCATTTTGCGGGAGGAACTGCACTGCACCGCCGTGCGCACCAGCCACTACCCCCAAAGTCCATATTTTCTGGACGAGTGCGACCGGCGGGGTCTGTTGGTGTTCACCGAGCTGCCGGGCTGGCAGCACATCGGGGACGACAACTGGAAGGATGCCGCCTGCGAGATGCTGCAGGAGATGATCTTGCAAAACCGCAATCACCCCAGCATCATCCTGTGGGGCGTGCGCATCAACGAGAGCGTGGACGACGATGCCTTCTACACCCGCACCAATCAAATTGCCCATCAGCTGGACCCCAGCCGTGCCACCTCCGGTGTGCGGTATCTGGAAAAAAGCCATCTGCTGGAGGATGTCTATGCCTACAACGATTTTTCCCACAACGGCACAACGCCCGGCGCAAAGCCCAAAAAGGACGTGACCCCGGATATGGGCAAGGCGCTGCTCATCTCGGAGTGCAACGGTCACATGTACCCCACCAAGCCCTTTGACGATGGCCCTCATCGACAGGAGCACGCCTTGCGGCACGTCCGGGTGCAGAACGCCGCCTATGCCAGCAAGGAGCACGCCGGGTGCTTTGGCTGGTGCATGTTCGACTACCAGACCCACAAGGACTTTGGCTCCGGTGACCGCATCTGCTACCACGGGGTGCTGGACAGCTTCCGCAACCCCAAATTGGCGGCAGCGGTCTATGCCAGTCAGGGCGATACTGACCCGGTGCTGGCGGTCAGCTCCTCCATGGACATCGGCGATAACCCCGCCGGGCAGCTGGGCACGGCCTATGTTTTCAGCAATGCCCAACAGGTAAGACTTTACAAAAACGATGTGTTCGTCACCGCACTGCGCCAAAGCGAGTGGACGGCGCTGCCCCACCCTCCCTTTGTGATGGACGATCCCATTGGCGAGCTGCTGGAAACGCAGGAGCACTTTTCCCCCGCCAAGGCAGCCGCTGTGCGGGACTGCCTGCTGGCCGCCGGAAAATACGGCTTGGCGGGGCTGCCGCTGGCCTACAAGGTCAAATTCGGCTGGTGTATGCTGCACTACAAAATGAGCTTTGAAGATGGCGTGGCGCTTTACGGCAAATATGTGGGCAACTGGGGCGGCGAAGCCACCCGATGGCGGTTCGATGCCGTGCAGGACGGCAACGTGGTGCGCAGCGTGACCCTTTGCCCCAGCGCAAAGCTGCACTTGGAAGTCAAGGTCAGCCGGACGGCTCTTCGGGAAAAAGATACTTACGATATGGCCGCTGTCCGGGTGCGCATTCTGGACGAGAACGGCACCCTAGCCCCCTACGCACAGTTCCCGGTGCAGTTTGCGGTGGAGGGCAGCGCCGCCCTTGTGGGCCCGCAGACGGCGGTGGCCGAAGGCGGCATGACCGGAACCTATCTGCGCACCGTGGGCACTGCCGGAGAAGCCCTGCTGACCGTTTCTGCCCCGCAGACCCAGCCCGTTGTGCTGCAGTTCACCATTGAAAAGGAGGACGCTGTATGGAACTGACTCTGAAACAGAAAACCGCATTTGGTATTGGTGCCGTGGGCAAGGATATGGTATATGCCCTGTCGGCTTCTTACGTCATGTATTATTATCAGGATGTGCTGGGGCTTTCGGCCAGCTTTGTGGGCGTCGTGCTCATGGCTGCCCGGTTCTTTGATGCCTTCAACGACCCCTTTATGGGGGTTCTGGTAGCAAAGACCCGCACCCGCTGGGGACGTTTCCGTCCGTGGATCTTTTCCGGCACGCTGCTCAATGCGCTGGTGCTCTACGCCCTGTTTGCCGCCCCGGTGCTGGACGAAGCGGCGTTGATGGTCTATTTCAGCGTGATGTACATCCTGTGGGGTGTCACCTATACCATGATGGATATCCCCTACTGGTCCATGATTCCGGCCGTGACCCGCACCCCAAAAGACCGGGAGAACCTTTCCATGGTGGGGCGTACCTGTGCAGGCGTTGGCTCTGCCCTCATCGCTATGTTCACCATGCTGCTGGTGGGAGCCCTTGGCGGCGACAGCGAGCGCGCTGGCTTCCGCTGGGTGGCATTGATCGTAGCGGCAATTTTTGCAGTGACAGAGCTGGTGTGCTGCATTTCCATGAAAGAAACCACCCCCAGTGAGATGAAGACCGCCACCGTAAAGGAGATGTTCTCCGCCCTGTTCCGCAACGATCAGGCTATGGTAGTGGTAGGCAGCATCGTGCTGATCAACTCGGCGCTGTACCTTACCTCCAACTTCATCATCTATTTCTTCAAATACGACCTTGGCGGTGCAGGCTGGAAAGCCACCTACACCCTGTTTTCCACCGTGGGCGGTGCGGCGCAGATCCTTGGCATGATGGTGCTTTACCCCTTGCTGCGCAAAAAGTTCAGCAGTACGCAGGTATTTTACCTGAGCCTTTTGCTGGCGCTGTGCGGCTACGGCATGCTGCTGGTGTTCTGCCTGACCGGCCTTTCCCACAGCCTTGCCCTGCTGTGCATTCCGGGCGTGGTGGTGTTCGCCTGCAACGGAATGCTGACCGTGCTGACCACCCTGTTCCTTTCCAACAGCGTGGATTACGGTCAGCTCAAGACCGGACGCCGGGAGGAGAGCGTCATCTTTTCCATGCAGACCTTTGTGGTCAAGGCTGCCTCCGGTGTGGCGGTATTCCTGACCGGCATCGGGCTGGACCTCATCGGTCTTGTGGGCAACACGGAGGAGACCGGCCCGGTGGCAGTACAAAGCGCCGGAACCCTGCTGGGTCTGCGCCTGATGATGACCGTTCTGCCCATGCTGGTGCTGGCTGGTGCGCTGGTGCTGTTCCGCCGCAAGTTCGTTCTGACCGATGCCCGCGCTGCCGAGATCAGCGCACAGCTCCACGGGGAGGAAACGCACCATGACTGAAACGCTGCACTGGTACGCGGAAACTTCCGGCGGCGTACAGACAGGCAACTGCACGGTCACGGAGAATGGCGGTGCGCTGCATCTGACGGCAGACCTGCCCGCCGGGACGCTGAAGGCGGTGCGTGCCGAACTGCCGTGGACGATGGAAGCAGACGAGCGTCTGTTCATGAACGGCTACCAGACATGGACCTACAGCCCGGAGCTGGACCGGAACGGCAAGCTGCGCGGCACCGACCACATCCCCGGCTTTCTGCGCAAAAAATATGCCTTTGACCGCTACGGCGATTATCATTTTACGCCTTATGGGCATCAAAAGGGGCAGAGCCACGGCTTTTCCTACTGCTATTTCCGCAAGGGCACACAGTTCCGGCTGGTGGCATCGCTGGACGAGAAGCCGGGCTACACCATCCTCCGCTACGACAGCGGCAAAGCCCTGCTGACGCTGGAGCGTGACTGCGCCGGGGTGGAGCATCCCGGCGGCAGTTTCCCACTCCTTGACCTGTTTTTTGCCGAGGGCGGCGAAACCGAGGTGTTCGGCGGCTGGTTTCAGGCTATGGGCATCAAGCCCCGGACTGAAAAGAAGCTGGCAGGCTATTCCAGTTGGTACAACCGCTATCAGGACATCACCGAGGATACCATTCGGGAGGACCTGACCGGATGCCGCAGCCTGCTTTGTCTGGGAGACCTGTTCCAGATCGACGATGGCTGGGAGCCCAAGGTGGGCGACTGGCTGGAAACAGATGCACAGAAATTCCCCCACGGGCTGAAAGGCATGGTGGAGGAAATTCACGCCGCCGGATTTCAGGCTGGGCTATGGCTTGCACCCTTTGTGTGCGAAAAGGACTCTGCCCTTTTCCGGCAGCACCCGGACTGGCTGCTGAAGGTGAACGGTGCACCGTGGTGCTGCGGCTGCAACTGGAGCAGCTTTTATGCGCTGGATATCGACAACCCGGCCGTGCTGGATTATCTGCGCCGGGTATTTGACCGGGTGCTGAACGGCTGGGGCTTCGACCTTGTCAAGCTGGATTTTCTGTACGGTGCTGCCCCCTTTGGCAACGCCCGCGAGAGCCGGGCAGCCCGGATGTACCGTGCTATGGAGCTTTTGCGCACATGGTGCGGGCAAAAGCAGATTCTCGGCTGCGGCGTACCGGTGATGCCGGCTTTCGGGCTGGTGGATTACTGCCGTGTCAGCTGTGACGTAGGGCTGGACTGGGACGATGTGTGGTATATGCGCCTGTTCCACCGGGAGCGGGTGTCCACAAAGCAGGCCATCAACAACACGCTATTCCGGCGGCAGCTCAATGGCCGTGCCTATGGCAGCGACCCGGATGTGTTCTTCCTCCGGGAGGAAAACTGCAAGCTGACGGCAGAGCAAAAACGCACCCTTGCCACGGTCAACGCCCTGCTGGGCAATGTGTTCCTTACCTCGGATATGCCGTCCCGCTATACAGAGGCGCAGCGGGCAGAATACCGCCGTCTGCGCACCCTCTTTGAGCACGCCACGCAGGTGCAGGCAGAAGCGGAAAACGACCGTCTCTATATCCGGTATCTGCTGGACGGAACTCCACAAAAATTATGTTTCGACCTGTTCTGACAGTGCGAACAAACCACAACAAAACCACACCCGCCCATGTACTGTGCTTTGCACACAATACGCAGGCGGGTGTTTTGCTGTTCTTCCGGTACGATCCTCAATTTTTTAAATACAGCTTGGGTCTGTGCAGCACCGATAGTGTCACATCCTTCGCTCAAGGTTCTGCCGGAACAGCTCGTACGCCGCCCGCAGATCCTCCGGCAGACGCTTCAAGGTCTCTGCCCGCAGTTCCTGTGGCATCCCGTAAAAGGCTTCGGCAATGCCGCCGGTGATGCAGGCAAGGGTGTCGCTGTCGCCGCCCAGAGAGACCGCATTGCGGAGCGCATCTTCAAAGCTATTGCTTTCCAGAAAGGCAATGATGGCCTCCGGCACGGTCTGTTGACAGGTCTCCACATGGCAATAGTACGGGCGAATTTCATCGCAGGTGCGGCTCAGGTCATAGCCGAAGGTCTGCTCCACATATTGTTTGATTTCCGGCTTGCTGCGGCCGGTGCGTGCCAGAAAAATGGCCGCAGCCGTGGCCTGTGCGCCCTTGATGCCCTCCGGGTGGTTGTGGGTAACCTCGGCGGTCGCCTTGGCCATCTCCAGCGTTTTGTTCAGCGTGTCAAACAGCCAGCCTGCCGCAGCCACCCGCATGGCAGAGCCATTGCCAAAGCTGCCGTAGGGCTGCGGATGCTCCGCACACAGCCACCGACGGAACATCCCGCCGTAACCGGCATCTGGATACACATTGCCCAAACGCCGCATTTCGTACCGCACTTCGTCAAAGGTTTTCTGTGCATCTCCCTGCCCCGCCATCAAGCCCCGTGCCACTGCAAGGGTCATAACGGTATCATCCGTGAAGTGCGATCTTTCGCTCAGCAGGGGAAAGTCCTTGTGCTTGTAATTGTTGTGGTCGAATTCAAACGGACTGCCGACCATATCGCCCAAAATTGCTCCTAACATAAAATACCCTCCGTATCTGTGGTGTTTCGTCTTTCTGACAAGAGGATACCACAAACCGAAAGGCAAAAGGTCAACGGGCAGGCGACAAATCACGCACCCAGCTGTTCCTGATTCCATTGGAACAAAAGGGTGTTGACCTGATTGATGTTATAAATTTTTTGTTCCAGACAGTACCGCACGATCCAATCCCGCTTGGAGCCATCGGAGAAGGCATAGCCTGCGCTTTTAAGCAGGTCGATGGTCTCATCCTCCGACAGATGCAGCCCCACGGCAAAGGCAAGCACGGTCTTCTTTTTGGGGTTGTAGTCCCGGTTGCACTGAATTTTGGAGAAGTGCTGCCGGGAGATGTTGGACTGCTTGTACACGGTGGAATCCTTCAGCCCCCGCTCATCAATGAGCCGCAGCAGCCGGGTGGTGAAGCTCTCGCCCAGGTTGTCCATCAGGTGTTCCAGACTGCGGGCTGCCCGAATGCCGGGGTACACACTGCCCTGCCCGGCTCGCAGTGCCCGATGGCTTCACAGGCGGCGGTCAGCTCCTGCTCCCCTGCTGCCTGATAGATAGCACGGCTGGTGCCGCCGCCCTGCAAAAGGTTCCGGTTCGCCGGATTGACGATGGCATCCGCTGTTACCTTGGTGATGTCGTTGCGGATCATCAAAAAAGGCATGGTGGTTCCTCCCTCATGTGGTTTTTCACATTTCCCGCTGCTCCACGATTTCCAGACTGTCCCGCCCGACATGGCAGAGCAGGAACAGCACCCTCACACCTGCGGCTTTCGCTTCGGCCAGCGCTGTGCCAAACTCCGGCTGCGTATCAACATTCGGCCTCACCTCGGTGATGCCTTCCATCTGAATTACAAAGGCCACTATGCACCGATACCCTGCCCGCTGCGCCTGGGCTAGCTCGTGCAAGTGCTTCACGCCCCGTTCGGTGGGCGCATCCGGGAAATAACCGATGCCGCCCACTTCCAATGTGCAGCCTTTGACCTCCAGCAGGTATTTCTGTTCGCCCTTTTCCATGTAAAAATCAATGCGGGATCTGCCATAAGCAAATTCCGGCCTGACAAGGTCAAATTCCTGCTTTGAGAGCCATTCTCCTACCACCTTGTTGGGTGCCTGACTGTCTATATTGACCCAACCAAGTTCCTGCTTGTGTACCGCCACAAGGTCGTATTTTGTCTTGCGCTTCGGGTTGTCCGATACTTCCAGACGCACCGCCGCACCGGGCAGCAGCAGTTCCTTTCACCGTCCGGTGTTTTTGACATGGACGGTTTCCACCGCACCGTTCACGTCCACATGGGCAATAAAACGGTTGGGGCGGTCAAGAAAAATGCCGTCCGCGATCTCTCTGTATTTCAATGTTTACTCCATTTTCATTTTTGTCTGATACGCCTGCGCCGTCCGGGCATCAAAGCAGCAGAAGATGACCCTCATATCGTAGTCGGCGTGGTTTTGCAGCCAATCCACCACGGTACAATATCCTCGTACGTTGGTTTCTTGCGAGTATAATACTTCATCCTCTGCACAAGGTCAAGCAGAACATTTTCAACGCTGCATCAATCCTCTGGCTACACGCCAAAACAGGCTCCTGCAAGCGTTTAACCACTGGCAGGAGCCCGTTTATTTCTTACAGCTTCGTCATCCACAGACCATGCAGGTTGCAGTAGGCGTATATTACCACCGACTTTGGGCTTATCGGCAATAAATTTCAATGGCTTTCTGAGCAAATTCTGCCGCGCCCTCTCCCCCGACAGCGTTGATATTCTCTGTAAACTCGCCGCCAGCACCGTACATCTGTCCAAGTTGATACAAAATGGGCTTCGTGCAGGTATAGTAATTCTCGGTGATAAAGTCCTGCAGCTTTTTCACCTGTGCCTGTACTGCGGGGTCTGCCGGTTCTCTGGTTTGCAGCGTTCCGAATGCCGCTACGAGCCCCATCAACTGCTCGTTGATGTTGTCAGATTCCTTCTGCGTCCGCCGGGCATTTTTTGCCTCAAATTCCTGATACTCTGTGGTTTTGCCCCACTCTTTCTTTGCACGTTCTGCGTATTCCTTGATCTTCTGTGTGTCAAATGCGTTGAAGTCCATAACGTTTCCTCCTGTTGTCCGAATCTTCTCCGCAAGAGCGATCAACTTTTCCAGATGCTGTTTTTTCAGGTTCAGCAATGTGATCTGCTGTTCCAGTGCCTTTTCCCGGTCAAACTCCGGATTTTTCAGAATTCTTCGGATATCCTCCAGTGAAAATTCCAGTTCTCGGAACAGCAAGATCTGTTGCAATCGTTCCAGTGCAGCATCATCATACAGGCGATATCCCGCCTGCGTTCGATGCGTCGGATGCAGCAGACCGATTTTATCGTAATATTGCAGCGTCCGAATGCTCACCCCGGTCAGATTGCTCACTTTCTTGACAGTCATCATTTCGTTTTTCTCCCTTGCGACAAGCTCAGTATACGCTATGACGCAACGTCAGGGTCAAGTGCTTTTTTAGTTTTTTCCGCCGTTTACCACAAGCAGCTCTGCACCGTGGGGATGCCCTCAGCTCCCCATGGCAATAAGCACCAGCACGACCACCACCGCGATAGCGATGAGGCAGCCGCAGCCGCTGCCATCTCCCCCGCCGCCGCCATTGTTGTGGTTCCCACCGCCACCGCCGCCAAACGAACCGCCAAAGTTGCGGTTGAAAGCCGTCATGTACTGGGCATAGCCCGTGTCGCCTTTGCCGAAATAGCCGTAATCACCGTTTGCCATGGTATTTTCCTCCGTCTGAAGTGTGTTTTGTTTCTTCTGAGGTCATTTTACCAAAGGTGATGTCCCATAAAACTCACTTTCAGCATTTCTTTGCAATGTCATTCTTCTCCGATGCCCAGATATGCATCAATGTCCATGATACCTTCCCCGCTGACCTCCACCAGATCTTCAAAAGACACCACGGTGTCTCCCACCTGCAAGGTGCGGAACACCGGGTCGATGCGGTCTGCTTTGCCGGTCAGGGTGAGGTAATCGCCTACCGCCGGGATCTCCGGGTGGGCGGTATCCTCCTTGAAGTACCGCACCGTGATGGTCATGCCCTTGGTGACCTGCATCAGCCGATCGGACAGAGCCG
>OGDS01001869.1_pt1 | contig 14049 bp, 20 predicted proteins | sample 1570351 | NCBI WGS metagenome assembly OGDS01 (sample SAMEA2581974, study PRJEB24529) | metagenome | biome: Human gut stool | place: China | collected 2011
TCTTGATCCAGACCTGACCGCCACGCTTGGTGTAACGGGTCATGGCGATACGGGCGGCCTCGATCTGGTTGCTCTTGACCCAGCCGGGTTCCAGAGCCATCAGACCATACTCACCGTAAGAAACGGTGTTGCCACGGGTGGCTTTACCAGTCATGCGGCCCCGCTGCATACGGCGGAACTTGACTCTCTTAGGCATTAACATTAGTTGGCTCCTCCTTCCTTAGCGGGGGCTGCGGGAGCAGCGGGACGATTGGTGTTGGGCCGGAAGCCGCCCTGAGGACGACGCTCGGCACCGCCCTGACGGTTGAAGCCGCCCTGACGATCACGGTTGAAGCCGCCGTTGCGACGGTCACCGCCGAAACCACCGCGACGATCACCGTCACGGCGAGGACGACGCTCACGACGCTCCTGATAGGGCTTGGAGGTGTCCATGGTGCGGGGAGTGGTGCGCAGGGTCTGAGAGAGGACCTCGCCCTTGTAGATCCACACCTTCACGCCGATGCGGCCGAAGGTCGTGGCAGCCTCCGCGAAGCCGTACTCAATGTCGGCGCGGATGGTCTGCAGGGGGATGGTGCCCTCGTGATAGTGCTCAACGCCAGCGATCTCGCGGCCGCCGAGACGACCGGAGCAGCAGCACTTGATGCCCTTGGCGCCGGCGCGCATGGCGCGGCCCATGGCGTTCTTCATCGCGCGGCGGTGAGAGATACGCTTTTCGAGCTGCTGGGCGATGTTCTCAGCGACGAGCTGAGCGTTCATGTCGGGATTGCGGACCTCGACGATGTTGAGCTTGACCTTCTTGCCGATCAGAGCCTCGACCGCGAGACGCAGCTTCTCGACCTCCGCACCGTCCTTGCCGATGACCATGCCGGGGCGGGCGCAATGAACGAACAGCGTCACAACATCGTTGCTGCGCTCGATCTCGATCTTGGGCACGCCTGCACCGTACAGGCTCTTCTTGACGAACTTGCGGATCTTGTTATCTTCAACGATCAGGTCGCCGACCTTCTCGTCTCTGGCATACCAGCGGGAGTCCCAGTCTTTGATGACGCCGACGCGCATGCCGTGGGGATTAACTTTCTGTCCCATAAACTGTCTCCTCCCTTTCTTATGCCTTTTCCGTCACAGCCAGGGTGACGTGAGAAGTGCGCTTGTTAATGCGGTAAGCGCGGCCCTGAGCCCGGGGCATCATACGCTTGAGGATGGGGCCGGGGGTGGCGAACACCTCAGACACCACCAGCTTGGCGGGGTCCATGCCGAAGTTGTTCTCGGCATTGGCCACGGCGGACTTCAGCAGCTTCGTCAGGGGCTCGGAAGCAGCCTTGGGGGTCTGTGCCAGAATGGCCATAGCGGTTCCGGCATCCTTGCCGCGGATCAGATCGCAGACGATCTGGATCTTGCGGGGAGAGATGCGGACATAGCGCAGATACGCTTTAGCAGTTTTGTTTTCCATGTTCAGCATCCTCCTTCAATTATTTATCCTTGGTGTGGCCACGGAAGGTGCGGGTGGGAGCAAACTCACCCAGCTTGTGACCGACCATATCCTCCTGGATATACACGGGCACATGCTTCCGGCCGTCATGGACAGCGATGGTGTGGCCAACGAAAGCGGGGAAGATGGTGGAGCTGCGGCTCCAGGTCTTGAGGACCTTCTTCTCGTTCTTCTCGTTCATTGCCTCGACTCTCTTGAGGAGCTCAGGGGCAACATAAGGGCCTTTCTTAATAGATCTGCTCATATTACCTTGCCTCCTTACTTCTCGTTACGCCGCTTGACGATGAACTTGCTGGTGGGGTTCTTGCCCTTGCGGGTCTTGTAGCCCAGGGCGGGCTTGCCCCAAGGCGTCACAGGCCCGGAACGGCCGACAGGGGCACGGCCCTCGCCGCCGCCGTGGGGGTGGTCATTGGGGTTCATGACGGAACCGCGGACGGTGGGACGCCAACCCATGTGACGCTTACGGCCAGCCTTACCGATGTTGATGTTCTCGTGCTCGATGTTGCCGACCTGGCCAATGGTGGCATAGCAGTTGGTACGCACGATGCGGACCTCGCCGGAGGGCATACGGATCTGAGCGTCGCCGTTCTCCTTCGCCATCAGCTGAGCAGCAGTACCGGCGGAGCGGACGAGCTGAGCGCCCTTGCCGGGGTGCATCTCGATGTTGTGGATCACGGTACCAACGGGGATGTTGGCGATGGGCAGAGCGTTGCCGGGCAGGATATCGGCGTCGGGACCGGTCATGATCTTGTGACCAGCCTTCAGGCCGACAGGAGCCAGGATGTAGCGCTTCTCGCCATCCTCATACTCGATGAGAGCGATATTGGCGCTGCGGTTGGGGTCATACTCCAGACGCAGCACGGTGGCGGAACCCATCTTGTCGCGCTTGAAGTCGATGATACGATACTTGCGCTTGTTGCCGCCGCCGCGATGACGGACGGTGATGCGGCCATAGCTGTTGCGGCCGGAGCTCTTCTTCAGAGGCTCGGTGAGGCTGGGCTCGGGACGGGCCTTCTTGTCGATGCCGTCGAAACCGGAAACCGTCATCTGACGGCGGGAAGGAGTCGTCGGCTTAAAAGTTTTAATAGACATTCTGCTTTACTCCTTCCTTAGACCATGCCTTCGAAGAACTCGATGGTCTTAGAATCAGCGGTCAGGGTCACATAAGCCTTCTTCCAGGCACGGGTGGTGCCGGGACGGCCGGCGCCCATGCGCTTGGCCTTAGCCGGGACGTTCAGGGTGTTGACGGAAGCGACCTTCACGCCGAAGATCTCCTCAACAGCCTTCTTGATCTCCACCTTGCCGGCGGACTTGGCCACTTCGAAGACATACTTCTTGTCAGCGGCACCAGCCATGGCACGCTCGGTGATAATGGGGCGAATGACGATATCGTAAGCGGTCATCATGCGTACACCTCCTCGATCTTGGCGAGGGCGGCCTGATCCACCACCAGGTACTGGGCGTTGATGATGTCATAGACGCTCAGGATGTTGGCGACGGTAGTCAGCACGCCGGGGATATTGCGGGCGCTCTTGACGATGACGTTGTCCACCTCGGGGGTGACAACGACGGCCTTGCCGTCCACCTTGACAGCGCTCAGGAACTTACGGAAGTCAGCGGTCTTGATGGCGTCCATCTTGATGGAGTCGATGACCACCAGCTTGCCCTCGGCAGCCTTGGCGGACAGGACGGACTTCAGCGCCAGGCGCTTGACCTTCTTGTTCAGCACATAGCTGTAATCGCGGGGCTTGGGAGCGAACACGATACCGCCGTGCGTCCACTGAGGAGCACGGGTAGAACCCTGACGGGCGTGGCCGGTACCCTTCTGGCGCCAGGGCTTACGGCCACCGCCGGAAACCTCAGCACGGGTGAGGGCGCTCTGAGTGCCCTGTCTGCAATTGGCGAGGTGGTTCTTCACAACCTCATGCACAGCGACGGGATTGGGCGTGATGCCAAAGATCTCGTCGTTGAGTTCCACAGTACCGACTTCTGCGCCGGCCATGTTCAAAACTTTCATGGAAGACATTCTTTAAGCACCCCTTTCTTACTTGTTTCTCGCGGAAGCCTTCTGCGGGTTGCGGCCGGAAGCCTTCTGCGGGTTCTTGCTGATGTCAGCGCCGGCCTGCTTGACCTTGTGGACCTTAACGGTGCTCTTGATGGTCACCAGACCGCCCTTGGGGCCGGGAACGGCGCCGCAGACGACCAGCATGTTCAGCTCGGGGTCAACCTTCACAACGGACAGGTTCTGGACAGTCACCTGATCCACGCCCATGTGGCCGGCGCCGATCTTGCCCTTGAAGATGCGGGAGGGATCGGTGGTGGAGCCCATGGAACCGGCGTGACGATGGACGGGGCCGCCGCCGTGGCTGGTGGGGGTGCGCTGTGCGCCCCAGCGCTTGATGACGCCCTGATAGCCGTGGCCCTTGCTGATACCGGTGATATCAACGAAGTCGCCAGCCTGGAAGGTGTCAGCCTTCACAATGTCGCCGATGTTCAGCTCGGCAGCGTTGTCCAGGTCGAATTCGCGCAGGTGCTTCTTGGGAGACACGCCAGCCTTGTTCAGGTGGCCCATCTCGCCCTTGGTCAGCTTCTTCTCAGCCACGTCCTCGTAGCCCAGCTGAACCGCATTGTAGCCTTCCTTCTCGGAAGTCTTCTTCTGAACGACCGTGCAGGGTCCCGCCTCAATGACGGTGACGGGGATCACGTGGCCGTTCTCGTCAAAAATCTGGGACATGCCCACTTTTTTGCCGATGATTGCCTTCATGTGTATTTCCTCCTGTTAGGTTATTGGTCGGCTTAGATACGGAATCCGCATTGCTCTGCCGACATGACCCTGCCTGTCTCACGCAAGTTGACAGGCGATTGGGTGAGCAACATATTCAAAAAAGTGTTTACACTTCTTTGAGCTTGGGAAGTTTTGTAATCGCGAGGATTACAGCTTGATCTCGATCTCCACGCCAGCGGGCAGCTCCAGAGCCATCAGAGCCTCAACGGTCTTGGGGCTGGAGTTGGTGATGTCGATCAGGCGCTTGTGGGTGCGGCGCTCGAACTGCTCACGGCTGTCCTTATACTTATGAACAGCGCGGAGGATGGTAACAACCTCCTTCTTGGTGGGCAGGGGGATGGGGCCGGACACCTGGGCGCCGGTGCGCTTGGCGGTCTCTACGATCTTCTCAGCGCTCTGGTCGATGACCTGATGATCGTAAGCCTTCAGGCGGATGCGGATCATTTCTTTCTGTGCCATGTTGATTTCCTCCAAATGTTTCGTAGGTTGTTGTACGGGTCTCGACGACCTACGGCGAGAAATTTTCTGTACGCTTAACCGTGCGTATCATTCCTACTCATGAAAAAGACCGGCACTGTGGCCGGTACTTGTCCCATGGTATGGCGATCTACGCCGCATACAGGACTTCTCAGCCGCCCGATTATCGGACATACTCCCCGGAAGTTACCTCCTTGCGGAGCAATCTCCCGGTTCATCGCAGTGTCTGCGCGCAGAAAGGCTTCCACCACGCGGACTTGATTATCATATCGGATATTCAGCGGAATGTCAAGACCTTTTTCTCTGTTTTTCATAGTTTTTTTGAAATTTTTTTGGCAGTACACGGATGCACACGGCAGCGGGGCAAATGTCCCCCTCCGGACTATTTTCCGCTCCGGTATTCTATTCCCAATCAGGCTGCCTCCGCATATTATAATGGTGTATCGATCCGGTACAAGGAACACCGGGATGCTGTGCACCCCGGTGTTCCTTATTATATATGTCCTCAGATACCCAGCTTGGCCTTCAGCGCGGAGATCATCTCCTGATACTCCTCGTCCTTCAGGTATACCGGCTCCGGGTTGGTGATGGCAAAAGCCCCGCCGAACTCAAAGCCGCCCTCATACTTGGGGACGATATGGAAATGCAGATGGGGATTCGTGTCGCCGAAGGAGCCCAAGTTCAGCTTCGTGCAGCCCCACAGCTCCTTGATGGCGCCGCTGGCCTTAGCCAGATCCTCGGCAAAATCCGCCCGCTCCTGATCCGTGCACTCGCACAGTTCCTTTTTGTGGGCCTTCAGAGCCAGCGCGCAGCGGCCCTTGTGGGCCTGATCCTTGAAGAGATACAGCACACCGGCCTTCATCTCCCCAACCTTGAACATAATGGCCTCCCGGCCCTCGTGGTGCTCATCGCAATAGAAACAACCCATTGGCATTTTCTCCTTTCAAAGTCAGGGACGGTTCCCTGTTAGCCTTAACATACTGCTTGCCAGCGGTTTTGTCAAGGAAAAAACGGACCGGAAAACCGGTCCGTTTTGTTTATTTCCGTTTTTCCATATAGAGCAGGTTGTCCTCTCCCGCCCGGGCACGAGGGCCGTTGGGATTCACCCAGCCCATGTGCTCGTAAAACTCCACTGCCATGTCCGAGGAGGTCAGCCAGACCCGCGTGGCCTTCGCTGCCAGCTCGTCGGCCTCCAGTGTTTCAAACAGCTTCCGGCCATAGCCCTTGCCGATACTCTCCGGACTCAGGAAGGCCGCCACGATCTCCGCCTCTGTCTCGCCATCCGGCAGGATCGTGCCGGAGCCGATGATCTGTCCGTCCTCTTCCAATACATAGGTATGGCCGGTCTCAGACAGCTCAACCATGGTCTCCGGAGAATAGTGGGGGATCAGGTAATCCAGTTCGGATTTGGGGCTGGTGTAATTGACCTCCCGCAGAGTGCGGCGGATCATAACGGAGAGGATCTCCTCATCGCCTTTTTGGAAGCGCCGGATGGTCAGCATGGTCCTACCTCCTTGATTTTATTATACAGACAGAGTGTCCGCCAGAACCAGACCGGGATTGTGCTTGGTGAGGAAGCCCACGCTCCACTCGCCGTCAAAGGCCAGCAGGTAGCGATCCCGGAAGTCCTGCAGCACGGCGGCGCCGGTGCACAGCACGATCTCGTCGGGATGGCAGTCCATGGACTCAATGAGCCGCAGATGGTCATAGGGCAGGCTGCTCATCCGCAGATCCACGTTGTACTCGTTTTTCATACGGTACTCGAACACGTCGAATTGCAGGGTGCCCACCACGCCTACGATGACCTCCTCCAGGCCCGCGCCGGGGATCTTGAAGATCTGGATGGCGCCCTCCTGTGCGATCTGCTCCGTTCCCTTGATGAACTGCTTTCGTTTCATGGTGTCCTTGGGAGACACCCGCATAAAGTGCTCCGGCTCAAACGTGGGGATACCGGAATACCGGAACTTCTTCCCCGGCACGGTGATGGTATCGCCGATGGCGAACAGGCCGGGATCGAACACGCCGATGATGTCGCCGGCGTAGGCTTCCTCCACGATCTCGCGCTCCGCGGCCATCATGGTCTGGGGCTGGCTGAGACGCAGCTTTTTGCCGCTCTGGACGTGGTAATATTCCGTATCCCGCTCAAACTTGCCGGAGCAGATCCGCATGAAGGCCAGCCGGTCCCGGTGGGCCTTATTCATGTTGGCCTGAATCTTAAACACAAAGGCGGAGAAATCCGGGGAAAACACATCCACCTCGCCCTGATCGCTGACGCGGGGCAGCGGTGCGGTGGTCATCCGCAGGAATTCCTCCAAAAACGGCTCCACGCCGAAGGTGGTCAGGGCGGAGCCGAAGAACACCGGGGACAGCGTTCCGTTCCGCACAGCCTTCATGTCAAAGTCCCGGCCGGCACCCAGCAGTTCCACCTCGTCCCGCAGCTTGGCGGCCTTTTCCGCGCCCAGTGTCTCGTCCAGTGTGGGGTCCTCCAAGGCTACCTCCATGGAGTTGACCTTCTTGCCCTTGGTCTCGCCGGAGAAGAACAGGATACGCTGCTTTTCCCGGTCATAGACGCCGGCAAACTCCTTGCCGCAGCCGATGGGCCAGTTGACGGCGTAGGTGTCGATCCCCAACTCCCGCTCTACCTCCTCGCACAGCTCCAAGGGGTCACGGGTCTCACGGTCCATCTTGTTGATGAAGGTAAAAATGGGGATGTGCCGCAGGGCGCAGACCTTGAACAGCTTCCGGGTCTGAGGCTCCACGCCCTTAGCGCCATCGATGACCATCACGGCGCTGTCAGCAGCCATCAGGGTCCGGTAAGTGTCCTCGGAGAAGTCCTGATGGCCGGGGGTATCCAGAATGTTGATGCAGAAGCCGTTGTGCTGGAACTGCATCACGGAGCTGGTGACGGAAATGCCGCGCTGCTTTTCGATCTCCATCCAGTCAGAGGTGGCAGCCTTGGCCCGCTTGCCCTTGACCTCGCCGGCCTGCGCGATGGCGCCGCCGTAAAGCAGGAACTTTTCCGTCAATGTGGTCTTACCGGCGTCCGGGTGAGAAATGATAGCGAATGTCCGCCGCCGGGAAATTTCTTCTTCTAATGTTGGCATGATATTCCTCCTGAATTCATATACACAGACTTAGCTACTCTAACACATCTCCCCTGCTCGCGCAAGGGAAAAACGGGGAAAACAGGCGAAATCGCCCGGTTTCCCCCATCGTCAGAGGTCCTTTGCCGCGTATTTCTTCAAAAGGTCCTCGATGGCCTCGTCCAAAAGCTTTGTTTTAGTCAGGCGTGTCTTTTTAGAAAGTTCATTGAACGGCTCCACCAATTCATTGGCCAGCGAGGAAACGAACTTTTTACGGTTTACTAATACAGCTTCACCCATGTAGTAACCTCCATTGCACTATATACGCACTATATCATGCCCATTTTTTCTTGACAAGTCGTTACCTCATGGTATATATATAGTAATATACTAAGTACCATATAGGGGTGTTTTTATGAATTTACAGGACGATACCATTCAACTGCTGGTGGATCTGGTGGAGAAGGAGCAGCGGCGGCTGGATCAGTTTCAGCCGGACAGTCAGGACTACGCCCGCCGGTTTCATGCCCTGATGGACCGCTTTGCCGACGATCAGCCGCTGCGAAAAGAGCTTTTGGGGCTGGCGGACCTCCACGGTCTCATCAACTGCCGCCACAAGCACTTCTTTTTTCAGGCCGGCGTCCAGCTGGGTCTGGCTTTGGGCAGTATCGCCGTTTTACAGGACCGGTAAATCTTGAAAAATCTGTCGAATTGTGGTATTTTTGAGGAAGAAACTTCTTCCGCAAGGATGGATGTGCTATGAACGCAAACGCGATCCGCTTCCGCAGCGGCACCTTGGATTCCCTTCGGGGACTGACCCTGTTCAGCATGATCGCCTATCACCTCTGCTGGGATCTGGTGTATCTCCGGGGCTTGCCATGGGCCTGGTATAACGGCTTTTGGGCATACATCTGGCAGCAGAGCATCTGCTGTACCTTCATTCTGCTCTCCGGGTATTGCTGTCAGGCCAGTCGCCACCCTATCCGCCGGGGAGCGATCAGCTTTTTCGGCGGTGCCGCCGTGTCTCTGGCAACAGCTCTGGTAACGCCGGAGGAGCCGATCCGGTTCGGCGTGCTGACTTTTTTAGGGACTGCCGCCCTGCTGACCGTCCCTCTCCGTCCTCTGTTGGCCCGGATTCCGCCCCGGCTGGGGCTTGTCCTCAGCTTTTCCCTGTTTCTGCTGGCGCGGGATGTGAATCACGGCTATCTCGGCTTTGCTTGGGTGCCGCTGCTGCGGCTGCCCCGTGGCTGGTACACAAATCTCGCCACCGCCGGTCTGGGTTTTCCCGCCCCCGCCTTTGCGTCCTCAGACTATTTTGCCCTGCTGCCGTGGCTCTTTCTGTTCTGGACCGGGTTCTATCTCTACCGACTGCGGCCGGAGATCCCCGCCCTGCCGGATATTCGCCTGCCGGGGCTGTCCGTTATAAGCCGTCACTCTCTGCTGCTTTATCTGCTGCATCAGCCGGTGCTGTACGCCGCGCTGGTGCTGCTGCCCACCATTTTGTAAGGAGGTCCTTCCTATGTCCCATCAACTGATCGTTGCCATCGGCCGGGAATCCGGCAGCGGCGGACTGGATATCGCCCATGCGCTGGCGGAGCGGCTTCAGCTCCCCCTGTTCGACAAGAGCATTCTGCAAAAAGCCGCAGAGGACAAGGGCGTCAGCGCCGAAACGCTGGAGCGCTACGATGAGCGCCCCTACTCCCCCCTGTTCTGCCGCTCCGTCCGGGGCATCAGCAGCGCCCCGGAGGACTGCGTGGCCCAGATGCAGTTTGAGCTGCTGCGCCAGCACGCTAACGCCGGAGAATCCTTCGTGGTACTGGGCCGCTGCGCTGAAGAGGTGCTGGCGGACCGGGAAGGGCTGATATCCATCTTCGTCCGGGCGGATCTGGATTTCCGGGTCAAGCGCACCCCTCTGCCGGAGGAGGAAGCCTTGGACTTCATCAAGCATCAGGACCGGCAGCGGCGGATCTACCATGACCAGCACTGCAAGGGTGACTGGGGCGATGCCAAATGCTACGATCTGGTGATCAACAGCGCCCGGCTGGACATCCCCGGCACCGTGGATATTCTGGAACAATACATCCGCTCCCGGGCCGCTCAGTTCGATGACCGGCCTGCCGGTGAATAAAGGAGGTCCTATGTCCGTACAAAAGAAAGAAAAAACCATGTGGGAAATGCTGGACCGTTTCTTTCTCCGGGTCCTGGGGGAGAAAGAGGGAACGGCGGTCATGGCGGAAAGCCGGGAACAAGCCGCATCGTTTTTAGCCGGCTCTCAGGAGACCTCCCCCTCCCGGCGTGCCCTTATGCAAAGCACGATCCTGCCGCGGGTCGCAGTCTACACTGTATTGAAGCACCGGGGGCTGGATGCTGAAAAGCTCATGGAGAAATATGTGCGGGAGGTACAGGGTCCCGCCTCCCATGACCGGTACGCCGGTCTGGAATGGGTTCCCCGTTTCTTCTCGGTATTTCGCTGGGCCTTCCGGAAAACGACCTCCTCCAGCGACGCTTGGGTCAGCACCTTTGAGGAACAGCCGGAGGAATTTGACCTGACCATCCACCAGTGTCTCTGGCATGATACCTGCGTATCATGCGGCTGTCCGGAAGTCTGCCGTTTTTTCTGCGAATGTGACAATTACGCCTTCGGTGACCTGAAAAAAGTCGGTTTCCGCCGCACCCAGACATTGGGGACCGGCGGGGATTGCTGCGATTTCCACTTCTACAAGAAATAGCAGAAACGGCGCTGTCCCAAAAGGGCAGCGCCGTTTTTCTACGGTATCCCATAAAGTCCCGTCAGCGGATCCCGGAACAGGGCGATGTGGGGCGGCGAAAAGGTCCACCAGACAAACAGAAATGCCAGCACCCACAGCCACACCAGTCCCGCCACCTGCCGTCCCATCCCCCAGAGCCGTCGCTGGCGGCGGAGCAGGCTATCCAGCCAAAATGTGACCGCCGCCGACAAATAAAAGATAGCTACGTCTGCCCAGAGCACGTGCTCTCCCCAAACGCCGGTGTAGGTATAATACAATGTGGGGATCAGGGCCAGCCCCGCCGTGACGCTGACCGCCCGGGCTGCCAGCAGGCCGTCCCGCTCTCCCAAGCAGAATTGTACCGCCGTAAAGAGGAACACCGGGAAAAACAGCAGCTTCATGTGTTCCCATACGGACTCATTCACAGCGCAGAACACCCCCGCCAGCAGCGCCCCGCCGCTCCACCTGTACGCGAAGTGGGCCAAGGTACCCAGCACCGCCGCCGTAAGAAAGCCCGTCAGGGGCCAGAACCGCCACCGTCTCCCCATAATGACCTCCCGCCCGAAAAATAAAAGCACAGCATTTGGCTGTGCTTCCATTTTATGCGATTTATCTTATTTTATGCGAAAACGGCCTGCACCAGAACCATGTACAGCGCCGTGCCCCCGGCAATAGAGAACAGCACGTTCCGTTTCCACAGATGCAGCCCCACCACGGCGGCAGAGGCCAGCAGCTCCGGCGCGCCATGGGTCCCGGAGAGCCAGGCCACATTCTTGAAGCAGTACACCGTCAGCAGGCCCATCATGGCGGGCGGCAGCACCTTGCCCAGATACAGCACCACCGCCGGCGGGTCCTTCTTCTCCGGGAAGAGCCAGAAGGGAAGCCAGCGGGTGAACTGCGTCCCCGCAGCGATGGCCAGAATGGTGATGAGGGCCTGAACGCTTGTCATTTGCACAGTTTTTTCCTCCCTCCCAGTAAAACGGCCAGCAGCAAAATCATGGCAGGGATCAGGAAATTATCCGGGCCAAACACAGCCAGACTTGCGGCGGTGCAGACCATGCCGATGATCCCGGCGGCCCGGTTTTCCTTTTTCTTCACCTGTTCCAGCAGCAGCACGATAAACAGCGCCGTCAGCGTAAAATCCAAGCCGGTTGTGTCAAAGGTAAGCAGCCCGCCCACAGCGTTCCCCAGCGTGCAGCCCACCTGCCAGTAAAGGTAGTCCAGCAGTGAGATCCAGAAGTAGAAGTCCCTTTTGGCCACGCCCTCCGGCGGCTCCAGTGTGGATACCAGAGAAAAGGTCTCGTCCGTCAGGGTACAGATCAAAACAGGGCGAACCGGGCCGGTGCCCCGGTACTTTTCCAGCATGGAAAGGCCATAAAAGGCGTGGCGGGCATTGACCATCACGGACATCAACAGCGCCTGAAAGGGGTCGAAGGCCGCCGTCAGCAGCGAGACGCCCACAAACTGCATACTGCCGCAGTAGCAGATCATGCTCATGGCAATAGACCAGCCGATCCCATATCCGGCGGTCCGCAGCAGGATGCCGAAGGCTGCGCCCAGGCAGAGATACCCCGTCATCACCGGGACGGTGGCAGGTAAAGCGGCCCGCAGAGCGGCGCTCCGATTTTTCACGATGGCTTCATGTTCTTCCATATGCACATACCCATTTCGCAAGCAGTTTTAATACGCAGAGTATAACGGCAGGAGATTTCCCTGTCAATTCCGTTTCGGGATATAAAACTTCATGCATGAGCATGCGCACCACGAAAATGCACAAATGCCAATGCATGAAGTTTTCGTGCATCATTTCCGGTTGCCCCGCAGGGGCGAGGGAATGGCACATTTCTTATTTTGCTATGCACTATGATAAGGCCGCGCTTTCGCCCTAAGTCATCTGATACACAGCTTCATCAGCGGCTGTCTGCGCATTTTCTCAAAGACGCTTGGGTAACTTCGAAGGTCCTTACATCTTCTCCGGAGCATCCACGCCGATGAGCTTCAGGCCGTTCTTCAGCACCATGCGGGTATCGTCCGCCAGCTTGAGACGGGCGGCAGCCACCTGAGGCTCCTCGCCCCGGATGCGGCAGGCGGTATAGAACCGGTGGAAGCAGGCCGCCAGCTCCTGCAGGCAGCGGTTGATGTGGCTGGGGTCATAATCCCGTGCCGCCAGCTTGATCTCCTCGCAGTACTGAGCGATCTGCTTGATGAGGGCCTTTTCTGCTTCGCCGGACAGCAGGCTCAGGTCGGCGGTCTCCGGCACGGTCACGCCGTCAGTCTCCAAGGCCCGCAGCAGGGAGCAGATCCGGGCGTGGGCATACTCTACATAATAGATGGGGTTCTCGCTGTCCTCCCGGACGGCCAGACCCAGGTCGAATTCCATCTGCGTGTCGGGCTTGGCGTTGAAGAAGTAGCGGCAGGCGTCGACGGGAATTTCATCGAGCAGGTCGGAGAGGGAGATGGTCTTGCCCGTGCGCTTGGACATACGCACCACCTCGCCGTCGCGCACAAGCTTAACGAGCTGCATCAGCACGATGTCGAGACGGTTCGTGCCGTCGAGGCCCAGCGCGTCCATCGCGCCCTTCATGCGGGCCACGTGACCGTGGTGGTCAGCGCCCCAGATGTTAATGACCTTGTCGAAGTGACGCACGGCGAACTTGTTGCGGTGATAGGCAATGTCGCCGGCAAAGTAGGTGTAGAAGCCGTTGGCGCGGCGCAGAACGTCGTCCTTTAAGTCGAGCTTGTCGATGTCCTCGTCCTTCTTGCCCTGCTTGCGGTACTGCTCGCGCATGATGTCGGCGGTCTTGAGCCAGAGCGCGCCTTCCTTTTCATACGTCCAGCCGAGCTTATGAAGCTCCTCGACGGTGTCTTTGACATAGCCGCTGTTGTGGAGCGAGGACTCGAAGAACCACTCGTCGAACTTGATGCCGTAGCGCTCAAGGTCGCTCTTCATCTTCGGGATGTTGCGCTCCAGGCCGAACGCCGCCATGTCGGCGTGGCGCTCCTCGACGGACTTGTCTAAATAGCTCTCGCCGTGAATGTCGTAAAAGGCCTTGGCAAGCTCGCGGATATCGTCGCCGTGGTAGCCATCCTCGGGGAATTCAACGGCGTCCTCGCCGCGGATGAGCTGGATGTAGCGCGCCTCGATGCTCTTGGCGAACTTTTCGATCTGGTTGCCGAAATCGTTGACGTAGAACTCGCGCCAGACCTTCGCGCCCGACCAGTCGAGCACCTCGGCGAGCGTATCGCCCAGCACGCCGCCGCGGGCGTTGCCCATGTGCATGGGGCCGGTGGGGTTCGCGGAGACAAACTCGACCATATACTTCTTGCCGTCCAGCCAGTTGTCGCGGCCGTAGTTTTCCTTCTCCTCTTCCACGGCGGAGAGCACGTCGGCGTACCACTTGTCGCCGAGGCGGAAGTTGAGGAAGCCCGGGCCCGCGATCTCAACGGAGGTGAAGTAGGTGTCGCTCA